>Ga0209099_1001950_pt1 | contig 19205 bp, 23 predicted proteins | sample AD_JPNHW2_MetaG_FD_184430 | JGI IMG/M metagenome (GOLD analysis project Ga0209099, IMG submission 184430) | Active sludge microbial communities of municipal wastewater-treating anaerobic digesters from Japan - AD_JPNHW2_MetaG (SPAdes) (version 2) | ecosystem: Engineered > Bioreactor > Anaerobic... | reverse complement strand
CAGGGATTCCCTGATGCCGGGCCCGCCCGGCAGTGAAGAACGGTCAGGATTATCAGGAGCAAAAATTAAAAAAGAGCTGATCAGTATGTGCGATACACCGGTAAAACTGGGATTTGTCGTCGCGGAATTCAACCGTGACATTACCTACATGATGGAGATCGAGGGAAGGGAGCATGCAGCGTTCCTCGGCGCGGAAGTGACCGACTGCATTTACGTGCCGGGCGCCTACGACATGCCGCTTGCCATCAAGAAGCTGTTGCAGGGCGGTAAAGTGGATGCCGTCGTCACCATCGGCTGCGTGATCGAGGGCTCGACCCAGCACGACGAGATCGTTGTGCAGCACGCCGCCCGGAAGATCATCGACCTCTCGCTGGAGTTTGGCAAGCCCGTAACCCTCGGCATCTCCGGGCCCGGCATGAGCCGGCTCGAAGCGAACGAGCGGATCGATTACGCAAAGCGTGCGGTTGAGTCGGCAGTCAAGCTCGTCAAACGATTACGATGAAGCCGCTGTCGGCAAAGATTGCCGGCGTCACAGAATCGGCAACCATCGCGATCTCGAATAAAGCGAAGGCGATGCAGCGGCAGGGGATCGATGTCATCAGCCTCTCCATCGGCGAACCTGACTTCGCTACCCCGCAGCATATCACGGACGCCTGCATCGATGCTTTGAAACGGGGGGAGACCCATTACGCCCCGAGCAACGGCATCCCCGAGCTGACGGCAGCCATCGCCGAAAAGATCGTACAGGAGAACAAATTCCCCTGCACTCAGCAGCAGGTGATCGTCGCCTGCGGGGCGAAGGACGCCATCTACGAGGCCTGCGAAGCAGTCCTGAACCCGGGCGACGAGACGATCATCCTCACCCCGGCCTGGGTCTCGTACGAGCCCTGCGTCCGGATCGCGGGAGGAAAGACGGTCTTCCACGGGATCAACGAGAAGACGTTCCAGCTCGACGATTCCCTTCTTGAACGTGTCAACAAAAAGACCAAGATGATCGTGGTCAATTCCCCGTCGAACCCCACGGGTGCCGTGTTCAATAAAAAATCCCTGCAGCTTATCGCGGATCTCTGCGAGGACAGGGACATCTATGCGATGTCCGATGAGATCTACGAGAAGATGATCTATAGCAAAGAGCACATCTCGCTCGCCTCGCTTGGCGACATGGCGCAGCGGACCGTCACCATCAACGGTTTCTCGAAGGCGTACGCGATGACCGGGTGGCGGCTCGGGTATGCGGTGGGCCCAAAGGAGATCATCGCGGAGATGTCCAAGGTCCAGCAGCACTCCGTCAGCCAGGCCACAACCTTCGCGATGTGGGGCGCTGTCGCGGCACTGAAGGGCGACCAGCAGTGCGTTGAGGACATGCGGCAGGAGTTCGACAGGCGGCGGAAATACGTGATAGGCGAGCTCAAAGCGATGGGCTGCGAGGTTGCACCCGCCGAGGGTGCGTTCTATGCTTTCGTGAAGGTCGACGGCGACGACATGGAGGTCGCCTCCCGCTGGCTTGACAAGGGGCACGTTGCTGCGACGCCCGGCAGTGCGTTCTATGCACCGGGATGGATCCGGTTATCGTATGCGGCCTCGATGGAGAAGCTGAAGGAAGCGATGGCGAGAATCAAGAGGGTTGGGTAACTTTTCCCCGGGTAAATTCCGGATAATTTTTCCCCTTCACGTAATTTCCTATTTAAAATCCCGGACCGGCAGGACGAAACAAGGATATCCTGTCCCGGCCAGATTTTTCCGCAGTGATACCAGATGCCGACACTTTACCTGTATATCCTGGATACGTTTTCCGACTGGGAAACCGGCTATGCCCTTGCCGAACTCCACTCCGGCCGGTACCTGAAGGATCCGTCGCTGAAGTACGATGTGGTCCTGTGCGGCCGGAATATGGATACGATCACGACCATGGGCGGACTCCGGATGACGCCGGACACGCTCATTGAATCTATCCGGCCGGGGAAAGCGGATATCCTCATCCTCCCCGGTGCAGACCTCTGGCTTGATCCGAGGCAGCGTCCGGTCCTTGCAAAGGTTGCGGGTCTCCTCGCGGGAGGTACGGTTGTTGCGGCGATCTGCGGGGCAACTCTTGGCCTTGCAAGCGCTGGGCTGCTCGACAAACGGCCTCACACGAGCAATGATTCAGGAGCACTCCGGATGTTCTGCCCTAACTACCGGGGAGAACAATTCTACCGGACGGAACCCGCCGTCACCGACAACAATCTCATCACCGCAAGCGGCCTTGCCCCGGTCGAATTCGCCTGCCACATCTTCAGGAAGCTTTGTGTCATGCATCCCGCAACCCTTGATGCCTGGCACGGGCTCTTCACTACCCGTAAACCCGAATATTTCTATGCCCTCATGGCATCCCTGCCCGGTCAGCAGAAGGGAGAGTAATGGGACCGTGCGTTCTATGCCCCGGGATGGATCCGGTTATCGTATGCGGCTTCGATGGAGAATCTGAAGGAAGCGATGGACCGGATCAGGAAAATCGGGAACTGATCTCGCAGATGACCCAATCGAATACTCACCTTTTTATAAATTAATGTACGATCTTTTCTTCAGGAATTCCCGCTCATGGGAGGACTGGAGATTTCATGACGTTCACGGAATGGGTCGGGCTGCCATTCTCATTCGTTCTTGTCGGGATACCTGTCCTTTGCGTTGTTGTCGTCGCAGGGTATCTGGCACGCCGTTCTGCAGTACAGAAGAACAGGGAGGCCGGTCTCCCCGAACCGGTGGACGTGAACACGCCCGGGATGGTTCTTGACCTGATTATCCGACCGGATGCGTTTTTCACGACCGTTTCGAAAGGACCTGTAAGCCTGTTCACGCCGGGGATCTGGCTTGTTGCTGCCGGCATCGTGCTGTCCGCAGGATTGATGGCAGGCTCCGATTCGATTATCTTGAAATCCGGTTTTGGGAATGTTCTCTTCCTCAACCTGCTCGCCCTGGTGCTGATGATAATCACCGTGATGCTCGCGTGGACCGGGGTATCCGGGATCTTCTATGCACTGAGTCACCGGTTCGGGGGAACCGGGTCGTTTCAAAAAACCCTTCAGAACACCGGGTACGGTCTTGCGGCAGGTTTCATTCTCTACGGGCTGATCCTCTTGCTTGGCGCCCTTGTTCTCACCGTATTGCAGGTCCCCGTCACCCCGTTTGGATCCCCGGTTCCGGGAAACCTGGTTGTGGCCGGTATCGTGACCGGCGGATCCCTCATCGCGGCGCTCTGGGCGTTTATCCTGATGTCCCGGGGTCTCCGGCATTCGATGACAATCTCCCAAGTACAGGCGGCAGTATCGGTAGGCGTGCCGGTACTGGTATTCGTGATCTTCTCGAACCTGCATTACCTGGCAGCTTGATGACCGAAGCCTGATGTGAAATAGCGGGGCAGGTCAGTAATTAGAAGATCTCAAATATCGATTTCAATTCAAGTTTGGAGCCTGTTATTGAATGAATATGTATATTTTTTTAAAAATGGAGACATAAGTAAAAACAGAGTATCTGATTTGAATGCCAGCAGAATTTTTATGGACATTTCTTGATTGGCTTTTTTGTCTTGTAATTTTGTTACTGATATCCAAATATGCAATTGATCGAGTGTCACTATCACAGAAATGGGCTTATCTTTTTTTGATTGCATCTTATGTGCAGGGATTGCTTTTCTCCTTGACTTTTAACATCCCCTTTAATTTTTTTAATTATTTTCCGGATCTTTTCACGCCGATTCCTGTTGCGGTAATGTTTAGCATTTTTTATTTTTTCTTATTCCTGGCGTTATTGAATATTTACAATGTTTTTTCGAACAAAACCAATCTAAAAGTCGAAGATTTTGTTGATAATGAAACGAAGGCATATATCGTTAATATTTGGAATTTAAAACCGGAACAGATCAAGATAACTGTCTATGATGACGGTAAAAGGCCAAATGTTCAAAGGGAAAGATCTAATGGAGATCTAATAATTCACATTGGAAAGAATTTCATCAAACTTGTCAACGATGCTCAGCTGAAATTTGCATTGTCTCACGAGGTTGCGCATTTCAAAGGTCGAAATTATCAAATGCTTTTCATTGTTGTTTGTTTTGGTTATTTGATTTTTTCATGCGTTATTGGTCAGATTTTTTCAATGATGTTTGGAATGAATCCATTTTTCTTCATTATCACTACTTCAGCTCTCTTCATTTTAGGATTGATGACATTAAATTACCTTAAATGGCATGATGAATATTCTGCCGATTATAACGGAGCATCAAAATTAAAAGATATACAAAATTTTGAATCATTTTTTCAAATTGAAGAATTTATTCAACCAGATCATGGTTTATTATTTGATTTGATCTTTTACGATCATCCGTCATCTCAACGAAGATTACAGAATATTAAAAACATTAGCGGAGAAAGAAAGAAATGATTTATTCATTTAAATGAGTGTGGACCTCGCGACGTTCTCTCCTAATTTTCCCCTCTTGTGCAATCAGTTCCTCCTAGGGGAACGGGGCGCAGTTTGATGTGGTGTATCCAGTTACAGGTAATTCGTTGTTATCGCAACCGAGAGCACATCGGTGGCGAGGGTGAAACCCCGAGAGCGTCCTCACCAAGGAAAGAAAGTAGTAATAATTCCCCCGTTATATCGCTCCTTCCGTTACCCGTCAACGAAGATAAAGAATCCGGCCCCGTATCGTGCCCGGTTGTACCAGTTTTCCCTCACCCCCGCTTCAGGTAGAGGTAATAATCCGAAGAAATGCAGGAATTCTCCCGGAACAATACGGGGTATTCCGGCGGGAATCATTGAGGGAATAAATAGCAGCGTTACAACCGGCGTTTTCCGGAGCCCGCCGGCTTCAGCAGGGCCCGGAGTCGATCCTCAGGCACAGGCGCCATGGCGTGCCGAATTTCTCCGGCGTTCGACTCCCCGTCGGAGGATCAGGGGAATGACCCCCTATCCGACACCTCCGGGAATACAATCACAACCCTCATTTCCCCTCTCAAAGACGGTAAAGAATACGGCGGCGTATCGTGCCCGGTTGTACCAATTTTCCCTCATCCCCGGTTCTGGCAGAGGTAATAATTCAGAGAAATGCAGGAATTCTCCCGGAACAATTCAGGGTATTCCGGCGGGAATCCCTGAGGTAATATATAGCAACGTTACAACAGCCTCCGCAAAGGGCAACCGGGCCTCGGCAAAGCCCTGTGGTCCGGGAGGGTGTGCCCGGAAAACGGACTTAAAAAAAGAGATTATGGGATCGCTCTTTCCCCGCGCTCTCCCGATCACTTATGCAAGGGTCACGGAATAGATCAGGTAAATCACGTACAGGACTATCGGGATGCCAACACAGAGCCGGGCGTCCCGCAGTGACAGTCCTCTCGCTTCTTTCATGCCCTCACTCCAGATATGCCCGCTCCAGAGAATGAAGATGATGGAGACAACGGCAGTGACCTGCCGGATCATCATCATCGACGGATCCTGCATCAGCGCGGTTACGGCTGCCTGCACGGCCTGGGGATCGGAGAGCGCCGATTTTGAGATCGCCGGTATGCTGACCGAAGGGACAGTGACGATGGTTATTACCGTTATGATCAGGCTGCTGAAGACCTGAGGCAGGAACCCCCACCCGGTGACCTCAAGGCAGCGGCCGAAACTTCCGCTCCCTTTGAACAGGGAGGAGACGATGAAGAATACTCCGGCAATCACAACCCAGAACACAAATGCGCCAATGACCGCGCCGACCACGGCAATGATTCCCGTGATGGATTCCATCCCCGGCATGATCCCGCTCATCATCTTGCCGGTCAGGCCGGCCAGCATGTACGCCCCGACAGCGGCGATGAGCCCCTCCATCAGGACAAACAATGCCGGAATCTCCAGGCTCTGGGGATTTGAGTTCAGGTTTTTGAAGAAATCGTACGGTTTTGTAAGCAGTGTGACTATGGAACCGTTCATCTGTTCACCTGTATATTACGGATTGGTTCTGTGAAGGATAACAATACCGATTCCGCATGAGTGCGAAGATTCCAAAATATTTTGCATGCCCGCGCACAATCTATCGTCCGGGAATTTCCGTGGCAATCGAACTCCATCCCATCGGGCATGTCCGCTCACCCTACCGGAAGAACGGCGACGCCCCCCGGCAGGGAAGACTCTCCGATACGATCGCAGAGATCGTCATCGACCCGGCGTACCGCGACGGTCTTCTCGACATCGGGAAGCGAAAACAGCTCTTTATCCTCTGCTGGTTTGACCGGGCCGACCGGAACACCCTCCGGGCAATCCCGCCGCAGGATACCGCGGAGCACGGCGTCTTTGCCATACGCTCTCCGGACCGGCCCAATCCGGTCGCCCTCTGCCTTGTCGATCTCATCGAAGTAAAGGACAATGTCCTGCGTGTGCGGGGGCTCGATGCCTTCGACGGCACTCCGGTCATCGACATCAAGCCGTATTTTCCGGATCTTGACAGCCCGTGACACGAACCTGGGGAGAACAGAACCCGCCTCGCCGGCATCGGTGCGCTGCAGGCTGCTGGCCGTGATAAGAATCGTTATGAGAACAAAACCTGCGATAGTTCCCGTAAAAAAACCGGGGCTGTACAATACGTACGCCGCGCCTGATCCTTCAGAAAGGTTCCCGGAATTGAAAAGAAAAGAAAAAGATCCCTACAGGGTGAGGAGTATCCGCTTCACCTCATCGATATTCTCCGGGCTTGGGTTCTTTCCCGGAGAAACACCTTCTCCGAGGCTTAGGATCCTGTCGAGATCCCGCTTGGTCATCCTGTCGAACGGGATGGTATCCCATGCTTTCTGGTCGATGGCATTCCAGGTGCACTGCAGGATATGGCTCAATACCCGTACCTGACCTGCGGTTACCGTTTTCCATTCAGCGCCGATCCCGGCCATCATCTTCTTGATGGCAAGTTCCACCCGCTTCTCGCGGTGAACATGGAACAACCGTCTCCCAATCTCCTTCTCTGACACTTCCGGCATACCGTGCTGCCCCCGTTCCTCCAGATGCTGGATTAAACACTGTCTCATTACTGTCCTACTAAAAAACCTTTGCGGCGTGACCTGTTGACATGCCCGACCGCGGCGACGTTCTGCCCGGACGGAGAACACTGCCCCTCCGGTAACGATCCTGCGGTATACGGAATCCGGAAAGGGGCAATACAATGGGAAAAAGTTTATGAATCTATAAAATAACTGTCAGGCGATCACACACTATGCCGGAAGTTACCCGCGAAGAGATGGGAAGACGGCTCTTTGCCGTGAAGAAGGCAAAAGCAGTTGAATCTGCGGTTGAAAAGATCCGGCAGATCCCGGGACAGGACTGGAGCGCCATCCCGGCAGCCGATATTGACACATTACAGTTCATCCTTGGCGAGATGTGGGTCCTGCTCTCCCGGGGGACATGGGAGCAGTATTCCTTCAGCCGGCTGAAAAAAGCGGACGTCGCCGAGATGATCGTCCTTGGCCGTGAATGGAAATCCCGCAAGATCACCGACCAGCAGGCAATGGAAGCGTTCAATACCATCCTCTCCCGATAAAACGGGGCCGTTCACCCCATAAAAGAATCCGGAAAAAATACCGGAAAATCCTGTGTCGTGCAGGGATCTGCAACGCCGGCACGCCTTCCTGCAATTTCCCTGTCGTACTCCCCGCGACCGGTCCCAGTTGAATACTCTCTTCTCCGGCTTCCCCGATGCTCTTCGAAAAATTTATCATGGGGAACAGTTTAATTGCAATCGTTACCCGATACCAGAAAACAGAGAATGCTGTACACTTACCTCAGGCCTGATAATCTGGTGCCAGCCTGAAACCTGCGGGAGGGAACGTGCATGGCCGAGAAAACATTGCTGCAGCAGATTCGGGAAAAGGAGCTGATGCTCAGCATCAGGATCGAAGATACAAGGAGGGAATCTGAAGAGCTCCTGATCAGTGCAAGAAAACAGGCTGAGGAGACCGTTGAATCGTTCGAAAAAGCAGGGAAAGCCGCAGCGGACGAGTACTACAAGTCGGAGATGGAGAAGGTAAACCGGGAGATCGCGCGGATCCGGGCCGGGGGGAATGCACGGGCCGGCGCAACCCGCGATGCCGGCGAAAAGAACGTGGATGTTGCTGCCGGGCTGCTGGAAAAGGCGGTCTTTCCGGGTTGATCTCCCATGCTCCAGAAGATGAAGAAAGTCCAGGTGATTGGCCCGAAAAAGGATCTCCAGAGCGTTGTCGATGTCCTGTACCACACCGGGACCGTTCATCTTGAGGATCTCTCCAAGACCATCCTTCCCGGGGATACCGTCGTACGGCGGATGGATGCCGGAAGGACCGGGGATATTGCAAACCTCCTCGTAAAAATCGGCGGGATCTTCCTCACCCTCCCGAAAATACGGGACGATCCTGCAACGCAGGCCCGGTTATACGATGACCTCCAGAACAAGAGCCACGCCGAACTGATAGCACGGGCAAACCAGGTCGTCGGGGAGCTTGAATCAAGGACAAAAGACCTTGCGGCAAAGAAAGGCGACCTTGAATATACCCTGAACGCCATCGACCGGTACGAGAAGATCATCCGGAAGATCCAGCCCATCGAAGGCCAGCTGCCGATCCTCGAAGGGTTTGAGGTCACGGTCATCCTCATCCAGAAGGAGTTCCGGGACGTTCTCGAGATCGTCAGGAATGCACTCGTCGAAATAACAAAAAACCAGTTCGAGCTGATATCTGCCGACGTCGATGAATCGAATATTGCCACGGTCATCATCTTCAATAAAAAATACTCGGAACGCGTCCACTCGTTCATCTTCTCCCAGAACGTGAACGAGGTCAGGATGCCCCCGGAATACCTGGGAAAACCATTCGGGGAGATCCTGGACCTCATCGGAAAGAAGAAGATCGCTTCCGTCGAAGGAAAAGCCGTCATCGACCGGGAACTCGAGAAGATCGCTGCCGAATGGTACCAGGAACTTGTCGTGCTCCGGCGCATCCTCGAAGACAGGAACGAGGAAGCAAACGTCTATGGAAAATTCGGGCAGACGGAGTATACCTTCCTCATAGAAGGGTGGGTACCCAGAAAATACCTGGACCAGACGAAGACGGCGATCAGGAAAAAATTCGGGACCCGTGTCATTGTCATCGAACTTGAGGTTCCCGCCGAGAAGATGGACGAGGCCCCGACCTTTTACGATAACCCGGCAATTGTAAAACCGTTCGAGTTCCTTGTCCAGATCATCAGCCCGCCCAAGTACCGCGAAGTCGATCCCTCGCCCCTGATTGCGATATTCTTCCCGATCTTCTTCGGCCTGATGGTCGGGGACATCGCATACGGCCTGATCATCCTTGCCTTTGCGCTGGTAATGAAGAAAAAGTACCAGAAAGAGCTCTGGCTCCAGCAGCTGATGGACATCCTGATCATCTCATCCATTCCGACGATTATCTTTGGGTTCCTGTTCGGGGAATTCTTCGGGAACTTCGGGGAGGAGATGGGGTGGATTCACCCGATGACGTTCCTTGGCATCACGTGGAACCGGATCGAAGCCATCGTGCCCCTGCTCATCCTTGCCATCGCAATCGGGGTGTTCCATATCTTCCTCGGGCTCATCATCGGGATTGTCAACTCCATTGCGAAGAAGAGCAAAAAACATGCAATAGAAAAAGCCGGGATGATCATCGTGATCTCCGGTATCATCCTCGTTATGCTCGCAGTAACAAAAATAATCCCCTCGATCGTCCTCACACCCGGCATTGTGATGATCCTCGTTGCGATCCCCCTCATCTTCTACGGCGGCGGGGCGTTCGGGTTATTCGAGATCATGAGCACGGCGGTCAATATCCTCTCGTACGCGAGGATCATGGCAATCGGCATGGCCTCCGTCGTCCTTGCGCTCGTCGCAAACAAGCTTGGCGGCACCATGGAAGTCGCCATGGTCGGCTTTTTGCTCGCGGCACTGCTCCATGTCCTCAATATCGGGCTTGCCATGTTCTCCCCCTTCCTCCACTCCCTCCGTCTGCACCTCGTCGAGTTCCAGTCCAAGTTCTACGAAGGCGGGGGGAAGAACTACAAGCCCTTCATGAAAGACCGGGGGGCCTGAATGCCACGGGTGATGAATGCTGGATCCTTTTTCGGATCCCGCAGGATACCTGAACCGCCCTATGAAAACAGACGGATACTGTAGCAGAAGACAACAAGGATTGGTTGCATGGTAGATTTTGGAATACCGATTGGAGCTGGCATAGCATTCGGACTTGGTGCACTGGGGACCGGTATCGCCCAGTCAAGGATTGGAGCTGCCGGTGCCGGGGCAATCGCTGAAAATCCGGAGAGGTTCGGCCACATGCTGATTCTGGTGGCAATTCCGGAGACCCTTGTCATTCTCGGGTTCGTGGTTGCTGCGATGATCATGCTGATGCTGGAATGATCCCGCGTCAGGCAGCCTGTATGGCGAACTCCCCTGGCAGGACCAGACTGGCCGGAAGATCATGCCCGGAGATCCTGTCCGGGCGCACCGGTCCGGTGATGGAGAGAAGGTACCGGGCCGTTTTTACCCTGCCGGGGAACAGAAGGCCGGTGATACGATGCCCTATGAACAGTTGATAGAATCCGTAGAGACAAGCGGCGACGAGAAGATCCGGGAATTGCGCGAGAAGGCGGACCGGGAGGCAGAAAAGATACTCCGGGAAGCCCGGGACAAGGAGGACGCAATCAGGAGAAAACATCTCGATGCTGCGAAACGATCCGTTGAGATCGAGAAGAACCGGCTCCTTGCCACCGTCAACGAAGAGGCCCGGCTCCAGATGACCCGGGTAAAGGACGAGGTATTCAAAAAAGCGGTTGCGCAGGCGTTTGCCGGTCTCCAGTCGGTACGAAACCATGCGGGATATGAAACCGAGTTCCGGGAACTCCTGCTTGAAGCCTGCCGGGAATCCCCCGGGGAGAACATCGAGATCCATGTCGATCCCCGGGATGAGGGGATCTGCCGGAACCTGGTATCCGAACTCCATATCGGCGGCGAGATCGTCACCGACATCACGTCTGCCGGAGGAATGAACGTCAGCACAAAGGATGGCAGGTTTATCGTATTCAACACGGTGGAGTCCCGGTTTGAACGGGCGAAAGTCCTGCTAAAACCGGAGATCTTTGCTGCGCTCTTTGGTGGTCAGGGTGGAGTGTGAATACGTCAATACCCGAATCAAAGGCATGAAGAGGCACCTGCTTACGCGCCCGGTTTTCGAGACGCTGATACTCAAACCGGATGTCGATTCCGTGATAGCCGAACTGGGGACGACTGCCTACAAGGAGGCGATCGAGAAGGCAAGCGTCCAGTATTCCGGGATCGCGTGCATCGAAGTTGCACTCCGGAAGGATTTCTCCACTGCATTCAGGAAACTATTGCAGTTCATGAAGGGCGACGAGTCAGAAAAATATGTCCGGATCCTTGTTGGCAGGTGGGATGTCCAGAACATCAAGACCATCCTCCGGGGAAAGAACATCCATATACCGGCTTCCGAGATCCTGGAGTGTATGATCCCTGCCGGGGAGCTGGACGAGATAACGCTCTCCGAGCTCATCAAACAGCCGGATATCCGGGCCGTCATCGATCTCCTCGCCACCTGGGGGTACGACTACGCAAAGCCGTTGACGAAACAGTTCCGGGAGTTTTCCGAGAAACGGGATCTCACTGTCCTTGAGTATGCCCTTGACCGGTATTACTTTAAAAATGCCCTCAATTCCGTCAAGGGCGAAGGGTATGACGATCGGCTGGTGCGGGAGATGATCATGACCGAGATCGACGTAACGAACATAAAAAATGTCCTGCGGATGGTCAGGGACAGGATCGGCAGCGAGGAGGGACAGGAATACCTGATTGAAGGCGGGATCATGCTGGATCCTGAACGGCTCATCTCCATGGTGAAGAGCGGGACGCTGGAAGGGGCGATGAAGCAGCTGGAACCAACCCCGTACCGGTTCCTTGCGCACCTGCCGGAAGATGCCTACAGGACCGGCAGGATCTCCGTATTTGAAAAAGAGCTCGAAAAATACCTCGTCAAACAGGGGATAGGTAAATTCCTCGGAGATCCTTTGAGCATTGCCATCCCGATCGCGTACATCTGGGCGAAATTCAACGAGATAACAAACATCCGGATCATCGCCCGGTGCAAGATAACCGACGTGCCTGAGAAGGATGTCAGGAAGGAGCTGATCTATGTATAAGTTTGTTGTTGTCACCGATCCCGAATCCGCCCCCGGGTTCCGGCTTGCCGGGGTGGATGTGCTGGAGGCGTCCAGTCTCGATGAGGCAAAGAAGATCATCCCGCCGCTCGTCCTGAAAGACGATACCGGGATTGTCGCGGTCAGCGAGGACCTGATGGCCGTTCTTGACGATAAACTTCTCGAAAAGATCGACAAGACATACCGGCCGATCATCATCCCGATCCCCGCGCGGATCAAGAGCATGAGCAAGACCAGCTATATCGAACGGCTGCTGCAGAGAGCAATCGGGTACAACATCGTGATCAGGAGGTAGGTGCCATGATTTCGGGGAAGATTTCCAGGATTTCGGGTCCGGTGGTCCTCTCGGACCATATGAAGGGCTCGAAGATGTACGATGTCGTCAAGGTGGGTGCCGAGAAACTGAACGGGGAGATCATACGCCTTGACGGGGATTCTGCCGTCATCCAGGTCTACGAAGATACCTCCGGGCTTCAGATCGGCGAAGACGTAATCAACACGGAGACCCCGCTCTCGGTCGAGCTCGGCCCGGGGCTTCTGTCCTCCATCTACGACGGAATCCAGAGGCCGCTGCCGGTGCTGGTTGAAAAAAGCGGCAGTTTCATCTCGCGGGGGATCTCGGTGCCCGGCCTTGCCAAGGAGAAAAAATGGGAGTTTGTCCCGACCGCAAAAAAGGGAGATGCCGTAACCTCCGGAGATGTCATTGGCACCGTGCAGGAATACCATATCGAGCACAGGATCATCGTCCCGCCCGGGGTTTCCGGGACCATCCGGGAGATCAAAAGCGGTTCGTTCACCGTGGAAGAGCCGGTCTGTTCCCTGGAAGGCGGCACTCCCATCGTCATGATGCAGAAATGGCCGGTGAGAAAGGGGCGGCCCTATAAGACGAAACAGGACCCCCGGCTCCTCCTCGTCACCGGCCAGCGTGTGTTTGACAGCATCTTCCCGGTCACAAAAGGCGGGACCGCGATGATCCCGGGAGGGTTTGGCACGGGAAAGACGGTCGCCGAGCAGACCCTTGCGAAATGGTCGGACACCCAGATCGTCGTCTATATCGGGTGCGGGGAGCGGGGGAACGAGATGACCGATGTCCTCTCGGAGTTCCCGGAGCTCGTCGACCCGCGCACGAAGATGCCCCTCATCCAGCGCACGATCCTGATCGCAAACACGTCCAACATGCCTGTCGCAGCACGGGAAGCCTCGATCTACACGGGCATCACCATGGCGGAATATTACCGGGACATGGGGTACGATGTCGCCCTGATGGCGGATTCTACCTCGCGATGGGGGGAAGCCCTGCGCGAAGTCTCGGGCCGGCTGGAAGAGATGCCCGGCGAAGAGGGTTACCCGGCCTACCTTGCGACACGGCTTGCCGCCTTCTACGAGCGGGCGGGGAGGGTGGTCTGCCTTGGTTCCGACGGCCGGATGGGATCGGTCACCATTGTCGGCGCGGTATCCCCGCCCGGCGGGGACTTCTCCGAACCGATCACCCAGAACACGCTCCGGATCGCGGGAACCTTCTGGGCGCTCGACACGAACCTGGCGTACCGGCGGCATTTCCCGTCCGTCAACTGGATCAAGAGCTATTCGCTCTACCTTGACAGCGTCCAGGACTGGTTCAACCGGAGCGAACTGTCCGACTGGAAAGAGATGCGCGACAAGGTGATGTACCTTCTCCAGAAGGAAGTCGAGCTCCAGGAGATTGTCCAGCTCGTCGGCCCGGACGCGCTTCCGGAGAGCGAGAAGGCGATCCTGGAAGTGACGCGGATGATCCGGGAGGATTTCCTGCAGCAGAGCGCGTACAGCGACACGGACTCGTTCTGCCCGCTGGACAAGCAGTACTGGATGCTCAAGGTCATCATCGCGTTCTACGAGCGGGCGGGCGAAGCGATGAACCGCGGCATCCCGCTTACAAAGATCCTGAAAATCCCCGTAAAGGCCGATATCGGGAGGATGAAGGAACAGACGGATGTCGGGAAGATCAAAAACTACATCGGGGAGATCGAGAAGAATCTGGCAGCGCTGGAGGCGGAGCGATGAGGAAAGTGAGCCTGCTGACCAAGGAGTGCAGGACGGTCAGCTATGTTTCCGGCCCCCTGATCTTCGTGCAGGCGGTCAAAGGCGTGAAGTACGGGGAGATCGCCGAGATCACGCTTCCTTCCGGCGAGAAGAGGACCGGGCAGGTGCTGGACGTCTCCCGGGATCTCGCGGTTGTCCAGGTGTTTGAAGGAACAAGCGGGATCGACAACAAGGATACCCGGGTCCGGTTCACCGCGGAACCGCCGAAGGTGGACGTCTCCATCGACATGCTGGGCAGGATCTTCAACGGTGTCGGAAAGCCGCGGGACGGCGGGCCGGAGGTGATCCAGGAGGCAAGCCTCGATATCAACGGCATGCCCATCAACCCGTACGCCCGGGACAAGCCCTCGGACTTTATCCAGACCGGGATGTCCACGATCGATGCCCTCAACACGCTTGTCCGGGGGCAGAAGCTCCCGATCTTCACCGGGTCCGGGCTTCCGGCAAACAAGCTTGCCGCCCAGATCGCCCGGCAGGCAAAAGTTCTCGGGGAAGGGGAGAACTTCGCGGTCGTGTTTGTCGCCATGGGGATCACCTACAAGGAAGCCTCGTTCTTCATGCGGGACTTCGAACAGACCGGGGCACTCGAACGCGTGGTCTTCTTCATGAACCTTGCCGACGACCCGACCATCGAGCGGATCGCCACTCCCCGCTGCGCCCTCACGGTTGCGGAGTACCTCGCGTTCACGCACAACCTCCACGTCCTCGTGATCTTAACCGACATGATCAACTATTGCGAAGCCCTGCGGGAGATCTCGACTGCGCGGGAGGAAGTCCCCGGCCGGCGCGGGTACCCGGGATACATGTACACCGACCTTGCCACGATCTACGAGCGGGCAGGACGGATCAAGGGGAAGAAGGGATCGATCACCCAGCTCCCGATCCTCACCATGCCCGACGACGACATCACCCATCCCGTGCCGGACCTTACCGGCTACATCACCGAGGGGCAGATTGTGCTTTCCCGCGACCTGTTCCGGCGCGGCGCGGATCCTCCCATCGACGTCCTGCCCTGCCTCTCGCGCTTAATGAACCTCGGCATCGGTCCGGGGAAGACCCGGGAGGATCACCGGAACGTTGCCGACCAGCTCTATGCCTCGTACGCGTACGGGAGGGACCTCCGGAGGCTCGTTGCGATTGTCGGGGAAGAGGCGCTGACGGAACTTGACAAGAAATACCTCAAGTTCGCCGACGAATTCGAGAAACGGTTCATCACCCAGGGCGACGAGAACCGGAACCTTGAACGGACGCTTACGATCGGCTGGGATCTCCTCTCCATGCTCCCGGAAGAGGAACTCAAGCGGGTGAAGGTGGAGTTCATCAAAAAATACCACCCGGCATACCGGAAGGGATGAGGCATGGAACAGGTCAACCCGACGAGGATGGAGCTCATCAAGAAGAACGCCCAGATCCGGCTTGCCGAGCAGGGCAGGGATCTTCTGCGGGAGAAGATGGATGCGCTCATCCAGGAATTTTTTCACATCCTTGAAACGGTATCCCGCTCGCGCGAGGAGCTGGAGGGGATTTCCGAATCGGCGCAGCACTCCCTTGTCACCGCCCTTGCTTCCGACGATTCCGTTGCATTGAAGTCCGCGTCGTTTGCAACCCGCAAGGGGCTCTTCCTCGATATCAAGGGGAAGAATATCATGGGGGTGCCGGTCCCGATCCTTGAGAAGAAGAAGGTCTCAAAGAGCGTTTTCGAGCGGGGGTACAGCATCATCGGCGTCTCCGGGAGGATCGATGAAGTGGCCGAGCGGTTCGAAATGGAACTTGACTTAATCATCCAGCTCGCGGAGACCGAGACGGCGCTGCGGAGGCTTGGCGGGGAGATCCAGATGACACGGCGGAGGGTCAACGCGCTCGAACAGGTGCTGATCCCCGACCTGAAGAAACAGGCAAAGTATATCGGGAACACCATCGACGAACGCGAACGCGAGGATCTCTTCCGGCTCAAGAAAGTCAAGAAGCTGATCGAGAAGAGGAAGCGTGCAAAAACCGTACTATCGTCCCGGTAACGCCCTGCTATCGGGATCCGGGGATTGGGCGACGGGCTGCGATCCGTGCGGCATTTTCTGCAACCCCGTCCTCCCGGACCGGCCGGGATATTTCCGGTCAGAGGCCGTGCCGCCGTTTCATGATGGATGTCACGCCATACTCCTCCCCGCCGGTGCAGGGTGGCAGAGTATCCTTTTTATCACAGGGGGGGTTCTTTCCGGTGCCCTCGATGGTCTTTGCCGTCGCGTCGATACGCTGCCGGCACCTGCCGATTGCCGCCTCTTTCAGCGTCCCGATGATCTGCGAGTAATTCTTTGCCATGCCTTGGGCACCCCCTCAGTATGAACAATTGGTATACTCGTGGAAGCCCGATATAAACCTTGTGACCGTTCGGTCTGAAAAAATTTCTGGATAATCACGGAAAAATGGAAAACGGGGAAAGATTAGCCAATATCCGGATGTTCCGGATATGCCGACAGGTATATTAATGACGAAAAGAACAGTCATGCACCGGTAAACAGGAGACCGGCTGAGGACTCTGTTATGGATGACTACAAAAAATATCTCGCGGAACTGCTGGGAACATTCGTGCTGATCTTTCTCGGAACAGGAACTGCCGTTGCCGCAGGGAGCCATGTCGGGTTCCTTGGGATCGCCCTTGCGTTCGGGCTGTCAGTCCTTGTGATGGTCTATGCGATTGGCCCCATCTCCGGGTGCCACCTGAATCCCGCTGTCACTGTCGCAATGCTGGTCAATGGAAAGATCGCGTCAAAGGATGCGATTCTCTACATCGTCGTGCAGTGTATCGGTGCTGTCATCGCCTCGGCGCTGCTTCTTGCGATCATGACCGGGCAGCCGGGGTACTCCCTTGCAGCGGACGGGCTTGGCCAGAACGGGTACGGCGTCGCCTCGCCCGGCGGGTTCTCGCTCGTATCCGGGCTGATCGCCGAGATTGTCCTCACCTTTACATTCCTGATGGTGATCTTCGGTGCAACGAGCAAGGCCACACCGCCCGGCTTTGCCGGTATTGCCATCGGGCTTGGCTTGACCCTCATGCTCCTCATGTGCATCCCGATCACCGGGGCATCGTTGAACCCGGCACGGAGCCTTGGGCCGGCGGTGGTTGCCGGGGGAACGGCTCTCTCCCAGCTCTGGCTCTTCATCATCGCCCCGGTCATTGGTGCGGTCATCGCGGCACTGGTCTGGCGCTCCCTGTTTGAAGAGACGGCAGCTGTATAAACGGATACTATTATTTTTCCCGGAGCAATCCCATAATTGCGAAGCGGAGAAAAGAATATGCGGCCGGAGCAGACCCTGCTCTTTGTCTATAATGCCAGCAGCGAGACGATTCCAAGAGAGAGCCAGCTGATGAGCCGCCCGACGAGCTCCCTCAGTGAACCGTGCAGGCTTCTTACGCTGACCTACAGCCCGATCGGGATGAAAAAGGAATGGAAACGGTTCTTAAGCGGGCTGAAGATTCCCGCCCGGTTCCTCTCCCGGGATGAATTTACGTCAGGGTTCCGCAATATTACCGCAACCTTTCCGGCCGTTTTTCTCATGAGCGGGAAGGACCTGTTCATCATTGCAACTACCGAGGAGATCAACCGGTGCGGGGACTTGAACGACCTCGTCGTCCTGATACAGCAGAGGTTGTCGGGGATTGCGGCGATAGGAAAATAAAACCCGTGTTCCGGGATCCCTGAACCCGCAGATTTCACCCCTGTTTCAGGCCGGGATGCGGCATAATAACCGGATCGTGCTGTTCCGGGTCCGGGGCATCCATGATCCCCGGGATCCGGCGTGAGATGTCTTTGATGATCCGCGTTTTGATCGCGGACTGGTACGATTGCATAGGTTCCGGAATGAATTCCCTCTACCGGCACGCATCAATCTGCCGGTTTCGTATCGTTCAGGGTATTACGGGAAAAACGTAAGGGTCGGTGGTCACCGGTTGCCCGGTGATATCACCAGTCCTTCTTCATCGCCTGTGCCTTCATATCCTTTGGCATCAGCTCGATCGCGTACCGGAGGGCAGTCCGGGGCATGGCCTTCTTGTTCTTCTGGACATACCGGAAGACCTCTTCGGTATGGTTCCGGCTCGCTTCCTTGAGGAGCCACCCGTACCCCTTCTGCACCATGTCTTCACTGTCGGTGAGGAGGAGGTCGGCAATGGCAATGGACTCGTCAAGGAACTCCCCGTGTTTTGCCGGAACGATGAGCGATACCGCCGCAGCACGCCGCATCCACCGGTTCTCCGATCCGGTCCAGCGCCTGAGTTCTCCGATGAACTCCGGGTACTGCCGGATAAAGTCGCCCATCGTGTGGTTGCAGAACCCGTCGCAGGATGCCCAGTTGGTGATGTAGGTGTCGATCCAGTGCCGGAACACGGCGATGTCGTCCTTCTCGTATTTCCCGGAGAGCCTGTGCGCCCATTCAGAAACGATGAAGGACTCCTCCATGTATCCCGATTTGTAGAGGTCCTCGCACAGGGCGAAGATCTCGTTTTTTGGCCGGCCCTGGATCTCTTTCCAGTACTTCTTCGCAATCGCGATTACCGTCGCCGTCTTCATGCCATAGCAGGTGATCGGTTCCCTGAAGAACCGCTGCGATGTCTTCCGGATCTCCGGGTCTGCATGGCTTTGTAGTTCCTTTCGTATCCGGGCAATGACCGGGTCCATGGATCAGGGTGGGTGTGACCGAATGATAAGGCATGCGGCAGGATCCCGGGGGAATCCCGGGAGGACTCCGGAATCCTCCGGCATACGCCCTCCGGAAAACGATGGTCAGGACACCATTCCCGTGGTTGCATCCGGTCGCAGGAAATGAACCGGAGTAAAGCGTCCCAGTCCTCCGAATCGTCCGCTCCAGGCCTGCCCCCACCGCGATCCAGGAGCGGGACCCCCCACCCCCAACCCTCA
>Ga0209099_1001949_pt1 | contig 19220 bp, 24 predicted proteins | sample AD_JPNHW2_MetaG_FD_184430 | JGI IMG/M metagenome (GOLD analysis project Ga0209099, IMG submission 184430) | Active sludge microbial communities of municipal wastewater-treating anaerobic digesters from Japan - AD_JPNHW2_MetaG (SPAdes) (version 2) | ecosystem: Engineered > Bioreactor > Anaerobic... | reverse complement strand
CCGAGCAGCACCGCATCGTCGCCCGCATCGAAGAGCTTTTAAGCCATCTAGATGCCGGGGTCCAGGCGCTGCAACAGGCCAAATCCCAGCTCCAACGGTACCGCCAGGCGCTGCTCAAGGCGGCGGTGGAGGGCAGGCTCACGGAGGTGTGGCGGAAGGCGCACCCGGAGGTCGAGCTTATTGAGCCAACAATAAAAAGTGGGAAAAAATCTGCTGAACGCCTCGATCTATCAACATACATGCTACCAAATTTGCCCGCTACTTGGAAATGGATTGCACTTCATATGATTGCAGATGCTATTGATCCTCAGCCTAGCCATCGGACACCGCCTGAAGTAGATGAGGGTGTACCCTACATAGGAATCGGTGACGTAGATGAAGATGGATCCCTAAATTTTAATCTGGCAAGAAAAGTATCTAAGGAGATCCTAATCGAACACCGTGAGCGTTATCAACTTAATGTTGGAGATTTTATTTTTGGAAAAATTGGAACACTAGGAAGACCTGCAAGACTAACTAAGCCTTTCAACTATACTTTGTCTGCGAACGTAATATTAATAAAACCAAATTTAAGTTATATCAATCAAAAATTTCTTTTCTCATTTATGGAAAGCCCGTTGATGGATAACTTGCTTAGGAAAGATAGCCGAGCGACCACTCAAGCTGCTTTCGGAATTAAGAAAGTTCGAATGCTTCCGATTCCGCTTCCACCACAGAAGGAACAGAACATCATAGTCGATCGACTTGATCAGCTCATTTCAGTATCTGATGAAATGCGAGATATAATAGAACAAGAAATTAACCGAGCGGATCATCTTCGCCAATCCATCCTTAAGCGCGCCTTCGAGGGCAAGCTCGTCCCCCAAGACCCAAGCGATGAGCCCACCTCCGTGCTCCTGGAGCGGATCAGGGCCGAAAGGACAAAGGAAACGCCACAAAGAGGACGGAAGAGTAATAATAGTGCTCATCAAATGAGGCTCGCCCAATGACTGAATCCTCGACAATCGTCCAGCGCGTCTGGAACTACTGCCACGTCCTCAGAGACGACGGCGTGAGCTACGGCGACTACCTGGAGCAGCTCACCTACCTCCTCTTCCTGAAGATGGCAGACGAGCAGACCAAGCCGCCGATCAGCAAGCCATCCATCATACCCAAAGGCTTTGACTGGCAGAGCCTCCTTCCGGAAAAGGGGGCAGAGCTGGAAGAGCAATACCGCCACATCCTCGAATCCCTTGGCAAAGAGCCGGGAATGCTGGGCGTCATCTTCCGCAAATCCCAGAACCGCATCCAGGACCCTGCGAAGCTCAAGAGGCTAATCGACCTCATCAACGGCGAGACCTGGATCGGCCTAGACATCGACGTAAAGGGGGCGATCTACGAGGGCCTTCTGGAGAAGAACGCCGAAGACGTGAAAGGCGGCGCCGGGCAGTACTTCACCCCCAGGCCCCTCATCAGGGCTATGGTAGAGGTCACCAGGCCCAGGCCGGGCGAGACCATCTTTGACCCGGCCTGCGGGACAGGCGGCTTTCTCCTGGCGGCTTACGATTATGTGGAGAATAAATATCCCCTCGATAAGGAGCAAAAAAGGGTGCTGAGATACGAGACCCTGGGGGGAATGGATGTGGTCGATGGCGTGGTCAGGCTCTGCGTCATGAACCTGTTTCTGCACGGCATCGGAGGCGAGGAGAGCCCCATAGAAGTTGGGGACTCCTTGCTAAAAAATCCCAACAAACACTACAACCTCGTCCTCACCAATCCTCCATTCGGAAAGAAGAGCAGCATAACCATAATCAATGGAGACGGAAAGGCCGATCGGGAATCACTGACCTACAACCGGCAGGACTTCTCCGCAACCACATCAAATAAGCAGCTCAACTTCCTCCAGCACGTCAGGACCCTTCTGGAGATCAATGGCCGGGCGGCGATAGTCGTTCCCGATAACGTCCTCTTCGAAGGGGGAGCTGGCGAGACAGTCCGCCGCAAGCTCCTCCAGGGATGCGATGTCCATACTCTGCTCCGGCTTCCCACCGGGGTATTCTATGCCCAGGGAGTGAAGGCCAATGTGCTCTTCTTCGACAAGAAGCCGGCCAGTGAACGGCCCTGGACGGATAAGCTCTGGATCTACGATCTGAGGACTAACAGGCACTTCACTCTGAAGACCAATCCGCTCAAGTTCGAGGACCTTCAGGACTTCATCAAATGCTACAATTCTGAGAACAGACACCAAAGAGAGGAGAGCGAGAGGTTCAGGGCATTCAGCTACGAAGAGCTGGTGAGGCGCGACAAAGCCAGCCTGGATATTTTCTGGCTGAAGGATGAGAGCCTGGAGGATTCGGATAACCTGCCTGCGCCTGAGGTGCTGGCGGCGGAGATCGTGGAGAGCCTGGAGACGGCGCTGAGTGAATTTAGGGCGATATACGAGGAGCTGGGGGAGAAGCAGGATGGAAATTGAGGCGGAGCGATTGTGACGAATGGATCAGAGCGATTAGCAAGCATTGCGGCTTTGGGGACTGCGGCAAGACGTTGCAGAGGTCTTTGAAAATGCAGCAGAGATCGGCCAGGGTTAAGAGATGAAAAATGTTCTAGATGTGAGAAGAAATGCCGTTTGACTTCATACACCGACCTCCTCCGAAAAAGGAAACTCGTCGCTGGTTTGAAAGTCCATTTTGGGGCCCATTTTTAATTGCATTAGTGGGTGCTTTTATTGCCGCTTCTGCGCAAATTACCGCGATAATATTACCTATTTATTTGGGACCAACGAATCTTTGTGATTTTAGTATAACAATAGAATCAATTAATGATACTATCACAATATATGACGATAAAAACTGTAATATTGAAAAGAATATAACTATTAAGGATCTTTACCCAACAATAAAACCATATAGGCATCCAGTCTATGTCAAAATAGTAGGCATACTTCCTGAAGGAGTAAACGTTTTACTTAAAGGCAAGGGTGGCAATTTGCCTTTAAATATTCAAATGACCATAGAAATTAATAGTAGCGAATATAAACCCGGAGATCATGAAATACTAATCCAAGGTATTGGTGAAGATGGCATAATACGCAACTGCACATACTATCTCGCTCTTAAAAAAGGCTATCGTTTCTATACCTCAAAGCAGCAGGCATACTCATTCGATATTTCATCGAATCAACCAGATGTTATCACTTTAGGGAATCAGAACCAACCCGCCCGAAATGCCATAGAAAATCTGGACGATGGTATTATTACCTTAGGGAATCAGGATCAACCAGCCGGAAATGTTATAGGTAATTAAACAATAACGATGTAGCTATCTCCAGTTAGCCAATCTGTTGTGGATAGTTGCAAGAATAGCGAGCTTAATCATGGATGGCCAGCTAATTTTCTGATTACCAAAGCTAAAATCTTCACAAGGGCACCCAGGCCAAAAAATGTGTGCAAAAACACAAAGCTGGCACTTAAATCGCTTTATTATTGCATGCCCAAACCCGGAATTTAACCGATTTTTACAGGTAACGTTTAAATACCTTTGAAGCAATTTCTCTATCAGGTGTGCATGTGGTAAAACCTGATAGATCGCGATATATCTGGCTCTATTGTAAGTCCAAAGCGCAAAAAGATGAGTGGCAAGCCCTGGCCGATGAAGCAAAGACTCCTCTTTCTGCCTGGTGCGTATCGATTATTGAAGAGCGGATCGCAGAAGAGGACGGCGGCCTGCCTCGCCAAAAAGTTATGAAGGAACTTAAGACACTAAAAGAGGAGAACACCTCGCTGCGCGAGGATTTGAGGCAAAAAGAGACGGTCCTTTCACGATATGAGGCAGAATTGCGGCGGTACAGGTCCGAGCCATTCTTGCAGGATGATTTCAAGGGAATTCGGCCCTACTCTGAGGAGCTTGTCAAGATCCTCAAGAACCGCGGCCAGGTGGATGGCTACAGGCTGCTTGAGCTGCTAGGCATAAAACCGGGCGAAGCTGAGGCGATAAAGGCGGTGTCGCGACAGTTGGAAGAGCTGGAGAGATTTGGCCTAGCGAAAACTGATGGAGTAACCTGGCAATGGATAGCCTGATTGAAGATTTCCGGCGTGACTGCCTTGTCCGAGGCATGGCAAAGCGATCTGTCGAAACATATCTTAATAGCATCAAGATATGCCGCGGCTTTCTTTTCAGCCAAGGAAAGGATATTCTCACAATTGACAGAGCGGCTATTCAAGGCTACATCGAATACCTCAGACTGGAGCGCCAGGTTTCATTGAAAACAGTAAAAATGCATCTCACCGCCCTATCTACTCTCTATGAATTCCTGGTCTTTGAAGGCCATGTAGATTTGAACCCCGTGCTTCAGGTCCGGAGGCGCTATTCTCGGCGCTACAAGGATGGCTCTGAGGCCCAAACAAAGCAACTCATTTCTGTGGAAGACATGGCCCGGCTTATCAATTCCACAATGGGCATTAGGGACAAAGCAGTTATTACTCTATTGGCAAAGACCGGTATTAGAAGAAACGAGCTTATCACTTTGGATATCTCCGATGTGGATTTGATCGAAAACAAAATCAAGCTCAAGGCCACGGGAAAGAGGACAAACCGTGTGGTATTTTTCGATGATGAGGCGGCCCTTCTTCTCAGGAGATGGCTGAAGATTCGGGAAGGAATGAACCGACGCAACGAGACCGCTTTATTCCTCAGCAATTGGGGATATAGGATCTCCAGGACGGATGTCTATGAAGCAGTGATCGCAGCGGCGGCGCGCGTAGGACTGCACAATGCAGCATCAGAGCGGCTTGAGGACCATTTCGGCCCGCACTGTTGCAGACATTGGTTCTGTACACACCTCTTCCGGGCCGGGATGAGGCGCGAGTTTATAAAGGAGCTTCGCGGTGATAGCCGGAAAGAGGCATTCGATCTGTACAACCACATTGACCTGAAGGAGCTGAAAGAGGCTTACCTGGCATGCATACCGCAATTGGGGATATGAGAAAATAATTATTTTCAATATTAATTCTGCTGAAATTCTCATGCACCCAGCGATCGACCGAATGGCTGGGCTTTACTGGCTGAATGATAGGGGATGTAGGCTGCTCACCAGCTGGCTCTCATGACTAGCTGTGCTTTTCGTTAGCCGTTCTCCTTATGGCATAAGGAAGAACACTGGAACAAACCCAAAGTCTACTAAACACAAAGATGTTAAATACATGAATGTCATTGACATGGCATATAAAGATGGAGATTAGCCCCTTATGTCCGTAGAAGATACCAATGGCGCAATATCACTGATCGAAGATTGGATGGCACAGAGGGGAATCGATGATGGCACCAAGACCGAGCCCACTCATGAGGATTTCTATTTTCAATTTACTGGAAAAGATGAAACCGGGATTCCCTTTACGATCTTTCAGCCCAAGAGTTGGAAGAAGACCCTAGTCATTTTATCACAAGTAGACATCAATGAAGACCGCGTCAAATCTATTGAATCAATGCGACCAAAAGATCGTGATGAATTCCTATACAGTCTCCAAAAAGATATCTCACTTGCCCCCGCGAATGTTGCCTTTGATCCCTCATTTAGTGAGACAGGTATTCCAAAGGGTATTCAGTTTCAAACGGAGATATGCTACGACGGACTAACAGAAGATAGGCTAAATGAAGGCATGCTAAATGTAGTTAAGTGCGCTATTTTTGTAATTTGGCGAATTCGAAAAGAATTTGGAAATCCAAAGAAGGAGTAAAATATGTGTGAAGCCGCCCAAAAATTCACGCAATTCCGCCCAAATCTGGACGAGAGAGCAAAGGTAACTGATAGATTCAGTAGAGTGCGAATAATGGAATTTCCGATGAATAAATTTGGCGAGCCTCAAGCGGAGAACATCAGAACTGCTGAATATTCCAACCAAGGTATAGGTATTACTATAAACAGCTTAGCTCCAAATAGGTCCAATTATATTAATCTGTTGAAACCACCTGAGATATCATCCTCATTCAGGAAAAATTTAATCGTAGGTTCTGAAATCAATGAATTATTATCTAATAATGTTTATTTTAAATATATATTGCTCAATATACTCAAAATAGTAAATGATACGCTTGAGGGACATGGAAGCACAGGACACGTTGAAGTAGCATTAGAAACCGATGAAGATAATCCGAAATGGAGACACGCTGATATAACTGTGAAATTGGATGATGATTCAATGTGTTCTGAAATTTGGAGAAAAGCCAGCAAAGGTGCCAAAGATTTTTATAAATCGCTAGAAGCAAGTAAAATGATACCCCACGAAACCATTAGAGTAATGCATAGATTTATATACATTATTGTGGATTAAGGTTTTTGGATAATGCCGATAAATGCAAGGGATTTTCTAGGATTTGCTGAATGGGCACATGATCCAACACGATGTGATAAAGAAGTCGGATATAGATGCTCAATTAGCAGGGCATATTATGCAGCATTTCATGTTGCCAAAGAACATTTGCAGATGCCCGAGGATGCCGATCATGAGGAAGTCATTGAAAGGTTAAAGGATTTCGGCGAGGATTTTAGTGAGGAATTAAGTAGTAGACTGCTGGACCTTAAGAAAAAAAGAAAAAAGGCAGATTATCGGCTAACCCATGACGTCAATCGCCAATTAGCAAGCAAGACCCTCCAAAAGTCTAAAAAGTTTATAGAAGATGTCGTCAAGATTAAAGTGCGGCCTGAACGCGAAACTATATAGTTCCCAAAATAGATTTGGCATCCAATTTCTTGCTTCCGCTTGCGTTTTATATCAAAATAATTATCAGTTCATAAAAGGAACTGCTTATGCCTGAAGCTGAGCTGGGCCGAGGCCTTGCAGAAAGGCCAGGGGGATGAAAAAGAGGCGCTGGAGAAGGCCGGTCCAGGACCTCATGCCGAATCGTTACCGTGAGCAGATCTTAGCGGCCAGTTCTTATGTAACGGATTCAACCTTTCTTCTAGGTGCAGTTACATAAGATGCGAGAGTACGCTGCATACCTCTTTCAATCAAGCTCCGGGTCTTCTGGAATCGATAGCCTTCAAGCCATGAGAGCGGCCTTAAGTGCATTCGCATGATAGAGGGTTTTATCTCATACTATTTATACTTAAGGTTGCACGCAGTAATAGAACTTGATTTATTGCAGGTTTCATGCACAAAACTAATAAAAAGGGTTTGCATGATGTCTGAGCCGACCTAACCTAAAAATGAAACATTCAATGTGCTTAATGCCGCTCTTATTTCTCCAAGCTTGGCCATGGCATCGCTACTGTTATCAGCACCTAACGACTGCTCAAAACAGCATAAATACTCGTCCTTGGTCCAATACACAAGAACATCAAGGTTGCAGCTCGTCCATTCATCCAACGCATTCTTACTACCTGTGATTAGAAACGCACCCTTACCGGCTGTTCCATCTACCTTCCAATCAGGGACTATGATGAACTTGATAACGTCTTTGGCATCTACGAATTGACCTAACGATCTGGCGATTGATTCATTTGTTGGCTCCTGATGAGTCTCCGTCGTCATAATTGAGATCTTAGGGTCTGATACCTCTCCAGGGAATCCGATCAATGGATTGATGGAGATTGTCTGATCTCCATAAGAGGTCGTGTGAATATATACATCCAATCTGTCATCGTACATGCTAAGATCTGAGCCTTTCCACGTGACACTCACATTTCCAAGACTAACTCCATAGTTTGCCGCAATAGCTTGTGATATCATTAGAATACATATCGAAGCATACAGTACAACTTTTAAACCATGTCTCATTTATCTCACCTGGATCGCCGCTATTATGTCTTTTGCCTGGTTTAGCTTGCTCTACTAGAATTTATGGCCATTGTTCCGGAAGTGTCAATGATGTGACACTACTTTTGCAGAACGCAAAAAGAGAGGAGCTTATCCCTCGTACAATCCTGCTGTCCTCTGCATGAGGTCCTCGAATCGGCCCCTCATTTTCCACATTAGCTTGTCAACCAGGTCGTCTATGTCAAAATCGCTGGCAATCTTAGCATCACTGATCTGTAGAAGAGGTGCGTTGAAGTTTACTACAGGTCCGTTCAGTCCGTTTCCTCGTAGTGACACACCAGTGCCACTTAACACCGATCCCGATTTTGCCACGTTGATGAGCTTCTCAAGTGTCGATTCTTCGCGGACTACATCAGCAGTCTCAATCCTCTCTCCCTCGTGGATTATGCCTGCTCCAGACTTCAGGACCTTTCCACCTTCTGAGTGACCTGATAGCTTTCCTGCTAGCCAGTTATATCCAATCTTTACAAGACCAGACGGATTTCCCATATCTGTACTTAGTCCGGAGACTGGTTTACCTTCATCGAGATCCTTCTGGACATCTGCTATATCTTGGCTAAGCACTGGAGCAACTGCCGCTGGGGTGCCTTCTGGTGTCTTGGCTGGCGGTGGGCTTGAGCTACTTCCACCACTTAGCTTGTCCTTGTACTCACCAGCTTCTTTTAACATTGGGTCTGTTATGCCAAGCCTCTGTTTATCATCTGGATTGACATCCTGTCCTGTGAGGGCCTTGGCTAACCATTCTGCAGCTTCTGCTGAGACGTTACCATAGCCTTGGCCTTTCAAGTACTGAGGAAGATCTTTAACAAGCCTATCATAGAGAGCTTGGCCTTCAAGCTTTTCGCCTCCACCTAGGGCCTCAGGCAATATCTTCCGTATCTCTTCTGGTAGGGTAACTACCCATTCCCAGAAGCTTGCGAGCGTATTATACAGGCCCGTGAATATGTCTATCCATGGCTTGAGAAGGTCGTAGACCATCATTATCCACATGATGATCTTGCTCGTAAGGCTGCTCATAACATCTGACTTTGACAAGCTTTCAAGCAGGCTCTTGCCCATAGACGGTATATGAGTAGCGAGAGCTGCAAGCCCCAAAACAGGAAATGCTGCCATCAGACCAACTTTCAGGCCTGATTTCAGGTCTCCAGTGTCTATCCCGAGTTTAGCTGAGATTCCGCCAGCTAAACCTTTCAAGCCACCTGAAGCCAGGCCAGTGAGCTTGCCAAGAGCGCCAATCAAGCCAGATAGGACATTGCCACCTATCTTTCCCCAATCTAGACCTAAGATGCTGGCCAGAGCTGCATAAGCTGGCCCGGCTGCTTGTACCAACGCAGTAAACCCTTTGCTAAAGATACCTGTCTTGGCTTCAACTAGCACCAGCAGCCCTATGAGTATCATGAGAACGGCAATCAGAGGATGAGCGGCCATCAGAGCCATAGCGGCCCTGGCTGCGCCTATCCCACCGGCAAACACTTTTGATGCAACCGCCCCAACCCCAAGAGCGTTTGCAGCCGTCGTAATCCCTGCCGCCGCAAGTATCGCAGAACTGGCAACCGCACCGATACCGACTGCCAGAGCCACAAATTTAGCCGCTCCGGGCGTGCTCTGCAAGAGTTCATTGACTGAGGCCAGAACAGACACTAACATGATTAGATATGGCTGGAGTTCCGTTCCTAATGTGTTAGCGATGTTGGACATCAGCACTTGCATTTTGTCAAGAGGTTCAAGATCGAAGTCTTCACCAAACTTGCTCTCAGCTAGCGTCTTTCCCGAGGGCAGCTTTTCAGTTTTTGCGAACTTCGTAAAGTCTTCTACAAACAGGCCGGCAAGGACATCTTTCTCAGTCTTGTACTCAGAATGCCCTCTCATATAAGCCGGGTTCTCGTAGTACGCTTTGGCCCTGGCTTTCAGAGCATCCATGTCTATGCCCATACCAGGAAGGGTTTTCATCATCTCGTCAGAGATGTTCCCTGTTCCAATCATGTTCAAGATCTGAGGCAGATTATCTGTATTTCCAGTCTCACGGACCATCTCCTTTTCCATAAGCTCAAGGAACTCTTTGCCTTGTGTAGCATCCAACCCTTTGAACTGCTTTGCTAATGCCAGGGCTGAAGCGGACCGGTTTGATGCTGAAACCACGTTGTTTGTTTGCTCACCGGCCCCTTGAACCCATCCTTCCATCTGGTTTCTGTAATCTTTGCCCCTGGCCGTCTCTATCGTTCCGAGGTTCGCTTTCGTGTTCGCCGCCGTGTAAACACTACCAACGGCAACGGCTCCGGCTACAGCAGCAACTCTTTGGATAGTGCCTTCGACATCACTCCAATTTGCCTTTAAGTGAGATGCTGCCGATTTGCCAGCATCACCAGCAGATACAAGAGCCCCTTTAACACCGGCAGCAGTAGCCCGAACCTTGTTCATAACGTTATCCAGGCCCGAGCCTTCTTTTGAGCCATCGGACAAGGATTTTGAGAACTGTAGCACTCCTGCCTTGGCCTGCGCTGCTTCTTGCGTTACGCTCTTGAGGGTGTTCCTTGTGTCGTCTAGCTGCTTCTTTGCGGCAGCTACATCAGCTTTGACACCTACAACAGCGTTGGTCCCTGAAAGATCGGTAACATCCTTCTTGAAGCTCTTGATTTGCGATATCACACCTAGATTCTCAAGAACAAGCCGGGTAGCAAGCTCTCTAACGGCTACCATGCTAACGCCTCTGGTTTAGCGATTTGGGCCTGGAGCCGTTCAGTAATCAGCTTATCGAAGTGCTTCAGAACCTTATCCTTTGGCTCTGTTCTGCCTTCTATGGTCATCAGGATTGAATAGATGAGGTCAAATGCGTTGACGTCTTCAGCTAGATCAAAGTCGTTAGCTATGATCGCCCCTAAAGACCGCTTCCTAATTCCCACCTTGGCGAAAAAGAATTTGCCCATGAGCTTCTTTTTCGTGTCAATCGATGCCAAGATTATCTTCGCCAAATCAGCTTTTGGCGCTAGGTTCGCCTCAAGGTCTCTCAGTGTCTTGGTTACGATCTTCTTAGCATCCTTCTCTTTCTTGCAGAAGAGAAGCCAAAGAGGGATCTCCTCACCCTCTACAGGTATCCTCAGCTCGATAATCTGAGCGCCTGGCATTGTAAATTCCTTCCACTTTGTAGCCGGATCGCTCACGAACTGCAAGAGCATATCGCTTGTTATCGTTTTCATCGTCTTTTCCCCCACTCACTCAAAAGGCCGCCTTAAGTGCGGCTGTATTTCCTTGCCCAAAATGATTCAAGCATCGTCAATGTCGCGGATGCTTCAAGAGCTTCTAGGCAGTCCTCGTGATGCGAAGACCACATTTGACAGGCCGTTCCGATACAATCATTTTCAAGATTGTGATGGCATTTCTTTGTCATGCTTATCTCCCGTTGCTGATGAATCGTGCAACTGCGTGTGTCTGCTGGTGTTGCTCACTCTCCGCAACCCAAAGGGCGATAGCGGTGGCAAGAATGAGATCATCATGTTCCCCTTCCCGCCAGGCTCCATAAGAATCATGAGCCGTTCGCACATCGATTTTAACTTTGAAGGCTGACAACTCCGCCGCCAGGATCGGCCCGGCCTGTAGGCCTTGAGCGATCTTCAGCCGGTCGTTTTGGGCGAAAATCTGCATTAGGCTGACCAAATCTCTTTTTGGAACCGTCGCCCGGTTATGTTCATCATTCCAATTAACGGAATTACCGCCACTGATCGCGATACCTATAGGATTTAAGCCCCGATCCTGTGCAAGATCAACAACAGGCCGCCCAACGCCTGTGTAATCGATCGCTAGAACCTTATTCGCCCTGTCTAGGGGCTTACGATGCATGATCTGGAAAATATATTCAATCTGCTTTGGATAAGGCATATCCAAAGGCAGTCTCTCCAGGTGCCTTATATCGTAACGTTTTCCTGCCTTCTGAAGGATGGTCAAGGCCGAATAATCTTTGGCCTGCCCGCAATCGAAGCCAATCCAGTAATGGCCTCGCGTCGGTTCGTCGTCATAGTACATTTATGCAGCTCCCCACAATGGTTTTACATTGCCATCAAACATCTTTTGAATTGTATAGTTTGAAAAATATTGATCTTCTGCTTCCATGAATCGGCAGTGGTATTCCTGCTCAAACCAGGGGTTCGTTCGCCTCTCCGCGGCCAGGAACTCTGGGGTGATCCGTGGGCACATTTCTGCAGGGATCTCATACCATTCCCACAAATCCCGCTGCTCGCTCCATATCCTGAAGAAATGGCCTCGCTTGCCGAAAGGAGTTGACATCAGGATATGCCGGCCATTACTCACAGCCAGCATAGGCCTAACCGTGTTGTAAAGGTCGTCTAACACCCGGCTGGCCTCATCTTCAAGAAGCAGAGTCACAGCAGAGAATGAGCGGGCCGTCTTCTCACTGCCGGGCCTGGCTACGAACCGGTTGCCGTTGGCGAACTTGACCGCTAGCTTTGTGTCGGTGCTGAGATAGTCCGAGGGCAGCTCAACAGCACCCCGGAACTCATCAAACTTCATCATGAGTTCGGCGCTCTGGTCCTGCGAAGGAGCTATCACGAGTCCGAAGGATGGCCGGCGATAGATGCTCTCATGCAGCCCGAGAGCCGCGCAAGTTGTGCTCTTCCCGCTCTGCCGGCTACAGTTGAGGATGATCTTTCTTGACCTGCTCCGAAGGAGCTTTTCTTGCCAGGGATCGGGATGATAGCCTAAGACCTCTTTCGACCATGTTACAGGGTCCGAGGCATAAACCAGATCATCGGCCACGGATGGCAAAAACGACCGCCTCTTTGGCTTGTGGGAATGGGTCTAGAGCCTGGATAATCACGGTTCGCAGTTCGATCCACTGAGGATCAAGAAGGATGTTAATCTGTGGCTGGCTGGCCAGCTTGCCTTCCAACTCAGCCATGAGCTTAATCTGCTCCCTCAGTTCTCTTAAGAAAATACCGGCAGCCCGGAGATCCTGAGCCCCTTCGGCCATGTCGAGGAGATTTGCGGCCTTTGTCCGCACTTCCTTGAGCTGATCCAAGAAGCCGGCAGCGTTCTCCAGCCTGGCGGCCATGCCTTCCTTGATACCGTCCTTGAGATCTTCCATCTCCTTAGCCTTGGCCGTCTCCAGGGCCTCAGCTCGGGCCTCTTCCTTTGCCGCCTTGACCTGTGATAGCTCAACGGCCAAATGCTCATTCAAATGCCGTCTCAGAGCGGTTTCTGAATAACCGAAATCCTCCGATATTCGCCGGAATGATTCGCCGTTAAGATCCTTTTCCAGCAAGCGGCGATCAAGCTCTTTTCGGCGGGGATCACTGCAAGGCCCGCAAGGTCTAGGCATCTATCTCTCTACCTCGCTCCCTCAGCTGGTCGTTCCACTTTCATTACACGCATGAGATGAGCCTTGACTTCTTGGAGCGGCGGGTTATTTGCTCGTGGATCATCGCCGCCAAGCTCTCGCTTGAGGATAGCAGCAACCTGTTCCTCATGTTTTTTCAAGAAAGAATCGATGAATGGCCCTATCGAAGATAGCTCATCAGCCTGTATGGCCCAATCCTCACCCTGAATCGATAGCCATACATCAGATGCTAGAACATCCCCTTTCCTGCCCTCTTGATAAAGAAAGTCCATAACTAACTGAAAAGATAGTTCTACAACCTCATCGTCTGTTATCAATTTTTATCTTCTCCTTCATTTTCATCCGATTCGCTACCGGCCCGTCGCCGCTTTTGTTCTGCATCAATTTCTCTGCCTAGTTTCATCAACTGTCCAAGTACAGACTTCGCTGGAGGTTCGGTTGTCGGGTTGCCAACATATGCTTGAAAATTAGCATGGCCGGGACCTATCCGTTTGATAATGATTTGCCCCTCGCTTGAGATCAACTCGACTTCATCGTTGGGCCTCATACCTGCCGAATCTAGGATCTTAGGCGGAAGTTTCAGGCTACACGGCGGGCTACGTCCACCCCCGGTCTTATAGCAACAGAAAAGCGGCTTGGGACCGCTTAGTTTCGCCTTCAACGATACGGTTTTTGCCTCTGGCTGCATCTCTGCTGCCGATGGTGTTATTTCATTAGCCTGTTTAGCCTCTGATGCTGTTGTTTTCTTCATTGCCTTCATCTCTGCGTTGGTAGTTTCCATTCTTTCACACCAGACTTTCTTTCGATGAGTTCGAAGCCTAGCCGTTTCAGTGCACCACGGACTTCCTCTGAGGATAATCCGCATTTGGCACCAATATCACGAACCTCTCCTCGATCAAAGATTCGCGTGATAGGTTCACTTTTTGAGGCAAAGTAATCATCAACGGTTTGAAATTTTGGCTCAGTATAAGAGCCCGAGCCGTGAAGACGCCTCCGGCCAAAAGACATTAGGCCGCCCTCCGGAGAATCAAATAGTTCCGCGGAACCTGGAACCATTTCTTCCTCATCTCTCTATTGGCACTGTTTTTAATATATTGTTCCATATTTATCTGTATCTCCGATTAATCGATATCTATCAAACAGGTAAATTCTAACCAATTTGTACGGATTTCAGGGGAACTCTGCGAGATCACTGAATTAGTTCCAGGTTCCGCGGAACTAATTTCACTTAAGGATTATCACCTTCTGGCTTTTCTTAAGATGGTAAGGCTTAACCTCGATACTGTAATTGATTTCTTTGTCTGTTTTCATGCTGGCCAGAAGCTCACTGAATCGATTCTTAGAAAGGTGCATCTTCTGACGGGCATCTTTTAGAAGCATTTTGCCGCCATTGGCCTTGAGAAGTGCAACTAGAATATCGGCTCTGTCTTTTTGCAGCTCTGTGAGGTCAGGAGCTAGTTGATAGAGCCTCTGTTTCATGAAGAATATCGAATCGCTCTTTCTCGCTAAGTCTTCCTTCAGATCCTCGTTTTCACTTTTAAGTCTGGAAATCTCTCCATCCTGATCGTCCGCTTTCGTCTTTAGCCTTTCAATTTCCTCCCAAAGTTCGGCTAGTCCTGCGGGATGCTCCAAATCCTCATCAGGCACATCATTTATCTGATGCATTTCTGCCATCTCCTTGCTAAAAATGGTCAGATTATCTCCCTTATGCGGTAGCCATCGAGCCGGAGAATTCCGATTTTTTTCCCAACCAGCTTGCGGAGTTGGGGGGCCAAATCCGAAGGGAGCTGAATATTTCCAAAGGAAAATTGAGCAATACAGCATCCATTGATTTCCATGATGCCTTGAAGGAAATCTCTTGCTTCTTCCAGCTCTGCTAAAAATCGCCCGCGCTCTCGATGACTGATCATATGCAACAGATCGCTTTTGTCTTCTGGCCGTGGCTCAGCCTCGATGAAATGCCTTTGCCTCACTGGCGAGACGATGGCTTCTCCTATGGAGGATTCTTCAATTTCGATATGTGCAGCCATCTCAGGCCACCACCGCAAAGGCTATATAGATTAACGATAATCTATTTACACCCGTTTCAGTTAGCCGCCTTCCCGGGCGGCTGCTATTTATTTTCTGCATTCAATCACTCCGATCCGTAGCCGCTTGTTTCAAGGCCGATTTTTATCAGGTTCCTGGCTGCTGCCGATTCAGAGACGTCATAGGCCTTGGCCACTTTTTGAATGCCTTTGCGCATCTCCGGCCTCATCGAGACGAAAACTCGATCCGTATAAATATGAGCCTTCTGCATATATCCTACACAATGATAAATTACCATATAAATAGTCATCTATGTGACACCAATGTGACACAATATATTAGATTTTGGCAAAATCATATTACAGGCCGTGACACACCATGCTGTACAAATGTGTTACAACTGTGACACACATACAGTAGAGCACAAGAACAGTTCTATGTCATTTTCTTGGAAGCTTTTCAGAATGACATAGAACTAATTCGAAGGAAAAATGATCAAAGCTGCTTTATCTTGCAGGAAGCCAGGTTAGGACCGAAGCGCCTTACCGCCGTCTGTGCCTGGGTCCTAGACTTTGCCTGAAGTGCCGCTCCCTCATTCAGGAAATCCTCACCGAGATCAGCCTTGAGCTTTCGCGATGCATCGGCCCAAGAGGTGCCTTGCCGAACATGTCTAGCTACCGTAGCAAGGCCCTCCCTGGCCGTGAGAGGAGTCTGCTCTTGCCGGCTCAAACCTGCCGCCTGGAGCTGCCGAGCAACCTCTTGCCCGACCGCCGCGGCAAATTCTACTCGTGCTCTATCGCCCGCGTCGCTCACAAAATCTGAACCAATCTCTTTTCTCAATCGGCCTTGAGCTTGCGCAAATGTAATTTTTTGACTTTTCGGAGCTTGATAGGCCGTATTAAGTCCTGGACTATATCCATGTCGTTTCGCCTCATCCATACCTTTTATGAACGAATCGATATACGGCGTTTCAACCATTTTTCCATTCTTATCAGGATATTTATATGTCATTTAATATTCACCAGCCATGCGCATGGAAACGGGCCGGGAAGCAGAAGGAGGACCCCGGCCCGTGTGGTTTCGCTTTGATTCAGTGACACGCCCCGTAGTAAGGAGCAGTTGTTATTTCGTAGATTGCCAGATAAATACCTTCAGCGCGAGGCGAAAGTGAGCAATTCCGGCAGATCGATCATGAGCACAAAATGGTCTCTTGATGATATGCGAAATATATTTAAGAATAGCTACATACTGATAGTTCATAGAAAAATAATTTGATATTATGAAGGGAGGCTTAGAGGACCTTTGGCTTCCAATCTGCCGCTTCATACTCTTCCGAGAGCGTAGCCAGATCTAGCGCAGCATGTCGGATTTTCAAGCTAGGAGCATTCAGAGCTAAGATTTCAAAGTACCTCTTGATGCCCCAGTCTCGATCGGCAAAAATATCAGGTAGCCAATCGTCACCGCCTGATATAAGCCACTTCTCCAACGGGTGACCAGATCGCAGGCCGCCACGAATAGCCACTTCGATGGCTGCTTGATCGCCTTTTGCAGGATTCAAGACCTCTTCCCACCGATCCTGCATCTCCTCAATTTGGTCTTCGTTGTAGCCTTCTGGCATCGGGTTCTCTTCAAGCAAAGTCTTACGAGCCGCTAACTTTCTCTCATCGAGCTTCTTCAATATCAATTCATCAGACATCATCAATCCCAACCCGTTCATTCATATTTTTATTCGATCCATGCACGGCGAAAGTAATCAGGTCCCGCAAATGCTTCATTTAGGTACTCGTTTGTAGTGTTACATTACTAGGGATGCACGGCGATGATGTGACACTACCCAACCGTCTCAATCGGCAACGGCCTGAAAGGTCTTATTATCCTACGAAGAGAATAATATTCACATGCTATTATAATAGATCACGAACCGATCAAGTTATATAGCCAAAGCTAAGAATAGCAAGCCAGATAATGTATTTATTTGATTTGAATAATTACAATGTACAACTTAAGGCATTGCTGCCTTTAAAATACGCCCTCCTTGAAGAAGATCGTCCTTATCTCTTCCATTCTCGACCGTTGCCTATTGGCACGGTGCAGCGATTCGTCCAAAAAACCAGAATCCTTAAGGTCTTCCGCCCTGGCCGTGAGTCTCATGGTCTGCCTTCCGTCTCCTGGCGTGGGCTTGCATACTATCGCCGGGCAAATCTTCTCTGCCCTCTTCAATGCCCGTATAGTGTCTCTCCTGGAAGGCGGCTTGCCCTCCCTTCCCGCGAGGAAGTCCCTTGTTTGGCTTGAATTGAATGCAACCTCTTTCTTTCCTTCTGCGATTGTCTTAATGTGCTCTACGATTGCTTGAGCCCTGATAGCTACTTTTGTAATGGCCTGCCTTATCACTCCTTGATCTGTGGGTGAAGCGGGCGGCCTGTCCTTCAAGGCGCGGCCTACATGGCCTATTTGCTGCCGGAGGAAGGCATTCAAGACAAGTAGCTTCTCGATGGGTGATTGTGCGGCCTTCACGGCCTGGCTTGCCCTAGTATTCAACTCTGCAAGCTCCTTCCCTCGGAGGATGCCCTGGTCTTTGAGAAGATCGTTCAGGGAATTGAAGGTTGAGATGAGATCATTAAAAAAGCGCTGAAGCTCAGAGACCGATATCTCTAAGAGGGCATCCGCTAACGGTTCGTTCATTGCAGGATACCTCCCTAAAAAGAGAGCGAGGCCATTACCCTGGCCGGTCTCCATTGCTTCCAGATTTCACGGCGTTGGGCGGCGGCTCTTCGGGCCTTCTTCCACTTCATTGAGTGCATGGACTAGTCTCCAGCTCAGAGAAGCCCCTATCGATAGCCTTAGCAAAGGCATTCACAGATGCCTCTATCAGGCTCATACAAGTTTGCTGGTAGCCATAGCGCATTATTACCCCGGCAGGAGTCAAACCGGCATGATCTACTATCTGGCCTTCATCGTCCAAGCGCTGCCACCTAAAGAGACCGCACGAGAGAATGATGATCTTTGTTTTTCTCTCTGGGTTGCTGAATAACACCAGCCCACGCGGAGGGATGAGATCCTTTGAGAACTCAATGATCCCCTGCAAGCGTTTTGCCTCTAAGGAGCTAACAAGGATGGTCATTTAAGCCGCCTCCGCCTTGATATCATCGGGATCAACCGGCCCGTTGAAGCCTCCGTCCCATTTCCCGGTTGGCCTGAGGCTGCATTCTTCCGGCGGCCTGGCAAGCTTTCTTGCGCCTTGTGTGGGCTCTTCTGTTGCTACTTCCCCCTTTGGCTGAGGGAAGTACTTCCTAACATGCTTGCACGGGCCTTTATGCCAATGCGCCGCCGGGCAGGAACACGCCGCCGCGGTGCAGGTGTAGTATGCATCCTTCTTGCCATTCAAGACCAGAACCACGCGGCCAGTGTCTAGGCTCACATCGCTAGGCATGGGATCTGAGGCCCGGCCAACGAAGGCTAAAAGAGCTTTAACGGCTTCAACGCTTTGCGTTACAACTCCGGTTGATTGGATGACCGGGCTTGCTGCTAAAATTGTCTCACTGTTCATTCGATTCCACCGAACGAACACTTAGCACTACTAAAATATAAGCTTTACTCTTGAACACCAGGTAGTAAGATATTTAAGTGAGCAATGCAGAGATATAACCATGCCAAAGGTGCCAAGAAAAAAAATCAATATCAGTATTGAACCTGAGCTATATAATGAGGTTCTTAAAATCGTTGAAACTGGTGAATACCGAAGCGTAAGCCACTTCTTTGATCAAGCCGGCAAAAAACTAGCACGAGAGAAACTAGCAGAGAAAAGCGGAAACCCTTGTGAGGCGTCCGCTTAACCCTGAGTCATTCTGTTTTGGTGGAACCGAATGACAGTGATGTGGAACTTTGAGAATAAATCACTTTGCTAAGGGCATTATTTACAGGTAAATACATGCCCAAACCCGGACTCGAACCGGGGACATTCAGATCTTCAGTCTGACGCTCTCCCAACTGAGCTACTTGGGCTCAAGTGGGCCCGACGCGATTCGAACGCATGACCTCCGCCATGTCAAGGCGAC
>Ga0209099_1001946_pt1 | contig 19231 bp, 19 predicted proteins | sample AD_JPNHW2_MetaG_FD_184430 | JGI IMG/M metagenome (GOLD analysis project Ga0209099, IMG submission 184430) | Active sludge microbial communities of municipal wastewater-treating anaerobic digesters from Japan - AD_JPNHW2_MetaG (SPAdes) (version 2) | ecosystem: Engineered > Bioreactor > Anaerobic... | reverse complement strand
TGCAGCTGATCAAGCAGAGCCAGCGGACGCGGGAGGACGTGATCAAGGAGTCGCGCACCATGCTCCACCATGTCTTCGACCAGCTCGAAGCAAACCAGCAGGCGATCGGGGATGACATACGGGACCGGACTGCGGAAGAGATGAATCTCGGGAAGTGCCCGGTCTGCGGAGGCACGCTCGCGATCAAGCACCTCCGGGGCAATACCCAGTTCATCGGCTGTTCACGCTATCCCGACTGCACCTTCAATATCGGCCTGCCCATGGCCCAGTGGGGCTTTGCCGTCCACACCGATGAGGTCTGCGAGAAGCATGGGCTCAGTTTTGTCAGGCTCATCAGGAAAGGCGCCCGCCCGTGGGACATCGGCTGTCCCCTCTGCCACCAGATCAACTCCAACCGGGAGTCATTAGAAGAGATCCCGTCGGCGGACAAGGCGCTGGTTGACCGGATCCAGGCCTGCCACATCTACACCGTAGCCGAGCTGGCCCGCAGTACACCCGAAGTGCTGACAAAAAAACTCGGGATCTCACCAGATCGTGCTGCAACCCTCATCCACGAAGCGGGCATCGGGCTTGCAAAACTGCGCCGCCGTTCGGAGTGCCGCAAGTTCATGCGCGACCGGCTGATCCCACGGAGGGGCCGGAGTTCCGCAAAGGTCCTCAATGCACTTAAAGACGCTGGGATCACCGATCTCGCCATCCTTGCCAAGGCAGAGTCTGCCACCCTTAAGAATGCCGGGGTCAGCGATGCCGAAGCTGAACAACTGCTCACCGAAGCACGGATCGTCTTCAACAGCCAGATCTTAAAAGAGATCGGCATTCCTGCCGTCAGCCTCAAGAAATACCTAGCTGCTGGCATCATCGAACCGGAGGCATTTTGTCTTACCTCACCGGCGGCCTTAAGTGAGAAGACCGGGATGTCGGCGGGCACCGTACAGCGCCATGTGAGCCTTGTCTGCGCCTATCTCAACAAACCCATCCCGAAAAAGATCTCAAAACTCCAGATCGAACGCGGGAAAAAAGAGCTCCTTGCAATCAGCGGCCTTGGGTCTGCGGCGGTTGAGAAACTGTTCGCGGCGGATATCATCGATGGCGAAGGTCTTCTTGCGGCAGATCCCGCGAGAGTCTTCTTGTCAACCGGTATCCCTGAAGAGAAGATCCGTAATTACCAGAAGATCCTGAAAAGAAAGAGGGAGACCGCAATCATCCCCCTCTGATACCCATAATTTATTTTTTCAGCGCAAGTTCGATGGCAACCCGGAGATCGTTGTCGTCGAATGGTTTGATGATGAACCCGTCGGGATGCGTATCCTTCGCCCGCTCCAGGGTTGGACCATCTGAATGGGACGTAACATAGATGACGGGAATACTGAAACCCTTCTTGATCATCCGCGCCGTCTCGATCCCATCCACATCCCCCTGAATGTTGATGTCCATCAGAACAAGGTCCGGCTTGTGTTTCACCACCAGTTCCATGGCTTCTGCGCCACTTGATGCCCGCCCGCATACCTCGTACCCGAGGTTTTTAAGCCGCCAGTCGGCAACTTTTGCGATGATATCGTCATCTTCAACCAGAAGAATCGTTCCTTTCAACACAATTTCCTCCTCCCTATCTTCATCAACGATCCGGGTGATATGCTTACCCATTCTCTGATCCATGTACGAATCTCCACATTCCCGTGGGGATGAGCATCTCAAACCGCGCCCCTTTCCCGGGGATGCCGGTCTCCTTGATCGCGATACTGGTGATCCTGAGAATCTCACGGGTCAAAAACAATCCCATGCCGGTGTTCTTTCCGACACCCCGCTCGAAGATGCGCCCCTTCTCCCCCTCGGGAACACCGATACCATCATCTTCACAGATGAGTGCAAGACCAACGTCAGAGACCTGGTAGAAGAAGCGGATCGTCGTCACATGCTCCCCGTACCGGAACGCGTTATCTACCAGGTTATAGAACACCTTTTCAAGGAGGGGGTCTGCAAAGATCTCGGTATTCTCGATATCAATGACAATGTCAATACCGGGTTGACCGACATTCTTGATCGCGGCGCTCGCAACCTCCCTCACGTTCTGCCAGAGCGGGGCATTCACCCCGACACCCTGGTAATCCCGGGTGAAGGTGATCTGGCGCTGGATAAGGGTTCCTTCCTCTTTGATCTGCCCGAGGAGTTCGGCAAGTTCCTCTTTGTTACCGGATGCCACGGCCATATCGATCAATCCGAAGATACCGGTGATCGTATTCAGGATATCGTGGCGGGTGATATCGTTCATGAGATTCAGTTTCTTGTTGGCAAGGTGGATCGCATCCTCGGTGCGCTTCCTGTCGGTGATGTCGGTGATCGTCCCGACATAACCCCGGATTTTCCCCTCGGGATCATACACCGGAACCGATTGTCCATAGATCCAGATGATGGACCCGTCCGGTCTCATAAACCGGTATTCATTCAGGGACGGGAGGTTTGTCTGGAACTTCTTCCACATCTCCTTGGATATCCGGGTCCTGTCAAGCGGAGTATGGGTATCCGCCCACTGCCGCCGGTTCATGGTTTCCAGCGTCATCCCGATCATCTCTTCCCAGCGCTCATTGACATAGACCAGGGTGCCATTTGCCTTGATCTCAAAGACTCCCACCGGGGATGCCCGGAGAATACTGGAAAGGCGGCCCTGGCTCTCCCGGAGTTCCTCCTGCATCTGCATGCGTGCGGTATCATCGATGAAAGTCTCCAAAAGACAGGAACGCCCCTGGAGCATCACCGGAACGACATGCTTGATGATGGAGAGTTTTCGGCCATCAGAGGTCAGGAGGATTCGCTCGGCATTCTCCACCTGCATGCCGAGATCGGTGATCGGGCATCTTCCAACTTCGGCCGGGCAGATAACCTTGTGGCAGGACTGACCGATGAGCTGGTCCCGGGTGGTTCCGATCATGGCTAGAGCCGCGGGATTGGTATCAATGATCGTGTGGGTTGCGGCATCGATCACAAGAATGCCGACACTCACCGACATCAGGAGGGTCTGGAGGTACTCCTGGCTCTCGATCAAGGCCTCTTCAAGCTTCACCCGTTCGGTGATATCGATCACGATGCCGCGGAGCCCGGTTACCACGCCACCCTGTTGAATGGGGGATGCATACACAATGGCACTCATCAGTGACCCGTCTTGTTTCACCAGATGGTAGATCGCTTCGATGGATGTTGCTTCTCCCAGGACCTTCGCCATATTTCGTTGCATGCTTTCAAGATCCTCGGGGATCAGGTATTCCTGGACGTTCACTCCGTTTCGGATCTTCTCGTCGTCAATCCCGAAGAAATCCTCGCCGGCACGGTTGATAAACCTGAGAGCGCCCTGCATATCCATCTCAAAGATGATCTGAGGGAGGAGTTTGGCAAGCTCCCGGAACCGTGCCTCGCTCTGCAAGAGGCCGTCATGGGTCTCCTCGATGGTATCGAGCATGAGATTGATTTCCCGGGAGAGGTTTGAGAACTCGTCACTGCCTCCGACACTCACCCGCCCACGGGGGGTGGACGGCTCACCGATCTCGTGTACCTGCTGGCTCAACTGGGTGATCGGGGACAGGACGTGCCGGTCCAGGATAAAGAGGGTCACAATCCCGAGAAGGAGGCCTGCCGCCAGCACAATGAGAATATACTGGGTGGTAAGGGCAACACCCTGCCCGTAAATCGCCCGGGGCTCAAAAATCTCCAGGACAAGAGCATCGTTTCCAGAGAGATCGCGGATAAGGGCATATCCTGCGATGCTGGTTTGTTCAACCGGGATCACAATACCCGCACTATAGGCCCCACCCTCCCCCATACTCAGGAGTTGGTCGTCAGGGATTGCCGCGTCGTTCACCGGAATAAAACGGAGTGTCTGCCGGCTTGGTATCCCCGCAAGGTATGCGGGAGATTCATCGAGATATCTCCCCATGATCACGACCCCCTGGGGGGGGCCGGCCAGATCCGAATGGAGGATCGGACAGGATGCCAGGATCATCGGCCTGCCCTCGATCATCATGATACCGGAGGTGGTCTTCCGGGACTCAGTCATATTCAGGAGCGGACTGTCCATCCCCAGGTACTGGCCGAGGGTATCGGGAACGGGAGTCATGGTCTGATTCCCGAGATCATAGGCACCGGCATAGACCACATCACCACGCTGGTTGGTGATGACAATGAGATTGATCTGCAGGTTGTTGTACACTCCCGGTACCAGATTGGTGGAGACAAAATCCGGCCGATTCCCATTGACAAATGCAAAGGTATCGTCCCACTGCCCCCAGTCCGTAGCAATCGCGGAGATCGCGGTGTATTCGCCATCCAGGCGGTTTACTGCCTCCTCGAGATCCTGCAGCACATACTGTTGTTCGAGAGCGCGATAGCTGGAGAGCGAGGCAACAGAGACGAAGATGATGATAAGAGAGAGAATGAGGATCAGCAGGATCACAAGAATGATACTTGTCTTTTCCTGGAGCTTCATGAGGATCGCCGGGGTATGTTCTCAATTACGGTCGAACTCATATAAATGATTCCTTATGGTATTTCTTTAGAGAAAAGTGGCGCTACCGGAAGATGCTTTAGGCTGCCCCAAGGGATACCGGTATATGAGGGGGAAGCGCCAATGGTACTCCGAGTACCATGAAGTGGAAGAACTGGGTGCATGTGACCAAACTCGATCCCGACAAGCAGCTGAAACCCGGGGACATTGATGCCATTGCCGCAAGCGGCACCGATGCCCTGATGCTCTCCGGCACGCTGAACGTCACCAGGGAGAACCTTGCCGCACTCCAGAAACAGGTGAAGGCGTACGACCTGCCGCTCGTCATGGAGCCCGCAGGACCGGAGGCCGTGCTCATGCAGGGGATCGATTATGTCTTTGTCCCGAGCGTGATGAACACCACCGATGTCACCTGGATCGTGGGGAAACACCGGGCATGGGTGCAGATGTCCAAAGGGAAGATTCCCTGGGAGTACATTATTCCTGAAGCCTATATCGTGCTCAACCCCGCATCTTCCGTCGGAAAAGTGACGAGAGCGATCTGTGACCTCACACCAGAAGAGGTCGCGGCCTACGCAACCGTTGCAGACCGCTACTTCCATTTCCCGGTGGTCTATATCGAATACAGCGGCACGTTCGGCAATCCCGAAGTCGTGAAGGCCGCATCGGAAGCGGTCGAGAGCGCCACCCTGTACTATGGTGGCGGGATCAACTCTGCCGACAAGGCGGCCCAAATGGGAAAATACGCTGATACGATCGTTGTCGGAAATGCCGTGTACGATCAGGGTGCCGGTGTGCTGAAGGCGACCGTTGACGCGGTCCGGTAATTCTCTTTTTTTATGCCCGAGATCGACATCGTCCTTGTTGAACCTCTCTACGATGGCAACGTCGGATTTGCCGCACGGGTGATGAAGAACTTCGGGTTCACCCGGCTCGTGCTCATCAACCCGTGCAAGCTGGGCGAGGAGGCAAAGGGCCGGGCATCGCATGCACAGGATGTGCTGAAAGCCGCGGATGTCTGCACCATCGAGGACGTCTTTGCCCGGAGCAACATCGTCATTGCCACAACCGGTGAGGTGAGCAAGTCGGTCTGCCACGCGATGCGGATGCCGTTCTATTCCCCGAAAGAACTCCGCGAGCGGATCAAGGATGTGGACGGCCGGATCTCGATCCTCTTTGGCCGGGAGAACTGGGGGCTCAACAACGAGGAGGTGAAGCAAAGCGACATGATCTGCACGATCCCGACCCACGAGATGTACCCGATCCTCAACCTCTCGCACGCGGTGGGTGTGGTCTGTTACGAGCTCGCGAACCTGCCGCTGCCGGAGATCCGGCTTGCCCCGCCGCAGGATATGGAGTACCTGTACCGGCATATCGACCGGTACCTGGACGAGATCCACCATCCGGATTTCAAGCGGGAGAACACGATGGTTCTCCTCCGCCGGATCCTCGGGCGGTGCAACCTCACCACCCGCGAGATGAGCACCCTCCACGGCCTTTTGCGCAGGAGCGAGTGGCACATCGACCCGGCGCTGCTGGACCGGGACAAGACGGGGCCGGGAAATTTAAAAGAGTTTCGTGAGGATGAAGAGCGGTAGAGGGGAATTCTCTTCATCTTCCCTGAGAGGGGATCGGTCGTAACGGGGAACTGCCTCTCCAGATGCTGCCCACGATCTTTGCCCTATTCCGATCTGGAATTCATGCTGTTTTTTCCGGAATGAGAACCTCCCCCCAGAGGGCCGGGACTGCCTGCGGGCACCATATCTCCGACGGAGAATGGGGGCGACCCTTGCCATGGTTCAAGGGGTACTTTATTAATATTTAAATAGTCAGAGAATCCAAAACCGAATACTTGGGATGCTCATGGTAAAAATATCCAGTTTTGTCGCACGTTCCATCGAAGAACTCATTGAAGGGATCAAGAACGAAAAAACATTCCATCCAACACTGGCGCTGATCTTCAGCCCGGCGAAAATGGGCCTGCCGGATCTTGCAAGGGCAGTTGCCCCGCTGGGCATCCCGGTCTTTGGCAGCTCTTCTGCCGGCGGGATTCTGGCAACCCCGTCAGGTTCCCCGGTGCATGAACAGGCCGCGGTCTGCTGCCTCCTTGATCTGCCGGCCTCATTCTTCTCCGTCAAACTTTTTGAACGGAACAATGAACCGGCAACGGAGTTCGGCAACCGGATCGGAAGATGGGGCCATGAGACCTTCTCTCACCCCGCCTTCATCATCTCGATTGCGAATCTGGACAACAATGGTGAAGCGATCGTCCGGGGAATCGAGGATGCCTGTCCAGAAGGCACCACGATCTACGGGGGGTTTGCCGGGGATGTTGCAGTCCCGAAAAAGCCGGCGGTCTTCTCCCATACCGGACTGGTATCGGACGGGGCCATTGTGCTGGCATTCGATCAATCAAAGGTTTCGGTTCAGGGCATCACGACCAGCGGCTGGACCGGGATTGGCGTCGAGCTGGAGATCACCTCATCTGAAGGACGGATTGTTCATACCATCAACGGCCGCCCTGCCATGGATGTTGTTGAAGAATACTTGAACATCAGCGACACCGAACTGCTGCCGGTCTCAGTAAACTTCCCCATGCTCCTCATACGATCTGACGGAACCGAGGTACTTCGAACGATATTTGCCGCGGATTTCGAGAAGCGTTCGCTCAGGTTTGCAGGCAATGTTCCGCAGGGATCGAAAGTAAAATTCTCCAGTTCATTCGGGTATAATACGATTGATACTGCCATCAGGGATCTGAATGAATATTATCCAGGTCATTCTGAGGCCGACCTCATTCTTTTCTTCAGCTGTCTGGCCCGGCTTCGTGCTGCCGGCCCCCTGATCAGCAATGAGATCATGGCAGCCTATAATCTCTGGAAGTGCCCGCTTGTCGGCTTCTTCTGCTGCGGGGAGATTGGACCGAACCGGATCGGGACGTGCGAACTCTACAATGACAGCATCGCGCTTGTCCAGATCCATATCAGGCCGGATACGGAATGATCGAGCTGGAGAAACTCGAAAGTTTTTTTCAGGAGATTCAGGCCCGGCTCTCTGAGGAAGAGAACCGGCGTATCGGTATTGCATTCAGGGATGCACGCGATGCATTTGCATACCTTGAGACAAAATACCTTGATGCCATACGAGACCGGGCCGTCGTCCATTCACTGCTTGAAAGAACCTCAGCCGATCTTCTCCGGCGGTATAAAACCATATTTGAATATTCCGGGACTGCGATGGCGGTACTGGAACGTGACGGAACCATCTCGCTTGCCAATTCGTATTTCATTAATCTGGTGGGATACCCGCGTGAAGAGATCGAAGGCCACCATTTTTTTTCCCGCTATTCCGACACCGGCCTCGGCAGCCTTGTCGAAAAGTTCCTAAAACATGCCGGGGACACACCTGCGGAGTATCAGGATTCTGGAGAGGCCCGTATAAGTGCTCACGACGGCCGTGAGGTGGATGTCGTCATCAGGATCAGCAGGTTTCCCCAGTCCGGGCAGTGCATCCTCTCGATAATCGATATCTCAGAGCGTAAGCGGGCCGAAGAAGCCCTCCAGAAGAGCGAGCAGCTGCTCGCAACGGCCATGGACCTTGCGAACGTGGCGAACTGGGAATTTGAACCCGGCACCGGCCAGTTCGTGCTCAATGACCGGCTCTATAACCTCTTCGGTACCACTGCGGAGCGGGAGGGAGGATACCGCATGGCTGGCGAGACCTATATCCGGGAATTTGTTCACCCGGATGACCGGCAGGCCGCAGCAGCAGTAGTGGGTACACCGGTTGAATCAGTTGCCCCCGGCACGGATTTCAGGATGGAACACCGGATTATCAGGCGGGATGGTTCTGTGCGCCATATCGCCATCTGGATCCGTGGAGTTACCGTGAGTACCGGGCAGATCCAACGATTCTCCGGCGCAACTCAGGACATCACCGAGCGCAAGCAGGCAGAAGACGCAATCAGGCAGGTAAACCGGAAACTGAACCTTCTCTCTGGCATAACCCGGCATGATATCAAAAACCAGCTCCTTTCCCTGAACGGGTTTTTGGAGATCTCAAAAAAATATGCTGCTGATGCGGTCAAGATGGCAGAATTTATTGAAAAGGAAACAAGGATTGTAAAAACCATGGAACGCCAGATCGCCTTCACCAAAGAATACGAGGCAATTGGTGTCAATGCCCCGGTCTGGCAGGACTGCCGCACAGTTCTTGAAACAACAGCAAAACAGAATTTACCGGAAAAAGTTACGGTGAACAATGATCTTCCCGCCGGTTTAGAAGTATTCGCCGACCCGCTGATTGTTGAGGTCTTTCACAATCTCATCGACAACGCGGTGCGGCATGGCGGGACGATCACGACGATCCGGTTTTTTGCTGAAGAATCTCCTGGCGGTGCGGTCGTTGTATGCGAAGACGACGGGGACGGTGTCCCGGCTGACTTGAAGGAACGGATCTTTCAGCGGGGTTTTGGAAAGAATACCGGGATGGGTTTGTTCCTGGTCAGGGAGATCCTCTCTATTACCGGCATTATTATCCGCGAGACCGGCGAGCCGGGCAAAGGCGCACGCTTCGAGATGGTAATGCCGAAAGGGACATTCCGGTACATCAAAAAGGATCCGTGAAAGATCTGTTCGGATGGCGGATGGCACGTTGATTATTGCCCATTGCATACCACGCCGGTAAATGGTATCAGATGTTCGTATTCTGCTTTCTTTTTCCGGGCACCACGGCCGGGCTGAAGTAATCAGATTTCAGGAACATCTCAATAAACGAGAGATCACGTATGGTTCACCCAGGTCCGAACCCTTATCCGATACAAAACCTATTTGAAGGCAGGTACATAATCGAATGTACAGGACAACGAAAACAATCCCGGTGAACACAATGATCATCCAATACATCGAAACCGCTCTCGCCCATGCACGATATGATGTCATTGCAGACGAGGAACCGTATTATGGCGAGGTTCCCGAACTGCCAGGTGTCTGGGCAACCGGAAAAACTCTGGAGGAGTGCCGCAGAAACCTCATGGGAGTGATCGACGGCTGGATCATCGTTCGGCTACGCCGCGGGCTTCCAATCCCCCCCATTGACAATTGCACAATTGAGGAACTGACAAGGATGGAAACGGGTGTCAACGCATAAGCTGACACCGGTTTCCTGGACGGAACTGGTCCGCAAACTAAAATTATTCGGGTTTGAAGGCCCGTTTCATGGGGGAAAACACCCCTATATGATCAAAGAATCCTTTGTGCTTACGCTTCCAAATCCACACCGTACAGAAATCAGTGTGGATCTTCTTGTAAGAATTCTCCGGCAGATCGGTATTTCCCGCGATGAATGGATTGAGAAATAAGGAAACCTCGTTCTCGTTCACACCCCGCTGCCCTCAGTACGGTTGTTGATGACCCGGCCAGCCCCCGTCTTTCAGCGGCTTGGTGCGGGACCCTCTTGATGGGTGAGGAGGAAGGGATCCGGCTGGGGCATCTCCCGCGTGAGCCATACGGCAGATTACATGATTTATGACCGATCAGGTCAACATCATGGTATGGTGCCCCGCATCGTTGCATTTCGCCACGAGCCGAACGAACCGCTCGGGTATTTCGAGACCGTACTAAAAGAACAGAAGATCCCGTTCGAATACCTCGACCTCTTCGACACCAATGAAATTCCCCGGCTGCCGCACGCCACCCACCTGATCTTTCTTGGAGGGGCCATGAGCGTCAATGATGAAGAAGAATACCCCTGGCTTCTTCAGGAAAAAGATCTCATACGCCGCTCGAAAAAGACCGGCCAGAAAGTCCTTGGGATCTGTCTTGGAGCCCAGCTCATCGCATCGGCTCATGGAGCACCAGTATTCCGGTTTGTAAATGAGACCGGCTGGCAGATCCTCAATCGCAGAGACGATGCAACGGGAATTTTCACGCAGTTTCCCGACCAGTTCCCGGTCTTCCAGCTCCACAACGAAACCTTTGCGATCCCGTACGGCGGCCGGTTGATGGCATACGGGACCCAGGTCAAAAACCAGGCCTTTTCCCTACAGAATGCACTCGGGTTGCAGTTCCACCTGGAGATGACCCGTGAGATAATTCAGGACTGGTCGCGATCGCTCAGCAGGTACCAGCAGGCAAAGATCGCCCGTGACACCCCCCGGTTCATTGAAGAGAGTAATCGGCTCTGCCGGCTGGTTGCAGAGGATTTCTTCCGGTAACCTGGTTTGTTTCGGAGTGCCGTGTTCAGGGGGGTTCAAACCGCGGGTGAGTTTGCGGCCGTTCTTTGCCCTCGGCGCTCCCTTGTGATCCCCTTATGTCCGATCAACACCCATACTCGAGACGATGATTCTCGTAGACTGGCAGCTCCGCGACCGCATTGCCCGGGGCCATATCAAGATCGATCCCTACGACCAGAAACTCGTGCAGCCCAACTCGGTGGATATCCGGCTCGGCAACCATTTTGTCTGGTACAAACCCGGCACAAAGGTCATCGACCCGTACGACAAGACGAGCGTAACTTCTGATGTTGAGGAGACCCATGCAGACTTTTTTGTCCTGCACCCGGGGCAGTTTGTTCTTGCCGAGACGCTGGAGTGCATCGGCCTGCCCGACAATATTGTTGCCACCATCGAGGGAAAGTCCAGCATTGCCCGGCTCGGCGTTACGCTCCACCAGACCGGCGGCTGGATCGATGCCGGGTTCCGCGGAACGATCACGCTGGAGATGGCGAACGTCAACGCGCGACCGGTGAAGGTGTACGCGGGGATGCCGATCGGCCAGCTGGTCTTCTACACCACCGAGCGGGCGGAGAACCCGTACGATAAGAAGACCGATGCAAAGTATCTCGACCAGCGGCAGGCAACGCTCTCGCGGTACCACGGGAACCGGAAAGGAAAGTAAGTGCCGGAACAGTGAACGGAGCGGGATAGAGAGAATTTTTCCCGACGGTTCTGTAATAGGGAAAGGACGCAATATATTTTTAGATTTTTTGTATGATGTTCTTTCATTGTGATTCGAGGCGATGCCCCCCCGCTTCGCAGGGAGTCGCTCGGGCGCCTGTCGGGCCCCTCGCTGGGCAACGACATGTACGCTAATTCTCGAACAGGTAAGTGAGTAGCGCAAAAGTCGGCAGACCTTTTGCGCGTGGGGCTCATATTTTCTCACGAAAGGAAATCTCGTAAGAATCGGTTCGACCTGCCCCGACAAAAAAAATTGCAAGAAATTCAAAGTACAAGTCTTTAAACTTTGTATTTTTGTGTCAACGTCTAAAAGATTGCATACAATCATTTTTTTTTTAAATAACACATCGTTGACTGTGATAAAAATATAAAATATTAGTACTGCATTTCAACGAATTTTTTGGTTTCGTATTGTGATAAGTTTCTCTTGATGATATCTAATGTATTTTTGAATTGTTCCACGCGGTGGGATAAAGTATTAAGAGAAATTTCGTCTTTGGATTTTTCCGAAGAGAGTTTATAAAAAATACTTCCTGAATACCGGCAATCATTCGATCGTTTGGTTCCTTCTTGTAATATTTTATCGTATGCTGAAAACTTATCCTCAGCCTTTTGGATATTTTTTTCAAATGGCGTTAAAAAAAAGTTATAGGATGACACAGCACCATTATACAATTCGCGTTCTTTTCGAATTTCTTTCTCTTTCCATTCAATATCGTTTAAAATCTTCTGATATCGGTCTTTGATTTTAGAGTCCGGATATTGTTTAGGATGATCCAATGTTGATCCTATATTCATAGATTCAACATCAGAGTCTTTTAATTTTGGGAATACTGTGATGTTCTTATCTTTCATTTCCTGAATTCTGCTCTGTAATGTCTCAAACCACATTTCTTTTTCATGACCCTTTTCATTTGCAAGTAAATTTTCAAGATTTTCATAGAGAGTTTTACGTTCATCCAAATGAGCTTCAATATTTTTTTTCAGACGTTGAGCATTATCAAATGCACCTTTTAATTCCTTCATTTTATTTTCGAGAAAATGAACGTGTTCGACGATAGCCACGTTGGCATTATCGAGTTCATTCTGATACTTATTACGGAGAAATACCGCGTCACTTCTTCCGCTTATTCTCCCAACGAGGCTATTTTCTCCGTCTACTTTTCGAGTTGTATTTCGTGGAATACGGTTATAAGTCATCATCATCCCCCATAGTTACTTGAAATACGTTTTTTCCTCTATATTTTTTGGTTTGATTTCCACCGCAAAGTAATGAATCATCTCTTTAATCGCATCCTGTTTTGAATTCAAGCTTTTCACAACCTTGTATACTTCAACGATTTTATCCTCTTCTTCGGACAATTCGATTAACATTTTCACCATAGTTATTTGGTATTATTCCATATTACATGATATATCTTTTGATAACTAATTTGATTTGAATTGATACACTGTTAACTGTAATTAAGTAAAAAAATTTAAGAAATTTTTTTTCTGCGTGAGAAAAATCTCCAAACAGTTTCCAGAATACTATCTCTAGACAAATTCGAATACGACCGTGGCAAGTTCCCACGTTATTAGTATTGGTTGTGGATCCCCCCACCCCCCGATCCATCGATACGGTCGTCACAAACACACGCTCCATAGCCTGATCGGAGGCGACTTTCGCGATCTGTTAGGGCACTATTAGCCCGATTTAGGCCTGCTGACGTAAAAAGCACGAAATCGGAGGCGAAAATGAGCGTTTCCGGAAGTTTATGTCGGGTGATCCTACTGAATAAGTCGATTTCGCGTTTTTCGTGAAAAATCGTTGAAACAAATAAGGTCAAAATGACCTCCGATCCACGAAATAAGCCTGATTTGAAAAAGGGGCCTTCAGGTGGCGGGGGTACTCCCATGAGGATCGGTCTCCGACGGAGCCTTCCCTTCCGGGGGGTGGGGGGCCACCTCAACCGGGGGTACCTTCCGGGTCTTTGTCTTTGCGGCCAGTTCCCGTCTCCGGCGCCTGAGGTACCGCACCGGCCCCGGGACCTGGTCGGGCCGCACCACGACACCGGCCGGCAGCGGTTCGCCATCGCTCCCCAGTTCGAGAAACCCGTTCTCCAGGATCCGGAAGAAGCGGATGAAATAATCCTCCGAGATCCCCCAGAGCTCGCGGGAGATCTGCGGGCAGGACGGGTACATCTTCAGGCCCGTAATCTCTGCGGCGGCGTCCCGGTCGAGCGTCTCTTTCGTGCAGCCGATCCGTTCCAGCCGCTTGATCCGGACTTCAGCAAGCCGCCCCGGGCGAACGATCGCAAACGTGGCGATGCTGCCCGGCCCGCGTTCGTACAATCGTACGAGCCCCCGCTTCACCGCAACCGCCATCGCGGCCGCGAGCGCTTTTACCGGGAACCGGCCGCGGGGCATCCGGTTGTCCCCCCATTTGTTTTCTTGATTATGATAATGCGGAACATCTCCTGCTCTGATAATCCGGGATATTTCAATGCCCGTATTTATTTTGAGAGGATGGGGGAGGTTGTATTGATTTTTTTTTAGAAATTCCGGAAAAAAAGTTTTCCGGAAATGATGAGCCGCCCGGAAAAATTGAGAAAAATTTAATGGCGGCTGAACATTTCCTTTTACGTTCCTCTCATCTTCGTGGTTTTGATAAATCCAAATCCTTCATCAGAATCCGAATAGTTCATCAGAACTATAAGGATGAGAAGAACGCATCAGGAAATACGCAATCAACGGTGAATGATTGAATCTTTTGCAAATTTCTAAAGAAGGGAAAAAATCAAGATGAACTATTTTAAGTTGCATTCTTTTTTTTTGTTTAATCTCAGCTATCCTTATTAGGACGACCGAAACAACATTCAGTCGGTGGATTATTATGGGCGAATTAGATGATTGGTTTTATGGTCCGAAAAGTGAGCAGGAACTTCGTGACCAAGAAACACATGACAATTTGAATAGGATGATAAAATCCCAAGAGCAAGCAAACCGCTTGTATATCAGAAATAATGAAGATTCTGAAACTCGGGAAAGACGCATGGAAGTTGCACGTAGAGGAAGAATTGCACTAGTGGTTGGAGCAATTTTTATATTTTTTATATTAATATACTTATTTTTAACAAATGGATTTGCCTATAAAGGGGGATGGTGATTCCTTAGTAATAATTCATATGATCGATTCATGTGGCTGTTAACTAATATTTATCTTCAACATTCTTCGAAGACCCTGCGTGCTTTCTCGCGGTTCGGGTCTGCGGACTCTCAACGATTCGAAATCCGACCAATCGTAAGACAGGGAGGAAGAAAAGATCACGTCAGGAAATATTCAATCAACTGTGATTTTGACAATGCTCTCTTATTATGATTTTTTTAAAAGATTTTTAAATTTTAAATATAACACACCAATCCCTTGGATGAACACTGATAATGCGAACCAGTACACCTCTCCCAGCACTCATTGTTGCATGAGATTTGTCCTGCTGGACAATAACCAGGAGGATATTCGCATACTAAGCCGGTTGCAGTGCATTTTTCTATCAGATTTGATCCACATCTCTCCCAGCACTTATTGTTGCATGAGATTCCTCCTACTGGACAATAACCAGGAGGATATTCGCATACTAATCCGGTTGCAGTGCATTTTCCAATCAGAGTTGATCCACAATTCTCGTAACATTCGCCATTACATAATATTCCATCATTATCGCACAAGGGCTTATTAGTGGGATCTTCAGTGAACGTTTTTCCATCGCTTGTAGTCATACCATATTTCCACATCAAAATTTCCCATTGGCGGTATTTTTCTGGGGACAATGTCTCCCCATCCCCGAATTGATTGTATGTAATAGCGTCTTGGTATTCTTCGGAAATGCTCGAAAACCAGCTCCCATCACTAATCTGGAGTATTATCGGAGTGCTGGTTAATTTTCCTGTATCAACGTAATCTCCTTGAGAATCTGTGGGTATTGATGGGCGAGTAGATTCAACAAAGGCATATCCAGAATTTTTATAAGAATATTGGAGAGGACTTTTTATCCCAACAGCCATATGTTTCTCTGACGAGAACTCAAATAGAACAACTCCGTATCCCAACTCTCTTAATAAATATGCCAATAATCTCGATTTTTCATCACAATCACCTTTATTGTCATAAAGAACTTCGTAAGGTGAACGTGTTGCTGAGCCTGTTGAATATAATCTACTCGTATCATAGGGTATTTGTTGGACCAAATTAATTGCAATCCTTGCCTGATCATCCTTATTGGATGTTTTTGATTTTATCGAACTTACTAATTCATCTAAATACTTATTAGAGATAGACTCATCAAGAAATTTCAAATTTGCTTGCCGAATTTCTTCAGTTGTGCAAGGAGAGGAATCCCCATCATATCTTATACACCCATAGAAGGCGGGTTGTGATAAAATTTGATTGTATACCCCCGAGTAAAGTTTTGTATCAATACTCCCCTTGTTACCTTCCAGAACATACTCAAACGATCGTGAAAATGATCCTGTTTCCAGAATTGGCTTTGCTTCGACATTAGTGTAAAATGGAGTTGGTGTATATGTTGGTAAAGTTGTAATCGGTTTGATTGTTGGTAAAGTTGTAATCGGTTTGATTGTTGGGGATGTTGTGATTGGTTTGATTGTTGGGATTGGATTGGGGGGGGATACTCGGGAGGGTAATGTGGGTATGTAATCTGGAGATCCTGATGAAGCATACTGAGGACTCGTTTCTGAATTGGAAGGTTCGGAGAAAAATTTACTCATATTCTCGGAAAGCCCCAAGAGACTTCCACCATAAATTAATAATAGTGAGATGATGATTACCCCAACGAGTGAAAATAAAAAGTATGGCATAATTTTTGAATGTGAAGTGTTTTCTGGGTTTTTCCTTGGATATTTGGGGGTTCGCGGAGTCTTTGGGGGAGTTGGCTGAACAAGTACTGGATGTATCCCCTTACAGCCATGATTTTTCGGCAACCGACAGTCATAGCATAAAATTCGTCCACATTGATCACACTGAAAAGGTAACTCAAATAATTTTTTCCCACAGTTCCCGCAGTACTTGGGAAGTGGCTCCTGTTCGGTGTGATCATGCCCAGAACAGTGATGGTTCTCGGGTAGGTGATGATCCACACAAAAGATTTGACCACAGCGTCTACATCGAAATGGGATCTCATGGAGATTTTTTCCACAATGATGACAACGCGACATTATGCTTGAATCGCCATTGAGAAACGAAATAAATATCGATTTGTAATTTTTTTAAAATAACACATTGGTGATGGTGTCTAAATGTAAAAGGATAATTGAGCGATATTCTCAGCCGTGGTTGACAAAATGTTCAAAGCTGATCGAAAATTTTTATATTATTTTAATCCCAAAAATTGTAAAATCATATCGATCCAACTCCCTTGTTCTTTGATCTTCGTGTCCTGTTCATCTACTTGTTTTTGTAGGGCTTCGATAGTTGCACTGTAATTGATTGTTGAGGTTGGCCGGGGGGTTCGCGTAGTAATTGTGGGAGTTCCAGTAGACTGGGTAATCGTTGTCGTGGGCTGAGCACTGGTCGGAATTGAGGAAATTATTGTAGTGGGTACTGAACTCGTTTGTAATGTTGTGATAGTGGTAGTGATAGCCGGAGTTGGTGTGCTGGTATAGGTAGATGTACTGGTTAATGTCGGCGTAGATGATGTACTTGTCTGGGTACTAACCGGAACATCTATGATTGTGATAGTACGGGATTTTGAGATTGTCTTGCCGGTATAATCAAACCCTGCATACCGATAATTATCAATCATGTTGTTAAGTTCGGATTCCGCCCAAATTGTATAAGTTCCACTCGGGTAGAGATATTGGCCGCTAGAATCCTTAGCATCGGTAACCCAATAGTTTGATGCTGTTCCAAAATACCACGGCTGGGAAGTTACGTACTGATTTAGTGTGGTGGTTGGTGTCGAAGTATCAGAAGTTCCCCTCACCAGATCAGTTATTACTTCTCCAGAGGGTTTTTGAATTTTAATATTGATGAAGCCATCTGTCGAACTGTCGGCGTTGGGTCGATTTTGTGTGTTTGTGACAACATACATATTAGTGATAACTTTAACGCCAATGTGATCCCCCCTGACGATTGATTGGTCGGTTATATCTTTCGATTTTTTAAAATCCCAAATGGCTACAGAAATTTGTGGATCTTGAACACTAAAGACGGGGTCTCCTTTTGTTATGATGTTACCAGTTCTAGAGATAATATACCAGATTGTTGTGCGACCCAAGTACCGATCTTGATCTACATAAAATGGGTTGGCGCTCGGTATCTCAAATGCATAGTCCGGATTGGCAACAGTACTGCCCGAGGCATACCAACCAAGGGTATTGCCGCTGCTTGCAGCATTAGAAATGTCAAGATTACTTTCGCCTATGAAAATGGGCGTGTCTTTGTTAATAGTTTGTAATTCGGCAGATACCGGCGCTACCAGAGTAAATATAAAAACTGCGAGAAGTCCTGCGAACAGAATAAAATGAGAATTTTTTACATTTAACATATTGAGGTAATAATATTTTCATACCTTAACTCTTTTTATTTGTATTTTAGTTGAAGGGTCTATCGAGACTTCTGGGAATAAAAGAGGCGTGCTGTGAATTATTCATCAGGGTTTTTCGAAGAATCCTGATGGATTCTTTTCATTTCTCGGGTTTGATAACCCTCGAAACTTCGAAGTTCGAGTGGCCATCCGGCCATGAGGATGAGAAGATTTCCTTAAGAACTCTTCGAGCCCCTCCGATTACCCACTATAATATACCAAGAAAACCCATTTTATACGGATGATCATACCGGATCGGAGATGAATCAATGCGACTTCTTCTCATTCATTCAGACTACATAGAATACGAAGCCAAAAAGAAGACAAAAATGGCAGAGGAATGCTCTGTCCTTTCGGATAAGGAGACCGAGGCACTTACCGTTTTCTGCGCCGTGGAATCGATCGACGAAGAGGATCTTGAGGGCGTTGTCCTGCAGGGTATTGAAGAGATCAGGAAGACTGCCGGGCAGGTCAATGTCAGAAAAATCATGCTCTACCCGTATGCCCACCTCTCCAGCGACCTTTCATCGCCAGAGACTGCGATCACGGTACTCAATGCGCTGAAGGCCGGTCTTGAGGCCGAAGGCTTTGCCGTCAAGCGTGCACCGTTCGGCTGGTACAAGGCCTTCAAGCTCTCGTGCAAAGGCCACCCGCTTTCCGAGCTCTCCAAAACCATTATTCCCGGTGAGACAACGGCCAAACCGGCGAAGTCGGAAGTCACCCATGACTTTTTCGTGATGACTCCTGACGGGAAGCAGCACGACTACAAGGAGTACCTCAACGATACGCCGTTCGGGTACCTTGTCAAGAAGGAACTGGGCGTTGCCGTCCCGGTCGGCGGCGACCCGGCCCATGTCGACCTGATGCGTTCAAAGGAGCTCGTGGACTACGAGCCTGCCAGCGATGTCGGCTGCCTCCGCTGGCTGCCCAAGGGCAAGATCGTCCGCGACCTGCTTGCCGACTACGTGCTCCACCTCGTCCTTGACTACGGCGGCACACCGGTCGAGACGCCGGTGATGTACGACCTTGGCGACAAGGCGATCTGCGAGCATGCTGCAAAGTTCGGCGAGCGCCAGTACCGTTTCAAGTCCAACAACCGGGACATGATGCTCCGGTTCGCCGCCTGTTTTGGTATGTTCTCGATCATGCGCGACATGCATATCTCGCCCAACCAGCTCCCGATGAAGATGTACGAGCTCT
>Ga0209099_1001945_pt1 | contig 19246 bp, 22 predicted proteins | sample AD_JPNHW2_MetaG_FD_184430 | JGI IMG/M metagenome (GOLD analysis project Ga0209099, IMG submission 184430) | Active sludge microbial communities of municipal wastewater-treating anaerobic digesters from Japan - AD_JPNHW2_MetaG (SPAdes) (version 2) | ecosystem: Engineered > Bioreactor > Anaerobic... | reverse complement strand
GTATGAAGTTTTGTAGGAAGCGTATATCATGTTTATCATGAATCTCATTGCCTCTTTCGGAGTCATGCCCGGCTCTTCGGGCTTCGGCATTGTAAGAATAATGAAAGTATCAATAAGACCCAGCAGCCTGACTTCTCTGGGGATTGTGTTCTGGTAATGATCCATATCGAATCCGTAGGGATAACCCTCTCCGTCAGCTCTTTCGTGATGAAGAAGAAGAATTCTTTTCTCTATATCGTGCAGGCGGGGATTCTTTTCAACGCACTTGTATCCCACGTGGGTATGGCTTTTAATAATGTCGAATTCACTGTCGTTCAGCTGCGCTTTATGAAGGATATCTTTTGATACCGATGAAAAACCTATATCATGGAGCAGTCCTCCGACACCCATTGCTGATTTTAATTCAGGCTTGAAATCGAGCCTGGAGCCGAGTATGGAGGCAATGATCGCGACATTCATGGAATGCTGGTAATAATAATCATCCATATCCTTGAGCTTTGTTACTACATCAAAAACTCCGTCATTATTCTTTTCTGTATCTGAAATAATTTTATCCACAAGGGTCCGGGATTTGTCGATTGCTCCCCTGGATATCCCTTCACCGGGGGATCTGGTAAAAGTTTCGCGCATCTCGTCCAGAATATCTTTTGTATGGTTGTAGGTTTCATCTTTAAGTTCATCAGAGAGTATTGCTTTCTGGATCGGGCCGCTTTCGTTATTCTTTATCTTTGTCGGATCAAAATAAAGCCGGTCAACGCCGGATGATTTGAGGTGATTCAAAACTCCTTCGGAAAGCGGAGTATGCGCTTCCAGAATCAGATTATTGTTCTGATCAAAAACATCGAGACTGAAGCGGTATCCGGCTTTCAGATGTTTTATTTCGATTACACCATCTTTTAGGCTATCGTTATTATTTACAGGATTCATCGTTTATCCGCACCGGTCATTTATGATAATTTATTCATGGATAAGTCTTATAGATCAGTTTTAAGTTACTGCATGAACAGTAAAAAATCTGCTTTGAATATTTATTTAGAAATAAACAGAATAATAAAATCAGGGTAATATCCTTTTTTGTCAATATTTAAAGTATAGAATCTTTAATTTAACATATGTGAAATTATTCAATGGCTGCTTCGGCAATGCATGTATTTCTGTATTTACTCCCTTTATAGACTGACGTAATTTCAATGATGTACATGTATTCATCTGAAGATTCAGGAACAGCTTCAGGATTAAAATACCTGACTGGTGAACGGGATATTGCCGGCACAGTAAATCCCGTTCCTATTTTTTTGCCGGAGGGGTAAACTCTGTAAATATAATCTTTGATTCGCAGGTTACTGTTATAATGTAATAGAAATCTGTTTTTTCGAATGTGGTGAACCTGATACGGTATTCTGACAGATCGAGGTTTGAGATAGGGTCGCCATTACTGCTGCATATTTTTACAGGGGAGTATAACTCCCAGTCATTGTTGAAATTTCTTCCCATTGGAGTGTAGCTTTTATCTGCTTTGAGTTTCAGCTGCGGCAGATTGAGTTTTTTTTCGATAATGAAATAAGTCTTTTTGGATATTCTCTCCACTGGAAAAGATTTCTGGAGATAGACAGATTCTATATCTATTGTCATGCAGTCAGCAGGTTTTTCAAGGGTAAAGTTTATTTCAAATGTACGGGAGTTGTCAATTTTTTCAGATGAAAGCTTCGTGTTTTCAGTGGTATTCCCGTAGGTCTGGTTCTGGCCGGATGTATCCTTTACGGCCTGTTTACAGCCAATCAGCAGGAGTATCAGTAATAGTGAAAGTGAAGTTTTTTTCATCACAGCCGCCGGGAGTTTTATTATGTTATGTACTATATAAATAAGATTGATTCCTGACAATAGTATTATATTATATCCAGAATTCAACTCTTTTTGCGGTGATAAAAGAGGCCATTGCGGGGGGCTTTTAAGGGACATCCTGATTAAGAATTTTAAAATCAGTGTATTCTTTTATATCCCGGTATTTGCAGGAATGATATAATAAGTGAAAAGTTTATATAATAACAATTGAAGTATTGATGAGTTTTATCAGGAGCGGTTTATTCTGTGCTGAAATGTAATTTATGTAATTTAAAATGCGGCGTTGACAGAAGTGTGAGAGTAGGGCGCTGCGGTATTGATGATAAAATTTATGTATCCCACTACGGCCTGCACGGGGGGGAGGAACCTTTCCTTACGGGAAGACATGGTTCCGGTACTATATTTTTTGCAGGCTGTTCTCTCCGGTGCAGGTTCTGCCAGAATTTCCAGATCAGCAGGTGGAGAACAGCCGACGGATTATCTGATGCGGAAACAGTATCTGAAGACCGCCTTATCGGGATATTTTCAGAGCTTAAGGCCATGGGCGCCTCCAATATCAATTTAGTCTCGCCGACCCCTTATGCTGCTCTTATACGGGATGCGATTAAAAAGGCAAAAGATGGCGGATTCGGACTCCCGTTTGTTTATAATACTCACGGGTATGATTCTCCTGAAACAGTTGATTCTTTATCGGGACTTATAGATATATATCTTCCTGACCTGAAATACGGTGATGATGAATTGGGGATGAAATTCTCCGGCGTCCCGGAACTTTACACCAGGAGCAGGGAATGCATAAGAAAAATGTATGACCAGGCAGGGCTTCTTCAGCTCGATCCTGACGGAATTGCGTTAAGGGGAATTGCGGTAAGACACCTTGTGATCCCGGGTCATGTCGAAAGCTCCCTTCAGGTACTGGACTTTCTCGAATCAGTGGACCGCAGAATACACATTTCGCTTATGTCGCAGTACCATCCCTGCGAGGGGAATTTCGATCTGGAGTACCCGGAACTGAACAGGACACTCCGCGCTGAGGAATATCAAAGGGTAGTTGATTATGCCGTCAGCCTGGGATTTAAAAATCTTATGATACAGGAGATGGAGAGCCACACATCCTATCTCCCTGATTTTGACCGTGACGATGTATTCGGCAGGTGAACCCTCTTGAGAAGCACCATTACTTCAACATCAGGTGTCCCGGGAAACATATCCAGCGGTATGCATTTCACCGGCTGGTATCCGGAGCGTTTCCACTGCTCTATTTCACCGGGTATGGTTTCAACTCCGCAGAAAATATGAAGGACGAGTTCGGGATTTCTGTCTGCGATTTCCGCAATAACACCGGGAGCTGTCCCGTTTCTCGGCGGATCGAGTATGACATATTCTGCAATGCCCGGCTCCGGGAGAGTATCTCTTAATGAACGTATATCAATTCTCTTCGCGTGAAAAGTCCACTTTGTCCGCGGCTTAAGCATCTTCATGTTATCCCTTGCGGCATCAATTGAGGTTCCTGCAAAATCTATCCCTATAACTTCACTATGCCTGTCGGCAAGGTAGCATGAGAAAAAGCCGTAACCTGAATAGAGGTCGAGCAGCCTCCCTCCGTCCGCATGTTCAAGGAGTGAACCGGCAGTTTCGAGCATGGAGCCGCAGATTGACAGGTTTACCTGTGAAAAACCGTCAGGTGAATACTTGTATGTAATCCCGCCGGCGCGGAGGCTGAGCATCCTGTTTCCGAAAAGCCTTTTTAAACGCATCCCGTCAACATCAGCAGAGGTGTTAAGATAATATTTCGAACCGTCGGGATCATGGAAGATGTACGCGCTGTTGAGCCTCGATATCTGCTCTTTCAGTTTTTCAGCTATCCCGGTGTATCCTTTCACTACGTCGGCATTTATTCTTTTTACATTAAAGATTATAGTGTGTGTTTCGTAATCGCCGCGGATAATGACGAAGTTGAGGAATTTTCCTATATGTTTATTAAGAGGAGTATTCATCATCCCGTTGAGGATTCTGTAAATATCTGAATGCGTATCCGGTTCAAGAAGCGAAGGCCTGTCTGTTCTCTGCGATTCGTCCGAGCTGAGGAGTATTCCATTCTCTGATATGTGGACGCGCCTTTTTGTGGTGGTGCGGTATTTTCTCGGCATGGGGGAGGGGACAATTACGCCGGCGGAGCAGCTCCCTGTTATATCGTTCCAGTATGCTGAAAACGCGCGGTCTTTCGCCCGAAGCTCATCCTCGTAGTTCATTTTAGCCAGAGGTTCCGGCCCGTTGAATTTCTTTTTTGTTTCACGTTCAAGACGGTCAATGTAGGGTGTAATCCCGCTGGTTTTTTTATTATATGAATCGTTGTAATCTGTTTCTCTAGCCATATGTTTACCTTAAGTATTAATTCCCCCGCCCTTGAAGAGATGGGTCCGGGGCGGGCGGTCTGAACAATATATTATAGTACCCTGATGACGATAACTTATTACTATGCGGCACTGTCAAGAGAAATAAAACGTATATCTGCTACTTCCCGGGCTCAAGAAAAACCTCGTGTGAAACTGACGCCCTGTTGTCTTTCCTTAACAGTTCATGCCGTACGGCAGTGTACTCTTTGCCCGGTTTTATTCCCCATTTCATAACCCAGGTAGAGTGAAAACTATCCCTGTTGTCGTAAAACAGCCTTATCTTTCTGTCGGGACACTCCCCGCAGAGATACTTATCCGGGGCATGAGGATCTGACGGAATAAAATTGAAGTATATATCAACATAACCGCTGCTTCCATTGCCCGAATTATCCTTTGAAGGGGCAATTTCTGAAATAACAGCTTTGCCGTTATGAGTTTTTGTAAGCGTTTTCTTAACCGGGCCTGATCCCGATCTCTTATCCGGAGCATTGCAAGATACAGCAGATATTACTATCAGCAGTAGAATGATTGTGTTGAGTTTTCCGTACATATTAACCTCGCGTATTAATTAACTGTCACACCTCTGTCCGGATGGTTTGACATATGGTCAGTGAGCCTGTCGAACTGCTTCCTATTCCCGCATAGTGGCAATAAGCCTTTGCGGATTAATGAATAATCCCAGTGCACTGAAAATATCGGGACAGATTATATCCGACATTACGGCTGCCCCGGTAAATACCCCTTCACCCTGAATAACTGCAATGCCGAGAACCGATTCCCTGAGCATATACCTGTCGTTTCTGCCGTTACCGATACACGCCGTGTTCTCTTTACCGAGATTGACCAGGTAGAGCAGTTTGGCCTCGGACTGGTTCTCAGGCCCGAGCCTGTTGAATCTGCATTTTACTCCCTTAAGCTCAGATTCGGCGGAACCGAATGTGTCGGCCGTAATGATATGTATATCGAACTGCCGGGAAAGATCATTTAAGACAGCCTCTAATCCCGGGAGAAGTTTCCCGTCAACAGCAAGTGTTCCATTGTAGTCCAGGAGCAGATTTTTAATATCAATAGTGCCGGTTCCGGGAATAGTAATCTCCATCAGTAGTTTTCCTTTTTAATCAGTTTTTCAAGAAGAAGGGCAGCCTCTGTATGCTCTCCCTCCTGCGCAAGGGTCAGCGCTGTTTTATCTTCATTGTCCCGTGCCTTGATGTTCGCGCCTTTTTTGGCAAGAAGCTGTATAATATCGTAATAACCGTACTCCGCGGCATACATCAGCGGGGTTCTTCCCCTGTTGTCGCTTGAGTTTATATTGACCCCTTTTGTTATTAACATCTTCACAATGTCGATCCGTCCGTTCTGTACCGCGTATATCAGTACCGATTTTTCATGGATGTCCCTTGCGTTGACATTGGCATCGGCCCTGATGAGCCATCTGGCGATATCATCGTAGCCTTTAAGTGATGCTCTCATGAGAACCGTGGTGTCGTCTTTATATCTCATGTTGACATTCGCGCCGGCGCTGATCAGTATCTTAACCATATCCTCCTTCCCCGATTCTACAGCGTAATACAGCGGTGAGAGTTCGTCTTCATCCCGCACATTGGGGCTGGCATCCTTCTGAAGAAGCAGTTTAACTTCATCGGTATTGCCGTTCTTTGCCGCGAGGAGGAGATTCTCCCTGATACCGGCCTGGAGTTTCACGGGAGAGGAGATGCACAGTGACAGCATCAGTACAATCAGCGCGGTGAGTAAATTCTTATTATGAAACATATACGTGTCCTTTATCCTTTTCATAGTCAGGTGTTAGTTAATGCCGTTAAACCGGGCTTCCCGCATCTTTATCTTCCCCATTACTTATGGGGAAGGCATTTAATATAAAAATTGAATCTACCTTAGAAAATTTTTAATGCCTGTGAAGACAAGCTGCGCCGCAAGAGCGGACAGTATGAGTCCGGTGATTTTGCTTATAATAATCAATCCTTTTTTCTTCAGAACATTTTCAAGATAGGATGCCAGGTAAAGCATTGTCCCTACAAAAAAAATCGCAGTAAAAAGCGCGGATAAACCTATTACCTTGAGTTTGAATGTCTCAATCTCGACCCCCATAATCAGTATTGCCCCTATAGTTGCCGGGCCTACGATAACAGGTATGGCCAGAGGCACCACCGCAATATCATCCTCGAAGTTGTATGCAGCCTGGACTGCTTTTGACTGAACAAGGCTTACTGCAGTGAGAAAGAGGAGAGAACCTGCCCCTATACGGAAAGCATCAATGGTGATGCCGAAAACACTGAAAATCTCATTCCCGAAAAGAAAGAGAATCAGACATGAGAGATATACGGAAAATGTTATTTTGAGAGCAAGCTTCTTCCTCGCATGGTTGTCCATGCCGTCAGTCATGGTGAGGAACATCGTGAGTGCAAAAAACGGCGTAAGGAGAAAAAAGAACTTTATGAAAGTATTAACAAAAAACAGAATATCCTGTGAATTTACCATCGTTTTGAACTGCCTTGATTTTAATTTATTACCCTATCAGGCTGGGGTATGATGGAATTATTTTCAAGTTAAATTTTTATAAAGACATTATCCTCACCTTATAGCAGCTCCCTGCCATTCGCGGCATTAGTCCCCCCCTGTCTGTCAGGAGGGACTAACGGAGGGATGTCAAGTCATTTACCTTTTATACATGCCGGTAATACTGCCGCTTTCAAGAACATGGCCCTTCATGACGGCTTTAAGACTTTTACTGTTGAGATTAGCCTCAGTAAATATTTTATCCAGTGCATATACTGTAAATATATACCTGTGCGCTTTTCCCGCCGGAGGGCACGGGCCGTTGTATCCTATTTTTCCGAAATCTGTCATTCCCTGGTAGGTACCCTCTTTGCCGGAAATCCTGGGATAACCTTTGCGGAGCTGCTTTTCATTTCCCGGAATATTATATATTACCCAGTGCACAAATGTACCGCCAGGCGCGTCAGGATCTTCGCATATCAATGCGAAACTTTCCGCACGGCCGGAATATTTCCACTGGATATCCGGGGAAACATCTTTTCCTTCGCATGAATATTCCGCGGGGAGATAATCCCCGTTATTAAAAGAATCTGAAAATACCGTAATTGTACTCCCTTCAGCGGAATGGCCTCCGGAACCTATAACAGCAGCGGACATTATTGATAGTATAAATCCTGTTTTCATGATTAACCTCCAGTTTTGCTGTATTTAATTTGATGCCGGGAAAAGTGAAAGTCAACATTAGATTAGAGTTTATCACAAAAATGTAGTTTGTGCGCATTTTGTGTGCATGAAGAGAAGTAAAAGTATATGCCGGAAATGCCATTTCAGGCTGCCGGTTACTTAAATATAAATATGCGTTTTAGTATATTTATGTTGACCTTTCTAAAAAATCCCGATAATTATATACAGATATATTCTGAATATATTTTAATCAAGACGGGGATAAATCATGCTATGATGGATAATAATCAGCAGTTAGATGAAATAATAAGGCTAAGCGAGGAGTTGAATACTATCCAGGACCTTGACTTCCTGCTTGAAAAAATTCTCTTTAATGCGAGAACCTTTCTCAATTCCGATGCGGGTTCTATTCAGATAAAAGAGAATGATGAGCTTGTTTTCAGCCATGTACAGACAGAATCCATCCAGAGGGAACTCCCTCCCGGACAGAAGCTCATATATACTACTTTCAGGACAAAAATAAACAATAACTCAATTTCGGGCTATGTGGCAGGAACAGGGGAGCTTCTTAATATTCCCGATGCGTATAATATTCCGCCCGATGCACCGTATAAATTTGATCCGACAAATGATAAAAAAACGGGATTCCGTACAAGATCGATACTGTCCATTCCTCTTAAGAATAACAGGCAGGAGATTCTCGGAGTGATGCAGATAGTCAACGCGCTCAGGCCTGATGCAGGCGGCGATATCGCAACTATCTGCGCGGAAAACGGATATTTCAGTCATCAGGATGAGCACCTGGCCATACACTTTGCCACTTCGGCAAGTATGATACTTCAGCGCGTGCAGATGACACGTGACCTTATTCTCAGAATGATAAGCATGGCTGAACTCAGGGATCCGAAAGAGACCGGGCCTCATGTAAACAGGGTCGCGGCTCTCTCAGTGGAGATATATGAAAACTGGGCTAAAAGAAAAAATATACCGGAAGATGAGATAGACCATAACAAGGATATATTCCGCATGGCGGCAATGCTTCACGATGTAGGGAAGGTGGGCATTTCAGACCTTATATTAAAAAAGCCGGCAAAGCTCACTGATGATGAATATGAAATAATGAAGCGCCATACATACATCGGGGCAAGGCTTTTCGCGCATATGCACTCGGAGTTTGATGAGATGGCTTCTATTGTCGCGGTCACCCATCACGAAAACTGGGACGGAAGCGGTTATCCCGGATATATAGATGTAAAAACCGCACAGCCTCTGAAGACCGGCAATGACGGAAAAACGGTCGGGATGAAGGGGGAGGATATTCCGATCTACGGCAGGATAGTCGCGCTTGCCGATGTGTATGACGCGTTATCCTCAAAACGGGTTTATAAAGAACCATGGTCCGAGGGGGACGTCCTTAGAGAACTGAAAAAAGATTCAGGAAAGAAATTCGATCCCGAGCTTGTTGAGATATTCTTTGAAAATTATACTTATTTTAAATCACTCGCAGAAAGGTATCCGGAGTTGTGACCGGGCCCTTCGATACTTCGACAGGCTCAGTAACCGCAGGCTCAGTAACCGGGCCCTTCGACAGGCTCAGGGACCGGAACTGATTCCAGTAAGAGTCCGGTCATTGAGCCCTTCGACATGCTCAGGAATCACCTGTCGAAATGCCGTGGTCTCTACCTGTCGTGATAACTCCTGGTAAAATACCAGAAGGCGATAACTCCCGCCAGTGTTATGAATGTACAGATCATTTTTACAGTTAAAATCATTGCGGTTTCAATAACATCACCCTTCATGAAAAATAACGGGCCCAGTACTGATGTCATTTCGGTAAAACCTGTTATAATAAACGCGGCGCCGATCCACTCTTCAAATTTAAGATAAACTAATGAACCGCAGGCTATGAATATGAGGCCCGTTACCCAGCAGAAAATAATCCCGGACATCATTCTGTTATTTGATTCACGGGTTGTGATAAGCTCTTTAATCATATTCTTTTTCTCGTAGGGATCTTCGCCGCTTTCATACTGTGCCAGCCGCCTGTTTGACTTTCCGCTCTCATAAACCCTGATCCTTTTCTCGGCATCAGCATAAATCATGGAAAGCTCTTTCAGCGACAGGCTTTTGTCTATATTGATATCACTCTTTTTCGGATTATACTTATCAAGAACAGATTCCCGTGTAAAAAAAATGCGTTTATAGGCATGGCGGACAAACTGGGTTGTTAAAAGAATTATAAAGATGACAAGTACTGCTGCTGCAAGTTTCTTCATCATAATCTCCGTTCTATAGCTTGTATGACGGGGCAATTAATTCCTGTCTGTTTACATAACTTATTCATTCCGGATAAATGTGTCAAGCAGGTTAGGGTTTTTTTGTGTTTATGCGGATAATACTGTCCATGGATAAATCCGGGGAATATCCCTGATGGTCTTTAATAATAACAAAATTTTATTTTTTAATTATCATTATAAAAAATAGTGGAATTTATATTTAATATCATTTAAAGAATACCTGTCCGGTATCTGCAGAACACTATATATACAGGGGTTCAGTCATGAATGATGGAAAAGAAAGACGAAAGCGTGAACGTTTTGCCATGAGCCAGGTAATAGAGCTTTCGACCAGTGAGGGGCAGATTGTCAGGGCGGAGGGGATCAATCTCAGTGAAGGGGGACTTCTCTGCAGGGCGAAGGTTGAGATCCCCAAGGGAACGCTTGTAAAGTTTCAGCTTTTAATTCCTGCGGGCAAATCATCCATGTCTATAGCATGCGAAGGTTTTGTTTTACGATGCGTTGAAAGTGACAGTCAATATAATATAGTTGTGGATTTTACAGATCAGGAATAGCCGGATTTACTCCGGGCACTTCGACAGGCCCGGTGACCGGAACTGGTTGATTAAAGAATCGGCATGTGTTTATTGTATTTAAGAGTAAATCCCGCTTAATGCCGCAACGTCACACTTTATCTGATCTATCAGTTCAGCAGGGGCAAGGACCTTCGCGCCGGAGCCCCATGAGAGCACCCATCGTTTTACTTCATATAATGAATTGCTGGTAAATGTGAGAACAACGGTTCCGTCCTGGTTGTGGGTGATATTCTGTCCCGGATGCCACTGCCTTTCGATTATATAAGGCGCCTGTTCTTTGCTGAAGCGGATTTTTATATGATGTTCTGTATCCTCGGTCATTATCCCGAAGCCCGATCCTATGAATGAATCGAAGTTGAAGTCCGCTTTAGGAGTAAACTTTTTATCCGTCAGCTCCGCCCTGCTTATTCTTGATATGGCAAAGCGCAGAATTGATTTCCGCACATGGCAGTATCCGATTAAATACCACTCTCCGCGGTAGTTGACTATATGGTAGGGGTCTACAGCCCGTTCGACAGCATCATCCGCGCCGGCTTTGCGGTGAACTATCTTCACCTGGTTCCCCTGGCGCAGTCCGCGGGATATTGTTTCCCATATATCCGGATTTATGATAGTGAAGCTCTCGTGCATAAATGTAAAGTGGGTATCTATCCATGTGGTGTTGACCCTTATACTCTCCGGGAGGTACTCTTTAATCCTTTCGAATATCAGTGAGAGCTTATCATAAAGCGGAGTGTTCTCGTACTGCTTCAGGGCTTTCTCTGTTATGCATATGGCAAAGAAATCCGATTCCTTTATGTCAATTGCCGGGAGGAAGAAGTTCGGTTCGGTGTAGTAGTAGCCTTTACGCGCGGTGTCGTACTCAATGGGAGCTAAAAGCGAATCGCGCATGTACTCAATGTCCCTTGTTATTGTACGGGGGCTGATCTCATACTCTTTTGCAAGAGATGCGGCATTGGGATAGGCGCCGCTGCGTATTTTTTCGTCAATTAACAGAAGCCTCGCGTGTTGCGGTTTATTTATACTCATATTGACACACTTCCTTCATGGGCTCTATTTTATGCATAAATGCGCAATTAGTCAAACAATTTATCAATTGGCATGCGCGGGCAGGCCGCGGCCTGTCCCTGCTATATTAATGTTTAGGTCACTGTATGTCAGAGGCGGGGGAGCATCATATTTTTCTGTATAAAATAAAGGAATTAACCAGTTAATACGCCGCATTACTGTAGGCATATAAACTCCTCCCTGCAAATCTGATAAATAAATCCGCAGTGATAAAAATCATAATTGACTTTGTTAAAACTTCATCTACTGTTTCACGACAGATAACTGCTTGTGATCATCAGGAGAACATTATGGATATAGTAAACTGGAGTAAGGACGAAACTGTGGCGGTCGTTACCATGAAGAACGGTGAGAACAGGCACAGCCCCGCGTGGACAAAAAGGATGCTCACGGTATTCGATGAAATAACCGCTGATCAGGATATAAAATCGCTGGTGCTCGCCGCAGACAGTGATAAATTCTGGTGCCTTGGTATTGACACGGACTGGATGACAGATATATTAGAGAGAAATGATATTAAAACCCTCAGCGAATGGTTTTACGAGAACAATAAAGTATTCAGGTTTCTTCTCATGTGCCCGTTCCCTTCAATAGCAGCCGTAACCGGGCACGCATTCGGGAACGGCATCATGCTCGCAGGGGCATGCGATTTCAGGTTCATGCGCTCGGACAAGGGATTTCTCTGCCTCCCCGAGATCGATCTTGGAATACAGCTCACTCCTGCGATGATAGAGTGGATGAAAACCATAATGCCTTACCACCTCTTCATAAGAATGAAATGGTCCGGTGAAAGAATCGGGGCTGCAGAGCTTGAGAAACATAATGTGATTATAAAGGCCTGCGCTAACGCGGAAGAGACTGTGAAATCAGCAGTGGAATTCGGCAAAAAGTTCAATAAATCGAGAACAACCCTTGCGGAGATGAAAAGGCGGACATATAAGCATATAACTGACAAGATGGAGAACGAGGATCCTGAGTTTATAGATCCGCCGTTTTTTATGTTTACACGGTAAGGTTCTGTCCCCCTCCGGCCTCCGGCCGCCTCCCCCATGAATGGGGGAGGGGTGATAGTGAAAGTTCTGTATCAGTCACTGACACGTCCCGACATGGGGGAAGGTGCCTGGAGCGATGCGGCGAGCAGTTCGACAGGCTCACTGACCACATGTCATACCGGGCGTGTAGGGGAGGATGGTTTTTATACACGTCCTGTTCCTACGATGTTTCCCCTATCCTGATCTTTGTTGAAAGAAAAAAGTTAAGCAGCCCTATGCACGCTGCAGCGAGGAAAACCGCTTTATACCCGTATGCAACCCATAGTATTCCCCCCAGGAACGGTATAGTCATTGCAATTATATGGTCAAAGCTTGTACCCGCCGCCAGTACGGATGTAACATCTTCCGGGTTACGCACAATCTTCCGCACATAGGTCGACCTGGCCATCTCTACGGCGTTCATTGAGTTGTCGATTATATAGCAGGCTGAGAGTATGATGACGGCAATCCCCGCAGGGGCGATATTTTCGGCGAAGGCATAGCCGAAACATATGACAACAAGGAGTATAGCCTCGGCTGAGAGTACAAATCTCTCACCAAGCCTGTCTATCGCATTGCCCACTATTGTCCGCGTCATTATGCTGGCAGTGGCGATAAAAACTCCAAGGAGCGCGAATAAGGGGGGAGTGAGGTGGAATACCTGTATAAGCACCCACGGTGCGAATGTGAGGAATATCTGCTTCCTGGCGCCGTTGACAAGGCTAAGTATATAAAAGAGTGTGTACCTTTTCTGCAATATAAATCTGAGTTTAAACTTTTTAGGTTCTATATGTTTCATCCGTCCCAGCACAAGCGCGGCTATTACATAAAATACAGAGGCTATGACAAATGCCGTCTGATAAGTAAGCCCGAGGTATTTGAACCCGCACCATACAATAGCATAGCCCGCAAGTGTGGCAAAAAGGTTGTACGCGTTATACCGCCCCAGCCTTACACCGTACTGCTCTTTCTTCGAGAGGTGCATACCTATACTCGGAGTAAGGGGGAAAAACATATGAGTCCCGAGACTGAAAATCATTGTCCATGCAAGGGCTCCTGTAAAGGTATGGGACATCGTGCCGAGGCCTAAGAGACCTGCTGCGGCAAAGATCATGCCGATAATCGCCATTTTTACATCGCCGAGAAAAGAGAGAAGGGCGATTACAAACATTATAGTCATGCCTGGAAGCTCCCTGGGGAACTCCACAAGCCCTCTTGCGTCTGCAGAGAGTTTAAATACGTCGTTTAGAAAGTTATTGAATGTCGTTGAATATATTCCGCCGGCTATACCTGTGAAAACCCCCACAAAGAGAAACAGCGTAAAGTCGCGGTCATTTTTTAGGCCGCTGTAGATCATCCTTATCCATTGCGATGTTTTTCTTTTTATTATAGCCATAATGTACCGTTCCCTGATTCTGCTGTAAGAATGTTAAATGTCAATTAATGAGATTTAAAATCATGGTGTTTATTTGTAAAGTATTGTTTTCCGGATTTTTATAGAACCAGTCCCGGTTTCTGCTTTCGTTTCGACAGGTGGTCAGTGAGACCGTCGAACTGCTCAACGGGCGGACTTTTGGCAGAACCAGTTCCGGTCCCTGAGTCCTTCGACAAGCTCAGGAACCACCTGTCGAAGGGCCGGTTCTCGCTTTTGTTTCGACAGGTGGTCAGTGAGCCCGTCGAACTGCTCAACGGCCGGACTTTTTGCAGAATAAGTTCCGGTCCCTGAGTCCTTCGACATGCTCAGGAACCACCTGTCGAAGGGCCCGGTTCTCGCTTTCGTTTCGACAGGTGGTCAGTGAGCCCGTCGAACTGCTCAACGACCGGATTTTTTGCAGAACCAGTTCAGGTCCCTGATCATGTCGAAGAATCCTGATTTTTAAATTGAGTGTAATTCTTTGATAACATCGGTAAATCCTTATTATTACCTTCGATCAAAGCTTTCTTCTTAGCATGGTTCCAGCCTTGAATCTGTTTCTCTCTGTAAAACGCGTCATCAATTCTTGAATACTTTTCATAATAAACTAATTTCACAGGACGTTTTTTAATCGTATAATTTGCTCCCGTACAATTTGCATGCTCCGATAAGCGTTTTTCCAGATTAACAGTACTCCCTGTGTAATAAGTCCCATCTGCACATTCAAGTATATACATATATGCCATTGTTATTCTCCGTTTGCAGAACCAGTTCCGGTCCCTTAACTCACCCTGCTTTTGTGACTGCTGAAACCGATTGTGAAACAGTCAGAGCGCTGCTGTACTTCACGCCTGTAATTAATACGTCTGAATTCCTGAAGAAAAGGTATAAAGATGAATTTTTTTTAATTTAAGCTGGAAGGGAGGATGACGGTAGGATAACGGTAGCATAAGGGAGGGATAGCGTAAATTTTCCGGCTGCATAAACCCTCTTCGACAGGCCCGGTGCATCATCCGGGGGCTTTTAATAAGCTACATTAATGTATAGGAACTGCCGTTTCCCCTGTGTTATATTATCATCCGGCCGGGATTTATATTCAGGTTCAGGTGTAAGATAAAATTCCGCTTTGATCATTCATCCGGCGGATTTTAGGGGTTGACTTTACTGTTCCTGTATATAATGTTCAGTTTAATTAAGTGCGTGCAGAACAGTATTACTCATAATCAGAGGAGTCAGCATTATGAAATCATCGCGGAAAAGTATTGTTATAAGACCCTTCAGTTCTAAAAAAGGATTAAGCCTGTTGATTATCTTTTTATTGATAGGCCTGTTCTTTGCCTCAATAGTTCTTTTTATCTATATTATTGCTCCCGCAGGTGAAGCCAAAGCGGGCAGCCTTATGAGTATAACAGGGATCATGTCCGTGACTTCAATCATCGCGGGGATAACATTCTACTTCGTTTTCCCGGCAGTAAAAATTATCTTTGATTCATCCATGGATGAGGTAATAACAAAAAGAAGAGGGCACTCCGACACGGTTATCCCCTTCAGCCGCCTCCAGCCGTTCAGGATCTATGAACAGATCCGCGGTTATGCCCATCAGTACTATTGCTGTAATGCATCATTCGGAGAATACTCAGACCTGTTTTTTACATCTTTACATGGCAAGACACTGGAAAAGGCAAAGAGGCTGGCCGCTTTAACCGGCGCTGTGCTTATTGATTATAACGGTGAAGAGATCTGATAACTCTCTCCCTCCGACCGGAATTTTTGTAGAGCGTGTTCCGGTCCCTGAGCTCTTCGACAGGCTCAGAGACCACTTGTCGAAGGGCCGGTTTACACAGTAAATTCAGTGATAGTAAATGTCTGAACAGGATTACGGGGATTTAAGGATTGCCGGGATATGGAGCCGGGGTTTACGAGATAAAAAAAGATTGAATTATTTAAGAATATATATTTTATGATTTGAAATCGGATGGTGTATATGGAAAAGATTTATCTCGATGTCTGCTCACTCTGCAGACCTTTTGATAATCAGGATTACGCCCGCATAAGTCTCGAAACAGATGCGGTTAATCTGATTCTTTCAGGTGTGAAAGAGAATAAATATATGCTGATGAAATCTCCAGTTCATATTAGAGAGATTGAGGTTATTACTGATGATTTTGAAAGAACCGAGCTTTTGAGGCTTCTTGAAACTTATGGTAGAACTATTAAGGTTGAGTCTGAAATTGTCAGGAATAGAACAGAATTTCTGATTTCAAAAATGTTTGGTATTGCAGATGCAGCAGGGCATCAGTTAAAATTCAATACTTGAATCCTGTAATATTCTGTGAAATGGAGAATTTAAAATGAAAGCATTAAAATATATGAATGAAGAAGAGATCCTGAAAAAAGGTATAAATATTCTAATGAAAGAGTTAGGACCGGTTGAAACTGCAAGGTTTCTGAATATCCCCAGAAACAAAAGAGTAGAATCGGTTAAACGTCATAGAGATTGGCAGAAGACTTTGAATAAAGATGAATTTTTAAATGATATATTCGGTGAGAAATAACTTCATAGTTTTTATAATCCACGCCTTGATTTTATAATACATCCTGTGCTGCGAACAAAATCCCACGGTCTGCCGAAGGGCCTGGTACCTGCTTTCGTTTCGACAGGTGGTCAGTGAGCCCGTCGAACTGCTCAACGACCGGACTTTTGTGGAACCGGTTCGGTCCCTGAGTCCTTCGGCAAGCTCAGGAACCACCTGTCGAAGGGCCGGTTTACACAGTAAATTCAGTGATAGTAAATGTGTGAACAGGATTACGGAGATTATAGGATTTTCAGGATTATGTGTACGGAACTCTGCGTTATCAGACAAATCCGGTTAATTGATGGTTCTGACGGATGTGGTAAAATAATATATATACTTGACAAAGATTTGAAATTATAAAAATATTATAATTTAAAAATATGAATTTGCGGGCTTCATTTGATGGATAAAGAAATTATTGATAAAATCAGGCATTTAAAAGAGAAATATGAAGCTGAGGGATTCATAATTCTCGGTGTCTTCGGATCATACGCAAGGGGTGATTTCCGGGATGATAGCGACATAGATATTTTATATGAACTGAAAACTGAATTTTATAACCGTTATCCCGGTTTTGAAATATACACTGCAATTGATGAAATTGAAAATGATATCCGTAAAGAACTTAAACATAAAGTTGATCTGGCAAACAGAAATGCCCTTACTGAAATAGGGCATAAATACATATTGCCGGAAGTGATTTATGTTTAAAAAAACTGATGCTGCAAAACTTGAGCTTATTGCTAAATATATTTCAGATATTGAACGTATTATAGAACGACACGGTTCAATCGTGCGGATGCTTGACGATTATGAGGGTGAATATGCTGTTATGATGTGCCTCGCTCAGATAGCAGAAACTGTAAATAGAATTAATGACACTGATATACTTAACAAAATAAAAGCTCCGGGAATAGTCAGTTTCAGAAACCGGCTCATTCATAATTATGAAGGCAGAGATAAAAAGATTATTCTATCGATTATAGAAAACAATCTTCCGGAATTGAAAAATACAATATCAGCTCTGATTAAAGAAATCGGCTGATAAAGCATATACCTCAAAAAATTAATCTTTCTGTTAAACTCTCATACCCGCTTCGAACTGCTCAACGACCGGACTTTTTGTGCAGCCGGTTCGGTCCCTGAGTCCTTCGACAAGCTAAGGAACCACATGTCGAAGGGCCGGTTCCTGCTTTCGTTTCGACAGGTGGTCAGTGAGCCCGTCGAACTGCTCAACGACCGGACTTTTATTATAAATTCTTTTATTAATGGTTCGGATATTTATAATTGATTACATGTTCCGGCACAATTCCCCGGCATGAACGTGCAGGTCACTGTCTGCCGTACTCCCTGTGTTATGCTGCATATAAACAACATTTCGGATATAAACGGGGTGAATTAATGGACCTCTGTGCCCGGACGGGGCTTGAATAAAAAATATTAAAATCCGCATAAAACTGTTTTCCCCGTTTCCCGGTAATTATATTATCCCCGGCTGATTGATTATCAGCAGGGAGGGAAAAATGTCAAAACTTGAGAAAGAACCGCCTGTAAAAAATTATTTTAAATTCGGGTACCTTGTTGCCGCATACGTTCCGGCATTACTGCCGGTTGCAGGGCTGCTCCGGGTGCTGCTCTACCTGTTTCTTTTCGCCGCGACATCGTATTACATCATTAACCTCTTCAGCAGGCTCACAGGAATAAACATGTTTTCAGCTTATGCATGGTCTCTCCATTCCTCATCTTCAAAGCCGTATTTTCTGTTTCCCCTGGGGGCCGGGGTGTGCTTTACTATCGCATTTATAGTCATGATTGTTTTACTCAGGCTCCCTGCACAGGTTCAGGATATGAAGAATAACAATATTGCCGGGCTTATGGGCTACGAGGATTCTGAAAACAGACTCCGGCTCTATGACCCCGTGCATGCGAGCTATGTTTCCTGTGAAAATTACTCGCCGGAGGCTGTACCTGAAAAATTTACTGATCTCTTTAAAATAATACTGCTCTACAAGGCTCCCGGTGACAGGTTTTACTTTAATACTGAGTTTCTTGAACTATCGGCAAACATCGGCCGCCTTGTTTTTATAATCCTGTTTCTTGTGCCGATATATTTTCTTCTGTATTACTTTGCAGTCTTTTATATAAAAGAGAACGGGCTTGATATGGGGTTAAGCCATCGCCTTATGCTGGCGCGGTATCGTGATATCCTGGGGATGCATCCGGCAATTGCAGGTGCAATAGCTCTTGCACTGATGCTGGCCGTGCCGGTGTACAGCAATATTTCTGTAAAAAAGCTTATAAACAGCTATATGGATACTTACGGCGTTCACCGGGAAAGGCTGAAAGGTGAAATTATGAAAAAGGTTTCCCCCGGAAGCACTGTCCGCGGGAGTGTTATACTTCGCTCTGTTTATACGGAAAGTAAAGAGACTACCGATACCGAATCGATGAACAGGCGGAGGACCTACTCCCATACCACATCGTATAGTTACACCGTTAAGTTTGAAAATATAATTGAAATCCCGGTTTACCTTGCAATGCCGCTTTATGCCGGAACTGAAGAGGCGAATATGATGGAGAGGGCTTTTCTTGATCAGAAAACTTCTGTTCCCGTTTCAGTAAAAGAGTATGATTTTAAGGTTAATGATGATTATTCCGTATCGCTGAAGAGGTAGTGAGGCTGCCAGATAATACAGAATATGGTGTTGTGTCGGGCCCTTCGACAGGCTCAGGGACCGGAACTGGTTGAGTGATGGAAACTTACGGCCCCCGCACCCCCGGAGGGGGCAAGGCAAAAGGATTTAAAATAATAATAACTCAAAATACTGTTCCAGGCACATGAACGTGCA
>Ga0209099_1001943_pt1 | contig 19249 bp, 17 predicted proteins | sample AD_JPNHW2_MetaG_FD_184430 | JGI IMG/M metagenome (GOLD analysis project Ga0209099, IMG submission 184430) | Active sludge microbial communities of municipal wastewater-treating anaerobic digesters from Japan - AD_JPNHW2_MetaG (SPAdes) (version 2) | ecosystem: Engineered > Bioreactor > Anaerobic... | reverse complement strand
CTATCTGAATCAGGATCATATGCAAGGATAGAATTTGAGTTGCCTTCCTCGTTAGATCCGAAAGCTACAACAACAATACCTGTTTCCGAACCGTCATCAAGAAGTGCAACGGCGTGATCCATGAGAGCTGAAGGGAGGTTGGCGGCGTTACTTGATGTCAGATCGCCCATATTAAAAATCATAGAATTTTTCATAGTCTTTTCATAATCAAAGCCGTATCCGCCGGAAAGATAAATTTTTCCGTTTTTAAGAGCAACAGCGGCAGCGCCTTTTGAACCGGCAGTGTCAAAATATGATTTTAAAGAATTGTAGTCATTTCTGTCATCTGACCTGTCACCGACAACTCTTACAAAATCGCCTACAGCACCGAGAAAAATATCAACTGAACTGGTTGAAGGATAGTAAACGCCATCAATGCCGCCAGTAAGTTTAAGCTTTTCATTTGAATTTGTTACTTCAACAAAAAAACGGTAATAGCTGTTTTTGGATAATTTAGCTGATATAGAATACTCACCATCTGCTGCTGAGTCGTCAGAAACTTTCGTCACCACAAAATCATCAAAAAGATATGGATCTGACGGATCGGATGTTGAATAAATTGAAAGTTTTATTTTGTCAGTCTGATTGATGCAGTAAGTAAAATATATATCCTCGGATGATTCTGGAATTCTAGAACATATCAGCTCTGTGTCTATCGGAAGCTTCAGACTGATCTTAAAATTACCATTGTTTCCTGAATCACCGGAATCACCTGAATCCCAATTTGTTTCAGAAGAAGTTACGACACATGAATTAGCTAAAAAAAGAACAAAAATAACTACTGCCGCCAGCAAGAATTTTTCCATTGTTTTCTCCAAATGTTAACAGACTGTTCCAATTTATATATAATCTGTTTGGAATTCAATATTTTTTCATTATTTCTGATATTAGATCAGTAACATTCTCCGACGGGCGGTGAATTCGGATCATACTCATTGGCAGGTCTTTCAATGAACGCATAATAATCATCCTTATTCCAGATTGGGACAAGAACTGCTTCATTTGACGGCAAACGACAGGTTTTGTAACTTTTCGCATCGGTTTCTATTCCAAGATACGGTACTGCAACATCAGTCACTACGGCATTGCCCTGATATGCCTTTGGATTTTTCTCATAACCGGGGAGAGTGCTGTCCCATTTTATTACAGCAATAACTTTCCATTCGCCCCATTTTATTTTGAAATCTTTGGTCGTTGCAGAATATCTGTCAGAATAGATATTATCTCCTGAACCTCTTGGAACTTCTTCTCCATCCACAAATATCTGAACCCTTGCATTTACCTCATTTGCAGAATCTTCACCGAAATAGTCAGAATGACACCGGTCTATTCTGTCTTCGTAGTCTGAAGTACAGTCAAAGTAATTTACAACTATGAGATACTGATCATCCATTATTTCATCATCAGGAATTCCGTCACCATCTTTATCTTCAATCGGTCCAAGACTTATGGTTTCAGGAGTTTTAAAGTTGTTGCCACCCCATTTGTTGTCAAGATCAAGAGAAGCATGCCAAGCTATCATCATATCGCCATTTTGTCCATGACCAGAATCAAAGATTGAACAGTCATCATGACGGAAATATTTGAAATTTTGAGGATTGGCAGAATCATGATATTCGATCTCTGAGAACGGCAAGGCAAATGTTCCAAGAACTCCTTCAAGCGGCTTGTATCCGTATATAGGTGCTTCAAGACTGGTCTTTTTGATCATGTGAATGTCAAGGTCGACCCGTATTCCGCCGCCGTTATCCCATGCGGTCTGAGTTTTGCATCCCTTATCCCATGAAAGCTGAGCTATGACCCTGGCGCTCTGAGGTACTTCCTGAGCAGTGTCAGTATCAGAAATTTTATCAGTCTCTTCATCTTTTTCATCATCAGGAAGGTACTGTTCGTCAGCAATTATTTCATAATCATTATTATTGTCCTCGTCCTCTACACCGCAAGCGACAGACAATAAAAGAAATAAAAAAACAAACAGTAAAGATAAGATCTTACTCATTTTTCTCTCTACAATGATTTACCGAACCTTTTTTTATCCCAACTTATATCGTTAGTAACTTAGAATAATGTATTTTACGAAAAAAAGTTTGTTGCCTGATATTTTGGACAATACTGAGACTATTGATATACTTTTTTCGGAATTATTTAACATGCGGAGGGTTCCATGCGTCTTTTCCTTATAATCATTATCATGTTGAGTTTTATTGCGTGCGGTTCTGAAACTAAAAAGACAAATGACATCGATAATGCCGTCACCGATGATGCGATTGTTACAGATGACGACGAAATTGCTGATGAGATAGCTGACGACTTGTCCGATGAAGTTTTAACGGAGTCGGATGAGACTATTGATGAAGATGCCGATGAAGATACTGCCGACCAGCCGGTCGTAACAGACAAGGTGCTTTTAAAAACGAATATGGGCGACATCACGATAGGACTTTACGAGAATGAACTGCCTGTAACTACTGCTAATTTCAAGCAGTATGTAACTGACAAATTTTATGACGGGCTTATTTTCCACCGCATCGTTCCGGCTTTTGTGATTCAGGCGGGCGGATATGACAAAGACCTCGTTGAAAAAGAAGCGCGCGATTCTATTGATTTTGAAAGCCATCCCGCGGTGCGTCATGTGAAATACGCCATTTCAATGGCAAGAAGTCAGAGTCCGAATTCTGCAACTTCCGAGTTTTTCATAACCCTTGATGTGTTCCCGCATCTTGATTACAACTCAGATGACGACTTCTTTGATGAAAACAAATTTCCCTGCGCAGTATTTGGAATAGTCACCGAAGGCTTTGATGTTGTTAATGCAATCGGTGCAGTCCAAACTGAAACTGTCGGTATGTTCGAAGGCGTTCCAGTCGAACCCGTCATCATTGAAAGTGCCAGTTTGATCAATTGAATATTCGAAATCGTTTAAATATAAAGTAGTTATAATATTTGGTAACTTGGCAGTTTAAAAGGAATAACAGGAAAGTTTTTCGAAGACCCAGCATTCGAAACAGACGAATTGGAGCTGGAACAGTTTGAAAAAGGATTTCCATACCGTGAAAAACATGTGACCGACACTCAGTTGAAGCTTTAATCAAACATATAAAGGAAGAATTCAGAAAGTATTTATAGACTTACGCCAGATTTATCATCTGAAAACTTGATTCAGAGTTAGAATCAAAGTACTATTTCGAGCATTTTATGAGGATTATGATTGTCAGACAACTGGTTAAAATGGATGAATCTGTGAATGAATTAATAGAAAAAATAAAAGCTTTGTCTGGGCAATATGCATCAAATCTTGAAAAAAAAATGGTCGAAAGAGACGAATCAATGAAAACTGATGATAACTCTCATCGACTTATTTATCGGGTTTTGGGAATTAATGCAAATGAAGGTGCTTCTATTGATGCTTATCAAAACAAGGGGCGTTTTTTATATAAATATGCAGGCTCATTTCTTGAAGAAGCGACAACTCTTTGTCTGAAATTTAAGTATCCCGAAGGAATAAAAACTAAAGTGAAAAATACTGAAGGAAAGAGTCCTAAAACTTTCGAGATAGATTTTCTTAATTATAAAGATGCCATTGAGATTAAATGGCGTGACGCAACCACAGACGGGGATCACATTACAAAAGAGCATACAAGAGTACAGGTAATTAAAAAACACGGATACAAACCGATAAGAGTGATGTTTTATTATCCTCAAAGAGAGCAAGCTATAAGGATTCAAGAAGCTCTAAAAACTATTTATGCAGGTGTTAAAGGGGAATATTATGGCGGAAATGAAGCCTGGGAGTTTTTAAAAACATACAGCGGCATTGATCTGAAAGCTATTTTAATAGAAATCGCAAACGAAAGAACACCTGAAAATGGAAATTAATAAAATAATACATGGTGATTGCACAGAACTCTTGTGCAAAATAGGCAGTAATCAAATAGATTTGGTTTATTTTGACCCTCCATTTTTCACACAAAAAACACATTCATTAAAAACGAAGGATAACTCTAAAAACTACGAATTCGAAGATAAGTTTAATTCCATAGATGAATATCTAAAGTTGATAGAAGATGTTCTCATTCAAAGCAAAAGAGTTTTAAAAGATACCGGCAGTGTTTTTCTTCATTGCGACAAAACGGCATCACACAACATCAGAACTGTACTTGACAAGGTTTTGGGAAGCAGCAATTTTCAAAGTGAAATCATCTGGTCTTACAAGCGATGGTCCAATTCAAAAAAAGGATTGTTGAACTCACATCAGACAATTTTTTTCTATTCTAAAACGAAAGCTTTTAAGTTTAACACTACCTATACTGATTATTCAGCAACTACGAATATTGATCAAATATTACAAAAAAGAGAAAAAGATGAAAATGGAAAATCTGTTTATAAAAAGGACGAGAACGGAAAAGTAATAATCGGAAAAGAAAAAAAAGGTGTTCCTTTGTCAGATGTCTGGGAAATTCCTTACTTAAACCCGAAAGCAAATGAAAGAACAGGATATCCAACTCAAAAACCGGTATTATTATTAAATAAAATAATCGACATTGTAACAGATGAAAATGATATAGTTTTAGATCCTTTTTGCGGCAGCGGAACAACCTGTGTTTCGGCTAAATATTTAAAAAGGAACTACATTGGCATTGACAAGTCCATAGATGCAGTCAAACTAGCCAATTCAAGAATTGAAAAAATGATTATTACAAAGTCTAATTTATTAAATAAAGGCAAAGAGACTTATCTCGAAAAATCAGCCAAAGAACTTAATATTCTTGATAATATCAACGCACTTCCTGTACAAAGGAATTCAGGCATTGACGGTTTTTTGAAAAAACAAATTAACGGAAAACCTGTGCCTGTAAAAATTCAGAGAGAGTCTGAAACACTTGAAGATGCAATAGAAAAACTGGAAAAAGCTTCTTTTAATAAAGGATATTCCTATAAAATAGTTATTCAAACAAAAGAAGCAATAGTAAGCAGACTTTTCACGGTCAAATCTGATGTGGAAGTCATCAAATCTTTAGAACTTCAAGCCAATGAACGAGCAAAAAAACACGAAGACATACTATTCTTTAAAAGCAGCATAGGATAAAGTCACAGTATTTCAAACACATACCTTATTGTGTAATAGATCCCGATGAATATGAGTACTAGTCCGAAAACTCTACGAATCCAGATCTCTGCAACAGTGATCCTTTTAAACCAGAGAGTCACTTTTTCAGCGCTGATTGAAAGAAGGATCGCAAAAATTATTACAGGAAGTGCAGTGCCCACGCCATAAATGAGAGGAAGCGTGAACTTCGACTCCGCTGATACTATTGTGAAGATCTCAAGAAGAAACTCTATTATCAAGAAGATTATTTTTGAATAAATTCACGATTTAAGATAAAATCTTTCGATTTTAATTTTATATAATTTACAGAGGTATCCAATATGGCAGAAGCAGTTGAAAATCATCATAAAAGTAAAACCGAAAACGATCGGATAATATCAGAAATACAACTTAAACTGCTTCGTACAGACAATCTTGAAGATCTTTTTGGTATTCTATCCGCATCTGTTCATGAATTGATCGGCACCGGAGTAGTGGCTTCTGTACAGTTAAACGAAGCTGACAGCAGCATGCAATTTGTAAATTGTATCGGTCTTGGAGATACACTGGATAAAATAATAAGTGCGCTTGGGTTTGATCCTACAAAAAAATTGACACCGATTGATAAAATGAAGGAGCGCGAGTTTCGAATATACTGTAGCGGAAAACTTGAAAAAATCGATGCCGGTTTATATGGACTTCTGGAAAGTCTGGTTCCCGAAAATGTATGCAGCAATGTTCAGAAAATGATGAATGTCAAAGATGTGTTCACTATTGGCCTGATCCAGAAAGATTTGCCAATGGGCGGACTGGTCATTTTAACACGAAATGACATTTCGGAGCATTTTGATGCAATTGAAAGGATTGTCGGTCAGGCCGCATTTGTAATTCAGCGCAAACGGGCAGAAGAAGCGTTGAAAAAAAGCGAAGAAAAATACCGCCTTCTTATAAATACTGCAAATGAATCTGTTATTGTTACACAAAACGGATTTTTCAGATTTGCCAATCCTATGACTCTCACTCTTCTGGATGTCGAATCAGAAAAGGAGCTGATTGATGAACCATTTGCAAAGTTTTTGTACCCGGAAGATTCCGGCATTCTGTCCGATTTTAGAAGTAGAATCTCTCAAAAAAGCCAGACACATAAATTTTCGATAAGAATTATGACCAAAAAGAAAGAGTCAAAATGGGTGGAGATAAATTCTGTTTTGTTCGAATGGCAGAGCAGAAAAGCTACATTAAGTTTCATTACAGATGTAACTGAAAAAAAACAGATTGTTGATGCTTTGCGCGAAAGCGAGCTGAAATACCGCACGCTGATTGACTGTGCTAATGAAATAATTGCTGTTATTCAGGATGGGACAGCCTGTCATGTCAATTCAATGGCTGTATCTTTGACCGGATATTCGGAAGCTGAACTGACTTCAAACCCGTTTGAAACATTTATCTATCCTGAAGATCGCCATATGATCATGGAGCGACATCAGAAAAGACTGAAATGCGAATCAGTTCCTGACAGATATGAATTCCGTCTGGTAATGAAAGACGGAAGCATCAGATGGGTGCAAAATGGTGCAGTACAAATTGAATGGAACGGTCGTCCTGCCACTTTGAATTTTCTTGTTGACATTAACGATCGCAAAAAAGCGGAAAAAGAAGTTTTAAAAATAGTACAGCATTATCAGGCGTTGATAGAAAAAGCACCTGATGGAGTTGTGTTGATAAATGCTGCCGGATTATTCAAATTTATAAGCCCTTCTGCAAAAAAGATATTCGGCTATGGCGTTTTTGAAGAAATCATAGGCAACCCTGCTGAATTTACTCATCCTGATGATCTGCCTGTGGTTTTATCAGAACTGGCAAAGATTTTTGAAAACCCTTCCTATGTTCCGATATTGCAATATCGTTTTGCCCATAAATCAGGAAACTGGATTTGGATTGAAAGCACATTCAGCAATCTGCTCGCCGATCCGAGTGTTGAATCGGTTGTTATAAATTTCCGTGATATTACAGACAGAAAGAAAATAGAGGAAATTATTCAAAGGACGGCAAAACTTGATTCTCTTGGTGTTCTTGCCGGCGGTATCGCACACGATTTCAACAATATTCTTGCCGGAATATTCGGATATATCGATCTGGCAAATTCAAGATCAAAAGATCTGAAAGTTTCTGAATATCTTTCAAAAGCACTAAACAGTATGGAAAGAGCCCGCGGACTTACAGAACAGCTTCTCACTTTTTCCAAAGGCGGAGATCCTGTAAAGAAAACAGCTCTGCTTTTTCCATATTTACAGGAAACAGCACTATTTGCACTTAGCGGATCAGCTGTTTCATGCAATTTTGACTATCCGGAAAACTTATGGACCTGTAATTTTGACTGCAACCAGATAGGGCAGGTAATTGAGAATGTTGTGATTAATGCTCAACAGTCTATGCCGCTTGGAGGAATCATTGAATTTACTGCCAGAAACTTAACAATATCAGAAAAAGAGCATCCTGTACTTGAACATGGAAAATATGTAAAAATGTCGATCAAAGATTCAGGTATCGGCATTCCAAAAGAACTCCTTTCAAGAATTTTTGATCCTTTTTTCACTACAAAACCGAAAGGACACGGACTCGGTCTTGCCACATGCTATTCAATAATAAACCGTCATGGCGGCTGTATCGATGTCGAATCCGAGCAAGGCAAAGGTTCCACATTTCACATTTATATACCGGCATCTTCAGAACCAGCTTTGATGCCATTCGGAAGTGAATCTTTGCAACATACAGGAAGCGGCACCATTCTTGTTATGGATGATGAAGAAATAATTGGTGACATTGTCAGCAATATGCTGCAATCTTTTGGATACAAAGTTGTGTATAAAATGAATGGAAAAGAGATCATTAACTTTCTGAAAACTGAAAAAGAAGCGAGCAGAGATATTGCTGCAATGATATTTGATCTTACAATACCCGGCGGAATGGGTGGAAAAGAAACTATAAAAGAAGTACGGAAAATGAATATCCAAATACCAGCTTTTGTTGCAAGTGGCTATGCCGAAGATCCAGTTATGGCAAATCCTTTAAAATACGGCTTTACTGCAAGTATATGTAAACCTTTCAAGATAATAGATTTGATGAGGATGTTGAACACACATTTAAAGCAATAATTTTAGGAAAACTGTTATGAACACAGGGAACTCCCTTAAAACAGCACCGGATTTTCTGGATAAAATAATAAATTCAGTTGCTTGAGACAACAGCACGCATACGGAAACTTGAACAGAACACATATTCTAAACCGATAAAAACAAATGCCCTGTTCGACATATTGAAAAAACACTTGAAATAATAACAGGCTCCATCGACCTTAGTCAGATTTGATCCACTGATCGCAACCTTTCTGAAGAGCATCAAAGATTTCACCTTTCTTCACTTCCGGATTGAACCTCAATTCTTCGTGAAGATTAACCAGATTTATAAGGTCTTGGTGGTTTTTCAGTTTATCTGAATTTTTAATGACCCATTTTCTAATAGTTTCATTGTCATTTCTGATTATGCCGTCTTCTTTGCACTTTATAAGAACTTGATAAAAAGGAGAATCCAGCCCTTCGATTCTTCCACTGAAATGCTCCGGCTCGCTCTCATTCCTGACAAGCTTTTTCCTGAAATATATCCTTACCATCATAAAAATGGTCAGGATTGATGCAATTATTACAAGAAGCCGGTTAAACTGCTCATTTTTCTGTTTTCTGAAATTCTCGTACTGCAACCTCAACCATGAAAAAAAGTCCTTGACCGGTTCCATGAAAGATCCTTCTTTTTTATCAAAAGTCCTCCATTGCAGCGGTGTGGTGTCAACCGTCTCCCACTTTCCGTCAATATAAGCCGTAACCCAGGCATGGGCATCTCTTGATCTGACAAGGAACTTCTTCTCAAGCAGACTGTACTCAGAAACCGAATATCCCGTGCTGTATCTTGCCGGAATTCCATTTGCCCTTAAAAGTAGTGTTGTCGCTGTTGCAAAATATTCACAGTGTCCCGATCTTGTTTTGTTAAAAAATTCATCAAGAACCGAATTTCCGCTTTTGTTTTCAAGATCAAGCGTATACGAAAAAGTTGAAAAGAACGATTCTATTTTCGACAGAGTTTCACGATCGTCATAACCTTTCAGTAAATTTGTTTTTATGACCGTATCAATTACCGGTTTTTCAGTTGCAGGAATCATCAGGTCTTTATCATCCGGCGGAGGTTCATTACGGAAATCGTGGTCGTAAGTAATAACATATTCAAGCAGATCAGGGCCTTCTTCGACAAGTATTGAGCCGAGTCCTGTCTTTTCAATACCTGCAACATCCATTTTCAACGCTCTTTTTGATCCTACAGGAAGTGCAAGAACACCTTTTCCACCTTTGCCCATCCATGAAGAAACGCTCATTTTGTAAGCACCTTCACCTTCACCGAAAAACTGCCACACCTTCTCTCCGTCGGGAAAAACAGAGATCGTATCTTTTGATCTTGAGTGCCAAACGCTCCCGGAGAGCAGATTGTAATCGGAAACTTTAAGATAGATCGGAATCCCTTCTCTTTTTTCAGGATTTATTCTCATAACAATATTTCCTGAAAGTTTCAGATATCCTGTCTCTCCCATTGCAGTTGAACTTTTGAACGGATCTGAGGTCTGAGACATATACCAGTTTCTGTAAAGTTCCATCATTTTTTCTCTTAGAATGTTGTGGGTTATCACGATTCCAACCGAAATTGAGAAAACCAGAAAAAATGCGGCAACCGAAAAAACGGCATAACGCAGAAACGACTTTGTGCTTTTCACTGAACCGGAAAACAGCCACAGAACAAGCACAAGTGTGAATATAAGAAACCATTTATCGTCACTAGCTGCCGCCCCGGATGAGACAAATATCATAAGCATATAGACAGTTCTGATATCAAGCGGCTGATGAGTATGAACCCCATTTCCTACCGCAGTACCGATGATGACAGTATCTTTAAAGCTGTAAAGCTGTGCAAACATCAGCGGCATGAAAACTATCGGCATAGACGCAATGAAACTGAGGAAGATCATTCTCGGTTCATTTTCAAGAAATGAATAGATGAGAAGAATTATCATGACTACCGAGCTGAGGTCGGATATTCGAATATAATCAGATTTTTTCAGGTCGAATTTTGTCTTCACGAGACGGGATGCCTCAAAAACGACAGCGGCAAGAATCGAGAACACCGTCCAACCTGTGCAATAACCCCAGAAAAGTGTAGAGATACCTATTAAAAATGGAGGAAATCTCAAAGTTTCAAACCTCCCTGCTTCAATTCCTCAGCAGATATCCCCAACTCACCTGTCATCTGAGTCGAAACTGTTTTTCTTCCTCCGGTATAAATAATGCTCACCGGAATGCCGTGTTTTATAAGCGATGTTATCAGTGAATATCTTTTTTCATCATATACCGGTGTAAGAAAAATTACTGAACAGCACTCTTTCACCTTTTCGATCAGAGACATCACAGACATTATCAGATCCGCAGAACTGTCATTCTCGGTTAGAGCAATTAAAGAAAGTGCTTCAAGCAGAGCTTCTTTCGACACATCATTTATATCTGTAATGTCAGACCCGATAATAAGACCCTGCGGCATATTATCCGACTCATAGAGATGATTCAGCAAAGAAGCACTGACAGAAAGAAGTGTCTCAAAATCTTCAAGATAGCTCTCAGTAAAGAAATTATCAATGAACATCACCGTTCCTGCATCGACTTCCCGGTGGAATTCCTTTATTTTAAGATGACCTGTCTTGGCACTTGATTTCCAGTGAATGCTTCTTGGAGAATCACCAGGAAAATATTCCCTGAGCGCTTTTAATTCATATCCGCTGCCCGTTTCGGGTGTTTCACGCACTTTTTCGTTGCCTGAAGCCGTAAGTCCGTTTATGCAGAGAGTCGATTCAACAGGATAGATCTCGGGAAGAACTATCATTTCTCCCGGCAGATCAACAACACGGCCTCTTTTAAAAAGTCCGAACACACCTTTTCTGTATATGTAGACACCGGTCAACCTTACTCTGCCTCTTCTTTTCGGAGTGAGTACAGCCGAAAAGACAACTTCCTCCTTGAATTTATCTCCCTTTATCTCTATCTCACCATATTCAGCCCCGATATTTCTCTCAATAAGCCACTTCCAGCGGTAATACCCCATTTTTCTGTCATAACTGTTCCGCTCCTGCTCACCCGGCTCAGGCGTTGAAACAAATGTCTTATAATCAGGTCTGGGATCAGCGCTGATCTCTTTCATAAAATAACCTTCAGAATCGAATTCAGAGCCGCCGTTTCTAATCGAAACTCTATAAGTCACAACACTGTTCTTTGAGGCGAATCTCGGAAGATAGCGGGTTATTTTAAATTCAGGCATTTTAAAAATAAGTGAGAACATATCTGTTATTAAAAGTGCAATAGCGATCGCAAAAATAATATACAGAGAACTCACATGAGTATTAAGACCAAAAAAAAGCAAAGTAAATGCCGTAATGAAAACACCTGCACCATGAGTTGTCAGTTTCCTGTTCAGATATTCATTGAAATTGTAAGTTCTGCCGTACCACTTGTGATATCGCTTCTTCATGCTGGATTGTAACAAAGCTGATAAAAAAGAGCAATTGAAATCTGAAATGAATCTACAAACAAATTGCCTTGAAATCTGAAATTGGTAAAATCAACCGATTCTTAAACTATTACGCAGAGGAAATTATGGAGGATGAGGAATAAATGACTGAGATTAAAGTATTTTCAATTAAAACTGCCACAATGGAAGAATGGCGTGATTATCATAAGATTAAACAGCAATATTTCATGGAACTGTTTCCTGATGATGATCCGGTGGAGCTGGATACTTTTATGGTTTCTGAAAAAGGCTGGCTGAGCAGTGACTACTGTTTCAATTTGACTGTTCTTGCCTATAAAAACGGTGAAATAGCAGGATTGGGTGCTTTAACAAAACATAGCGCTCATTCTCAGGTTTATGCCGACATAATTGTGCTTCCTGAATACAGAAAAAAAGGTGTGGGAAGTGAATTGCTGAAAAAATTATGTGAAGAGGCTGTTTCTTTAGAATTCAAGACATTCTTTTTTTTCACTGTTGACATAATCCCGTCAGGTGAGAACTTTTTAATGAAAAACGGAGCAAAAAAAGGAATAATACAGAAAGGAAATCAAGTGCTTATAAAAGATCTTGATGAGAATTTGATGCGTAAATGGGTGGATGATGGAAACAGCCCGGAATATGAATCCGGAGTCTGGATCAATGAAATTCCTGAAGAACATCTTGAGAAATATTCTGCGGCTTATAACAGCATAAACGATGCTCCTCACGGTGATCTGGATAATGTAATAACTGAAATGACACCGGATTCGATGAGGAAGTTGGTAAAAGGAATTGTCGATGGAAAAGATGAAATAATTATTGCATGGGTCAGAGATAAAAATAGCGGTGAGTTTGCGGCAATATCAGATGTCATTATCTACTATACGAAGAAATATGTCGCTTTCCAAAACAACACACTGACCGTGCCGAAGTATCGCAAAAACGGCTTTGGCAAGCTCGTCAAAGCACTGAATGCTCTTTATCTGATTGAAAAAAGACCGAATGTCAGATTTATCAGAACATCCAACGCCAATGTGAATGAAGCAATGCTTGCCATAAACGAAAAAATGGGATTCAAACAGTACCAGACACACACATTCTGGGAATTGGAAGTTGAGAAATGCCAAAAAACAGAGGAGAAATAAATGACAGAAAAAAAGCCACACTCAATAGAGTATATGGGAGAAGCACGGAACTTCTGGTGGAACGATGACTATCTGGAACTTCTGGCAAAACGGTTGAATCTTGTGGAAAAGAGCGTGCTTGTGGATGTCGGGTGCGGTTATGGGCTGATGGGTTTTCTTCTGTCAAAATTTATGAAAAAGAACGCCAAGATCCACGGGTTCGATCTGGAGAAGGAGCATATTGCAAAGGCAAAAAAGCTCGCGGCGGCCGACCATTCCGGAAAGAAGTTCTCTTTTAAGGTCGCCGATGCTTACGCCATTCCTCTTGAAGATGATTTTTCCGATATAACGATATGCCAGACGCTTCTTATCCATTTAAAAGATCCGCAGCGGGCTATCAAAGAGATGATACGGGTCACCAAGCCGGGCGGACTCATCGTTGCCTTCGAACCCAACAACATGGCAAGTGCACTGACTATCGATCAAATGAACAGACTCGATATTCCTGTTGAAGAAATGCTCGAAGATGTTGAAATCATGCTCAGATATGAAAAAGGAAAAATGAAACTCGGAGAGGGATTTAATTCTCTTGGTGATGTTGTTCCTGAACTTTTTCATCATTCCGGTCTGAGAAATATCAAAGTCTGGCTTTCAGACAAAGGATTGCCGATAATTCCGCCATACAATGAATCAGATGAAATGACTTCCAGAGCAGAACAGTTCAGGACTTTTATCAAAGATGAACTCGGAACATATAATTATGATGAAGCCTTGAAATATCATCTTGCAGGCGGCGGAAATAAAAAGAGTTTTGACAACTATTGGAAAAAAAATTTGAAAAGAACAAAACAGATCTCAACTAGGTTGAAGAAAGGCACTTATGTCTGTGCAGGCGGAAGCATTTTTTATATAGTTGCAGGAATAAAATAAATGGGAAATGAGAAAAAAGTGAAGGTGTGTAAGTTAATGAAAAGCCGTAGATCAATTAGACTAAGAGAATATGATTATTCGCAAAATGGATTGTATTTTATCACAATCTGTGTGGATGGCAGAGAGGAATTGCTGGGAAATGTTGAGAATGGTAAAATGGTTTTGAATGATGCTGGAAAAATTGTCGACATGTGCATTCATACAATTCCAGAAAAATATGAAAATATTGATATTGATTCATACATCATAATGCCGAATCATATACACATTGTAATTGCAATCGTAGGGGCAATTCACGAATTGCCCGAAAACAACGAATTGCCAAAAAAAGAAAAGGCGATTCATGAATCGCCCCTACAACAGAATGCGTTGGAACGGCGAAAAATGTTGTTGCCGAAAATTGTAGGATATTTGAAAATGAATTCATCAAAACAGATAAACATTTTACGAGGAAAATCAGGTGTGCCATTATGGCAGCGGAATTATCACGAACACATAATCCGCAACGAAAAAGAACTGGATAAAATCCGGCATTACATCAACATTAATCCCGCAAAATGGGAAATGGACCGATATAACAAGATTTGTGAAGGCGAGGAGAAGTAAATGCCAGACATTAAAATCATTGATCTGACACCTGAAAATATCGCTGATTATGGTGTGTGCGGATATAAGGATGCAAAAAAGCATCTGGAATTGCGCAATAAAATTAAATGGTTCGGCGAATACTATCCAAAAGGGTTGAGGATTAAGATCATTTTTTCGCGCACAGGCGGATATCAGGGCATGATTGAGTATGTTCCGGGAGAATATGCACACCGTCCGGTTGATGCGAAAGGATATTTATTCATTCACTGCGTTTTTGTCGGATTTAAAAAGGAATTTAAGGGAAAAGGTTACGCTTCTTTACTGATTGATGAATGTATTAAAGAGGCGAAAGTGAAAAGAATGTCCGGTGTCGCTGTCGTTACCAGAAAAGGTTCTTTCATGGCTGACAGTCCTATATTTCTGAAAAAAGGTTTTCAGATTGCAGACATTGCAAAACCCGATTTTGAACTGCTTGTGAAAAAGTTTGATGAATCGTCCAAAGATCCGAAGTTCAAACTTGGAGATCCATCAGTTTTTGGAGAAGGACTTACAATACTCAGGTCGTATCAATGTCCCTACACAGAAAAGAATGTCAGAAGCATTCTGGAAACCGCAAAAAAGAAATTTCATCTGAAAACAACGCTGATAGATGTGAACGATCCTGTTTCTGCTCAGAATTCGCCATCACCTTTCGGCACTTTCTGCATGATCTATAACGGCAGGATAATAAGCCATCATCCAGTCAGCAACACAAGATTTGAAAATATTATGAGTAAGGTTTTTTAGGTGATTGAAAATTTTGAAGGAGCAAATAATGTCAAAACAACAGGTAAAAAGCCATTCAATGGATTGCAGATTCTGGGTGGCGGGAAAACAGAGTAGATCCGTTAATTATAAATAGGGATGATCAAATGAAAATACTTCTTTTTTGTCTTAAAGGTTTTGAAATGCTTGAAGCGTCACCATTTATTGACATTTTTGGCTGGGATAGAACTTACAATAACGGCGACATAGAAGTTCTGACTTGCGGATTTAATAAAGCGGTTACCAGCACCTTCAATGCGCATTTAATGGTTGATGTTTTGATTGATCAAATAAAAACTGATGATTACGCAGCACTTGTAATACCCGGAGGATTTGAAACTTATGGTTTTTACGAAGAGGCTTACGATAATAAGTTTCTATGCTTAATCAGGGAATTTAATGAGCAAAATAAACCAATTGCGTCTGTTTGTGTCGGTGCATTGCCAATTGGCAAAAGTGGAGTTCTAAAAGGAAAGAATGCGACCACTTACCACCTTATGGATAGCAACAGACAAAAACAGCTCGCAGAATTTGGAGCAACCGTTATAAACCAGCCGGTTGTTGTGAGTAATAACATAATAACTTCGTGGTGTCCTCAAACCGCCACAGATGTTGCCTTTACCCTTCTTGAAAAATTGCGTTCAAAGCAAGATGCCGATAATGTACGAAATATAATGGGATATTAAGGAGTGATTCATGTTTAAAACAATTTCAGATATAGAACCTTTTGTTACGACTGACGGTTCGCTGATCCGTGAAATATTTCATCCGCAGAGGCACAATCTACCAATAAGTTGCAGTATTGCTCATGCCACGGTGAAAGCAGGCCAGTCCACAAAGCCGCATACTCTGAAAAAATCATCGGAAGTTTATGTGATCCTGAGCGGACAGGGAATTATGCTCATCAACGATGAAAAACAGCCTCTGAATCCGGGTGATTCAGTGTTTATACCCGCTGGATCAGTTCAGTATATTGAAAATTGTGGAGATAAAGACCTGAAATTTCTCTGCATCGTCGATCCGTACTGGAAAGATGAAGATGATGAGGTTAAAGTCCTGAATGAAAGTAGTTTTTCTTAACAGTAGTACCGGAAAGGATGACAACGCATCTTCTTCAAAATTTATTGCTCAGAAAAATATTGAATTTTCAGAAAAATTGTAGTTAAATCAGTCGGTAAATGAAGAAAATGCGTTTAGTTTCTTAGTCAGCAAAAATACTCGGAAAGGAAATGAAAAGAGACAAAATGGAATATAAAGAATATATTGAAAACGCTATTGAATGGGCTAAAAAACATATAGGTGTTGAAGAATATAAATATCAATGTTTGGGTTTTGTTGAAGATTGTTACGAGCAGGGTAATAATGTAGAAATTTTTGGTGGAGACACTGCAAAAGAATCTGCAGATTTTTATGAGGCAAATAAGAATAAGGAGACTCCTCCTCCGGTTGGTTCTTTCGTTTTTTATGATAGTAGCGGCAATATTAACGGTATATATAAGAATTGGGGTCATGTTGGAATTTGTATAGGAGATGGAAAAATTGTTCATACTTGGAATGTTATTAGAGAGGATAATTATTTAGATGTTCAAAACCTAAAACCAGGTTCTGGGTGGAATCAACCTCAGTATATTGGTTGGGCCCCTGTTGAACGAATTTTTCAAGGTTATCGTAAAAAGTAAAGACAAAAGAACCAGATAAACAGAAGCATAACAACACTAATAACGAGAAGAAAATGAGCGAACAGAAACAGACGATTCACGATTTTGATTTCAATTTGATTTGGGAATATTTCATTAATTTTGAAAGGCAGGGTCCCGGTAGTCCTGAAGCAACTGTTAAGGCGTTAAGTTTTATCGGGGAACTTTCAGATGAATCTAAAATTGCCGATTTAGGTTGCGGTACTGGAAGTCAGACTATGATTCTGGCACAGAATACAAAAGGAACTATTACAGCTCTGGATCTTTTTCCGGGTGCGGTTGATAAACTCAACATGACTGCCGGGAAACTCGGTTTGCAGGATAGAGTAAAAGGTATTGCCGGGTCAATGGATAATCTGCCGTTTCAGAGTTGCGAACTCGATCTTATATGGTCTGAAGGGGCTATTGACTGTGTGGGTTTTGAGAAATGCCTGAATTACTGGAAAAACTATCTTAAAAGCGGCGGTTATTTTGCCGTAACAAATTTGACATGGTTTACAAATGAACGCCCGGCTGAGCTTGAAAAATATTACCTTGATGCGGTTCCTGAAATCGGAACGATGGGGCAGAATATTTCAATAATACAGAAAGCGGGTTATGTGCCTGTTGCCGCCTTTGCACTGTCTGAAAACTGCTGGGCTAATTATATTGATCCGCAGGAAGCGGTAAATGAATCGTTTCTGAGAAAATATGCCGGAAACAAAGCCGTTGAGTCCTTCGTTTCAAACATGAGGCATGAGGCAGATTTATACTCAAAATATAAAAAGCATTACGGATATGTTTTTTATATCGGAAAAAAATAGAATAGCTCCCCATCAGCTCAGGCAAAGTTAAAGGAAAAACTCGCAAATTGACTGAATTTATATAAATATTGTCAGCATGTTGACTAAATTTTACAAATATTGGTCAATTCTGTTTGTCTTTTTGTGCGGGAACCAATGAATGTGGTACAATCGTTTCTATCAGAATGATTTTGAAAACTATCTTGTCTATGGAACATATCCTGAAGTTTTAACCGCATTGAATAATGAAGAAAAGCAGAGTTATCTAACTGAACTTAAAAATTCATATCTTCTGAAAGACATTCTCTCTCTTGAAAACATAAGAAACTCTGATAAATTGATGGATCTTTTACGGCTTATCGCCTTTCAGATCGGTCATGAAGTATCTTTAAATGAACTTGGCAGTCAACTCGGAATGTCAAAAAACAGTGTCGAGAAATATCTTGATCTGCTTGAAAAAACTTTTGTCATAAAGAGAGTCAGAGGTTTTTCAAGAAACTTAAGAAAAGAGATCGTAAAAACTTCAAGATACTACTTTTTAGATAACGGCATTAGAAACGCAGTGATAAACAACTTCAGTCCTTTAAATTTGAGAAATGATGAAGGGATGCTCTGGGAGAAAAATATAGAGAAAACCGTGAAAAATACACCGATGAAAAAAACGAGTTCGTGAAAGAGATACTGGAGCTTGCTGAAAGTACAGAAAAGGAGAGTCATACAGCTAAAGAAATATAGAGGTTTAAATTGAGAAAATTATACATCAGTGATCTCGATCAGACTTTGCTTGATGATAAAAGATGCGGCAACTGGTGTGATCGGACATCACAATGATGGTGCGGTAGTTGATTTTATAGTAAATGAGGTGAATAGAAAATGACAAAGAGAAACAGACCCCTGACAACACTTTTTATGTTAATGTCTGTTGACGGAAAGATTTCAACAGGAAAAAGTGATGTTTTAGATTTTGATAAAGATTTTCCTAAGATTGAAGGACTTAAAGAGGGATTACAGCAATACTATGATATTGAGCAGACTACAGATCTGTTTTCTCTTAATTCAGGAAAAGTTCAAGCTAAAATCGGTGCAAATGAGAAGAGAGAAAGCATAAGAAAATTGCCTGTCAGTTTTCTGATAATTGACAATAAACCTCACCTCAATGATGTCGGTGTCGACAATTTTATTCGAAAAAGCAAAAAACTGTTTATTATCACAACAAATAAAAACCATCCTGCATTTGCAAGAAAAGAGGAGAACCTTGAGATAATATATTATGAAAATGAGATTAACTTTGAAGAACTTTTTGTGCGACTTAAACAGTCTTATAATATTAACAATATAACGGTTCAGACTGGCGGAAATTTAAATGCTGTTTTTCTGAGAAAAAAGTTAATAGACAGGCTTTCTGTCGTTGTTGCTCCGGCATTAATCGGAGGAATAGAAACACCTTCTTTGATAGACGGAATTTCGCTATTATCTCCTGATGAACTTAAATATATAAAAGCATTAAAGCTTGTTGATGTAAAAAAGCTGGATAATTCCTATATCCATCTTCTTTATGATGTTGTT
>Ga0209099_1001939_pt1 | contig 19269 bp, 19 predicted proteins | sample AD_JPNHW2_MetaG_FD_184430 | JGI IMG/M metagenome (GOLD analysis project Ga0209099, IMG submission 184430) | Active sludge microbial communities of municipal wastewater-treating anaerobic digesters from Japan - AD_JPNHW2_MetaG (SPAdes) (version 2) | ecosystem: Engineered > Bioreactor > Anaerobic... | reverse complement strand
ACCTCGCCCTCGCTCACGATCGCCTGCCCCTCCATCCTGACGAGGGCATACATGGGGCGGCGGGACTTTGACCTCACCGAGCCTTTGATGATATCGATTCCAAAGACCTTCAGCCGGTCACGCATCCAAATGCGTCCTCTGGTGAGTAGGGGATATGGTATTTCCGTTTGAAAAAGGTGAGGATGGTTGTAAGGTCCTTTGTAAGGATCTCGTCTGCCTGGGGATGTCCGGTCTCCACCCACTGGGGCCAGTCAATAACAACGCACTTCCCGTCCCGGACCATAATGTTGAACTCCGAGAGGTCGGCATGGATGACGCCGGCCCTGTACGCAGACCGGACGTTGGCAAGGATATCGTCAAGCATCTCTTGTGGGTTTTCAAGCGGGCACCGGTTCAGGTTCGGGCCGCTGATAAGCGACATGACAACCGCATGCCGGTTCCGGGCGACCGGCAGGGGGACGCTGACCGTCTCCTGGAGCGCGGTTAACGCGGCGAACTCCCGCTCTGCGGACAGCCCGGAGGCAAAGATCCAGGGGACGTGCCCCTCTTCCGGCATATATTCCCGCTTGCTCCGGGCGGCGGAGAACGACCGCCGGCCGACCCGGTGGAACTTGATTGCAACCGGGCAGATCCCAAGCGCCTCGTACACGACCGACTCCTTCCCCTCGCCGATCAGGGAACCGAGGGCGGAAACCGTCCCTTTCCTGACAAGGGACTGGAGGGCAAGCGCATCATAGCCGGTGAAGACAAGCGCATACCCGTCGTAGGGGACCGTGTTGAACCGGACCATCCCGGCCGCCATGAGCCGGCTGATCCGGTAACTGGTCTCCGATTCCGAGAGCTCCGCCGCATGCTGGATCTGTTCGAGGGGGACCCAGGAATAGCGTTTCATCAGCCGTTCGATCACCACGAGGATCCGGAGCTCGTACTTGTGGAGGGTCCGGATCTGGTCGGCGGGAATCGGCATGTGAAGAAACGTTATGCTCCCGACTATAAAATGGTCTGGTGGGCAATCGGTGACCGGATGGGGAGCGCAAAATGAGCGGGAAAAAAATTCAGCCTCATCTCCTTTGGACTCCTCCCTTGGACCCCGTGCTGTATCCGGAACGAACGGTTCTTTCCGGTTGCAGGAGAGAATCCGGCAAACCTTAAACATCTCCGCCCTGAGAGATTGTAGCGAAGAACGATGGACTGCGACAAGTGCGGGCGGAGAGCCGTCATCCACCAGAAGTACTCCGGACTGCATCTCTGTCGGCAGCATTTTATCGCTGATTTTGAGAGCAAGGCCAAGAAATCCATCCGGTTCAGCGGCGGGCTCCCGCGCGGCAATCACATCGCTGTTGCCGGTTTCAGGGGATACAGGAGCATCGCCCTGATGTATTTTCTGGCAATGCTTACTTCAAAGCGCCGGGGCATCACCCTCTCTGCAATCTTCGTTGATGACCGGATTTCCGGTCACGAGACAACGGCTACGGAAGAGGAGTTCGCCGCATCGCTTGGATTCCGGTGTGTAAGAGTATCTCTTTGCGATGAGGACAAGGTCGTGACACGCACGACGCAGGACGGAAGCGGGGACACCGGTGCAGGAAGCGATACCCTGCCGGATTCTCTCCTGGAACGGATTGCCGGCGGGCAGGGCATCACAAGGGTTGCCTGTGACTCCAACCTCGATGACGAGGCTTTGAGTGTGCTCGCTGCGTTTCTCAGAGGAGAACCCTCGCGGCTTATTCATCCCCGGGAAGCGTCCCTATTCCGGATACCGCGGCTATACCCGTTCCTGCATATCCCCGACCGGGAGATCGCGCTCTATGCAACGCTGGTATCTCCCGAAACGAAAACCGGGTATTGCCCGCACCGGCGCGATCCATTCTCAGAAGATGTCAGGGATCTGCTGGGGGTCTACAGCGCCCGGCACCCCTCGACGCTGCACTCGCTGGCCAATCTTGGCGGGCGGCTCCGCAGCATCGGTGTCGATCGGGAAAGCGGGGGTTCATCAGGGCACAGGAACGGGGCCGTGTTTTCCGGCGATCGGATCGTTAATTCAGGGTGAAGGTATCATGGGAGAAGAACTGGGATGCAGGATGGGAAAGGTCGAACAGATGATCCGGTACATCTACTGGTCGAGCGGGTGCAAAGGGATTGTGATCGGTGTAAGCGGGGGCGTCGATTCGGCAGTCTCCCTGGCATTCTGCTGCCGGGCGGTCGGGCCGGCCCGGGTACTTGCGCTCTCGCTCCCGTCTCCGGTCAGCAACCCGCAGGACGAACGCGACGCGGCTGACTTCTGCCGTTCCCTTGGGATCGATCACCGGGTAATCCCGATTGGGCCCATGCTTGATGCATTCCGGGGAATTCCCGGTTTTACGGAAACTCCCTATCTCCTTGGCAACCTGATGGCCCGGATCCGGATGACTGTCCTCTACTACCATGCCAACCGCGACAACCTCCTTGTCTGCGGGACATCGAACCGGAGCGAATCCCTCCTTGGCTATTTCACCAAGTCCGGGGACAGTGCGGCAGATATCCAGCCCATTCTCCACCTGTACAAGACCGAGGTGTACGAGATGGCACGGGAGCTTGGCATCCCGGATCCCACCATCAGAAAATCCCCCTCCGCCGGGCTCTGGGCAGGCCAGACGGACGAAGGGGAGATCGGGCTCTCCTATGCCGAGATCGATGGAGCGCTGCAGGCACTCGAAAAGAACAACTGGAATGCGGGGAATGCAACCGAGGAGCGTGTGCTCGCGCTTGTCAAAAAGAGCGCTCACAAGCGGCTGCCCGCACCTAATCTTTCAGGAGAGCCGAAAGGGCAGGCAGATACCGTTCGGGATAGTTGAGGAACAAAAGCGCATCCTCGTCCCCGATCAGGTCGTAGATGGGCCCGTTACAGAACGGTTTTTCCCCTTTTTTCCCTGCCCTGATCCGGCGCAGGGAAGGCACATGCGGGTAATGCGGGTTCCTCTTCATGCTCCCGTCCGCCATCTCAAAGTATGCAGCACCGTGCCGGGCCTCGTATTCCCCGTATTCGCTCTCGAACGCGGTCGAAACGATATTTACCATGGCAAGCGGGGCATCGCGTAAAGGGTTGATCGAGACATGGCCATAGCCCGGCGGGATGACGACGACATCCCCGGCTTTTGCGGCAACCAGCACGATATCGTCAAAACCCCTTGTCTGGAGAATGTAGTGGGCCTCCCCTTCAAGCACCTCGTAGACCTCAGGATAGCCGGCTCCCTGCGGATTTTTGGGGTGGAAGTGTCCCTTCGTTTTGACGCATTCCCCGCAGAGACTCCGTGCCGGGATGACGGTAAGGTCATACCGCAGGTTCTGTTGGTGCAGCCAGGCACGATCCTCATCGGAACGGGCAAGATCCCGGTACATGAAATAGAGCTGTTCGCTGCACATGCATGAAGGTTTTGCAAGAACCTGGCGCATTTCCGCAATTGTCCTCGCCGAAGGTTTCGGGAGTTCCCCTCTCCAGCCCCACATCATTCTTTTTTTTGCGGTATTACCTGATAATACCCTGTGCGCCGATAGTGGCTGCACCCGTACGGACAGACAAGGCGGTATCTGTCAAGCAATACAACAATATCCTAGCCGGGAAATGAGACGACCGGGAGATTGCACGACTATTGATGGCTGCAAGGGCCGGCCGGCATTTGCCGGCATTTCACAGACCGTAAAGACCGGTTCAGTAATCCCGGATCTCCATCATCTCGGAGACGTCCATGAGCCCTTTCATCGCGCTCGTCGTAACGACCCTTCCGCTCTCCTTGATCGCGGCAAGCGGATTTGTCCCGCCGACGCAGGAGATCCCGATAAACTGCGGGCTGACCGGAACCCCGAGCAGGGAGACGTTGGGCATCCCGACTTCGAGGATCCCGATGAAACTGCTGTCCGCGAGATCGTCCAGCACTTCCCCGACAAGGGGTTCTGCCTCCATGTGGAACTCCCGGATATTGGCAAGGATCTTCCCGCTCCCCGTGCGCATGACACTCGTCACCGATGTGAGCCGCTGCGAGTTGAGCACCTGGAGGGGATCGATCGTGGTGTGCTCGTATAGGATCATGTGAATGAACCGGACCGGCGAGCGGTTCTCGATCTCCACCACTCCCCCGCCGATTGGGTTGACGGGGACACCACGTCGGATCAGGAGCCCGTCGAATGTCACGCTGCAGACAGTACAGATCGCGGTCTGGCCTTCCGGCACCGTAAAATCCCCCAGCTTCTTCCCCGAAGGAATCATCCTGACGAGCCCGCTTGCTGCAAGACCGGTTTTGTACGCATCTTTTAAAATCCCGATGGCAAACTCAAGGTCCTCGTTCCTGACAAAAGACAGGTTGTAAACGAGTTTGCCGTCATTGGTTGCGGGGTTGTAGGTGACCTGCATTGCAAAGTCATCAATACTGTGGGTTACGAATTTCAACGGTGCGGTATTCTGACCGGTCATTATCCTAAATCTCCGATGGGGCAATAGAAAAATTGTTCTATAAGCATAAGGCAATCTTACTATGATGGAAGACGATATGCGGGTAAAAGCCAGAAATGCGATGAGGCTCATTCTGGAAGCTGCCCGGTTCGAGGTGGATGAAGTTGACGAGCCGCTCGACCTCTCCGCTGTCCGCGAGGACACCTGCCTCCTTGTCCTTTGTTCGAACGACAAGAATGCCATTGCCCAGTTCGACAAGACCAACTACAGCCTGATGGTCAATGATACTGAAATGACCTGCAAAAAGCTCCTCTTTACCCTTGAAAAGGATATTGTGTCCGAGAACTGTGTCCAGTGGGGCATCGATGAGTTCGTCCAGTATGCAGGCGAAGCGGTTCTTGCAGATATCGTCGGAAGGGAGCTTGCGCTCGATCTTTCCGGTAAAAAGGTCAAAAAAGCCGCAGTTGTCGCGCCTGCCCCTGCAGCTGCCGCAGCACCCCCGGAGAGCTCCGGCATCACGCTCCCCCATTTCCCGGTGAAGATCACCGAGCAGGTTGCAATCCGTACCGGGGGCGTCCAGGGAAGCGCGAAGCTCCGGTTCATGCCCTATTACCTCTTCCACTACAGGAGCACCGGGGAGCAGGTCTACCGGGACCGGCGCATCCCCTTCGATGCCGATGGATGGGGGGCGATCAATGCCATCAACGGCATCAAGATCGAACTCGACGGAAAACAGGTTGTCGAGGACGAAATTCCGGCCGGTGCCGAAGTGGCCGACCCGCATATCGCCAAGGAAGAGGCAGCTGAACGGATCGTAAGCGAACTGATCGAGCGGCTCACCCAGAAAGTGCGCATCAAGCAGGAGAAGGGCGATGCCATTTTCTACGAGGAGAAGATCTTAAAACCCGACAAGAAGAACATCACCATCGAGAGCAAGCAGGTGTATATCCCGGTCTGGCAGATCCGGGGAAAGAAGATCGTCGAAGTCAACGCATTCACCGGGGAACTTCTCTCGGAACCGATGGATGAAGGGGTCGAGGTCTTTTAAGGAAACCCTGACCAGTCACACTTTTTTATGATTGTTGTTCTCGGCGGAGGCCCTGCAGGACGGTTCGCTGCGATCCGGATTGCTGCCGCGGGAAAAGAGGTCACGCTCGTTGAACCGGGAGGGATCGGTGGCCAGTGCCTCCATTATGGCTGCATGCCGGTCTGTGCACTGAATGATGCGGCACGCTTTGCCTGGAGAGGGCAGCGGTTTCTGGATCTCGCAATCACAGACCAGAACCCTGCAATCCGGTTCCGAGAACTCCTCGCCCGGACAAAGGAGATCCAGCAGAAGATTGCCGGAATCCTCGATTCGGAGACCCGGGAGGCCGGGGTTACGGTCGCGTACGGGAAGTTCGGCAGGGTTGCGGGCAGGCAGGCGTTCATCGGCGACGAACCGGTTGACGCTGAGGCGGTGCTTGTCGCAACCGGTTCACGGCCCAATATCCCGAAGATCGAGGGGATCGATCTCCAGCAGGTCTATACCCCGCACACGCTCTGGTCGATGGCGAACCTTCCGCCGGAGATCGTGATCATCGGCGGCGGCGTGATGGCAGCAGAGTTCGCGTTCATCTTCAATGCCCTTGGCAGCAGGGTGACGGTTGTCGCACGGAGTGCATTTCTCAGGGGGATCGACACCCATCTCCGCTCGGTTGCGCTCCAGGAACTCGAAGGGGTGAAGATCCTTGAAGACACCGTCCCCCTCTCCCTCGAGGGCTGCTCCCGGGTGAACGGGGTCCGGACGGGGACGAACGGAAAGGAGGCGACCGTCCCCACCGGCGCCGTGCTGGTTGCAACAGGCCTTGTCCCCCGCTCCGAGGCAATCGAAGGCGTAAAAAAAGGATCGATCGGGGAAGTGATTGTTGACGATCATATGCGGACAAGTGTCCCGGGCGTGTATGCTGCGGGGGACGTGACCGGTCCGCCTTACCTGACCCCGGTCGCCCGGTACCAGGGAACGGTTGCGGCTGACAACATCCTTGGCATCGACCGGGCTGTAAACCTGCGTTTCATTCCCCAGTCAATAAGCCTCGGCCACGAGCTTGCGTTCTGCAGCAACGGGAGTATGGCGGGAGGCACCGTCGCCATCCCCGGCCCTGCCGGGCCCGGGACGTTCTGGGACGTGCCGTTCCGGGACACCGGTCTTGCCAAGGTCCGCGTGGAGGATGACGGGAAGATCGCCGGCATCTGTGCGGCCGGGCCGGGAGGCGGCCTGATCGCCGGTTACCTTGCCTTTCTCATGAAGGAAGGGTACACTGCCCACGACTTCGAGGAGTTCATCGAGGTCCACCCCTCGACTGATGGGGTGTATGGGCTTCTGAAGTACGCATCCGGGCTGCTGAAGGAGCGGGACGCGGAAAAGTGATGCCTCCGTCCGGCGATGAACCGGACTCCTAGTTTTAATTTGTGATTTTTGGAATATTTCAGGATCCTTCAGGGACCGTATCATCCACGGCGTTCCGGAAACCGGCGGTTCAGGCCGGGTGCGGCAGCCGGGCCATGGCCGATCTCATTCCCGGAACACCGGCGGGTATCCGGCTTTATCCCTTGGTATTATTACCATCCGTTTCCAAATATTACAGGATATTTACGCATATTTCCCCCGGAGAGAATTTTTCATGACCGACCCGCAGGACCAGCTTGCATTCGACCAGACCCGGCTCGATAAAGTCAGGGCGCTGCAGGAACAGGGCGTGGCGCTCTACCCGCACTCGTTCGAGCGCAAACACACCGTACAGGATATCCGGACAACCTATGCAGATGCAACCCATGAGAAGAGTGCCGAAAGCGTCACAACAGCGGGCAGGATCTATATCATCCGGGACCATGGCAAGACGCTCTTTGCGGATATCGGCGACGAGACCGGCCGGATCCAGCTCTATATCCGGAAGAACGATATCGGCGAAGAGAATTTCAAATTCTTCACCCAGTACATCGAGCGCGGGGACTTCATCGGTGTAACCGGGCATGTCTTCCGCACCAAGCTCGGGGAGATCACGATCTGGGTCGACACCATCACCCTCCTGTGCAAGGCGGTCTGTTCCCTGCCCGAGAAGTTCCACGGGCTTCAGGACACGGAGAAGCGCTACCGGCAGCGGTACCTCGACCTGATCGTGAACGAGGAGAGCCGGCAGACATTCCGGGTCCGGAGCCGGATCCTCGCCCTGATCCGGAGGTTCCTCGATGACCGGAATTTCCTCGAGTTCGAGACCCCGATCCTCCAGCCGGTCTATGGCGGGGCAAACGCCCGGCCGTTCACCTCCTACCATAACTACCTCGACCAGAAGCTCTTCCTCCGGATCGCCCCCGAGCTCTACTTAAAGCGGCTGATCGTCGGCGGGTTCGAGCGGGTATTCGAGGTTGCGCGGAACTTCCGGAACGAGGACGTGGACACGCGCCATAACCCGGAATTTTCGATGGTGGAGATCTACTGGGCGTACCATGATTTCGCCGACATGATGGAGCTCACCGAGGATTTCCTTGCGTATCTCGTTGCCGAGATCCACAGCGGCACCGAAATCAAATTCGGGGAGAACACGATCAGCTTCAAAAAACCGTTCCGGAAACTCTCCATGGCTGATGCCGTGAAGGAATATGCCGGGATCGATGTCTTTGCCACCGATGTTGCCGGGCTCCGCAGGATTGCGCAGGAACGGAAGGTCGACGACTGGGAGAAGCCCCAGACCCAGCGGGAATTCCTTGTGCTCCTCTTCGAGGGGCTTGTCGAAAAACAGCTGATCCAACCGACATTCATCCACGATTTCCCGGTTGAGAACTCGCCGCTTGCCAAGAAGCACCGGGTCAAGGAAGGGTTTACCGAGCGGTTTGAGCTCTTCATCAACGGGATGGAGATTGCAAACGGCTTCTCCGAGTTAAACGATCCGGTCGACCAGAAGGCCCGGTTCGAGGCGCAGGACGAGAAGCGCAGGAAAGGCGACCTCGAAGCCCAGATGATCGATTACGACTTCATCAACGCGATCGGGTATGGCATGCCCCCGACGGGCGGGGTCGGTATCGGGATCGACCGGCTTGTCATGCTGCTGACCAACAACGTTTCCATCAAGGAAGTCATCCTCTTCCCTTCGATGAAGAACCTGAAGGAAGGGGAAGCGGCAGAAGAAAAAGCTCCGGAGACCGGAAAGAAATAACACGGCCATTCATAACACGGCTATTCTTTTTTGGGAGATCAGGTCCCCTCATTTTTTATTTAAGGACATACGCCCTATACAGATCTGCCGGCCGGTTTGCCAGCAAAGACAATCATTAATACTCCCGCCCGCAAAAATTGTAAAGCACCATTGCATCGATGGTCTAGAGGCATGACTTAGGCCTTCCAAGCCTATAGCCCGGGTTCGATTCCCGGTCGATGCATCGGGCCCGTGGTCTAGCTGGCTATGACGTCGCCTTCACACGGCGGAGGTCTCGAGTTCGAATCTCGACGAGCCCATCTTCGTTTTTTAAAAAACGTCCGGTTGGTTTTTGAATCCAAAGCAGCATCATAACATCGTAACGGGGCACCCGAACCGGTATCTATAGTGAATCCATACTACCGTCGGGAACAAAACCATACCCCTTTCTTGTTCCCCGTCAACCAACTACCGGAGTCTCATGGTTTCAACCGATCTCGTCGAAGTCCGGTGCCCGTCCTGCGGCGCAAGACAGGACATTCTTTTGAAAAACAGTATCAATGTGACGACAAACCCTGAAGAGAAAGAGGAGGTGATTGCCGGGACCGTCAATTATTTCCGGTGTGGTTCCTGCGACTTTGAAGGCCACATCGCAACGGCACTCTTCTATCATGATATGACAAAACGGTTCTGTGCCTGCTATATCCCGCCGGAGAATCTCGAAGATCCGGAATATGTCCGGCATATTTTTACGAGGAGCGCGAAGATCAGCCTGATGCTGCCGGAGGGGGAGGAGCCCCCGGAAGAAGCGGCGTACGTATCGGATGCCCATATCGTGTTCTCCCTTCATGAACTGGGCCGGTATGTCCTCTTCCGCGACAGGATCGACGAAGTATTCCAGGATGGCGAATCCCCTGCGGGACAGGAATAACACAAGCCTCATGAGCTTTGCATCCAACCCTTGAAGGAGAGGATACTGCTCTATGCCTGATACAAACGGGTGCAAGTTCTGCAAACCCTACGGTGACGACATCGTTGCCAGGAACGCACTCTGTTACGCCCGGTGGGACCGGTTCCCGGTCAGCAAGGGGCACCTTTTAATCATCCCGTTCCGGCATACGCCCGATTATTTTACGCTGACGATGGAAGAGAAAGCGGCAATCACCGAGCTGATCGACGAATGTAAGGGCATCCTCGATGAAAATTTCCACCCGGACGGGTATAATGTCGGGTACAATATCGGGGTCGTTGCCGGCCAGAGCGTGATGCACTGCCACTGCCATTTCATCCCACGATACAAGGGGGATACCGACAATCCCAAAGGGGGGGTCCGCCGGGTGGTTGCCGGGAAATACTATCAGGATCCCCTGAGACAGGGACTGAACCGGCGCGAACACTGAAACTACGGTTACTACTGTCAACACACTGAAAAGTCCGGCCGGGATGTTCCGGATATTATTCCGAAAATTCACACTTTCCTGAACGGTGCTCCGGACCCCGTACCTGCTCCATCCATGTATTCAGTTCTTCATAAAACCGGCTTGTCCGTTGCTTATCCGGCGCGGTCCGGCGCCCCACCATCTCCCGGTAATACCGTTCCCGGTCCTCCGCCTCCCAGTGGTTCTTTTCCCTGCCGGAAGGTACAGGCTCACCCGCACGGCAGGATTCACCCGGCATTCTCTTCATAACATTAGCATGGGATGGGGCGTCCAGCGGTTTTACCGCGCACCTCGTATCGGCAATCCCGTCCCAGTGGAGGTTGACCGGGAAACCGGCGTTTTTAAGAGGAGGATCCCATGTCGCATCGACAAGCGCCCACCGGCACCCGATCTGCACCCGGCAGGCAAGGTGGTACGCAACCGGGAGATCCTCAGCATGTTCGCGCAGTGCGGTCGGGTACCGGATCTCCTGCGCTGCCCAGAGAAACGGGAACGTCGCGTACACGACGTTTACGTTCAGCATCCGGAACATGGCGGCAAGCAGGTGGTGTTTGGGGGCGCAGGATCCCCGTCCCTGTTCAAGGATTATCTCAGGCCCGCGTTCCGGGTCATGGAAACCGGGATCGGTGACGAGCATGTACGGGATATCGCGGATATGGTAAAAGATGGAGATCATCGACTGCCGGGTATCGAGCCCTTCCGTCCATTCCGCGAATTTCCGGCGTACGAGCGGTCCCATGAAAATCCGGCCAGGTACACAATGAACGGTTGCCTGAAGAAATAAATATTGATCCGGCACGGGATCGTCGTGATCAGCAGCCACCATCAGATTCATTGGGATCGCTCACTTTTCTGTACATGACAATCCGATGCAGGTAGCAGAGAACATCCACGCGCTCAGGCTCCCGTTCACCATCCCCATCTCGGATACGGTAAGACTCGAACGGTTCGTCAATGTTTTCATCATCACCGGTCCGACCATCACGCTCGTCGATGCCGGGGTTGCGGGATCGGAAGAGGCGATCTTTGAGTACCTGCGGTCGATCGGGCGCGATCCTGCGGATATCTCGCTTCTCATTCTCACCCATTCGCACCCGGATCATGTCGGGGGTGCATATGGGATCCGAAAGGCAACCGGCTGCACGGTTGCGGCTCACGCGGGCGAACGGTCATGGATCGAGGATGTCAATCTCCAGTGCCGGGAACGCCCGGTGGCCGGCTTCCACTCCCTTGTTACGGGTTCCGTGCCCGTCGATGTGCTGCTCGAAGATGGCGACACGGTTGAACTTGGCACCGCCCACGGGCTTGACTGCGTGGTCTTCCACACCCCCGGCCATTCGCAGGGCTCGATCTCCCTCCTGGTGCACCGGCAGGGAGTGCTTGTTACCGGTGACGCGGTACCGGTCCCCGGCGGGATCCCGGTGTATGACGATGTCCTCGCATCGGTCGAATCCATAAAACGGCTGGCACGCATCGACGGGATCCGGACCATGCTCTCGTCATGGGACAGCCCGCAGGAAGGAATCCTCGCGTACGAGCACCTGCAAAGGGCGCTTGCATACCTCCAGCAGGTCCACGATGAGGTACTCAAGGTCGGTCCGTCCTGTCCGGCAGATCCCATGGAACTCTGCCGCCGCACGGCTGCATCGCTTGGCCTGCCTCCCGAAGCAGCAACCCCGCTCCTTGCCCGGACCTTTTCCGCGCACCTGCGGCTCTGCAACCGGCCCCGGCTGATTATCGACAGTGATACCCTCTCTACGTACGCGAGCCCGTCTGACGGGACAACGGGAGCCCGGCAGCTCCCGGGTGGAAAAAACTGAACCGGCGTAACGGGTGCCGCAGGAATAACAGATTTTTAAGAACAGGGAAGAAATAGAAAAAATTTAGGCGTTCTTCATCTTTGCTTTTGCAACGAAGCCGTCCTTTCCGATGTAGTACATGTAGCCGGCTTCCTTGGCGATCTTCTCGCTGCCGACCTTCTTCTTCTTGCCACCGGGGTTGGACTTCATGGGTGCGGCCCAGACGTAGCCGTCCTTGCCGACGAAGTACAGGTAACCCTTCTCACGGTTGATCTTTTCCTTTCCAACTTTTGTTCCCATGTAAACACCTCAAAACTCCGACGTGAGTTTTGATAATGAGATGTTCCGTCTGATACTATAAAAGGTTTCTCGTCGGTAGCCGACGAAAGTTCCAAAATCGGGGGGGTAACGGGCAGATTTTTGGCATCAGAGCGCTCAAAAAGCGCCAAATTTTACTCAAATTTAATCGCCCGGATTCCCGGTTCAGAGCACCATCGTGGGGGTAATCGTAAAGGGAACCGAACACTTGACCGGAAACCGCGGGGACGATCCCGGGGGATCGAAGACAACCGTGAACTTCTCGTACGGCGCAAGGGTGTGCGACGGGCAGACGAAGACATCGAACTGTTCGCCGGGCTCAAGGATGTCATCCTTATCGGCGGTCTTGAACGGGTTGACATTGTACTTCCGCACGATCGTCCAGTTCGGACAGACAACCGGTGTATCTTTTGTCAGGGAGAGGACTTCTGTCCCGGCAGAGTCCGTCCAGGTAACATTGGTCTGTGCCATGTCGATCCCCCCTGTCCCGCCAAGAAAGAGGCTGATCGTCATCTCAACCGCACCGAGGCGGTGGGGATCGGGATTGCTGCGCAGGACGGAAATTCCCCCGGTCGATCCGCTGGTTGCGGGAAAGCCGGCGATACTCCCAAAGACATTCAGCTGGTCGCCATCCTGGTCGAGAACACTTGGGATCATCCCCCCGCCCCTGCCGGATGGCTGGAAAAACCCTGTCGCGAGCTGAACGATCAAAGCAACTGCGAGAAAGAGAATTGCAGCAACGATGACAAGTTCGAGACCGGTATACCCGGAACAGTTACCATCGTAATACCGGATATCGTCCCTGCCTGCCATAGGGAACTATCAGGAGAATCTGGTTTATAGGTTGCGAAAGGCGTGGCAACACTAAAATTCCCGGTGTGAGTCATGGTTATCGTTTCCCGCATCCAAATATCTGCGATATTTCTGTACTATCATCTCATTGTTACCGACGACTGCAACCTCTGCTGCTCGTACTGCCGGGCAAAGGCGTTTGACGAAGAAACCGGCTCTTCTTCTGCACCGGTCGAGATCGACGAAGACCTGCCGGTCGACCTTGCATATGACCTGGACGACCTGTTCCGGTTCCTCTCAAAGGACCCGCAGCCGGTTGTCACGTTTTACGGCGGAGAGCCGCTGCTTCGGATCGAGACCATCCGTGAGATTATGGACCGGGCGCCGGCCATGCGGTTTATGATCCAGACCAACGGCCTCCTGCTTGACCGGCTCGGGGCGGAGTACGTGAACCGGCTCGGAACAATCCTCGTCTCGCTGGATGGCAGGGAGGCGCTCACCGATTCCCACCGGGGCACCGGGACGTACCGGAAGGTGATGAACAACGTGCAGGGTATCCTTGCCGGCGGGTATTCCGGCGAACTGATCGCCCGGATGACGATTGCCGAGGACACCGATATCACTGACGCTGTCACGTACCTTGCAGGAAATCCCGACCATTCGTTCTCTTCCATCCACTGGCAGGTCGATGCGAACTTTACGTCCGATTTCTCGTCGCGGAACTTTGCCTCGTGGGCCGACAAAAGCTATAACCCCGGCATCCGGACGCTGGTGAAAGACTGGGTGGGCCGGATGGAAACGACCGGCACGGTGCCCCGATGGTACCCGTTCCTCGACACCATGGACGACCTGCTGAACGGCCGGAAGAGCGGGCTTCGCTGCGGCGCAGGCCATACCAACTACAGCATCATGACCGACGGCCATATCGCGCCCTGCCCGATCATGATCGGCATGAAACGGTACTATGCCGGCCATATCCGGACGAGCCGGCCGCAGGATCTCCCCCGCATCACGGTCGGGAGCGAATGTATAGCGTGCCGTATCTATGATTTCTGCGGCGGGAGGTGCCTGTACTCGGATATCGTGAAACCCTGGAATGCAGGTGAGCGAAGGCTTGTCTGCGGGACGGTTGAGAACCTGCATGCCTCGCTTGTCTCTGCACTCCCGCAGGTCCGGTCCCTGATCCGGGACGGCACGATCGGCCTGCAGGATTTCCGTCACGAAAAATTCAATGGCTGCGAGATTATCCCCTGAACCGGCAGCATTGGATCCATGGAGATGTATTTATACCCCTATGGGATATTGTATATACGCAGCATCAAACCTGCATGAGTAATAGCAATGGAAAAGAGAGGTTTTGGCGGACCGAGAAACTTCGGCCCCCGCGAGATGACAAAGACAGTCTGCTCAGACTGTGGTAAAGAGTGTGAAGTCCCCTTTAAGCCCACCGAAGGAAGACCGGTTTACTGCCGCGACTGCCTTCCCAAGCACCGGAAACCCCGGTTCTGAGAACGCTTAAACGAACAACTTGTTTTTCTTTTTTTTTTCAAGCAGTATTCCGGAAGCACCTGTTGCCGGATGTGCAAGGTTCCGTACCGGCTACGGAAAGAAATCCGCAGAAAAATTCTTTCACCTGCCCTGGTGAAGAACGACGCAACGATCAACCTGAACGCCGTAAATCCTGATTGAAGATAATGAAAATCAGGCGGTAATTTCGGACCTGCCGGCAGTCCGTGCAAAATTCAGGCATTCAGATCCGGTTGTTATCGCTTGCCGGAAATCTCCTCGCGCAGCCGGTGGAAGAGCTCCCACATCATCATCCGGAACTCTGCGTGAACGTCCTCCCAGTTCTTGTCGGTTTGTACTGGCGTCCCCGGCGCCGGTGTGCCGATCGTCGGATCGGAAACGGCTGGTGCAGCGCCGTTTACACGCCCGGCAAGGAAGAGTCCTTTGAGGATGTCATAGTAGCCGGTTGAAAGGACAATCAGGAATACGAAGGGGACGATGATGAAGGAAAGGATCTGGAACATTGTATTGAGATCCTGGCTGAAGTTCAGCCACCGGACAAGGGCAAGGAGGAATGCGATTACGAATATGCTCCCGAATGCCCTGATAATGGGAGCGGGAAGATCGAGCGGGAATGGGAACGCCGCAAGGACATCCGCGACAATGATCACGATGGCGATGATGATGAGAAGCGGGAGGTTGTTGTTCAGAAAATCGACTGCCGCATCGTAATGGTGAAGGTAGACGGAGTTGAGGATGTTGGCAAGGACGACAAAGATCAGGAAAGTAATAAAGCCGATAATCCTTGTAACAAAAACCCAGCCCGGTGAGTGCTCGTGTATCCACCGCATAAAAAATTACGCCCTTCCTACCTATTGATCACGGTACTTTAAATCCCTCCCGTCCTGCTTCAGGAATTTTTGCATATCTGCCCGCTTTTCCCGGAAAGCCCGGATCAGATTTTTTGACCGGCTGCCCTGAAAAGGCGATCTGACGGTTATTCCCGATCCGGCGCCCCCGGAATTCCAACAAATGCATTATTATCAGCACCATTCAACAAAAAATTACAATAATGTATAAATATGTACAAAGTACACGGGTATTTACACCCCTGCAGGAGCAGGTACAGGATCTGCCTGCAGGGAAAACCAGGAGGTTTTCGATACCATGACAAAAACAATCGGGATGGTGATGCCGGTGGACTGGCGATTGCCATAAATACGGAACTTACCCTCAACCTGAGCCGTGAGGAATACCTTGACGCAGTAACGGACCAGCCAAAACCGCTTTTAATCCCGCTCTGTGCAAAACTGCCGCTCCCGGATGTCTCCCCGATGGAGATTTTCCAGGGGCTCCGGCACGGGTGCGGGTTCCTCCTTGAATCGATGGAGGGCAGCGAGAAGATAGCCCGGTACTCCTTCATCGGGAGCGATCCGGAACTTGTGGTCACCCTTGGCAGCGACCCGGCGGTAACCGGAAAGCCGGAATTTGCCGCGATTGCCGGGGAATTCCCGGGGGCCAATGTCATCGACCAGGCCCGTTCGATCCTCTCCCGGTTCCAGTACGTGAACGTGAAAGCCCCCCGGTTCTTCGGCGGGATGGTCGGGTACATCGCCTATGACAGCGTATACTCGCTCTTTGACAAGGTAAGAGAAGCGCAGAATGGCAGCACCGGCACGAACGTTCCGGGCAGTCCCGAAAATCCCGATGCTCGGTTCATGTTCAGCACCGGCTGCGTTGTGATCGACCACAAGGAGAAGAGCCTGTATATCTTCTCGTCGCCGCTCCTGACCTATGATTCAGACCTTTCAGCCGGGTATGACCGGAGTGCTGAAAGGATACAGGCTGTGGCGGAAAAGATCGCGGCGCTGGAACAGAAGACGGCATCCGGACAAAACCTGCCGGATCCACGGCGAGGTCCCATGCAGTATTCCCCCTCGGTATCCCGGTCGGAATTTATGGATTCCGTTTCACGGGTCAGGGAGCACATTGCAAAAGGCGATATCTTCCAGGCAGTGATCTCGCGGCGAATCGACTGCGGGACTGTAAGCGATCCGTTCGCGATCTACACGGCGCTCCGGCAGATCAACCCGAGCCCGTACATGTACTACCTCGATTTCGGCGACGAGAAGGTCATCGGTGCGAGCCCCGAGATGCTGGTCCGGGTCGAGAAGCGGAGGGTGACCACCGTTCCCATTGCCGGCACACGCCCCCGGGGAATGACGCCGAAAGAGGACGGACGTCTTGCGGGAGAGCTTTTGCAGGACGAAAAGGAGCGGGCGGAGCATACGATGCTCGTCGACCTTGCAAGGAACGATCTCGGCCGGGTCTGCCGGTTCGGGTCGGTTGCGGTTGAGAATTTCATGGGCATCGAGAAGTTCTCCCATGTCCAGCATATCGTCTCGACGGTGACCGGGACCCTTAAGGACAACCTTGACTGCTACGATGCTCTCAAATCGTGCTTCCCAGCAGGTACGGTCTCGGGCGCCCCCAAGATCCGCGCAATGCAGATTATCGGCGATGAGGAGCCGGTGAGCCGCGGGATCTATGCAGGGGCGGTCGGGTACATCGGGTTTGATCGGAACCTTGAATTTGCCATCGCGATCCGGACCGTTGTCGTGAACGGGAGCAGGGCATCCGTCCAGGTTGGCGCGGGCATTGTTGCCGACTCGGTGCCGGAGAACGAGTGGATCGAGACGGAGAACAAGGCTGCGGCGATGATGCGGGCAATCGAGCTTGCGGGGGCACAATGATGAGGGTCCTGATCGTCGACTGTTTCGACAGCTTCACCTTTAATCTGTACCAGCAGGTCGGAAAGCTCGGGGGCACTCCCGTTGTGAAGACGAGCGACACCCCGCTTGAAGAACTTTCAAAGACCGGATGTGATCGGATCATCCTCTCACCAGGCCCGGGAACCCCGGAGGAGTCCGGAGTCTGCCCTGACGTGCTGGCAACCATGAGCAGGAGGATCCCGACACTCGGTGTCTGCCTCGGCCACCAGGCGATCTGTGCCGCATTCGGCGGGAAGATTGTCCGGGCAAAACACCTGATGCACGGGAAAACCTCAGCGATCCGGCACGATGGCGCCGGGATATTTGCCGGGGTACCGGACACGTTCACGGCAACCCGGTACCACTCGCTCGTCGCCGACGGGGAGAGCCTCCCGCCCGATCTGCTGGTATCCGCGACGAGCCTTGACGACGGGTACGTCATGGGGGTCCGGCACCGGCGGTATCCGATCGAGGGCGTGCAGTTCCATCCCGAGAGTATTCTGACGGCAGACGGGGATGCGATCCTGAAGAATTTCCTGCGGGGAAACGGGGTGCAGCCATGATGGTGAAAGAAGCGATCGGGATCCTGGTAGCCGGCCGGGAACTGACCGGAACTGACGCCGGTGCGACCATGCAGTCGATCATGTCCGGGGAAGCGACCCCGGCCCAGATCGGGAGTTTTTTAACTGCGCTCCGGATGCGGAGGGAATCACCGGCTGAGATCGCGGCCTTTGCAAGGGTCATGCGGGAACATGCGGTCCGTATCCGGCCGAAGGTTGACGAGACGCTTGTCGATACCTGCGGTACCGGGGGGGATGGTGTGAAGACCTTCAACATCAGCACGGCAGCGGCGTTTGTTGCTGCGGGAGCCGGCATCCCCGTTGTCAAGCACGGCAACCGGGCGATGAGCAGCCGGTGCGGATCGGCCGATGTCCTCTCTGCGCTCGGCGTAAACCTCGCGGTCGATCCAGAAGCACAGGAACGGATTGTGGAGACGGTCGGGATGGCATTCCTGTTTGCGCCTGCGCACCACCCCGCGATGCGGCACGTTGCCGGGGTGCGGCAGGAGATCGGGTGCCGGACCGTCTTCAATCTCTTGGGCCCGCTCTCCAATCCCGCGGGCGCAGATGCCCAGCTCCTCGGGGTATATTCCCCGGAACTTACGACGGTCTTAGCGGATGTGCTCCGGCTGCTCGATGTCTCACGGGCGATGGTCGTGCATGGCGACGGGCTTGACGAGATCACGACGACCGGAACGACGCTTGTCGCCGAACTTGGTACTGGTGCAGTCCGGTGCTACACGATCGATCCGGAAAAGTTCGGCATCCCGTATGCAGCAAAGGATGAACTCGCCGGAGGGGATGCAGACGAGAACGCACGGATCCTCCGGTGCGTGCTGGAAGGCGAAAAAGGCCCGGCCCGCGACATCGTGCTACTCAACGCCGCCGCAGCGATCTGCCTCGGCGGGAGAGCGGATGACCTGCATGCAGGGCTTGCGCTCGCAAAATCCTCAATAGATTCTGGTAAAGCGCTGGAGAAGCTCCATGCGCTGATTGAGGCGACGGGGAGTGCATCATGATCCTCGATGAGATCCTCTCCCGCACAAAAAAACGGGTCGCCTGCCTGCCCGCAGTATTCCCGGACCCGCCCCGGCGGGAACCGGCGAGCCTTTCCGCCACGATCCGGAACCGCAACGGAAGAACCGCCGTGATCGCCGAGATCAAATGCGCCTCTCCGAGCCGGGGCATAATCCGGCGTAACGTGGATATGCAAATGATGGCCCGGACCCTTGTTGCGGGGGGGTGTACCGCGCTCTCCGTGCTCTCTGAACCGCACTATTTTGGCGGTTCCATCCGGGACATCACCCGGGTTGCGGAATCGGTTGAGGTCCCGGTCCTCCGGAAGGATTTCATCATCGACAGGCGGCAGCTGGACGAGACCCGGTCTCTCGGCGCCGATGCCGTGCTGCTGATCGCGGCAGTGCTGAAAGACGATCTTCCTGCCTATGTCGAGTATGCTCTCGATGCCGGGCTCGAACCGCTCATT
>Ga0209099_1001938_pt1 | contig 19277 bp, 10 predicted proteins | sample AD_JPNHW2_MetaG_FD_184430 | JGI IMG/M metagenome (GOLD analysis project Ga0209099, IMG submission 184430) | Active sludge microbial communities of municipal wastewater-treating anaerobic digesters from Japan - AD_JPNHW2_MetaG (SPAdes) (version 2) | ecosystem: Engineered > Bioreactor > Anaerobic... | reverse complement strand
ACCTGGCAGTGCTGTAATAGACATGGTCATAATCAACATATATCCAAAACCCATCCATGCCGATTTTATCCCTTAGCTGAGCATTAAAATATGTTGTGAACGACTGGCCTGTGCTGTTTTCAATAACCCCATCGAGCAGGGTATAGGGGGCATTATGATATGCCCATCTGGTGCCGGGCTCTGCCAGGTACTTCAGGCACGATGGATCGGTGCAATGATTATCCGTCACACCATCATCAAGCCCTGTGGTCATTGACAACTGATTGCGAATGGTAATACTGCCCTCCTGAGCCGTGGTCATGGAACTCCATCCGTTTCCAAGGTATTTGGATGTATGGTCTGAGATGCTGAGATAGCCCTGTTGCTGTGCGATGCCTGTAAGAAATGCAGTCATTGTTTTTCCGGCTGAAGCCCAATACCAGTAACTTGAAGAGGTAAATGCCGAGCCATCAAGCTGCTTGCCAAAGTACTTCTCAATAACAATACGGCCATCCTTGAGCACTATGAATGCTTTCGAATTAGAGGTGTCGAGAAATGTATAGAGGTCCGTCAGAGCCGCAGTATTCCACCCAAGACTCCCGGGTGTTACTGATTCCCATTCGGTGCCGGACGCTGACGGAAAGTAAAGGCCTGCTGTTTCACTCTTTTCCTTGTTGCACGAAGAAACCAACAGAAGAAGAGCCATCTGTATTATAAATGGAAAGGATCTTTTCATGCTCTTTAGATATGTCATATGAAGAAAGGTTTAATAAGAAACAAAAATTCCTATTGTATGTTTGCACCCGTTGTTACTTCGTTTGAAATATATCTAAATTTCATATCTTTAATTTGACAATTGAGTTGCTCACAAAACAGACTTTCAGAGCAATGAACAATAAAGTTTATAAACTTTAAGGTTTTTATAACTTTTCGATTATTATCTTTGCCAACCGGACACGTTTCAAGAAATGGCCAAAAACGAAAAAAGAAAAAATAACTGGCGCGATAAATTCAGGTTTGCCGTATTCAATGATACTACATATGAAGAGATATGGAGGATACGGCTCACAAAATATAATGCCCTGGTGGTTATATCTGGATGCCTGTTTTTATTAATTATGCTGACATGGTGTCTTATTGCATATACCAGAGTCAGAGAGTTTATTCCGAATTACCCTGATGTAAATATGCGTCGTGCAATAGTGATGAATGCGATAATGCTTGATTCACTGGAGCATGAGATTGAGGCCAGGGATAAGTATTTTGAGGACCTTAACAGCGTTATCTCAGGTAAACAACCGGTTAGTAAACTCACTGCCCGCGATACAGCAAAGAGCTATTCGTCTGTTCCGGTTACAAGGACAAAGGAACAGACCAGGTCGGAAAATAAGATCGAAAAGGAGAATAAATACAGTCTTGATCAGTCGGGTAATAATTCATCTAGAAAAGAAGAAAAGCTGAGTCTTACGGGGATTCATTTTTTCCCGCCTGTAAAAGGTGTTATCTCCAGCAACTTTGATACGCGTACAAGGCACTTTGGAATCGACCTTGTAACTGCACCAAAAGCTGTTGTCTCTTCTTCTCTTGATGGCACTGTAATAATGACTGGATGGACAATGGAGACAGGGTTTGTGATAGTCATACAGCACAGCAATAATCTTGTTTCGATTTATAAACACAATTCGACTATACTCAAAGAGATGGGTGACAGGGTAAATGCCGGAGAGGCGATTTCAATAGTGGGCAGTTCCGGTGAGTTATATACCTCAGGTCCTCACCTTCATTTTGAATTGTGGTATAATGGTCAGCCGATAGATCCTTCACAATACATCTTTTTCTGATAAATGACAATCGCAGATGCTTAAGAGACTGGCGATTCTTGGTTCAACAGGTTCAATTGGCACTCAGACCCTCGATGTTGTATCACAGCATCCCGACAGGTTCAGTGTGGCGGCTCTCTCGGCGGGAGAGAATCTTCACCTGTTAATTAAGCAGGCAAGAGAGTTCAGACCATCGGTTGTCTCTATTGCCAATCCAAAACACTATAACGAATTAAAGCAAAGCCTCAGCGATCTTGATATTGAAATTCTTGCCGGACCAGGTGCTGCGGAACAAATTGCAGTTATGCCTGAGGCGGATACTGTTGTTGCAGCAATGGTTGGATTTGCAGGTTTAAGGCCAACAGCTGCTGCGGTGCTTGCAGGAAAGGAGATAGCTCTTGCCAACAAAGAGACACTTGTTGTTGCCGGTGAGATGATAACGGACAATGCCTCATTGACAGGATGCCGGATACTGCCTGTAGATTCTGAACACTCGGCTATAATGCAGTGCATAGAGGGAGAAGAGCCATGGAGCGTTGAGAAGCTTATTATCACAGCTTCAGGAGGACCCTTCCGCGAGTTTTCGGCAGCTGATCTGAAGAATGTTACCCCTGCACAGGCCCTGCAACACCCTAACTGGAATATGGGAAACAAGATCACCATCGACTCTGCAACACTAATGAATAAGGGACTTGAAGTTATTGAAGCACGATGGTTGTTTAATATACCTCCTGAGAAGATAGATGTGGTGGTTCATCCTCAGTCTATCATTCATTCACTCGTTCAGTTTATTGATGGCTCAATTAAAGCGCAGATAAGCATTCCGGATATGAGGCTGCCTATACGTTATGCCCTTAGCTATCCTGAGCGACTTGAAAGCAACATGAAACGGGTGTCACTATCTGCATTACGCAGCTTCACTTTTGAAGAGCCGGATATCAACCGCTTCAGGAACCTTAGACTGGCACGACAGGCACTTGAGACAGGCGGTAACATGCCATGTGCCCTTAATGCAGCAAACGAGGTGGCAGTTAAAGCTTTCCTTGAAGGAAGAACAGACTTCCCGGGTATGTCTGCTATAGTGGAATATGTGCTTGAGAAAACAACATTTAACAATATAGCCAGCCTGGATGTTTATCAGGAGACTGACTGCCTTGGCAGACAGATGGCAAATGAATATTTAAGTAAAAAAGAAAAATAATGGTTGTATTAATAAAAATAGTTCAGCTCCTCTTCGCCCTTTCTATTCTTGTGATTATTCATGAGGTAGGACACTTTCTCTTTGCCCGTTTATTTAAAGTGAGAGTTGAAAAATTCTTCCTGTTCTTTGACTGGGGATTCTCTCTTTTCAAAAAGAAGGTTGGAGATACTGAATACGGTATAGGATGGCTGCCACTGGGTGGCTATGTGAAGATATCAGGCATGATTGATGAATCGATGGACATAGAACAGATGAAACAGCCTGCACAACCATGGGAATTTCGTTCCAAACCGGCATGGCAGAGACTGCTGATTATGCTGGCAGGGGTAGTGTTCAATGTTATACTGGCTATCTTCCTCTATACAATGGTTTTGAATGTCTGGGGTGAGACATATCTTGCAGCCAGGGATGTGAAATATGGTATCGTTACAGACTCAGTTGGTTACTCAATGGGTCTGCGCGATGGCGACAAGATTATCTCTGTTGATGGCGCAAAGGTTGAAAATTTCTATAAGGTAATACCCGATGTTCTTCTGAATGAGCGTAAGGTTATTTCTGTAGAAAGGGATGGACAGATGGTTGACATCCCTATCGACAGAAAATATATACCCTTGATGATGAAAGGTAAAGGCGAGATTGATGCACGAATACCTTTCGGACCCTTTGTAGTGTCTGCCCTGCCAAAGAAAGATTCGCCGGCAAAGGACGCAGGCATAAGGGTAGGGGATGAAATTGTAAAGATTGATAATATCTCATTCGCATGGTATAATGAGTTTCAGGCTTATCTGAAATCGCATAAAGGAGTCCCGGTTACGGTTTCAGTCATACGTGACGGCCAGCCTGTCGATATTGCAGTAACACCAAATAAAGCAGGCATGCTCGGCGTGGCCAGAAAGGCAACCAACATACTTCAGCTTACCACCATTAATTATAATTTCTTTGAATCTATTCCGGCAGGCATAAATTTAGGAATAACGGCTATTAAAGATTACCTGAAACAGTTTAAACTTATTTTCTCAAAGGAGACAAAAGGATATGAGCAGTTGGGAGGATTCATTACAATCGGAAGCATCTTCCCCGATACCTGGAACTGGATGGCATTCTGGAAGCTGACAGCCTTTATATCCATCATCCTTGCAGTGATGAATATTCTGCCCATACCGGCCCTCGATGGGGGACATGTGATGTTCCTAATTTATGAGGTGGTGACAGGACGTAAACCAAGCGACAAATTCCTCGAGTACGCCCAGATTGCAGGTATGATAATACTGTTTGGTCTGTTGATATTTGCTAATGGGAATGATATATTAAGATTAATCAGGAAGTAATGAAATTTTTACTGATTTGGTTTTGAATAATCTATTTATAACTTTGTAAAAAAATAAGACAATGGGAAATTTTGGTGTTACTGAGATTTTGCTGATTCTGGTAGTAGTAGTACTCCTCTTCGGCGGCCGTAAAATACCTGAGCTGATGAGAGGTATAGGGCAGGGAATGAAAGAGTTCAGAGATGCCCAGAAAGATGACTCTGATAAGAGCAAAACAAAAGATAAGGCTGAAGAAAAATAGCTTTGAAATATAATGCTGAGCCCCGCATCTGCGGGGCTTTTTTTATTGAATTTTTCTGTAGAGTTGATCTCTTTTTACCGGGGTAAACCCTGCCATCCTGATTATATCCTGCATCTCTTCAGGGCCAAAGCGGAAAGCTTTACCTGCCGCGCTTACCACGTTCTCTTCAATCATTACTGATCCAAGATCATTAGCTCCGGAATGGAGCGTTATTGAAGCTGTCTCCCTGCCTACAGTGAGTATTGATGATTGGAGGTTGGGGATATTATCGAGCATTATCCTGCTTATAGCAATAAGCCTCAGATAATCAGCTGCCGTAGTGTTGTTTTTTACCCCATACTTTTCAGCAAGGACGGTTCCCTGATCACGAAATGGCCATGGTATGAATGTTATAAAACCATAGTGGCCTTCAGGTTTTTCGTCCTGTACCTGACGCAACCTGATAAGATGCTCAATCCTCTCTTCAATGGTTTCTGCATGCCCGAACATCATTGTTGCTGAGGTGGGGATATTAAGCCTGTGTGCCTCTCTCATCACGTCAAGCCACTCTTCGGTTGTGGCCTTTGCAGGAGAAACATACTTTCTCACTCTGTCTGCCAGTATCTCAGCACCGGCACCGGGTAACGAGTCAAGCCCTGCTGCCATTAGCTCAGTGAGAACTTTCCTGACACTCATCTTCTCTTTGTGAGCAAGAAAAACTATCTCGGGAGGGCCCAGGGCATGCAGTTTGAGCTGTGGCCATCTCTCCTTAAGACTGCTGAAGAGCGAGATATAAAAACTCAGGCCCAGTGAAGGATTCATGCCTCCCTGCAATAAGAGCTGGTCACCTCCAAGGTCAAACAGCTCTTTTATTTTAGAATCATATTGTGCATCTGTTGTAATATATGCGTCCTTATCACCCGCCAAACGGCAAAAATTGCAGAAGCGACACTGCGAAAAACAGATATTGGTGATATTGACATTACGGTCAATCATCCATCCTACCTCATTTGTTGGATGAAGCCTTCTCCTTAGTTCATCAGCAACGAACAACAACGATGAAAGAGGTGCCTCTTTATAAAGAGAAACACCTTCTGATGGAACAAGCCGCTGACCATCATAAGCCTTTCGTAGTATTTTGTCGCTGTCACTCATTTAATGCTGAAATGCGTTATGTTTTCCATTAATGCAAAGGTAATGGTTTACAGCAAAATCATTCAATAATTTAATTAACTTTACCCCTGATAAAAAATTTTAGGATGAGAACTGAACTGATGCATTCAATCGGAAACGTCAATGGACAGCCGGTGATATGTATTATCGGGGATACTGAGATACCTACTTTTCTAAATCTCTCAGAAGAGGAAAAGGAATATGCCTTAAGACTTTTTTCTGAAAAAAGGAATACAGTCTTTATCAATTCATATAAAAAATTCACTGCACTTGTCCGTATTAAAAATGACCTGCCTATCTTCAGACAACATGAGGAGCTCAGAAAGGCTGCGGTTGAGTTGCGTAGTGACATAATTAATTCCGGCTTCAAAAAGATCATGATCACCGGGTTTAATGCAGAATCATCAATGGTGACTGCATTTACTGAGGGACTGATCTTATCATTTTACAAATTTGACAAGTATCGTAAGCAAAAGCCGGGGGAGAAGAAACTGCCTGAGCAGATAATCGTCAATGCAGATATTCAGGAAGACGATTTTCTGTGGTTGAAAAATACATGCGAAGCTGTCTATGCTACCCGTGATCTTATAAATGAACCTCCCCGGAAAATGACTGCGCATGCATTTGCTGAAGCAATGAAGCATCTGGGCACAGAAGGAGGTTTCTCCGTTGAGATCCTGGATAAGAACCGTATTGCGGCGCTGAAGATGGGTGGGCTTCTTGGAGTGAACAGCGGCAGTGCAGAGCCGCCGCAGTTTTGCATCATGGAGTATAAGCCTCTGAATGCAGTAAACAGCAACCCATTGGTCCTTGTGGGAAAGGGTATTGTTCTTGATACAGGAGGACTTAACATCAAGACCGGTAACTATATGGACATGATGAAGACGGATATGGCAGGAGGAGCTGCTGTTGCCGGAGCATTATGCGTAATCGCCAGATCAGGTATTCCTCTTCATGTTGTATCACTGGTACCCGTTACTGATAACAGGCCTGGCCCGGAGGCAATAGCACCAGGCGACATACTTACAATGCATAATGGCACCACTGTAGAGGTGCTGAACACCGATGCCGAAGGCCGCCTGATACTGGCCGATGCTGTAAGCTACGCATCGAAATATGACCCAATGCTTATCATAACCATTGCTACCCTGACCGGCTCGGCTGCCATGGCTTTTGGTAATGCAGCTTCGGCTATGATGGGAACAGCCCCTGATGAATTGATGAACTCCCTGATAAAAGCCGGGGAAGAGGTGTTCGAGAGAGTGGCACCAATGCCTTTCTGGGACGAATATTCAGAATCGCTCAAGTCAGACGTGGCCGACATACAAAATATTGGTGAGAGGGAAGGAGGCGCCATAATTGCCGGACGATTTATTTCTTCTTTTACCTCTTACCCGTTTATCCACATCGATATTGCAGGTACCGGGATGCTCAAAAAAGATGACCAGTACCGTACTAAAGAGGGACCTGGAACAGGCGTGAGACTGCTTTCGGCCTTCGCCAGAAACCTCGCAAACAATTTGAAAACACAGAAATAATTAACTATATGGAAAGAAAACCAATTATAGTCGGAATTACCCATGGCGACATCAACGGAATAGGTTATGAAGTCATTATCAAGGCACTTTCCGACCCTGCCATCACAGAGTTATGTGTTCCTGTTGTATATGGATCACCTAAAATTGCAGCTTACCACCGAAAGGTACTTAATATAAGCAACTTCAGCTTTAACAATATACGTTTTGCGGAAGAGGCAAATCATAAACGTGCCAATATGATCAACTGTTGTAGCGATGAGGTGCGCGTGGAGCTTGGAAAATCAACTCCTGAAGGTGGAGAGGCTGCCCTGGCATCGCTTAATATGGCTACCGATGATTTAATCAAGGGGAAAATTGATGTTCTTGTAACGGCTCCTATTGACAAGCATAACATTCAGTCGGAGAAATTCCATTATAATGGCCATACCGACTATCTTAAGGCTCGCGTGGGGGCAGCAGATGCCCTTATGTTCATGATTTCCGAGTCGATGAAGATTGGATTTGTTACTGAACATATACCTGTCAAGGAAATATCTTCTGCAATAACAGAGGATCTGATATTAAGAAAGTTAAGGCTGATGAATCAGTCTCTGCTTACTGATTTTGGCATCAGGCGCCCGCACATAGCTGTCCTGGGGCTTAATCCTCACTCAGGCGACAACGGGTTACTTGGGGCAGAAGAGAACAGGGTAATCATACCGGCAATAAACAAGGCTAATGATGAAGGTATCTTTGCTTTTGGGCCTTATGCTGCTGATGGCCTGTTTGGCTCCGGACTGTTTCTGAAGTTTGACGCAGTGCTGGCAATGTACCACGACCAGGGACTGGCAGCCTTTAAGGCGCTGGCCTTTGATACAGGCGTAAATTATACGGCAGGCCTTCCGATCATACGCACCTCTCCGGTTCATGGAACAGCTTTTGACATAGTAGGCAAGGGAGAGGCATCTGAAAACTCATTCAGAAGCGCTATGTATGTGGCATGCGACATTTACCGGAACAGGAAAGCATATGCAGAAATGTCAAAGAATCCTCTGCAGCATCAGCACATTGACACACATGCTGACAGGAGCGACGAGCTTCCTCCTGAACTGGATACTAATGACCATAGCTTATGATTGAATATATTGCAGGCCTGGTTACTGAACTGAACCCGGCATATGTCGTACTTGAAGCAGGAAGTATAGGATATTGCATTCATATTTCCCTGACAACATATGATGCTCTTTCAAATTGTGAGAGCTGTCGTCTCTGGATTCATGAGGCTATAAGAGAAGATGCTCATCTGCTCTATGGCTTTGCCGGTAAAGAGGAGAGAGAACTTTTCAGACTTCTTATCTCTGTCTCAGGAATAGGTCCCAATACTGCTAGAGTGATGCTCTCCTCAATGGATCCTGTCACTCTGGGAAACGCTATTGCAGACGGAGATGTTAAAGCATTAAAAAGTGTAAAAGGTATAGGGCTAAAGACTGCTGAAAGGGTGATAGTTGATCTGAAGGATAAGATCGTCAGACGCATGCCTGCAGGCGAAATAGTTACATTCGCAGACAATACCGCACGCGAAGAAGCGTTATCTGCTTTAGTGATGCTTGGTTTTGCGAAAAACAGCGCCACAAAGGTTGTTGATAATCTTGTTAAGGAAAACAGAAACCTGTCTGCTGAGGAACTTGTACGACAGTCTCTGAAACTATTGTAAAACTTTCAGCTCTATTGCATTCGCAGTTCAGATATAAAACCCTTTTAACATGCCTGTGGCTTGCTTTTATCCTGCCGGCGTATACCGTATGTGCACAGGAGAAGATAGACAGCACAAAGAATGCCCCGATAAAACTATCGCAGGACCCAAACGTGCCATGGGACGCTGCAAAAAATTCTCCATTATACCTGAGCGACCCGTCAAATATTAGAACCACTTCTGTCTTTGACCCGATCAACAATCAGTATATCATCTTTCAGAAAATTGGTGATCTCGATTACAGAAGACCCATTTACCTTACACCCATAGAATTCAGAAAGTATGAGTTTGACAGGGCTATGCGCGCATACTGGGATGCAAGCCTGAAAGGCGATGTACAGGGTTTCAAATCATCGCTGATACCACAGCTGGAAGTAGGAGGAGAGACTTTCGACAAAGTCTTTGGAAGCAACGTAATCAATATTATTCCACAGGGATCAGCCGAACTGATCTTCGGCCTGAATATATCCCATACAGAAAACCCCTCTTTATCAGAGAGGCTAAGAACAGTTCCTACCTTTGACTTTAAAGAGAAAATCTCGATGAACGTCACCGGCACCATCGGTGATAAAGTCAACCTTGGGATAAATTACAATACTGATGCAATGTTCGATTTTGAGAACAGGACAAAGCTGGAGTATTCAGGTAAGGAAGACGAGATAATAAAGAAAATTGAAGCTGGTGACGTTACTCTCCCTCTTAATGGTACCCTGATACAGGGTAGCTACAGCCTGTTCGGACTTAAGACCGAGCTTCAGTTTGGGAAGGCCACCGTCACAACAATATTCTCCCAGCAGAAAGGCGAGTCAACCACTATACAGCTGAAAGGCGGAGGACAACTTACTGACTTTGAACTCTCGGCCGATGAATATGAAGCAAATAAACACTTCTTCCTTTCACAATATTTCAGGGAGACATATGATCAGTCGCTGAAAAACCTCCCCGCTGTATCCAGTGGCATTGAGATCCAGAAGATAGAGGTATGGGTTACAAATAAAACCGGTGTCTTTGTCGAAGGAAGCAACAGGAATATCGTGGCATTCATGGACCTTGCTGAGGGAAGCGGCAATATTTACAATACTGTACCTGAATTTCAGGCTGTAACAGGTGCTGGTGCTCTTCCCCGGAACGAAGCTAACGGACTATATGATCAGATTACAACAACATATGATGGAATAAGAGATGTTAACAGGGTCACGGAAGTTCTTTCCCCGTTATCAGAGGTGTTCCAGAACGGACGCGACTTCAGCAAACTGGCAAACGCCCGTAAGCTCTCCACATCTGAATATACCGTCAACGAACAGCTGGGATATATTTCACTTAACACTGCTCTTAATAACGATGAGGTTCTTGGTGTAGCCTTTGAATATACATACAATGGTGAACTTTATAAGGTTGGAGAATTTTCAACTGATGGGATCTCAGCTCCAAAGACTCTTGTTGTCAAAATGATTAAGGGAGAAAGCCTCACACCCCGTTACCCGACATGGAAACTGATGATGAAGAACATCTATTCTCTGGGTTCTGGCAGTGTTGAGAGCCAGGACTTCAGGCTTAATATTCTTTACCATGATGATGCCACGGGTACCAGCGTAAATTATATCCCGAACACGCCTCTGCGCGATAAGATTCTTTTAAAGATACTTCGTCTTGATAATCTTAATTCACAGAATGATGTTCAGTCTGATGGTGTCTTCGACTTTGTAGAGGGTATTACTGTTAACGCTGCCAAAGGCAGGATAATATTTCCTGTTCTTGAACCCTTCGGAAGCTATCTTGAGAATTTTATTACTGATCCGGTACAGCGAAGCAAATATGTCTATACCGAGTTGTACGATTCAACAAAGACAGTTGCGAAACAGCTGGCGGAGAAGGATAAGTTTGTCATCAGGGGCCAGTGTACCTCAGCCATGTCTTCTGAGATAAGCCTCAATTACACCAATCTGCCACAGGGATCAGTTAAAGTTGCTGCCAACGGTGTCACCCTGACAGAAAACGTTGATTATACTGTAGACTATAACCTTGGAACGGTAAAGATCATAAATAGCTCTATCCTTGAATCGCAGGCACCTATAACCATTTCATTTGAGAGCAACCAGAACTTTGGGTTGCAGACCAAATCACTTTTTGGAACACATGTAAATTACGCTGTCTCTGATAAACTGAGCATAGGTGGCACATTCCTTCATCTCTCGGAGAAACCTTATACCACGAAGGTTTCATACGGTGAGGATCCGATATCAAACAGCATATACGGGTTGGATCTTTCGTATAAGACAGAGTCGCAGTTTCTCACCAGCATGATTGATAAAATCCCGTTGATACAGACTACAGCACCCTCTTCAATAAATTTCTTTGGTGAGTTTGCCTATCTGGATCCGGGACACAGTAAGGCCATAAAATCATCCGGTACGGTATATATCGATGACTTTGAGTCGAGCGAGATACCTCTTGATCTTCGTACCTACAGTGCATGGTCATTAGCCAGCGTACCACAGGGACAGAAAAGCATCTTCCCTGAAGGCGGACTGATAAATAACCTGGCATCGGGTTTCAACCGTGCAAAACTGGCATGGTACGTTATTGACCCGCTCTTCCTGCAAAATGGTGCTGCCACTCCCGGTCACATAAGGGCTGATGCAAATACCCAGTCGAGTCACTTTGTGCGTCAGATCTACGAGACGGAGCTCTTTCCGAACAAACAGTCTGCAACAGGCATACCGGCTACAATTAATGTTCTAAACGTTGCATTTTATCCTGAGGAGAGAGGACCTTATAACTTTGACACAACACCGTCAACGTACTCTGCCGGGCTTGACAAAACAACAGGTCTGCTTGAAAGCCCACAGTCGAGATGGGGTGGCATGATGCGCGAACTGCTTACGAAAGACTTTGAATCGGCAAATATACAGTACCTGAAGTTCTGGGTCATGGATCCTTTCACTGAAGGGATGAACACCACAGGCGGCGATCTTTATTTTGATCTTGGAGATGTATCGGAGGATATACTTAATGACGGCCAGCAACAGTTTGAGAATGGCCTTCCAACATCTTCGAATATAATTAATGTTGATACAACAGTATGGGGCCGCGTTCCTACCATACAGGCAGTAGTGCATGCCTTTGACACCGACCCGCAGTCTCGAAAGTACCAGGATGTAGGTCTGGATGGTTTAGGTCTGGATGATGAGAGATCATATTTTGATAAATACCGGAGTTATTTTGATGGTTCACCATTGTGGAAGACAATAAATGACGACCCTTCGGGCGATAATTTTCACTATTACAGGGGCTCTGACTACGACGATGAAAAGCTGGGAATACTTGACCGGTATAAGAACTTTAACGGGACCGATGGTAACTCGCAAACAACAGAGATGTCGAAGGAGTCATACTCAACAACGGGCACTTCACTTCCGGATGGTGAAGATGTTGACCTCGACTACACTATGAGCGAGCCGGAGACCTATTTCCAGTATAAGGTAAGTCTCAGGCCTGAAGATATGGTGGTGGGCAAAAATTATATTGTAGACACCATTTCATACAGGGCTACTTTTGCCAATGGACAAAAATCGAGGGTGCGATGGTATGAGTTTGATATCCCGTTATCTGATTATGAGAAAGCAGTGGGATCGATAAGCGATTTCAAATCCATCCGTTTCATTCGTATGTTTATGCGCAATTTCAACCAGGATGTTGTACTGCGTTTTGCACGCCTTGAGCTGGTGAGGGCCGAGTGGAGAAAGTACAACCTCACCTTCTTTGAAGGAGGGGAGCGCATTACAATTCCGGAAGAGAATGATGGCACCTTTGAAATAAGCTCTGTGGGTATTGAGGAGAATGCAACCAAAACACCTGTGAACTATGTTCTTCCTCCCGGCTTTAACAGGGAGATAGATCCTTCAAATACGCAGCTGACAGAGCTTGATGAGCAGTCAATGGTGTTAAAGGTCAATGACCTGGCCGACGGCGATGCCCGTGCTGCATACAAGACCCTCAATCTCGACATGCGCAGGTACAAACGGCTGAGGATGGAGGTGCATGCTGAAGCTGTTCCGGGACAATCTCTCTCTGATGGCGACCTGACTGCCTTTATAAGGATAGGATCGGACTACAAGAGCAACTTCTATGAGTATGAGATACCACTGAAACTTACTCCTGCCGGCAATTATGACGATGGCAGCAATGCTGACAGAGAAATAGTATGGCCGTCAGATAACAGTTTTAATGTGGTCCTTAATGACCTTGTCGATATAAAACAGAAACGTGATAAGGCTCTCTATGGTGGAAATAATTCCCTGAGTGTTGCAGATCTTTACTCTGTTGTCTCAGGCAATGCCCGGTTATCAGTATGCGGCAACCCGAATCTCAGCAATGTGAAGGTGGTGATGCTGGGTATCAGGAACCCTATAAAAACCCGTAACCCGGGGACAGATGACGGTGCTTCAAAGACCGCAGAGATATGGGTAAATGAGCTTCGTCTGACTGACTTCAATGAAGATGGAGGATGGGCTGCCAATGCACAGATGCAGGCTAAGCTAGCCGACCTTGGCACAATAAATGCCTCGGGCCAGATGAGCTCGGCAGGATGGGGCTCAATAGATTCCAAGATCAATGAACGAAGCACTGAAGAGGTTCGCAAATATGACCTGTCAGGCAACTTTGAACTGGGTAAATTCTTCCCTGAAAAGACAGGCGTACACATTCCTGTTTACCTTGGCTACTCACAGAATACCGTAACCCCATATTACGACCCTCTTAATCCGGACGTGACACTGAAAGAGTCTCTGGCAAACGCAAAGACAGGGGCTGAAAAGGATTCAATACTAAATTATTCGCGTGATTTTTCAAAACGCAAGACAATAACGGTAAGCAATGCAGGTATATCAGCCAAGGGAGCTAAACCAAAGCCGTGGGACCCGGGAAACCTGAGCGTGAGCATTGCGCGTACCGAAGCAATAAGCTCAGATCCTGAGACAGAAATAGACCTTGAAAGAACCTTTCGTGGAGGTATTACTTATGACTATGAGGCTCAGCCAAAAAACTACACACCATTTGCCAAAGTCAAATTCCTTAATGCCCCCGCATTAAAGCTTATTAAAGACTTTAACTTCTATCTCTTCCCAAAACATCTCACTTTCAGATCTGAGATTTACCGTTATTATAATGAGACCAAGCTGCGCAACCTGAGCAACAATGATCTGCTTATTGAGCCAACTTTTACCAAGGAGCTTGAATGGACGAATTATTACGACATAAAGTATGATATTACAAAGCAGCTGAAATTTGACTTTACGGCCAACAGTATTGCGAGAATAGATGAGCCTGACGGTCCGGCTGACAAGAGTCGTTATCCCGCTCTGTATTCTGCCTGGAAAGACTCTGTTCTTTCAAATTTCAAACGTTTTGGGAGGACAACCAACTATTACCACTTTTACAATGTTAATTATAACATCCCGGTGAATAAGCTTCCACTGATGTCGTGGATGAGCTCCAACCTGAGGTACTCGGGCAGGTATGACTGGCTGGCGGGTACAATCTACCCTGATACCGCAAATATCCACCTTGGAAATACCATCAAGAATGCAAGCAACGGGCAGCTTACCCTTCAGGCAAACATGACCAATCTTTATGGTAAATCAAAATTCCTGAAGAGGATTGAAAGCGAGACCCAGCCCGGCGCAGCCAAAAAGCTTAAAGCCGGTTTTGATGACGTCAAATATGTCAGGGACGGAATGTCGTTCAAGACAGGTAAATCAAAATTCATTACACATAACCTTAAGACCCGTGATGTAAATGTCGTTGTCAAAGCCCAGGATGGGACGGAGGTCAAGGGCAGTGTTAAGGTTATCTCGCCCACCAGGATAGAGTTTGTCTCAGATACTGATGCCGACAACGTGACCATAACAGTAACCGGCAAGGTCCCGAAGAAACAGGATCCCCTTAAGCTTCTGGGCAAGTATTCGGTGAGGGCGCTGATGGCCCTGAGAAATGTCTCGGGAACATATACTCTTGAGCAGGGGCAGCTTATGCCGGGATACCTGCCGGGAACAAATTTCCTGGGGGCTGAATATTATAAAGGACGCATGGCTCCAGGATGGCGCTATCTTGCAGGATTGCCTGATGAGAACTTCTTCAACGAGGCACTCTCTTATGGCTGGTTTACTACTGACACACTTCAGAAAACGGCAGCATCTTATTCAAAACGGGAGCAGGTAAACCTTAGGGCGAGCATTGAGCCATTCCCCGGGCTGAAGATTGATCTTACCGCCGACAGACGGTTCTCAAGGACAATATCATCTTATTATACTGCTGACCGCTTCGGCCATTTTCCTGACAGTACCCGTAATACGGCAGTAAACGGGAACTTCTCAATATCAGTCATATCATGGGGTACTGCATTTGAGAAGATATCCACTAAAAATGACTATGAATCACCTGCATTTAAGCGGTTCAGGGCCTATACAACCATTATCTCAAAACGCAGGGCAGCAGAAAGAAAAGCTGTTGATCCGAGCTACGACCCGACGTTTGACCCGGTAAATGCAACAATAATGACCGGAGATTATGCCAGTGGTTACGGTATGGGTTCTTCGGAAGTACTTGTTCCGGCATTTCTGGCAGCCTACACTCATAGGAATCCGGATAAGATAAGCCTGAGTACTTTCCCCGGAATGCTGCAGATGATGCCCAACTGGAGGATAACCTTTGAGGGCCTGACAAAATATGATGCAGTAAAACGCATCTTTAACTCAGTCAGCCTCTCTCATCAATACAGGTCAACATATACTATCGGCTCATTTGCCACCGATATGTCGTACTCGCCCGACCTGGACGGCATAAGCCGTATACGCGACCTTCAGTCTAACTTTGTGCCTAAATACGAAATAAACACAGTTACAATCACCGAGCAATTCAGCCCCCTTATCAATATTGACCTGGGATGGAAAAACTCATTGACAACGCGGATAGAGTATCGTAAATCACGGACGGTGACCCTTAACATGACAAGCGATCAGGTAGCCGATGTGAGAAACAATGAGATAACCGTGGGAATGGGTTACCGTTTTGATGATGTGCATATAATCATTAATACCGGAGGCACACAAAAAGACCTTAAGAGCGATCTGAACCTCAGGCTTGACTTCTCACTTCGTGATAACAAGACCCTTGCGCGCAAGCTGGCTGAAAATGTAAATCAGCCTGTTGCCGGACAGAAGGTACTCACCATAGGAGGAACGGCTGACTACCAGATGAGTGACAGGTTCTCCATACAGCTGTACGCCGACCATACCATAAATAATCCATTTGTGTCAACCACATACCCAACATGGGATACCAACTTTGGCTTCAGCCTTAAGTTCACCCTGGCAAAATAGACTCTCTGCCGCTTACTTAAAAAATAATATTTGTCAGGTTTCAGATACTAAAAAAGGTGTATTTTTGAGCCGGCTGATAAAATAAAAATTAGTTAAACAATAAAAAAATAAAGTGATGAACGTTCCCGGTAATCTTAAATACACCAAGGATCATGAGTGGATCCTGGTTAATGGCGATGAAGCTGTTGTTGGTGTTACTGACTTTGCACAGCATGAACTAGGCGACATAGTTTTTATTGAGGTTGAAACTGTAGGTGAGAAGCTCGATCAGGGAGAGGTTTTTGGTACCATCGAAGCTGTAAAGACCGTTTCTGATATGTTCATGCCTGTTGGTGGTGAAGTTATTGAAAAGAATGAAGAACTTGAATCTGCAGCTGAGCTTGTAAACAAAGATCCTTATGGCGACGGATGGATGATTAAGATAAAATTATCTAACCCTGCAGAATTAAACTCTCTGCTTTCACCGGAAGAGTACAAAAAACTTATCGGAGAATAATTCAATATCCCGGATAAAACAGAAGAGCCGTTGCATGCAACGGCTCTTCTTGTTTATAAACATAGTGCTTACAGTGTCTTTTTGATCTGTACTGTCTGGTAACCCTCAACAATGTCGCCGACTTTTATGTCGTTGAAGTTGTTAATGTTAAGACCGCATTCATATCCGGATAATACCTCCTTAACGTCGTCCTTGAATCGTTTGAGTGACCCGAGGTCGCCGGTGAAAACAACAATGCCGTCGCGGATGACACGCACTTTAGTGTTTCTCGTCACTTTCCCTTCGCGTACAAAGCATCCGGCAATAGTTCCAACCTTGCCAATCTTAAATACCTCACGAACCTCAATGGTGGCCACGATCTCTTCCTTGATCTCAGGGGAGAGCATGCCTTCCATGGCAGCTTTTATCTCTTCTATAGCATCGTAAATGATTGAATAGAGGCGAATATCAATGCCTTCCTTCTCAGCAAGTTTACGTGCACTGAGTGAAGGTCTTACCTGGAAACCAACAATAACAGCGTTGGATGCAGCAGCAAGCAGGATATCAGATTCAGATATCTGCCCCACTGCTTTATGGATAATATTTACCTGTATCTCTTCGGTAGACAGTTTGATGAGTGAGTCTCCAAGTGCTTCCACTGATCCGTCAACGTCGCCCTTAACAATAACATTAAGTTCCTGGAAGTTGCCAATTGCAATACGTCTTCCGATTTCATCGAGAGTGATATGTTTCTGAGTACGCAGGCCCTGTTCTCTCTGTAGCTGTGCCCTCTTGGTTGCAATCTCTTTTGCTTCCTTGTCTGAGGTCATCACGTTGAATTTGTCACCGGCCTGTGGTGCACCGTTGAGGCCAAGAACAAGCACTGGAGTGGAAGGTCCTACCTCGTCAACGCGCTGGTTACGCTCGTTGTACATTGCCTTTACGTGGCCATAGCAGCTTCCTGCAAGAATACAATCACCGACATGCAGTGATCCGGCTTTTACAAGCAGGGTGGCAACGAATCCACGGCCTTTGTCAAGTGAAGATTCAATAACTGTACCTACAGCATGTTTCTCAGGATTAGCCTTCAGCTCAAGCATCTCGGCCTGTAACAGTACTTTATCGAGAAGATCGTCGATGCCAAGACCGCTCTTTGCAGATATCTCCTGCGACTGGTATTTACCGCCCCATTCTTCAACAAGGAAGTTCATGTTTGCCAGCTCTTCCCTGATCTTGTCAGGGTTGGCAGATTGCTTGTCAACTTTATTTATTGCAAAGATGATAGGAACGCCGGCAGCATGTGCATGGTTTATTGCTTCACGTGTCTGAGGCATGACGCCATCGTCAGCAGCAACAACGATAATTGCTATATCGGTTATCTGGGCACCCCTTGCACGCATTGCGGTAAATGCTTCGTGACCCGGTGTATCCAGGAAAGTAATGACCTTATCATCGTCAAGACGTACGCTGTATGCACCGATATGCTGTGTTATACCACCTGCCTCACCGGCTACAACGTTGGTGTTCCTTATATAGTCAAGAAGCTTTGTCTTACCATGGTCAACATGTCCCATCACGGTAACGATAGGCGGACGAGACTCCATATCTTCAGGAGAGTCTTCTTCCTCTCTTACAGCTTCCTGCAGTTCAGCACTTACAAACTCAACCGAGAAGCCAAACTCCTCAGCCAGCATTGCCATTGTTTCGGCATCAAGCCTCTGGTTTATTGATACAATAAGTCCAAGGCTCATGCATGTGGAGATTATTTCCACAACAGGGACATCCATCATTGTGGCCAGTTCGTTTACCGAAACAAACTCAGTGACTTTGAGTACGCTCTTTTCAGCTTCTCTCTTGTCGCTTTCGTCTTTAAGCCTCTGGTTTATAACATCCCTTTTTTCTTTTCTGTATTTTGATACCTTCGACTTGCTTTTGCTCATCAACAGGTTAACGTCTCTGATGTTCTTTTCAACATCTTCCTTGTCAACCTCGGGGCGTAAGGCGCGGAATGGTCTCTTCTTGTCTCTGTGGTCTCTCTGAGGCGGACCTTTTTTGACATCTTTTTTTGGTGCCTCACCAGTAGCTGGCTGTTGTGGTGCCACAGGCTGATCGAAGGCAACTTTCTCCCTCTGTTTTGGTTTAAGTCTCTCCCTCTTCTTCCTGTCGTCTCTGTGACCTTTGTCACCCTGCTGTTCCTTGGGCTTACGTACCTCAGGCTCCGGAAGCTTAATACTTCCTACAATAGTAGGACCGGAGAGCTTGTTTATACCCGGACGATAAATTTCTGGTTCAGCGGGTTCTTCAGGCTGTTTCTCAATAACAGGTTTTTCTTCAACAACAGGCTTAACAACCTGCGGTTTTTTCTCTTCCTTCGGTGCCGGTTCTTCCTTCACCTCAGGCTTTCTGAAGTCGGGTCTGTGCTTATCTTTTTT
>Ga0209099_1001936_pt1 | contig 19280 bp, 15 predicted proteins | sample AD_JPNHW2_MetaG_FD_184430 | JGI IMG/M metagenome (GOLD analysis project Ga0209099, IMG submission 184430) | Active sludge microbial communities of municipal wastewater-treating anaerobic digesters from Japan - AD_JPNHW2_MetaG (SPAdes) (version 2) | ecosystem: Engineered > Bioreactor > Anaerobic... | reverse complement strand
AGCAAGCCCGTGGGCATATAGTCCCGAAAATGGCCTGCTCCCGGAAATCTTCCGGATCCATGAAAAGATGAGGGAATATCCGGTCATAAGGAGAACAAATCCCCCGAAATTCATATGGCTCTGGGTCGTGCCGGTTATGAACCATGTGGGGATATGCCAGAGAGCCCAGATGACACCCAGGATAATGTTTGCGAACCATATTCCGAATTTTTCCTCAAGTATTGGAAGAGCATAACCCCGCCATCCCAATTCTTCCTGACCGCCGCCAACAAAAACCATAAATACCAGGCAGGGAATGAAAATCCAGAATGAAGGCAACAACATCTGTAACCGGTTTTCACCGCATAATTCAGGGAGGAACCAGGCAATAAATGTGCTGCCGCCAAAAATTATTACCGGGAAAATGTAAGCCTTCCAGCCGAGTTTCAGGTCAAGAAAACCTTGAAGGTATTTTCTTGTTGAGCCTTTACCATTTTCGCGATGTATGGAATTAAGTGCACCTGCAAGCGGACCGAAGGCACCAAGCATTATTACCGGTATTCTCACTGTTGACATCAGTTTGTCAGGGAAGGGAATAATACCGAGGCTGCCCAGTGCAAGAGGAGCCCAGAGTACCCATGAAAATATGAAAGTAACCAGGAAGAAGCGGGCAGGGAAATGAACGTTCTTATTCATGGATCAAGCAGATTATAGAAATTTCTCCTGAATGAGTATGGCATTGGCTCAGAATAACCGAAGCGAATTAACAACAAGGGCGTCAGGTTTTCCAGGTGAAAGTCGTTAATAAGTTTTTCGCGCACCTGCAGCTCCCCGCAGGGCATATCCAGGTGCGAATGACTGACCTGGTACTTTGCTGCCTTAAGACCAAATCGTTGAAACGCCTGTCCCAGTTTAATCCAGTGGTACGGGTCGTTCTTCTCTGACATAAAGAGAGCCAGCCCTGATGAGGCTTCGGTCAGTTGCTCCATGTGCCTGGCCACACGGTCAGTAGAAATGAAATGCTTCATTATTATTTTTCCGATGAACCTTCCCGTATTGGGTAATCCCAGTGAGGCTGCCACGATGCCATCACCCTTCTGCATTGCCTCCTTCTCGCTGAACCTGACCCAGCTTACTAGCTCGTCAACAAATGCCTTTTTACAGTATTGCAGCCTTATACTTTCAGCAATGTAAGGGATCAGCCCACTTATCTCATCTTCCGTGAGGAAAAGTTTCGTCCTTACTCCTTCATCCCGGGGATCATTGAAGAGTTCACTTAACAGGTCTTGGTCGACTTTCGCGTCAGCGTATATATTCCTTCTTGCCTGCCTTTTTATAATATACCCAAACAGCTCTGGTTCACCGGCTTCCGGTTCATCCGAAAGCGTGACAATGATTTGTGGTTTCTTTTCACTACCGGAGACCTGAATTTGTGTTGCATAATTAAAACCATTTGCTGCAATGATCAGGTTTTCAAGGGCACAACCCAGGCCAATATATAAAAAATGATCATCCCTGTCAGCAACAGGCAACGCCCGTGCAAAGTCCGGCATCAGGTATATCATATCATTCCTGATCTTAAATCTCCATGGCTGCGCATTATAACCTGAGGGAGCCTTTGCCGCATATTTTACGATCTTCAAAAGAGATTCTTCCGGTATCATTTCAGTGCCTTTGATTATACTGGTATTACAGTCCATATTTTACCAGACCCGAAATTGTGTGCCAGACAACCTGAAGGAAGTTACTCAGCAGGATTGATAAAACCCTGATAATAAAAGTTGCTGTTTTTGCCATCGTCGGTGATTTGAATGGTTCGGGGCAAAAATACCGGACCGATAGGAGGTCACAGTCTCTCTTGTTATCCGGGAAGTTCCACTTTTCGTAAAAAGGAGTCTCACTTTTTATGAGACTCTCTCGATATATGCACTTGGCGATATCCCTTCAAACTTTCTGAAAGCCCTGTAAAATGATGCTTTTGAGTTGAATCCGCAGTTATAGGCAATGCCCATGATTGAGAGATGACTGTTCGCTTTTGAAGTGCACTGATTTTTGAATTCATCAACCCTGTACCTGTTGATGAAATCAAAAAAGTTCTGGTCAAGCTGCGAGTTGAGCACTTCGGAAAGGAAATCAACTTTGACGTTCAGCATCTCACTCAACCTTGAAATCGTTAATTCCGGATCAAGGTAAGGCTGCTTCAACTCCATATCCCGGATGAGAGTATTTATGAAAGAATTGTCTGTGGTCTTTACGGGAGATGTCTTTTCAATTGATGTTGATTTACCGGCAGATTCCTGTATTTCTCCCGCATTGTTTATGAAGATACTACCCTGCCGTATCCCGAAGTAACCCAGGAACAAAATATATACGGATGCGAAGCTGTTTGTCAGAAAAATCAGGAAATTGTAGGTCGCAAAATGGAAGATCATGTCAAGACTGAACAGGGACACGTTGACTGAATAACTTATGAGTGAAGCAACAGTAAGCGCTCTCAGCCATCCAAGGTCAATATCTTCAATTTTCGAATACTGCTGCATCAGTATATCACGTCTTCTTCTGATAAGGTTGAGAGCCCAGATACTGTAACTGATTGTGGACAATGCTATTAACAGGACTGTTATTTTATACGAGACCTCGTCTTTGAACAGGTCATTTTCAAGGAACCTGATCTTTTCCGGGACAGTGAGATTTATGAAATTGAAATAGTGGAAGACCGAAAAGAATATGAAAGGGACGAAGTGAAGCAGGTACAGGGGTTTGAATCTGAATTTATGATCGGATAGACTTTTTATGTAGAACCACAGTGCCGGGCCATGAAGGAAAAGGAATACCCAGCTTGAACTGATTATTGCAGAATATGCGAAGTTGTTTCTTATGTTTTGTATTTCAAGATAAACACTCCCGATGCTTATGGCGTATAGCACAAAGATTGCCCCGAGAAGATAATCAGGAAGCGATTTATTCTTTTTCCCAAGCAGCAGCAGTAACAGGAATATGGCTTCGAATGTTCCAATGATCAGGATGTATTCCATTTCAACACTCTTTTTATCCTATTGTAAAAGTAAGAATTTGTCAAGGAAAAGGTTAAATCAACAGAAGCTGATTCATAAAATAATGATAGACTGAATTATAACCTTTCCCAGGAGGATTTAATCAACGGTTTTTTTAATGAATCAAAGTTTATTATTGCATTCCAGGTATAACTCTTTGGCCAGTTTTTGAATACTTTGACCATACTGAACAGCAGTTTAAGAAGTAATCTCTTCTCATCAGGAATCCATCCTTTATCAGGGTGAATGGTCATCGCAACATTATTCTCCCGGGTTCTGAGATGATATGCTCCCCTGATGGAGCCAGGGGCACCCTCTGTGGTAATTACGAAACTGCCATTCATGTCCAGTCCCTTGCGCAGACATGATATGTCGGGTACCGGAGGCGTGAAATCAATGCTTAACAGGTGTTTCCCATTTGTGGCACTCATCCTCCTGATCTCATAGTGCCCTCCGTTATTAAACAGCTCATAAACTACATCACCATTCATGGCTCTGTTATCTTCACCCGGCATCAGAGGAACCAGCTGACCCTGGAAATTCTTATTCCAGTCAACATTGAATGTATCAGCCGAATATCGGGAGAAGTAGTTTTTCGCACCATCCAGTGGAAGGGGGAAGGTGTCAGGTTTGTGCTTTGTTCCGTCGATACTGATCTCAATATCAGTGTATTTTCGCTTTGTGAAAGACATCCCATATAGAGAATATACCGGGAATGACTTCGGCTTTCTCGCTAAAGTACCTATTGGTGCAAGCAGGAAGAATGGTTTCTTGCGGGGACTCCGGTCTTCGTCTGCCTTCACTTTTATCTCTCTGCCATACCTGTCCGTGAAAGCGAAAAACACATCCATACGTTTATCATCAACATCAAATCTTGCCCCTTCCAGTGGGCATACTGTGAAGTTTACATCATTCAAAAGACTTTCCTGTGAGGCAAGAGGGTATCCCTCCTGATGATAAACGTCTGCTCCTCCGTCATTTCGGTACGCTATCACCAGCAGACCTTTCCTGCCGGATTTGTCACTGGCTTTCTGCAGTTCAAAGGTATTGTAGTGCTCATCCGGATCCTTCTCAAAATTGATCAGTATTAGATGTTCCATCTCATCGATGCTCAGACTAAAAGGCGAATAGAAACTACCGTCTGAGTTTTTGGCATAGATCTCGTTTTTTAAGTTGTCCATATTTCAAATATCTTATAATAATATGTGAATTTTTATATAATCAAAAGCTTACTCCTCAGTCATCAAGATTTTGATAGTCTGATACTTCACTAAAGTCTAAGTTTATTACAAGAAAGCAATATAACATTGACTTAATCAAAGTTACAAAACAAATACTAATATCAAGTTTGTTTATAATGCAGGCTTGCACCAAATCTATATCTAATCCGTCCATTAATAGAGTGCTGCCGAGAGGGTCCTTCTTCAACACCTCGGGCGCTAATGATGCTCAAAAGCAAAGCTCCTATGATATCGGACTTGCAACCCCTCCCGGCACACAAGGAACGTAGTTACGCAGTTCATCGATAGAGGAAGGGCACACGGCTGGAATCTTCAAACGGTTCTTTTTTGTTGTCAGCGTCAGATAATGCTATGTCAACTGAATCCGTACCGCTGTCGTCTTCAGGTTTTCTGTTGTCAGTTACACCTTTGGTACTGTCGTCTTCATATTTTCTGTTGTCAGTCACACCATTGGTACTGTTGTCTTCAGGTTTTCTGTTGTCAGTCACGACTTTGGTACTGTCACCTTCAGGTTTTCTGTTGTCAGTGACGTTCCACAGCTTGTCAGATTCAATAATTATCGGTCTTGTGACGTCCAGGGCTCTTTCAGACTCACTTCTGAACTCATCCTGATTCAAAAACAACTTAAAGAAATGTTCAGATATTGACCTTTGATAATTCCAGGCCGGAGGCTTAAGAGTCCAATAGAGGGTGTCTCAAAAGCCTGTGAACCGCCCCCTGCCCTCCCGCTCCGCTAAAGCTGCGCGGGACAAGCTCTAAAGGGGACTCCCTCCATTGTTGAGGACGACAAGGCGAAAATAATATTTCCTCTCATCTCCAAAATGTATTTCTTCGTATAGTGTAATACAATTATTAAATCCCGGCAAATCAGGATTATTTCTTTTTGCTTGCTTCAATAACAGCCTGGAATGCCGGCTTGGGATTCAGCTGACCATCAAACAAAAGTGCATCCTGACCTCTGCGCCACGACCGGGTATCGCTGAGACCCCAGAAGGTTATACGGTCGATCACATCCGCATGCCGCATGAAAATTTCGAACAGCTTCCCGTATACTTCAGCCTGCTTCTGATAATTTTCCGGTGGAATGGTTCTGTTGCCCTGGTTCACGCCGAAAGCACCGCTGTTACTGCCTGTTGCTGTTACATCGAGCTCTGTAATGGAAACCTTCAGCCCCAGGGCTGCATAGTTCTCTATTGCTTTTTCAACATCCTCAAGGTTGGTGTCCAGGTGCCAGTGTCCCTGAATTCCCACACCAGTGATCGGAGCTCCTTCTGCAATGAGCCGTTTGAGAAGTAACAAGGAACTGGCATGTTTCCCTTTATTTGCAACTGCACCCTGCTCTATGTTGTAGTCATTGTAGTATAGCTGGGCATCAGGGTCTGCTTCATGCGCCCATTTGAAAGCAAGTGTCAGTACTTCCGGTCCAACATACTGATACCAGCTGAAAGTGCGAAGATTTTCAGTTGTACCGTCACCACCATCGGCAATTGATTCATTAAACACATCCCATCCGGTAATTTTCCCTTTGTAACGGCCAACCACAGTCATGATATGACTCTTTAAGCGTTCCAATATGATTTCCTTGGTTGCCGGTGGGCCTGTTATGCGTCCAAAACCTCCCATATTGGGGCGTTGAGCACGATTAGCTGCAGCTGCAGGAGCAGGAGGAGCGCCCTGAGCAGCCTCAGATGCAGGAGCTTGTGCCTGAGGGGCAGGAGAAGCTTGAGGTCTTGCCGGTTCGGCCTTTGGATCTTCCTGGAAGAACCAGTTAGGTGATTGTGAATGCCATGCTAATGTGTGTCCCCAAACCTTTAAGCCATTTTTCTGACACCAGTCAACCATCGCGTCGGAGATTACAAAGTTGTAGGTATCCACAGAAGGATGTATTGGCTGAGGTTTCATGCAATTTTCCGGAGTAATGATATTGTAATGCAGTTTAATGTACGCTGCTTCAGCTTCGGAAATCGATCTTAGATCATTTGCTGCTCCAATAAGGAATTTCCTGGAATAAGCCTTTTTTAAAGATTTTTGCGGCGCAGTACTCTTTTTTTCCTGACCGTATGCAGAAAAAGCTACTGCTGCAATCAGGAACAAGCTGACAATAAAATTTCTTTTGCCCATAATATGTTTCTTAAGGTTATTTTTTAAGATATTCCAGCTTAAATATACAGATTTTAAATGTAGAGAATACAATTTATATAAGTCAAAGAATTCTATGATGCTCATATGACTTTTTTTGTTCCACACTGGCCGGCAAAGCTTAAGCGGCAGAGGCCTCCCGAATCCAGGCTCATTTTTCCGGAGAGATAGAGGGCGAGAGGGGGAGACAAGGAGCAATGCGACGCAGTTCCTCGACAGCGGAAGGGGGTGAATATTCCATATCCTTCAATAATTAAATGGCCTGCAAACATTAATGACCATATACAACGCGTCCTGATTCTTTCACCTGACTTCACTAATAAAAACAACATCTCCGTTCCTTCTGCCTACCTGATAGGAAATGATGAAGACGGAAGAGTCTACGACCTTAAAGCAGTATTGGAGAGCTATATTTCATTTCTGAATGAGCTTGCCCAGGACGATCAGGTTATGAAGGAAAGGATTTGCAGTGCTATAGATCTCAGCGACCAGGTTTCCAAAGACTCCAAAGATTCAGAAACAAGACTGAACTGGGTGATTTATACCTTAAAAGGAAAAACGCTTGGGCAGGCTGTCAATATCCTTACCCACCTGCAGTTCGAATCGAAAAAGCTGGAATCGGAGCTTCTGTCATTGATGCTGAGAGAAATCTCTGTACAGAATTAAAAGAATACCTCTGGCAATGCGAAAGCGACCGGTATATTGATAAGTGCCGTGGAGAGCCTGCCAGGTTACTTATTTTTATTCCGCGACCCGATAATTGTTTCGACGACTCTCTCCCTGTATTCCGGATCAGAGTTCATCCTTGAATAAAAAGCATTCTTTGAGAGATCAACGCCCTGGGCTTCGAGAAAAGCTGCTGTCCTTGAAAAACTTTCAAGCACCTCCTCCCTGGTCTTTAATTGAGCTAAAGCATGCACATCGGGAGTGACAACTGAAGAGGTCGTTTTCACCGGTGAAACGGTCTTCTTTTCATCAGCAGAAATTATTGAAGATCCTGTTGCTTCCTTATAACCCGGGACAAGCTGAGAAAGAATTTCATCGGTTTTTTTTATGCGGTCTTTAAGATATTCCACCTCGTTTTTCAGGGAATCGATCTCCGAACGGTTCGATTTTATAAAACCTGTCCATTCGTTCGTTTTAACACCGATAACAGTATTTACGATATTTATTCCTGGATTCGTGGCCTCAGTCCAGGCACGTCCCACTACCGAGCTTAACTGGCCGGCAGTAAGATCAGAAGGGGAGACCGCCATTCCGAGGCCGGATCCGCTTTTATACGAAACTATATAGTCGCCTTTATTCACTCTCCCCACAACACGGACAGGCACCTGTCCCATGAATCCTACCTTCTCGCATAATGCTCTACCGGCACTGTCGGGTGGCATGTTGCCAAGGACAATGGGCGACCTGGAGACGACCATCACCATCTCGGCGCCATCTGTCTCCTTGGTGATCCTCCCTCCGTAAACTCCTACAACCTGGCCATACCCTATCTGCTCTTCAGGGTAAAGACGCGGAAGCCATTCTGCATAATCGCCTGACCCCGACTCATAAGCAACACCAAGATCGGAGAAAGCAAATACCTCATATTCAATGATCTCTGCCGCCAGCAGCGCCGAATTTGCTGCTTCAATTATTACATTTCCCGGATCAAGAATAGATGCTGCTGCGGCTGTTGCAACATTAACTATCTGAACGGCGGTCTTCCCTGCAAACATCGCCTGGTCATAAATAAACTGAGGATCGTTATAGACATCTGCATCGACCTGTCCTTCTATTCTTCCCTGGATACCGTTTGCATCGAGAAAAGTGACGTAGTTATTCGCAGAGCTTCGCGACCCGTCAATAGTTATCGCTATTCCCTGGTTACTTCCCCGGACCCTTAGCGGGTACGCATCTTCCTGATCATCGCTGCCGCTGAGGTCGGCATTTATCGTTACCTGTCCGTTCAAAGCGCTTGTTGAATTTACAGTCAGAGCGCCGGATAAGTCAGTCGGGCTGCCATTGGCCACTTCAAGAGAGCTGTTAAGGGTTGATGCCCCGTCAATGATCATGGTTCCTGTGGCTGTGATGTTCCGGTGAAAGGCATAGGGTACAAAATACAGCTGCTGGAAGCTTAGTTCTCTGAAATCGGTACCCGAATCACCCAGGCTGATCTCTACTCTCAGGTCTTTTGCTGTCCCGTCCCAGTCAATCTCTGTAAAGCTTACCGGGCTGGAAGTGGTTTGAGTACCTGTCCCGATGGTAAGGCTTATCATTCCATACCTGTCGGTGGTAGTTGAATGTATCTCCTGGTATTCAATAATCCTGTTCTCATCCTGTATGGTAAAGCGAACAGAGAGAGCCTGATTCGGAAGATAATTGCCTGAAATATCCACACCCGGGATTTCCTGGGCATCGGCATCTATTATCACTGCCTGGTATGTTATTCCGTGTGACTGACCCGATAATTGCAGTGTAGCGGCCAGGATAATTATTAAGAAGAATAATTTTTTCATTATTTCATTTTGTCAGGTTGAAAACTATCTCCACGATTTGTATCCGGGGAGGTTGACATATAAGCCGAATCCGATATTATGGCTGGCGATCCGCAGTTTTTCTTTGTCATCACGATCGCCTATTTTGACAGGGAACCCCTCTCCTCCCATGTATTCAGCATAGAGCGAAATTGTTCTGTTAATTGAATAACAGATACCGGCACCGCCTCTGGCAAAGATGAAAGGATACCTGAACTGCTCCACCCCGGCCAGATCATAGACATCTTTATTGATCGTCTGGGTGCCCTGTATCATATACTCCGGAGAGATGGCAGCTTTTATATATACTGTAAGCTCGCTGAGAGCTCCTGTCGTAAAGCGCTTTTTGATTATTTCGTAGTCGAGACCCAGGTCGATGCCAATATATCTGACATCCCATTCGAAATAGTTGCCCAGTGTGCTGTCGCTCCCGCTTGCGCCATAGCCGCTGTAAGATACTCCGGCAGAATAGTTGAGCCTGTTTGTTTTTGTTATTGAATGATATCCTGCCTGCATGAAGAAGTTGTTACTGCCGAAAAGGTTACTGAGAGATTCTCCTTCAGAATTCCTGTAGTGGAAAGCAGAAATTACAGTGCCGGACTCAACGTACACCTGCTGTCCGCAGACATATAATGCAGGGAGTAACAGGATTGCAAGGCACACACTCTTTTTCATTTTAATGTTTGATTATTTTATAATTTATATGAATGTTCTTATACCTGACCACCAGGATATATATCCCTTTTTTAAGTGAAGAAAGATCAACCTGGCTGATCATTTCACCTCCCGGGGTTTTTGAGAAGACCTGCCGGCCTGCAAGATCAGTGATCCACAGATCGAAAGGAGCTGCCGGTTTTTCAATGAATTGCACGAAAACCACCGAAGTAAAAGGATTGGGATAGACTCTGATAATAGTGTTATCGGCTTTGGCTGAGGATCTTTTTATCTCAACAGGCTGAATAAATCCCTGCCGCAGCTCAAAATTTTTCACAACAAAAACGCCGCTTATTCCATATTGGCCTATGCTCTGAGGAAAAGAAACCGGAACAGCCCCGCCGGAATAACCGGCAAGAGCTCCTCCGCAGCTTAATGATGAGCGCAAAAGAGAAGGTGTTTGTGAATTCAGAAGAAGGGAACAAACGAGCAATACGAATGATATCCAGGTCTTTTTCATTTCATTGAGGCAGGAAGCATGGTAAAAGCGAATAACAAATTCCCCCGCTGCTGGATTGGATGCAGCACACACCTTCTGTATATCAAATTTAAGAAAGAAGAATTATTCCGGCAAGTTTTTTTATCCCTGATGATATTACCATATACATCGATTAAAAAACCTGGAAATAAAAACTGAACATTCGTAACTCTTGTCGATATGGATTTCTATTAATATCGACTTACTTTTCTTTGATAATCATTAAAGGCTCAGATTGTACGATGCATCATCTTTCTTCGGAGATTATCAGGAAGAGATCGGTGATATGAATAATTACCAGTACAAAAAGCATGATACAGGAAGCCTTCAACAGGTTGCAAAATGTAAATAAATTCCAGAATAACACAATAATTCCTTTAATCCGGTCCTTCCACAAGGATTGTGTCGCATGTTGCTGAATCCAGCCTGAATTTAAGGATTTTTTGATACTCCGCAGAATAGTACCAGTCCAGGAAGTCCTGTCTGCTATTAAATTTTATAAGAACCGATTTAGTATAATTCCATTTACCTTCAAGAACAGAAGGACTTGGATCAACAGCAATATATTCACCTTTGTATTTTGAAAATACTTCATCGACCTTATTAAGGTATTCCTGGTAACCGTCAGGATTATTGATTCTGATGTTAGCGACGAAATAATAAGCCATGTCAGAAAATATAAATAACAGAAATACAATCGATTTCCACTCCGCTGGAGCAATGCCTTTGTCTTATGCTCCTGCTTCTGTTTATATTATCAGTGTATGCAAACATTCCTAAAGTGGTTTATTTTTTCTGCAATGAGTAGTTATTGTCAGAGCTGTTCTTTTTCACAATATATCCGCTTTTCAGATCAATGGTCCAACCATTCCCGGTCACTTTGTCTTTTTCAATTTGTGTTGGTTCGCTAAGTGTGATTTTATCCCAGCTTGTGCCCAGCAATGCTCCATCAGATACAGTAAGTATTCCCCAGTTATCAATAACTTTCAATGACGGGTAAACAGTGCCATATCCTTCCAGTGGCATTATGTTCCTGGGATCAAAAGAAATATTCATTTTTTCAAACCTGATCTCAAGATGGGGATTCTCGATAAAGATTTTTTTTAGCTCCAAAATCAATTGTTTGGTTTTTTCCTCTCTTTTAGTTTCTTCGGCCACAATTTCTGAAAATCCATATTGATTTAAAGTTTCTTTTTCAGGATTATCGGGAATATTTATTCGAAAAGCATTAATGAAGAAATCAGTCAGGTTTGTATTATTATCTACCTGCCTGTTCCAGTATTTGTCGTATTTACTCAGGAGAAATCCATAAAGTGGAGTTGTTAAATATGCAAAAGACCTGACGAAGGTGGGATAATTCTGAAATCCGGAAATTTTGTTTTCAAAGTAATGTTCCGTCTGCTTGTTGTCACGACCGCTCATGAAAATTCCTGTGTACTCGGCGAGGCCTTCGTTAAGTTCGAGAGAGTTTTCACCCGGCCTGGCATCGGGGTAAATGGAGTACCTGTGATTTCTGAAATAGAGTGCATAAGCCAGGTGCAGGCTGGTTTCCGCAGCAGATTCTGATATCAGGGCCTGCCGCAAGGCTTCCAGCTCAAGCCTGAGATAAATACGGCCTTCTTTTTGGTCGAGATGGTTATTGGCAGGGTTATTCATCTTAAAACCAAGAGCAGCCTGTGAACGGTGGAAAAGTTCGTGGGAAAGTAAATCAAGTCTTTCTGATTTATTTGCCGGGAGAGGAAGCATTATCATGGCCCATGACCTGCCACTCCATGTTATTGCCGTGTTTGCAATATTCATATTACCCGGCATAATGCCGGAAAAGATTTCGCCATTTTGTTTTAATATGCCCGCAGAGTCAGGGAAATTTGAAAATAGTGTCCTTGTCCCCTGGTCGGCTAGAAGAATCGGTCCGTAAAGATCTATGTTCCAGAGATCTTTGTATTTGTTAGTAGTTGCTTTTATCTCTCTGAATAATGTCCTGATGGTATCAGTACTTATTTTTTCCTGACCTGCAGATAATGCAGTTGAACAGATTATCAGGAACAATGATATTGTAAAACTTCTTAAACTTTTCATTAACATAAAACGGGTTGCTTAAGACAAAAGTAATCTTTATTCTGTGACAGAAATAAATTGTTTTGAGGTTCATCCATTTTGTCATACCTTTAATCCTCAAGACAGTAACTTTATAAAAAAAACCTTCTTCATTATGAAAGCCAGATCTTCTTTCTTTTGTCTTTTGTCTTTTGCCTTTTGTCTCTGCTCTTTACAGGCCCAGATACCTCAGGGCTTCAACTACCAGGCTGTTGCCCGCACCAGCTCCGGTGTCCCTCTCACAAATGTCACCCTTCCCGTACGGATCAGCATCCTGGCCGATTCGCTCGGAACATCGGTCATCTGGCAGGAGCTGCACGCTTCGGTGACGACCAATGCCCAGGGGGTGCTGACACTTGTTGCCGGAAGAGGCTCAAAGACAGGAGGTACCGCAGCCACCTTTTCTGCCATCGACTGGAGCATAACGCCAAAATTCATCAAGACAGAGGTCGATTATAACGGCTGGAAAAACATGGGTGTATCACGTCTCTGGAGCGTTCCCTATGCGATGGCAGTTGCCGAGACCGAAGGGCCTTTTAAGAAGCTTGCCATTGAAGGCGAAACGACCGTGAATGACGAGGCTCTCTTCGAGGTGAAAAATAAAGACGGTAATACTGTTTTTGCTGTTTATAATGAGGGTGTAAGAGTATATGTCTCAGACGGAGAGAAGGGTATTAAAGGCGGATTCGCTGTCGGCGGCTTCGGTACCGACAAGGCTGAATCGCAGAAATATCTTGTTGTGTCAAAAGACAGCATCCGCCTATATCTCGATACAGATACCTCAACCAAAAAACTCAAGGGCGGCTTTGCGATCGGAGGTTACGACATGACGAAGGGAACAACTGTGGAGGATTATCTGCAGGTGACCCGCGACAGCACCAGGATATATGTAAAAGAAGATGCCGGTAAGAAGCTCAAAGGCGGATTCGCTGTCGGCGGTTTTGACATTACCAAGGGCACTCAGAATTTTACTCCTTTTACTTCACTCACCAGCGACAACTATTTTATCGGCCATGAAGCAGGAGCTGACAACACTACAGGAAAGTATAATTCATTCTTCGGGTACAAGGCCGGGAAATCAAATACAACCGGCGATATGAACATTTTTATGGGTATGGAGAGCGGCTACTCTAATTCAACAGGCTGGGGCAACCTGTTCATTGGCGACTCTGCAGGATATGAAAATACTTCCGGTTCATTCAACTTATTCCTGGGACAATGGGCAGGACAAATGAATAAGACCGGCTATTACAATGTAGCAGTGGGTAATGGCGCCGGGGCCTATAATGAAACAGGCTGGCAGAATGTTAGTATAGGGATGCAGGCAGGGCTCGAAAATTTCAACGGATCGAGGAATGTAAATATAGGAACAGCGGCAGGTGAAAAGAATAAGTCAGGTTCATTCAACGTCTTAATGGGAAACCTGGCAGGGCAGATGGCAACTACCGGCGATGGCAATGTTTATCTTGGCGCTTACTCAGGAAGATATAATCTTACAGGAAACTATAATATTTTCATCGGTCATGGCGCCGGAAGGGATGAGACAGGTTCACACAGACTTTATATTGCCAACGATGCAACCTCATCGCCGCTTGTATTTGGTGAGTTTGATAACAAAAGGGTTGTTATAAACGGGAACAGCGGAAGTAACTTAGGTCTGAATAATTTCTATGTAAACGGAACAGCAGGCGGAATAACAACATGGGCAAACTTCAGCGATGCAAGGCTGAAACATGATATCGTAACAATTCCTGATGCCCTGCAGAAAGTTCTTAACCTCAGGGGTGTCAACTTCCTCTGGAATGACCCCATGGAAGGGATGGAAGGAATGCAGATGGGTTTTATCGGACAGGAAGCATACGACGTGGTGCCGGAAGTCGTAATCTTCAGGAACGACAGGTTCTCCATGCAGTATGCCCCTATCACTGCCCTTCTTGTTGAGGCCGTCAAGGAACAGCAGGCCGTAATTGAGAAACAACAGGAAGAGATCAACAAGCTCCGTATGCTGGAGACAGAAGTGGCTGAATTAAAAGATTTAATTAACGGTCTTAACAGGCCGGAAAACAAAAAATAGATGTTCATTCTTGAAAGTGCAGCCGGCAGTTATGTTTACAGCCGTGGAAAAAAATATTCTTACTTTGGTGGAAACAATTATCTCGGGCTGGCATCACATCCGGTTGTCAGAAAAGCTGTTTTATCCGCGGTAAAGAAATATGGAATAAATTTCTCGGCATCACGCTGTACAACAGGAACAGCAGCCATTCACCTTGAACTTGAAAAAAAACTGTCGGCATTTAAAGGGAAGAATGATACAGTAGTTTTTGCCTCAGGGTACCAGGGGAACACTATTATGCTCGATGTACTTAAGGAGAAGTATAGTATCATTCTTGCCGACGAAATGGCACATGCCAGTATTCTCTCTGCCATACCCCGCGACAAAGAGATCATATTTTTCAGCCATCGCGATGCTGGCAGCCTGGCGTCGCTGATTGTCAAAAGAAAAATCGCAAAGCCTCTCATCATAACCGACGGCGTCTTTGCCCTTACAGGTGAAATTGCTCCCCTTGATAAAATCTGGCCTGTAGTCAGGAAACACAACGGAATCCTGGTTGTCGATGATGCCCATTCAACAGGTGTTCTCGGTGAAACAGGAAAAGGAACTCCCGAGTTTTTCAGCCTGCCTGAAAATGAAAATATCTTCCAGACAGAGACAATGAGCAAGGCGCTCGGCGGATATGGTGGATTTATTTCAGGAAGCAGAAACCTTGTGGAAAGTATCAGGCAGAGATCAACAACATACCAGGCTTCGACAGCCCTTCCTCCCCCGGTGGTAGCCGCTGGAATAGCTTCGCTTAAAATTATTAAAGAAAATCCGGAGCTTAAAAATAAATTGCTTGAGAAATCGGCACAACTGAAAGAAGAGATCATCGCCCTGGGGTTTAGAACCATGGGCGATAACACGCCGATAATTCCTCTTATTATGTCTTCTGCGGAGAGGGCAAAAAGCCTCTCTTCATTTCTTGAGAAAAACGGAATAATTGTTCCCTTTATGAACTATCCTTCCCGGAATGAAATGTACATCTTAAGAATTGCCCTCACTGCAAACCATTCATCTGCCCCGATAAGTTCATTAACGGCTAACCTTAATAAATGGATTATAAAAAATGGCAAAGAATAACATAAAAAAAGTATTGATCGATCCGGTTAACATCAAGCTGGAAGAGCCCTTCACCATTGCCATCGGCACCAAGTACAACATTGAGAACGTGATCGTCACAATTGTTCTTGAGAACGGTATAGAGGGTTATGGTGAAGCTGCCCCGCTGGAACCGATAAACGGGGAGAACCAGGCAACGGTACTGGCTACTCTCGAAAGCTGCAGGGACTTCATCGTGGGCAAGGATATTTATGAATATAAGGCAATTGCAAAAACCCTTAAAAGCGTATTCTGGGCCCAGGTAACGGCAAGATGTGCTGTGGAAATGGCGCTGCTCGATGCATATACAAAACTGATAGACATCCCGCTGTACAGGTTTTTTGGCGGATCGGTAAATAAAATTGAAACAGATTATACTGTCGATATTGTTCCACCTGATATCGCCCGGAAAAATGCTGCAAAATATGCCGCAGAGGGGTACCGTGTTCTGAAAACAAAAGTGGGCAAGAAACTGAAAGATGATATTTACCGGATACTGGCTATTAAAGATGGAGCTCCCGGCTGTGAAATTACTCTCGATGCAAACCAGGGATATACACCTCCTGAGGCAGTTCATTTTCTTGATGAGCTGGAGAAGAACAATATACGTCCCATTCTTTTTGAACAGCCTGTTATAAAGAGTGACCTGGCAGGGATGAAATTTGTGAAAGACCATACATCGGTCCCTGTTGCTGCTGACGAATCGGTTTTTACAAGCGCTGATGCGATAAATATTGTTCGGACACAATGTGCAGATATTATCAATATCAAGATCATGAAATCAGGAATACTTGAGGCTCTTGATATTGCAGCCATAGCCCGCAGCGCAAATATCAGGCTGATGGTTGGGTGTATGCTCGAAACAAAGCTCGCTCTCTCATGCTCAATTCACATGGTGGGAGGTCTTGGCGGCTTCGATTATATAGACCTCGACCCGCACCTGACACCTGAACTGGAGCCTTTCAAGGAGGGACCTGATTACACAGCTCCGTTTTATACAATTTCAGAAAATCAACCCGGTATCGGCATCCGGAAAAAATAATGATCATGCGATTTTTTATAATAGTATTCCTTGCGGGTCTTGTCTTCTGCGGCTGCTCATCGCCTTCAACTTATGATATTGTGATCAGGAACGGACAGATAATTGATGGTTCCGGAAATACTTCTTTTAAAGCTGATATTGGCATTAACGCAGATACTATAGCTGCTGTCGGAGACCTGAAAAATTCAGAAGGAAGAACCGAGATCGATGCAGCAGGGCTGGCTGTTGCCCCTGGATTTATCAATATGCTCAGCTGGGCCGTGGAATCTCTTATTGAGGATGGCAGATCGCAGAGCGACATACGCCAGGGAGTTACTCTCGAGGTGATGGGTGAGGGCGATTCGTGGGGGCCCCTGAATGAGAAGATGAAGGTGCAGTTGAAGAAGGAGCAGGGTGATATTAAGTATGATATTGTATGGACCTCACTTGGTGATTATCTTGAATTCCTTGAGAAGAAAGGTGTCTCGGCAAATGTTGCTTCATTTGTCGGTTCTTCAACATTAAGGATATATACAGTCGGCTATGATAACAGGGCCCCTTCGGCCGCTGAGCTCGATTCGATGAAGATGCTTCTCCGCCAGGCGCTGGAAGAAGGAGCTGTCGGTTTCAGCGCCGCCATCGAGTATGTTCCGGCATCATTTGCATCGACAGATGAGCTCTCAGAACTCTGCCGGGTGACGGCAGAATATGATGCTCTTTTTATCTCTCATATCCGGAATGAAGATGACCTCCTGCTGGAGAGCATTGATGAGTTCCTGGAAATAGCAGGAAAGTCAGGCGCACGGTCGGAGATCTATCACCTTAAGCAGGTGGGTAAGACCAACTGGGATAAGATAGATCCTGTAATCATGAAAATTGATTCTGCACGTGCTGCCGGCATGCAGGTTACCGCCGACATGTATAATTATTCAGCCAGCTCGACAGGCTTCGATGTTCTTATGCCTGAATGGGTCCAGGAAGGGGGCTTCGACGCCTGGAGAAAAAGGCTCATGGATCCTTCGGTGCGAAGTGTTGTAGGACCATATATTCTGAACACTATCCTCAGGAAGCCGGGAACCCCAGCGAATATACTCCTTGTGGGATTTAATACCGATTCGCTGAAATACCTGACCGGCAAAACACTGGCAGAGGTGTCGGCAATGAGGAAGAAAACTGCCGAGGAGACAGTTATGGATCTTGTGGTTGAGGATAACAGCCGTATCAGCGTTGTATATTTTTCAATGTCGGAAGAAAATGTGAAACGGCAGATAGCGCTGCCATGGATGAGCTTCTGCTCCGACGGCTCCTCGCAGGCTCCGGAAGGGGTCTTCCTTAAATCAGGGACACACCCCCGGGCGTATGGCAACTTTGCCCGTCTGCTGGGGAAATATGTCAGGGATGAAAAGGTCATATCACTTGAAGAGGCCGTACGCAGGCTTACATCGTTCCCTGCAGCAAATCTTAAGATTGACAGACGGGGAATGCTGAAACCCGGATATTATGCTGATATTGCAATATTTGATCCGGCAACCATAAGGGATAATGCCACTTTTGAAGAACCAAAGAAATATGCAACAGGGATGGTCCATGTTTTTGTAAACGGAGTCCAGGTCTTAAAAGAGGGAGAGCATACCGGGGCCACACCGGGAAGGGTGGTCAGGGGTCCGGGTTGGAAAAAGAAATAAATTAAACCATTAAAAAGGCATTATGAATAATACAATTCAGCTGAAACGAGACACTCTGACGTCAAATTATTCAGGCTCCGGCCATTATGATATGGTCATAATAGGTGCAGGATTGAGCGGCCTGGCCTGCGGACTGATGTGGATGAAAAACACATCAGGAATGAAGACCCTGATAATTGAGAAGAACAGCTATCCCGGCGGTTACAGCACAGCCTACGAAAAAGGCGGGTATGTCTTTGAGACCACACAGCTCTTTCCCGATATTACGGATATACTCAACTACCTGGAGATTGACCTGCCTTTAAAACAATATGAAAAAAATTTCATGCGCCGGCTCGTGGTTGAGGGCGATCACATCGAAGAGTACCGCATTCCTGCAGGCGCTGAAAACTTTACTTCTTACCTTACAACAACATTCCCTGACGATGCAGAAAAGATCAGGGCCCTGATGAAATACTCCGTCGAACTGTTCAGCCAGGTCAGGAAGCTGAAGGCAAATGCCACGCTGACAGACACCATAGCTACTATTTTTAAAGCTCCGATGGTCGTTGCCAACCTTAACAGGACATACTCGGAACTGCTCGATAAATTCGGTATCACCAACAGGAAGCTGCGTGAAGTGATGGAAACATTCACTTCGTTTTCAGGAGTTCCTTCCGACCGTGCCTCGGCAATACTTGCAACCGGAGCAATGCTTTCATCAATGACAAGGTGCTATCGCCCGTACGGATTCTTTGATGAATATCCTGCAAAGCTTGCACAGAAGTTCCAGTCTCTCGGTGGAGAAATGCTATTCAACACTGAAGTTGAGAAAATTGAAGTTAAAGCCGGAGCCGTTGCGGGGGTCAGGATTAAAGGAGGGACACAGGTAATAGAGGCAGGAAAGTTAATCACAACAATCGATCCGAAAGTTGCAATGCATAAAATGGTGGGAGATGAAAATCTTCCTGAAAAATACCTGCAGCAGCTGAGAAGTACTGTTATGTCACCCTCGTCGGTTAATGTGGCGCTTGGCCTTGATGATAAGATCGACATGACAAAGCTCGATCTCGATTATCCATACAATGTAGTCTCGACCGGACTGGGAACTGCAGAAAAGCTCTTCAACGCCTTTCTTGCCGGTGATCATGGATTCTCTGAGGATTGTTTCCATGCAGC
>Ga0209099_1001935_pt1 | contig 19288 bp, 18 predicted proteins | sample AD_JPNHW2_MetaG_FD_184430 | JGI IMG/M metagenome (GOLD analysis project Ga0209099, IMG submission 184430) | Active sludge microbial communities of municipal wastewater-treating anaerobic digesters from Japan - AD_JPNHW2_MetaG (SPAdes) (version 2) | ecosystem: Engineered > Bioreactor > Anaerobic... | reverse complement strand
TCCGCCCGGACGGCCGAGGTCCGCCCGCTTCAAGGAGATTCCTGCCATGTGCAGAACCGAGGTCAAGTCACACCAGGCCGCGCGACATTCCGCGGACAACTCCCCCCAGGCCGCGCGGCACTTCAAGGCCGTGATCCGGATCCTGGACGAGTTCCATCGCGACCGGTCGAAGCTCGTCCCGATCCTCCAGGCCGTGCAGGAGGAGTACCGCTACCTGCCCGAGGAGGTCATGGCCTTCATCGCCAGCTCCCTGCGCATCTCGCCGGCCCGGGTCTTCGGCGTGGCCACGTTCTACGGCCATTTCGCCCTGGAGCCCAAGGGCAAGTACGTCATCCGGGTGTGCGACGGGACGGCCTGCCACGTGAAGGGCAGCGGCGCCATCGCCGACGAGCTCCGGAGGCACCTGGGCCTGAACGGGAAGCAGAAGACCACCGCGGACATGCTCTTCACCCTCGAGACGGTGAGCTGCCTGGGGGCCTGCGGGCTGGCGCCGGTGGTGGTGATCAACGACGACGTCCACGGGCAGATGGACGTGGACGGCGCGGTGGCCATGGCGAAACAGATCGCGAACAAGGAGTCCATGTGATGAGTCCGGCGGTGAAGGAAGTGAATCTCGAGGCGGTGGCCGCGTCCTACCGTGAAGCGGCCGGGAAGGTCAAGCGGCGCGTGGTGGTCTGCGCGGGCACCGGGTGCATGGCCGGCGGTTCGCTCAAGCTGGTGGAGGTCCTGAAGAAGGCCGTGGCCGAGGCCGGCCTGGACCTGACGGTGGCCCTGGAACCCGAGGCCGGCGTGAAGGACCTGCATCTCTCCAAGAGCGGCTGCCAGGGCTTCTGCCAGATGGGTCCCCTGCTCAGCATCGAGCCGGACGGCATCCTCTACTGCAAGGTCCACGCGGAGGACGCCGAGGAGGTGGTCCGCGCCACCCTCGTCGAAGGGCGCGTCGTCGACCGCCTGCTCTACGTGAATCCGACCAACGGCACCCGCTGCCGCGGCATCGGGGACATCCCCTTCTACACCAGGCAGCAGCGCACGGTGCTGAAGGCCTGCGGAACCGTGGATCCGGAGGACGTGCGGGAATACATCGCCCTGGGCGGCTATGCCGCCGCCCGGAAGGCCATCCTCGAGATGAGCCCCGAGGCGGTGTGCAAGGAGATGCTCGACTCCGGGCTGCGGGGCCGGGGAGGCGGCGGCTTCCCGACGGGCCGTAAGTGGGACATCACCCGGAAGCAGCCGGACGGCAAGAAGTTCGTGATCTGCAACGGCGACGAGGGCGACCCCGGCGCCTTCATGGACCGCTCGGTGATGGAAGGCAATCCCCACGCCGTGATCGAGGGGATGCTGATCGCGGCCAGGGCCATCGGGGCGGACGAGGGCTATGTCTACGTGCGCGCCGAGTATCCGCTGGCCGTCCAGCGGGTGCGGAAGGCGGTGAAGGACGCCGAGGCCATGGGCCTGCTGGGCGACGGACTCTTCGGCAGCGCCTTCAGCTTCCGCCTCAACGTGATGGAAGGCGCGGGCGCCTTCGTGTGCGGCGAGGAGACCGCGCTCATCTCCAGCATCGAAGGCCGGCGCGGCATGCCCAACCCCAAGCCTCCCTTCCCGGCCCAGTCCGGCCTGTGGGGACGTCCCACCGTGATCAACAACGTGGAGACGCTCGCCACCGTGCCCAGCATCATCCATCTCGGGGCTGCCGCCTTCCGCGAGGTCGGCACCGAGAAGTCGCCGGGCACCAAGACCTTCGCCCTGACGGGGCACGTGGCCAACACGGGCCTGATCGAGGTGCCCTTCGGCACTCCCCTGCGCCACATCGTCTTCGACGTGGGCGGCGGGGTCACCGGAAAGGACGGCCGCCCGACGGGCGAATGCTTCAAGGCCGTGCAGATCGGGGGACCCAGCGGCGGCTGCCTCACCCAGGACCACCTGGACCTTCCCCTCGACTTCGAGAACCTCCAGGGCATCGGCGCGATGGTGGGCTCCGGGGGCCTGGTGGTCATGAACCAGGACACCTGCATGGTCCAGGTCGCGAAGTTCTTCATGCATTTCACCCAGAACGAGTCGTGCGGGAAGTGCGTGCCCTGTCGCGAAGGGACGAAGCAGATGCTCGCCCTGCTGGACGACATCACCGAGGGCCGCGCCACCCCCGAGACGCTGACGCTCCTGGAAGACCTGGCGCGCAACGTCAAGATCGGCTCCCTCTGCGGCCTGGGCAAGACGGCCCCCAACCCGGTGCTCAGCACCCTCAAGTATTTCCGCGAGGAGTACGAGGCCCACGTGCTGCGGAAGGTGTGCCCCTCCAGGCAGTGCAAGGCCCTCCTCACGCCCGAGATCGACCCCTCCATCTGCAAGGGCTGCACCCTCTGCGCGCGCAAGTGCCCGGTGGGGGCCATCGAGGGCACGCGGAAGCAGCCCCACAGGATCCTGGCCGACAAGTGCATCCGCTGCGGAGCCTGTGCGGCGGCCTGCAAGTTCGAAGCGATCAAGGGAATCTGAGGAGCGACAACCATGAACAGTGCGAAAACCCTCACCATCGACGGGATGACCGTCGAGATCAACGGCGAGAAGAACCTGCTGGAACTCATCCGCAAGGTCAACATCGAGCTGCCGACCTTCTGCTACCACAGCGAGCTGAGCATCTACGGCGCCTGCCGCCTGTGCATGGTGGACGTGGAAGGGCGGGGCCTCCAGGCCGCCTGCTCCACGCCCCCGGAGCCGGGGATGGTCCTGCGCACGCAGACCAAGGCGGTCCGGGAGCTGCGCCGCACCAATCTGGAGCTGCTGCTGGCCAGCGGCAACCACGACTGCCCCACCTGCGGGAAGAACGGCTCCTGCAAGCTCCAGTCGCTGGCGGAGCGCCTCGGCGTGACCAAGGTGCGCTTCAAGGCCCCCCGGGAGGAGTGGCCCATCGACACCAGCTCCCCGAGCCTGGTGCGCGACCCCAACCGCTGCGTCCTCTGCGGCGACTGCGTGCGCGTCTGCAACGAGATCCAGGGGATCGGCGTCCTCGACTTCATGAACAGGGGCTCCCAGATCACCGTGGGGCCGGCCTTCCGCAAGGGGCTGGACGAGGTGGACTGCGTCGCCTGCGGCCAGTGCGCGGCGGCGTGCCCCACCGGGGCCCTGCTGGTCAAGTCGGACATCGACAAGGTCCACCAGGCGATCGACGATCCCCGGAAGAAGGTGGTGATCCAGGTGGCCCCGGCGGTCCGCGTGGCCCTGGGCGAGGCCTTCAACCTCCCCGCCGGCTCGAACGTCATGGGCCAGCTCGTGGCGGCCCTCCGGAGGATGGGCTTCGACAAGGTCTACGACACCGCGTTCGCGGCCGACCTCACCGTCGTCGAGGAAGCCAACGAGTTCCTGCAGCGCAAGACCCGGAACAAGAACCTGCCCCTGTTCACCTCCTGCTGCCCCGCCTGGGTCAAGCTGGCGGAGCAGGACTTCCCCGAGCTGCTGAACCGCGTCACGCCCAACGACCGGGGCTTCAAGGTCGAGGTCGAGCACCTCTCCAGCTGCCGGAGTCCCCAGCAGATGTTCGGCAGCCTCGCCAAGAGGGTGCTGCCGGTCCAGCTCGGCGTCGAGCGGGAGGACCTGGTGGTCGTCAGCCTCATGCCCTGCACGGCCAAGAAGTTCGAAGCCCGGCGGGACGAGTTCAAGGTCCACTACAACCCGGACGTGGACATCGTCGTCACCACCCAGGAGATCGTCCGCATGATCCGCAACGCGGGCCTCTCCCTGGCGGACCTGGCGCCCGAAAGCCTGGACGCGCCCTTCGGGGCCAAGACGGGCGCGGGGATCATCTTCGGCAACAGCGGCGGGGTCACCGAGGCCGTGCTGCGCTACCTCGCGGGCGACCTGAGCGGCAGCGCGGAAGGGCGACAGATCCTCGAAGTGGTGCGCGACGAGAAGGGCAGGCGCGAGTTCAGCGTCGAGCTCGCCTCGGGGACGGTCAAGGCCGTCGTGGTCAGCGGCCTGGCCAACGCCAGGGAGCTGGTGGACGACCTGAGGGAAGGCCGCGCCCAGTTCGACTTCGTGGAAGTGATGGCCTGCCCGGGCGGCTGCGTCTGCGGCGGCGGCCAGCCCACGGCGGACGATTCCGGCGCGAGGCGGAAGCGGACCGTCGGCCTGCGCCACCTGGACGTCTCCATGGACACCCACCGGTCCCAGGAGAACGCCGCCCTGGAGACCATCTACAAGGACCACCTCGAGGGGCGGCCCGGCAGCCACGCGGCGCACAAGCTGCTCCACACCGTCTACTACAACCGGAAGCGCATCCAGAACGAAGCCCTCTCGTTCAGCGAGATCAGCGGGAAGCCGCGCATCCCCGTGAGCGTCTGCATCGGGACTGGGTGCCACCTGCGCGGGAGCCAGGACCTGCTGCGCCAGCTGCTCAGGCGGGCCGAGACGGACGAGATGATGGAGAAGTTCGAGATCCGCGCCACCTTCTGCATGGAGGCGTGCGACCTGGGCCCGAGCGTCCACGTCAACGACCGGACGATCCACCACGCCACGCTCGAGGACGTGCTGGAACGCATGGAGGAGGTGCAGGACGACGAGCCTGTCTCCATGGAAACCCACACCTGCTTCCGCTGATGTGATCCCGCGGGGGCGGGCTCCGTCCCGCCCCCGCGGGGTCGAAACGTCCAGGAGGAAATTCTCATGAGCAGTAAATCGAAGCGCATCGTCATCTGCATGGGCAGCAGCTGCTTCGCGCGCGGCAACAAGCGCAACGCTGAAATGATCATGGACATGGTCCAGAATTCGCCTTACAAGGATCATGTCCAGGTGGCGGGCACGCTCTGCCAGAACCGGTGCAAGCAGGGCCCGAACCTGGAGATCGATGGGGAATGCCACTGCGGCATCGATCCGCAGTCCCTTCCCCAGCTGATCGAGACGGCCCTGGGCGACCTGGAGCGTGGGAAACTGTAGTCTGGACAGGAGGCGGCGATGGAACGGACCCGGCCGATCTATACCGAGAAGGCACGTTGCCAGGACTGCTACAAGTGTCTCCGCAACTGCCCGGTCAAGGCCATCCGCGTGGAGAACGAGAGCGCCACGGTGATGGCCGACCGCTGCATCTACTGCGGCGTATGCGTCGCTTCCTGCCCCGTCGAGGCCAAGAAGGTGCGCGACGACATGGGGCGGTTCAAGCTCCTCCTCCGCAACAAGCCGCGGGTCTGGGCCTCCCTGGCGCCGAGCTGGGTCGCCGAGTTCAAGGGCCTGGACGAGGGCCGCATGGTGGCGGCCCTGAAGGCCATGGGGTTCGCCGGCGTGTCCGAGACGGCCCTGGGCGCGCAGGAAGTCAGCGCGGCCTGCGCCTCCATGCTTTCCCAGGGAGAACCGCAGCTCTACCTTTCGACCGCCTGCCCGTCCGTGGTGGAGCTGGTCCAGCGCTACCGGCCCCGGCACGCGGCCCACTTCATCCCTCTCCTGAGCCCCGTGGGCGCCCACGCCAAGCTGCTGCGCCGGGCCTTCGGGGAGGACATCGGCGTCGTGTTCATCGGTCCCTGCATCGCCAAGAAGCACGAGGCCGACCTCCGCCCCGAGCAGGTGGACCTCGCCCTGACCTTCGAAGGGCTGCGTCCCTACCTCGAACAGTACGGCATCGATCCCTACGCCATGGTGCCCCGCCCCGAGGATGTCTTCCAGCCGGAGGCCAGCGAGGACGGCTCCCTCTACGCGATGGACGGCGGCATGCTCAGGGGCGTGCAGGCCCGCCTCCGCGCCGACGGTGTCCGGACCATGTCCTTCAGCGGCGTCAGGGCCGTCCTGGACGGGCTGGACGGTCTCGAAGACTGCCCGCTGGACGCACCCTTGTTCCTGGAGCTGCTCGCCTGCGAAGGGGGATGCATCAACGGTCCCCGCATGACCCGCCACTGCGGGACGGCCTTGAAGCGGCTGGACGTCCTGGACTACACGGGCGACGCCGGACCGGCCAACGCGGCGGTGCCGGAGGACCTCGGCCTGGCCTTCCCCCCGGCGCCGGTCCTGGAGCGCGAGCATTCCGAATCCGACATCCAGGCCGCCCTGCGCCTCGTGGGGAAGCAGTCCCTCGAGGACGAGTTGAACTGCGGGGCCTGCGGCTACGACAACTGCCGGGGGCTGGCCACCGCCATGCTCGACGGCCGCGCCGAAGTCGCCATGTGCGTGAGCTACATGCGCAAGATCGCCATGAACAAGGCGAATGCCCTCCTCCGGTCCGTGCCGGCGGGGGTGGTCATCGTCGACGAGAACCTGCGCATCGCCGAGTGCAACCGCAAGTTCGCCGAGATGCTGGGCGAGGAGACCCTCATGGTCTACGATGCCGAGCCCGGCCTGCCCCAGGCGGACCTGGCGAAGGTCGCCCCGTTCACCATCAACCTCTTCGTGCAGATGATGGAGTCCAGCGCCTCCGAACTGCGCAGGGACTGCCGCGTGGGGGACCGCATCTTCCAGCTCCTGCTCTTCCCCATCGAGCAGGGGCGCCTGGCGGGCGGCATCCTGCAGGACATCACGGAGCCCGCCTTCCAGCGGGACGGGGTGATCCAGAAAGCCCAGGAAGTCATCCGCAAGAACGTGACGACCGTCCAGCAGATCGCCTACCTCCTCGGCGAGAACGCGGCCGAGACGGAGATGCTCCTGCACAGCATCGTCGACTCCATCCATCTGGGACCGACCGAGGCCGGAGGAGGGCCTCGCTGATGTCCGCCGAGAGGTACGTCATCGAAATCGATCACTTCCAGGTGCGCAAGCACAAGCAGGATGCCTGCGGCGACGTCTTCCAGTGCCTCGGCGCCGAGGGGGGGCGCATGGTCAGCGTGCTGGCCGACGGGCTTGGCAGCGGCATCAAGGCCAACGTCCTCGCCAACCTCACGGCGACCATGGCCGCGCGCTACGTCGCGGCGGACGCGGACATCACCCGGGCCGCCCGGATCATCATGGAGACGCTCCCCGTCTGCAGCCTGCGCCAGATCGCCTATTCCACCTTCACCATCGTGGACATGGATCCCCGGGGTTCCACCCGGATCGCCGAGTACGACAATCCCACCAGCCTGGTCTTCCGCTACGGGCGGCCCCTGGACCTGCCGCGGAAGCGCCTGGAACTCCAGACCACCAGCGGCCGGCCCGCCATCATCCACCACTGCGCCTTCCAGGCCGAGCCGGGAGACCGCGTCGTCGTCTTCAGCGACGGCGTGACCCAGAGCGGCATGGGACAGCCAGCCATGCCCCTGGGCTGGGAACAGGACGCCGTCCGGACCTTCCTGGAACAGACCCTCGCGCGGGACCTGGGCGTCAGCGCGCGCTGCCTCGCCCGCGCCCTCGTGCAGAAGGCGCTGGTCCTGGACGGGATGCGCGCGAAGGACGACATCACCTGCGGCGTCATCTCCTACCGCAAACCCAGGCAGCTCCTGGTGCTCACCGGGCCTCCGGTGCACAGGGAGCGGGACCGCATGGTCGCGGAGATGGCCCGGGACTTCCAGGGACGCAAGGTCATCTGCGGCGGCTCCACGGCGAACCTGGTGGCGAGGGAGCTGGGGCTGGAGATGGACATGAACCTCCGGGAACTCGATCCGGATGTTCCGCCCATGTGCAGCCTGGCGGGATTCGACCTGGTCACCGAGGGGGCGATCACGCTCGCCACCACGGCCCGGATGCTGGAGGAGGGCGTGAACCTCGATCTCGCCAGGCCCAACGCCGCCACCTGCCTGGCCTCCATCCTGCTTGACAGCGACGTCATCCAGGTGGTGGCGGGGACGAAGATCAACGAGGCCCTCCAGGACCCGAACCTGCCCGCCGAACTGGACATCCGGCGCAACATCCTCCGCCGCATCCAGCGGGTCCTCGAGACCAAGTACTTCAAGGACGTGCGGATCAGGTTCGTCTGACGCGGGGCCTCAGTCCACGATGAACAGCCTCGCGCCCGTGGTCGTGAAGGAGCGGTGCGGTTCCGCGCCGTCCGCCACCTGGTAGCTCATGCCGGGCCTCAGGACGAAGATCCTGCCGTCCTGGAGTTCCGTGTGCAGCTCTCCGTCGAGGCAAAGGAGGATGTGGCCCTTGGCGCACCAGTGGTCGGCCTTGTAGCCCGGGCTGTAGTCCACCATCCGGACCCGGAGCCCGCCGAACTGGCAGGTCCGCCAGAGGGCCATCCCCGTCTCGCCCTTGTGTTCCGTGGGCGCGATCGAGGTCCAGTCGGTGGTTCCGAAGGGAATGTCAGTCATCTGCATGGGATCCTCCTGTGGAAGGCTGGCGGCCCTTCCCGGCCGGCCGGGCCAGCAGGTAGGACGGATGCTGGAGGCCGGTCGGCGGGTAGAACTCGTCGTGGGTGTAGGTGAAGCCCAGCCGGGCGAGCAGGCCCCGGGAGGCTTCGTTGCCGGGGTTGTGTCCCGCGAAGAGGGCGTCCGCCTCCAGGTCGTCGAAGGCGTGGTCGATGACGCGGCGGGCGGCTTCCTGGGCGAGCCCCCGGTGCCAGAATTCCGGAAGAAGGTGGATGCCCAGCTCCAGGGTGCCTGGACTCGGCGCCACGGGCCTGAGACCGCAGCATCCGGCGAAGGCGCCGGACGCGAGCAGGAAGACGGGCCAGTACTGGATGCCGAAGCGGCGCTGGGTCTCCATCTCGCGCGCCAGCCGCGCCGCGGCCTCCTCCGGGGAGAAGGCCCCCTTCGCGTGGATGTAGCGGGCGACGGCGGGGTTGCCCCACAGCGAGACCGCGAGCGGCAGGTCCTCGGGGGCCCAGGTGCGGAACCCCAGGCGGGCCGAGCGCAGGACGCAGGCCGTCACGGCCGGGCCTTCTTCGTCTCGCGGCTGCCCGGCTTCCTGCGCCAGTGGCCGAACTCCTCGGCGAAGCAGACGTTCTCGAGGTCCATGGTCCGCTCCTGGAAGTAGCGCTGGGCGTCCGCGATGGCCCGATTGTAGACGCTGGGCGCGATCTCCTCCAGGCAGAACTTGAGGAGCAGCGAGGCCTTGAGCTCGCCGACCTCCTCGCCGAAGTCCTCGGACAAGTAGCGCTGGATGGAGTGGACGAGCTTCTGCTCGGTCTCCTTGGTCAACTGGATTTCCACGGTGTCTCCTCGAGGTTGGCGGCATAGACGCGGCGGATGGCGCCCCCGGGACGGACGGTTTCGCCTTCCAGGCGCATGCCGATGCGGCGCGCGACGTGTTCGGAGGCGCCGTTCTCCGGGGAGATGAGGGCGATCAGGCGGCGCAGGCCCAGCTGGTCCGCGGCGTAGCGCTCCAGCGCGGCGGCGATCTCCGAGGCGTAGCCCCGGCCCCAGGCGGAACGCGCGAGGATGTAGTTCACCTCGATCTCGGGGCGGTCCTCGACCTCCTTCGGAAGCAGGCCGCAGTGCCCCACGGGCAGTCCGGACGCCTTCTCCACCACGGGCCAGAGGTCGAAGTCCTCCCGGAAAGGGTCCGCCGCCGTCTCCTCGAAGACGGAGCGCAGCCATGCCCGGTCCCGGGGGCCGCCCAGGTGGCGGGTCACGTCCGGATCGGACCACAGGCCGACGAGGAACGCCACGTCGGCCGCGAGCTGCCGGCGCAGGACCAGCCGTTCCGTCTCGAGGATGAACAGGGGATCAGGGCCGGGGATCATGGGCTTCCCCGTTCAGCGCAGGGAACGTTCGAGGAGGCCGACGAACCGCGCGATGTCCCCGGCCTGGGAGTCGAAGGCGCACATCCAGCGCACGAGGCCCTGGCGCTCGTCCCAGGGCCAGAAGAAGGTCTCCTTCTGGAGGGGCTCCACCAGCTCGGCGGGGATGCGGGCGAAGACGGCGTTGGCCTCCACGGGATGGATCACCTCCACGCGGGGAAGTCCCCGGAGGGCTTCCTGGAGCTGACGGGCCATGGCGTTGGCGTGGCGTCCGTTCTCGATCCAGAGATCGTCCTCCAGCAGGCCTTCGAACTGGGCGGAGATGAAGCGCATCTTGGACGCCAGCTGCATGCCGTGCTTCTGCCAGTAGGGAAATTCCTCGCCGAGGCCCGGCTTGAGGATCACCACGGCCTCGCCGCAGAGCATCCCCTGCTTGGTGCCGCCGAAGCTGAGGATGTCCACGCCCATGTCCAGGATCATCTCCCGGACGCCGACGCCCAGCGACGCGACCGCGCAGCCGATGCGCGCTCCGTCGACGTGGACGCCCAGGCCGTGGGCGCGGGCCATGCCGACCAGCGTGCGCAGCTCGTCCAGGGTGTAGACCGTGCCCAGCTCCGTGGGCTGGGTGAGGGTGAGGGCGACCGGGAGGGCCCCGTGGACTCCGTGTCCCCGCCCCAGGATCTCCGCCAGGGCGGCGGGCACGATCTTGCCGTGCTCGCTCTGGACGGGCAGGAGCCGCATGCCCAGGAAGCGCTCCGGGGCAGTGCTCTCGTCGTTGACGACGTGGGCCATGTCGGAACAGACCACCGCGCCGTAGGGCTTCGCGAAGGCCATGAGGGACAGGTTGTTGGCGGCGGTCCCGTTGAAGACGAAGTGGGTGGCCACTTCCCGGCCGAAAAGGCGGGAGAAGGAGGCCCGGACCTTCGCGGTCAGCGCGTCCTCCCCGTAGGCCATGGCATGCCCGTGGTTGCAGGCCAGCAGCCGGTCCATGATCCGGGGATGCACGCCGGCGAAGTTGTCGCTGGCGAAGCCGCGGGAGGAATCGTCTTCACGGGAAACCGGGTTCATGGCCATCTCCAGGGAAAGCGCCCCCGCGGGACGGCGCGGGGGCTTTCCTCCAGTCTAGGACCTGTTCCCGATGCCGGACCGTCCCGGCTGAAAAGAACGGAACCGCGAAACGCGCGAAATGACGGGAAACGCGAGGCGGCGGCGTGTCCGGTCTTCTTTTCGCGCGCCCGAAGGGCGTTTCGCGCCTTTCGCGGTTCAGCCTCTTCGGGGTCCGGGCCGAGGATCCCGGGCCGTTCTCCGCGCCCGGTCTTCCGGTGGCATGATCTAGGGGCAACCGATCGAGCCCCACAGGAGCCGGGAAATGACCAGGACTTGGACCAGAGCCTCCCTCGCGAAGACCATCGACCACACCCTGCTCAAGGCCGCCGCCACCGAGGCGCAGGTCCGGCAGCTGTGTGCCGAGGCCAGGGTCTGCGGCTTCGCCAGCGTGTGCGTGAACCCCGTCTGGGTGCCCCTCTGCGCCCGGGAACTGGCCGGGAGCGGCGTCCTGGTCTGCACGGTGATCGGCTTCCCCCTCGGCGCCAACCGCGCGGAGACCAAGGCTGCGGAGGCGCGCCTGGCCGTGGCCCAGGGCGCCTCGGAAGTGGACATGGTCATGAACCTGGGCGCCGCGAAGGCGGGGGACTGGCCCGGGGTGGAGGCGGACATCCGGGCGGTCGTGGAGGCGGCGGGGGACGCGACCGTGAAGGTGATCCTGGAGACCTGCTGCCTGACGGACGAGGAGAAGATCCAGGCCTGCCGGGCGGCCGAGCGGGCGGGCGCCCGCTTCGTCAAGACCAGCACGGGCTTCGGGACCGGGGGCGCGACGGTGGAGGACATCCGCCTCATGCGCAGGACGGTGGGCGACCGGCTCCAGGTGAAGGCCTCGGGGGGCGTCCGCACGTGCGGGGATGCCCTCGCCATGCTCGAGGCCGGGGCCGACCGGATCGGGGCCAGCTCGGGCCTGGCCATCGTGGAGGAACTGGGGCGGGGATGAATCCACGATGGTTGTATGGGGCCTGAAATAGGGGCATCATCCATAGGCGGCCATCCAGCCACCCAAATTCCCATAGCCTCATCCCCAAGGAGAACCCTCATGAAGAAGCACCTCGTTCGCGCGCTCGTCTCTCTGGCCGTGGCGTCCGTGGCGTTCGCCGGCCCCACCCGGGTGGGCCTCGTGACCGACATCGGCGGCATCGACGACAAGTCCTTCAACCAGGGCACCTGGGAAGGCATCAAGGTCTACGGCAAGGAGAACAAGCTGACCCAGGGCAAGGAGTACAAGTACCTCCAGTCCACCGCCGAAGCCGACTACGTCCCCAACCTCAGCACCTTCGCCGACGAGGGCCTCGACCTGATCGTCGCGCCCGGCTTCCTCTTCAACAACGCCATGGCCGAAGTCGCCGGGAAATATCCCAAGCAGAAGTTCCTCATCATCGACTCCGTGGTGAAGGACAAGGCCGACAAGACCCTGCCCAACGTCGCCAACGCCGTCTTCGCGGAGCACGAGGGCTCCTTCCTGGTCGGCGTGGCCGCCGGCCTCAAGGCCAAGGCCGACAAGAAGAACGCCGTGGGCTTCGTGGGCGGGATGCAGTTCCCGCTGATCGAGAAGTTCCAGGCCGGCTTCGAGCAGGGCGTGAAGGCCGTCAATCCTTCCTGCAAGGTGATGGTCGACTATGCCGGCGAGTTCGGGAACCCCGGCAAGGGCCAGGCCCTGGCCGCCAAGCAGTACGGCGCGGGCGCCTACATCGTGTTCCATGCCGCGGGCGGCACGGGCAACGGCGTCATCAAGGAGGCCAAGGAGCGCACCCAGAAGGGCGACGTGCGCTGGGCCATCGGCGTGGACAAGGACCAGTACACCGACGGCGTCTATGCCCCCGGGAAGTCCGCGGTGCTCACCAGCATGATGAAGCGGGTCGACGTGGCCGCCCACGACGTGGCCGTGCTGACCCGGGACGGCAAGTTCCCCGGCGGCCAGGTGCTCACCTTCTCGTTGAAGAACAAGGGCGTCGGAATCCCCGCGAAGAACCCGAACCTCCCGGCCGACATCCTGAAGAAGGTCGCCGAGTTCGAAGCCAAGATCGCTTCCGGGAAGCTCGTGGTCTCCGAGGTCCCCGCCAAGAAGTAAGCGGCACGACGGTCTGTCCACTGCCCCCGGCCCGCGTGTTGGGGGCAGTTCTGTCGCGGGCGAAACCCCAGGTGGGAGGGCACGGCGTGGCCTACGTCATCGAAATGCTGGACATCACCAAGTCCTTTCCCGGCGTCCGGGCCAACGACGGCGTCACCGTCCAGGTGGAGCAGGGGACGATCCATGCCCTCCTGGGGGAGAACGGAGCGGGCAAGTCGACGCTCATGAGCATCCTGTTCGGGCTCTACCAGCCGGACTCGGGCATCATCAAGGTGCGGGGCAAGGCGGTCCGCATCGCCAACCCGAACACGGCCAACGCGCTGGGCATCGGCATGGTCCACCAGCACTTCAAGCTGGTGCACAACTTCACCGTGACCGAGAACATCATCCTGGGCCTCGAGCCCCGCGCGGGCCTGGTCATCGACCGCAAGGGCGCCGCGAGGCGGGTCCGGGAACTCTCGGATCTCTACGGGTTGAAGGTGGACCCGGAAGCCCGGATCGAGGACATCTCCGTGGGGATGCAGCAGCGCGTCGAGATCCTCAAGATGCTCTACCGGGATGCCGAGATCCTCATCTTCGACGAGCCCACCGCCGTCCTCACGCCCCAGGAGATCCACGAGCTCATGGGCATCATGCGCAGGCTCGTGAAGGAGGGGAAGACCATCCTGCTCATCACCCACAAGCTCAAGGAGATCAAGGCGGCCGCCGACGCCTGCACGGTGCTCCGGCGGGGGCGCCTCATCGGCACCGTGCCCGTGGCGGAGACCTCGGAACAGCGGATGGCCGAGATGATGGTCGGCCGCGAGGTGAGCTTCCACGTGGAGAAGGGCGACTCCCGGCCGGGGAAGGTCCTCCTCCAGGTGGACCGCCTGAACGTGCGGAATCCCAAGGGCCTCCTGGGGGTGAAGGACCTGTCCCTCGAGGTGCGCGCGGGGGAGATCCTCGGCATCTGCGGCATCGACGGCAACGGCCAGACCGAGCTGGTCCAGGCCATCACGGGGCTGGCCGCGGTCGAGAGCGGACGGATCCTCCTCGACGGCGAGGACATCGCGGGCCGGTCCATCAAGGACCGCGCGCAGCGGGGCGTCGGCCACATCCCCGAGGACCGCCACAAGCACGGTCTCATCCTGGACTTCCGCCTCGACGAGAACTTCGTGGTGCACGCCTACGACCGCGAGCCGTTCAGCCGGCTGGGGGTGCTCGACTTCGGGAGGATCCGGGCCCACGCCGAGCGGCTCATCCAGGAGTTCGACGTGCGCTGCGGGCAGGGAGGCGCCACGCCGGCGCGGGCCATGTCCGGCGGCAACCAGCAGAAGGCCATCGTGGCCCGGGAGATCGACCGCTCCCCGGAGGTGCTCGTGGTGGCCCAGCCCACCCGGGGACTCGACGTGGGCGCCATCGAGTACATCCACAAGCGGATCGTCGCCGAGCGGGACAAGGGGAAGGCCATCCTGCTCGTCTCCATGGAGCTGGACGAGATCCTCGACGTGTCGGACCGCATCGCGGTCATCTACGGCGGCGAGATCGTCGGCGTGGTGGACGCGGCCGCGACCGACGAGAACGAGCTCGGCCTGATGATGGCGGGCTGCAGGACCCCGGCCGGAAGGGAACACTAGATCATGAAGCACGCCAGGTCCGCCATCCTCGTCCCCCTCGCCGTCATCCTGCTGGGCTTCGCCCTGGGCGCCGCGGTGCTGGTCGCCACCGGCCGGAGTCCCGTCGACATGTTCTACGCCATGCTCCAGAGCGTGAGCGGGAAGAACCTGCGGGCCGGGACCTTCAATCCCCGCTACATCGGCGAGTTCATCGTCCAGTCCATGCCCATCATGCTCACGGGCCTCTCGGTCGGCTTCGCCTTCCGGACGGGCCTCTTCAACATCGGCGCCGAAGGCCAGCTCATGGTGGGGTCCATCGCGGCGGTCGCCGTGGGGCTGTGGGTCCAGGCGCCCCCGGTGGTCCACGTCGTCCTCGTGCTCGCCGCGGCCATGCTGGCGGGCGGGATCTGGGGCGCCATCCCGGGCTTCCTGAAGGCCCGGTTCAACGTGCACGAGGTGGTGGTCACCATCATGCTCAACTACGTGGCACTCTACCTCAACAACTGGGCCATCGTGGACATCTTCAAGAGCGTGGACCGGATCAAGACCGAAGTCATCCCGGAGACGGCCCTTCTGAAGAGCGCGGCCCTCGCCGGGATGACCAACGGATCCCGGCTCAACTGGGGCTTCGTGCCCGTGCTCCTCTCGATCCTGGTCTACTGGTTCGTCATCGAGAAGACCACCTTCGGCTTCAGCCTGCGGGCGGTGGGCTTCAACAAGGACGGCGCCCGGTTCGCGGGCATGAAGGTGAACCGCAACATCGTCTCCTCGATGATCATCGCCGGAGCCTTCGCGGGGCTGGCGGGGGCCGTGATCACCGTGGGCACCTTCAGCTTCGGCCGCGCCCTGCCCGCCGCGGAGGGCTACGGCTTCGACGGCATCGCGGTGGCCCTCGTGGGCGGGAACGCGGCCATCGGCGTCCTCCTGTCGGGCCTCCTCTTCGGCATGCTGAAGGCCGCCCAGCCCCTCATGCAGTCCCAGGGCATCCCCAAGGAGATCGCCAGCATCATCCAGGCCTCCATCGTGCTCTTCATCGCCATGAAGTACGGGATCGAATACCTGATGAGGAAGCTGAGGTTCCACAAGCCGGCCGGGGCCCCCGAGGAGGTGGAGCCATGAGCATCCTCCTCACGATGATCCCCATCGCCCTGGTCTACGCCACGCCCCTCGTGATCGCGGCCCTGGGCGGGCTCTTCAGCGAACGCTCCGGGATCGTCAACATCGCCCTGGAAGGCATCATGATGATCGGCGGGTTCACGGCCGCCTCGGTGACGGTGGTGATGGAGCCCAATCCCATGGCCGCCTACTACGGCATCCTGGCGGGGATCCTTGCCGGCGTGCTGTTCTCGCTGCTGCACGCCTTCGCCAGCATCAACCTGAAGGCGGACCAGGTCGTTTCCGGCACGGCGCTCATCATCCTGGCGGGCGGCGTCACCGTCTACCTGTGCCAGATCTTCTTCGACCAGCAGCGGACCAACGCCTTCACCACCGGCCTCTCCAAGGTCTCGGTGCCGGGCCTGGCGAACCTGCCCGTCCTCGGGACGCTCCTGTTCAAGGACGTCTATCCGACGTCGTACGCCGCCTTCCTGCTCGTGCTGCTCACCTGGTTCGCCGTCTACAAGACGCCCTTCGGCCTGCGGCTCCGGGCCTGCGGCGAGCATCCCCAGGCGGCGGCCTCCATGGGCGTCCACGTGCTGGGCATGCGCTACACGGGCGTCCTCCTCTCGGGAGCCCTGGCGGGCCTCGCCGGAGCCGCCATGGTGCTGACCCAGGACATCCAGTACACCCTCGGCTCCATCCACGGGGCCGGCTTCATCGCCCTGGCCTGCCTCATCTTCGGCAAGTGGAATCCCTTCGGCGTGCTGGGTGCGGGGCTCTTCTTCGGGCTCTCCCAGGCCCTGTCCATCTACGCCAAGGACATCCCCTTCCTCCAGGCCGTGCCGCAGGACTTCTTCTTCATGCTCCCCTACATCCTGACCATCGTCGCCCTGGTGGTCTTCAGCGGGAAGTCCGTGGGGCCCAAGGCCGCAGGGGAGCTGTACGACGCGGGGAGGCGATAGCGGACGGCCCATCGGGCGAGTCGGAGCCCAGGAGCGCGACCAGCGCCGGGTTGGACGATCCCCGGGCGATCTCCGCGACGGACGGCCCGTGCAGGGCGATGTGGGCCTGGTGCATGTCCCAGGTCGCGGCGAGGGGGTCCGCTCCGGCCGCGACGAGATCCCGCGCGATGTCCAGGTTCTGGGTCATGACCGCCCACTCCAGGGGGAGGGTCCCGTCGGCGGACGCGCAGTTCACGGAAACCCCGCGCGCGACGAGGCGCCGGACCTCGGCGCGGTCCTCGATGCGGATCGAGGCGTTGAGGACGCTCGCGCCGAGCGGCGTCTTCCGGTTCGCCTCGGCGGCGAACAGGAACGGAGCCGGGTCCAGGGCGACCAGCCTGCCGCCGGCCTGGAGGAGCACGCCGAAGTTCAGGCAGGGGAGGTCGCGGGCGGAGAACTCCCCGAAGGTCCCGAGCACCGTCCCGGCGGCCACGAACTCGCCGGCCTGGACGGCGCCGGCGCCGTGGCGCCCGAAGCAGTAGCGGGTGCGGAGGCCGGAGCCATGGTCGACCTCGACGATCGGTCCATAGCGGGAATCGATATGGGCCACGATGACCCGGCCTGCCCCCGCCGCCGTCACGGGAATCCCGCGGTCGTCCCATATGGCCCAGCCGGGATTGAGGAAGGGGCGCCGGGAATGCGCGTCCCGCAAGTCGCCGAAGGGGAGGATCATCCGGGCGCGGGCGGTGAGCGGGAGGCCGCCGGGCATGGCCACGGAGGGCAGGCGGCAGGTGCTCGTCCGCCCGGCGAACCTCAGGCGGATCTTCGAGAAGCCGCCTCCCCGCGATATCGAGAAGATGCCCCGTGCGCCCGCCCCGCCGGGTCTCGAGGTCAGCGGATCCGGGACCGCGAGCCACTCGCCGGGACCTGGAGCCGGGGACTCCCAGGGCGCGGCGTCGGGGAAGGAATAGACCGGCGCGGCGAGGGGAACGACCGCCACCGCGGCGGCGAGGACCATCGCGGCGGAGGCGCTCCGCAGGTAGCCGTCCCGGCGGGACCGGATGGGCGGGCCCTCGAGGATGTGCCGGATCCTCCGTTCCAGGCGGCTGCCGCCGGTGATCGCCGCCGTCGCGGGCCTTCGGGCCGTCCGCGCCATGGCCCGGGCGCTGGCGAGGAGGCTCGCCGCGTACCGGGCCGGGGCGATCCCCGCCCGGAGCACGGCCTCGTCGCAGGCCTCCTCGCGGAGCTCGAGCGCCGAGGAGAGCGCGAGCCAGGGGAGGGGGGAGAACCAGGCCAGGGAGGCCAGGAACCGGATGGCCTCTGCGATGGGGATGTCGCGTCGCTTCACGTGGAGGCATTCATGGAGGAGCGTCGAGGCGATCCGCTCCTCCGTCCAGGCGGCGGCCTCCTCGGGCAGGAGGATGGCCGGCCGGGCCACACCCACGAGGAAGGCGACCCGGGTCCCCGGGGAAATTCGAAGCTCGACGTTTCCGATGTCGAGATCGCCGCAGAGGGAGGCGGCCACGTGCAGGAGCCGCCGGTCCGCGCAGGGCCGGGAGCGGGACAGGGAAACCCGGAGGGCCAGGATCCCGAGCAGGTGGCAGGCGTTCACCGCGCAGCATCCCAGGAGCCAGGCGAGCCCCAGCGCGCCCAGCCAGGCGCCGCGGGCCGGGCCGGGCGGGGAGGCCGGTGCGGCGGCCTCCCGCGGGAAGTTGCCGGAGAACCGGACCTGGAACATGGAGCCGTACTTGGCGACGAGGCCGGGCGTGGCGGTCGCGACGGGGGCGTCTCCCTCCGGCGGGGAGCCTGGGGCGAGGACGCGCTCCGAGTAGGGACGTCCCGGCATCGGATCCTCGGTCCTGGCCTGGTGGCCGGAGAACAGGAGCCAGGTGCCCAGGGCGAAGGCCGCGACGGTGAACGCGAACGAGCGGGCAGGCCGGCGGCGGCCGAGGACACGGGTGGCCAGGAGGGCCGCAAGGGCCGCGACGCTGATCTTGACGGCGCATTCGAGCGCGAACGGAGCGACCGTGCGACCGAGGGCGACCAGCGTTTCCATCTCAGGCGTCATCCTTCCTGGCCGCTTCGATCAGGGCCGAGAGCCGTTCGTATTCCTCCTCGGGGAGCCTGCCGTCGGCGTCCTGGAGGAGGGCGGCGACCGCCATGGACGCCGAGTTGTTGAAGAAGGTCGCGAGGACGTTGCGCAGGGCTTCCGCGCCCGCCTCCCGGGCGGGAACGAGCGGGAAGTAGACGTAGTGCTTGCCCTCCACCTCGTGTCCCAGGAGCTGCTTGGATTCGAGGATCGAGAGCATCGTCCGGACCGAGGAATTGCTCACCTCGTCCGGGAGATCGTCCCGGATCTCCTCCGCCGTCGCCCGTCCCCGCCGGTAGATGCGGTCCATGATCTGGCGTTCCCGTCTGCTGAGCTTCTCTTTCAAGGCGGCGCTCCCGAGGAGTCTTCCCGTTGGTACTGCTAAAATATTCGCATTCATGTGCCTGTCAAGACCCGGCCCCACCGGGTTCGTGCGGCACACCCCGGACCAGCCTGCTTACCTCCCTTTCATCCCTTGCATCCTTGTTGTTTCGTCTTCTAGAGACGTAAATAACAGGGATAAAAGAATGAAAGGGAAAAAATATTTTTTATAATAATTGAAAATTATTGTTAATTATTGTCGCCCAATGTCGAAAACGTATTTCATCTTCCTTCCAGGGCCGAGATGACTTCGGGGTCGCCGGTTTCCTGCGCGCTCTCGGCGATGGACGGGCCGGTGTTCGCGATCGTAGGGCCGCCTCCTTCGAGGAGGGTCCCGACATCCTCGGCGGTCTTCAGCTCCTTGTTCCCGCCGGCCGCCACCAGCAGGCGGATCATGCCGGGGTCCCTCATCATGACCGACCACTCGAGGGGGCGGGTTCCGTCGAC
>Ga0209099_1001933_pt1 | contig 19292 bp, 22 predicted proteins | sample AD_JPNHW2_MetaG_FD_184430 | JGI IMG/M metagenome (GOLD analysis project Ga0209099, IMG submission 184430) | Active sludge microbial communities of municipal wastewater-treating anaerobic digesters from Japan - AD_JPNHW2_MetaG (SPAdes) (version 2) | ecosystem: Engineered > Bioreactor > Anaerobic... | reverse complement strand
TCATAATCTTGAATAAAACCATTTCTTGAAATCTCTTCTCTCAAATTATATGCCACTTTTTTATATTCCTCTTTTATTGATGAAAGATTGAGAATTGCATCTGACGCATTCTTCCTGAAAGTTGCCATCTCCATTTTATTTTTTATAGTATTATGAATGGTCTGATAACCGAACTTTTTGATCATATTATTATTATAATTTGAAGACAGGAATTTGCATTCGTTGTCTGTTTCGAAATAGACTCTAAACAATTCCTCGTATACCTTAATCTCCTTTTGAAGCAAATATTTCTCAAGTCTGTTACCTCCTTTAGGCCTCCCTCTCGAAAAAGAAAGACCGCATATGCCTTTTTTCTTCAATAACTGCAATACTTTTCTGATGCTATCCTCACTCATATCTGTTAGCGTTGGCTTAAGATCAGATAACTTGAACTCACGATCCGGTTCTCTTATGAGCAATTTCGTTAACTCCACAATATTCTTCATTTCGGTGTCGTTTAGTTCGGCCATTTATATTCCTTTAAGTGAAATTTAAATTTAATTCGATAATTATCTATATTTTTTTGCCTAATGAAGTTTGTGGTGAAATAAAGTATGTCATTATTGGTCGTAGACGTAGATCAGCAACTCCTAGAGCGATTTAGGAGATTTGCATCAAACAAGCACGGCAGACTATACGGAGTCCTGAAACCAGAAGTTCAAGCCGCGTTGGAGGAGCACATGAGAATAGATTCTGGCGAGGCGGATCGTAGTGAAGAGATTTGATTTGGCCGAAGAGGTTGGAGCCTCTTCGAGCCTAAACACTTACCATGCAGGAGTGGTCAACTTGATTATATCAATGTCTTCTTATAAAAAGGTTCCGAGAGGGAAGAACGTATTCTCTGCATTCGATCAGCTCGGAGGCGTGTGAGCATGGTCTTCCGTCCTGAGAGCATAGACAGTAGCCTCAAAGCACTCAATCAATGGGACTGCTATAAGCTGGAAATAGTAGACGGCAAAAAAACGAAAATCCCATACTCGCCGGCAACTGGTCAAAGGGCTAGTTCCACAGACCTAAGGACGTGGACATCCTTCAACGCAGCCACAGCAGCATATCAGGATATGGAAATCTACGATGGCATATGTTTTTTCGTTACTGAGGAATCCGGCATTGTATTCATAGATCTGGACGACTGCATCAAAGACGGCGAAATTGAGCCATGGGCGCTGGAGATCGTGAAGATGTTTGCATCCTATACGGAACGGTCCCAAAGCGGCAAAGGTTTGCATATCCTAATTAGAGGGATAAAGCCGGGAAATCGATGCAGAAACGCCAAGTATCTACATAAGGTTGAGATATACAGCAGTTCTAGGCAATGCTGTCTTACAGGTGATCTGGTGATGGCCTCAGTGACCAATGCCATCGAAGCTCGTCAAGAGCAGCTTGATCAACTCTATACTGATATCTTTGGAGAAGACAAGAAGCAGAAATTACAGCGAAAAACAGCAAAAGAGTATTGTGAACTGCCAGACGATACCCTAATCCAGAAGGCATTGAAGGCAAAGAACGGCCAGGAGTTCAAAGCCCTCTGGGAAGGGGGTACCTCAAGTTATAATGGCGACGAATCCGCGGCAGATATGGCTTTGGCGAACATGCTGGCCTTCTGGACAGGTGGCAACGCGAAGCAAATGGAACGACTATTCTCACGGTCAGAGTTCGGGAAACGGGCAAAGTGGACTGATCGCCAGGATTACAGGGTGCGGACCATTCAAAAGGCAATTTCCGAGACCAGGGAGTTTTATGAGCCAGAAGCGGACCGCAAGGAGAAGCAGATCGCAGATGGCACCGCACCCGGCCCGACCGTGATAGATGCAATTCGAGCACTTGATTCGGTATGCGATGGGGCAAAATCAAACGATAGTGCCGGTTTTAACAAGTTCGACCGTAATACAAACAAGAAACTCATCGAAAAGGTGGTTACATATGGAACGTTATCACGATCTGAGGAGAAGAAAGCGCTTAATTTCCTGGAAAAATATAAAAAACAGCTTAAAACGCTGAATGTGGACTATGACCAGATTGACCTCATCAAACGGGAGCCGATTGTTTATGATCAGGCGGAAAAGCAAGATGGGTTGCCTGAAATCGTTGTCACGGGCGCATGGCTGCACACCCTCACCGCGGCAACCTTACCTGCATTAGTGGCAGCAAATGAGCCCCCAACCATGTTTGCTCGGTCTGGTGCGCTGGTTCGTATCCGTCCAGATGAAAACGGTATCATGCAGATAGAGCCGCTGAGCGAGTCAGCTCTGCGAGGAATGATGGCGCGATGTGCCCGGTACATGAAGATCAATCACGACGATGAAGCCGTGCCCTCCTACCCTCCATCGGCGGTCGTTAAGGATATTCTAGCGCTTCCGGCATGGCCTGCCATCCTGCCCTTAATAGGCCTCATAACGAGCCCCGTCGTCAGGCCAGACGGCTCTATAGTCGAGCAGCTAGGGTATGATGCAGCAACCCGTCTATACTACACAGGAAAGACGAAGATGGCTCTAAACGTGCCGGAAACGCCCACACAGACAGACGCGAAAGAAGCGGCTGCCTATATCGTGAAAGAAGTATTTGGGGATTTCCCGTTCAAGGACCAGGCAAGCAGAGCGAATACCGTTGCAGCATTACTGACTACATTGACATTGCCACTCATTAACGGGAATATTCCACTTGGACTATTCGACAAACCACAAGCAGGCACAGGTGCAAGCCTGTTAACAGAGATTATCGCAGAGATAGCTACCGGGGCAAAGGCATGTATGCAGACGGCCCCGGATTCAGATGATGAATGGAGAAAGGCGATCACCGCCGTGCTAATCTCTGGCCCGCAAATTGTAGTAATCGATAATGTGACAGCCATGCTGAAATCAGCTAAGCTGTCTCAGATGCTCACGGCCCGCACGTGGTCCGACAGAATGCTTGGCATAAGCAAAATGCTGAATCTGCCGCAGACCGCAGCATGGTTTGCGACTGGAAATAATATTCAGTTGGGTGGAGATATCGCCAGGAGAGCCTACTGGATCCGCCTAGATGCAGCCATAGCGCAGCCCTGGTTAAGAGACGGCTTTCGGCACCCAGATCTCATGAAGTGGGTGCACGAGCACCGCAGCGAGCTTCTGTCAATGCTCCTTACTATGGTGCGGGCCTGGGTTGTGGCCGGAAAACCAAAAGGAACAGCACCCAGGATAGGAAGCTTTGAAGAATGGAGCAAGACCATAGGCGGCATACTGACTTATGCTGGTGTGGATGACTTCCTCGGAAATGCAGCCGAGCTATATGATAATGCAGACCAGGAAACGGGACAGTGGGATCTGTTCCTAGAACAGTGGCAGAAGCTGCACAGAGACGACAAGATCACTGCCGCACAGTTGAAGAGAGAACTAACCGACGTCCAGAGCATATACAAGCCATTTCAGAATGAGATGCCTGAAGGAATTATCAAGGCCACAGACAAAGGAACTCGTGGTGCATCCATGTTCGGCCAAGCGCTACATCTTCGTGTAGACCAAGTATTTCCTTCAGGCAGGAAACTCATCGGCACACAAGATAAACACACCAAAGCAATGAAATGGAGCGTAATCGTGGTCGGGCGGTCTGCGGAGGACCAAAAGTCCATGAATCGCAAGCAATAGGTCATTTTGCGGAGGACGCGGAGGACGGTTTAACCCAAAGTCAAAATCAAAATATTGTAATGAGGGGGTGTAGAGAGAGTGGGCAAAGGAAGATAGGAACGCAAATGGGCCGGAGGGTAAATCATCCTCCGCGTCCTCCGCACATTTGCCATTAGATAGCGAAAATTTCAGTTTGGCATCCTCCGCAAATGACCCTCTCCTGAAGCAAGATGTGGACTCATCCGATAGGATCAAAGATTGCCTGCATCGCAGAGTTCGGCATGAATGGCGAGGTGAATGCTGTAAAAGTGGCTCACGAGCTGCGCCTTGATGTGGAAGTGGTCACAGCCTGGCTGGATGCAAATTATGTCCGGCTGCATAAACCCGGTGATGTGGTCCGATACACGTAGCACAAGGCCATGGCATAAAGCCATATCCAGGGCTAGCGGCTTTTCATCAGCAGCAAATGACTTGGGGGGGCTCCAGAGGCACGGTCCCTGTAGATGCTGAGGCTGAAGTTTAGAATGGATATTCCCTGGGGTAGCTCTAAGGTAAAAATGTCAAAGAATAGGAGGGTGGGGTGGGTCAAGCCATCCGCTAATCGCTATCACTATATCCAAATCGCACATCATAACTTAAAATATATATGTATATATATATACATATAAACAAAAAATCTATATTAAAATCCAGATCCTATTATAGCAGAGTGATTATACTATATATATAAATTTTTAAAAAATGGTGGCTCTGGATTTTTACATGTATGCATACCTTTTAGAGCCTTCGAAGCCTCTTTAATCTTCGTGGAGCGGAGGCATAATTTATCAAGCCAAGCAAGTAGAGGAAAGACTATCACTATCTGATCCAAAGAATCTGCGGGATAGGATGGCGCAACTAATGGACAGATCGGCTTGTGGATGAGGACGTTTAGGGAGCTGAGGATGGATGAATCAATCGATATCGTAACTATTCAGCCTACCACAATCAACATCTATAGCCACATTTTTCAAAGTTGCACATTGGTCCTCTGCTAAACCTGCCTTTTTGTGATGGAGTCGATAGATACTGTTTTTGATTTAGCGCTAGCCAATGAAGGAATTACTCTTGATTTTTAAAACCACAATCGAGCGACTGATTTAACTAGGCTGAATAGTTACTCGATATCAATCCCCACTAATCGCTATCATCAACTATACACATAGAAACATATAAAATAAAAATATATATACATCCAAAATCGCACTATAATAGTAAAATAAATATTTAATTTACTATAATAGTATTTATATGTAAATATAAAAATTTGGTTAGAGGTGATTAGTTGGTGCTATTGGGAGGACCTATGTCTATGTATCTATATATATTTATATATACCTCTTACCTAATTCGTGTATGTATCATGGCAATCACAGACCAGCTACATTGCTCCTCTTGAAATAGCCGGGAAGAACAGACATCACAATAGGGAGGGGGTGAATCTTGCCCGTGGAGCCCTGCATATAGCTCGTTATCGCCAAGTTAGGCCGTGGCAAGGGAAACCCTATGCAGAATCCACTGATCCACCGTTAAAGAGCTAAATTTGCCCGTCCAAGAGGATTCGGCTTACCGGCATTAGCCGCATATCACCCAAAACTATTTCGTATGAGCGATGATTGAGGCAGTCCGAGGGAGAGGTATTTGGCGGCACCTAACGAGATCATAGACCTTGTAGAGAGATTCGAAACCAATAAAGAGTCTTACAAATCCGGGCATTACAATGAAACTCAGGTAAGGCGTGAATTCGTTGATCCCTTCTTTAAGGCCCTCGGATGGGATGTGGACAACGAGCAAGGCTTTGCTGAAGCCTACAAGGACGTTATCCATGAGGACGCTGTCAAGGTAGGAACCACCACCAAAGCCCCAGATTACTCTTTTCGTATTGGCGGCCAGCGTAAGTTCTTCTTGGAGGCCAAGAAGCCTTCAGTAGACATCAAGGATGATATCCATCCTGCCTTCCAACTCCGCCGCTATGCTTGGACAATGAAGTTGCCATTATCGGTTCTCACCGACTTTGAGGAGTTCGCCGTCTATGATTGCAATGTAAAACCTGATAAGACGGATAAAGCCTCCAACGCCAGGATTTTTTATCTGAATTACAAGGATTACCTGACTCGTTGGGATGAAATCACCGGTATATTCTCCAAGAATGCCGTTCTGAAGGGGTCCTTCGACAAGTACGCCGCAGATAAGAAGTGCAAAAGAGGTACGTCTGCAGTAGATGTCGTCTTCCTGGAGGAGATTGCGGGCTGGAGAGAGCTCCTTGCCAGAAATATCGCTCTGCGAAACCCTGATCTCAGCACTAAAGATCTTAATTATGCAGTCCAGGCCATAGTCAATCGCATTGTTTTCTTGCGGATATGTGAGGATCGGGGCATTGAGAGGCTTATGAAGCTGCAGGACCTTCTTAATGGTGAGCGGGTCTATTCCCGGCTTTGTGAGCTTTTCCGCCGGGCAGATGAGCGCTACAACTCAGGCATATTCCACTTTGAAAAGGAGCCAGGCAGGGAGAGCCCGGATACTCTAACTTTGAGCTTAAACATCGATGATAAGCCCTTAAAGGAGATCTTCAAGCGGCTTTACTATCCAGATAGCCCTTATGAGTTCTCAGTGCTTCCTGCTGAGATCCTGGGCCAGGTCTACGAGCAGTTTTTGGGCAAGGTGATACGGCTCACCGAAGGCCACCGCGCCGTGATAGAGGACAAGCCCGAAGTAAAGAAGGCTGGCGGGGTCAAATACACGCCGGTCTACATTGTGGAAAACATTGTAGGAAACACGCTAGGCAAAATTCTGAAAGGCAAGACTCCGCTTGAAGTGGTGCTAATCACCGTTTTAGATCCTGCCTGTGGCTCAGGGTCCTTCCTCATTGTGGCCTACCAGTACCTTCTGGATTGGCATAGAGACTGGTATGTCCAAAATCTTGTGCCGTTGCTACAGAGTGGCCTAAAACCTTCTTCTCCAGAGATAAGGCGGCTGCTCCCTGGTGTTGAGACGGGCAAGAAGAGCCGGAAGAAAGAGCCCGAGCTGCCTGTCTACCAGGGCCGGGGCGGTGAATGGAGGCTGACCACAGCAGAGCGCAAGAGGATACTGCTAAACAATATCTACGGCGTTGATATTGACCGTCAAGCTGTAGAGGTTACAAAGCTCTCCCTTTTGCTGAAGGTGTTGGAAGGAGAGAATGATGAGACGATCTCCAAGCAGCTTAAGCTTTTCCAGGAGAGGGCGCTGCCGGATCTTGGAAATAACATCAAGTGCGGAAATTCGTTGATCGGCTGGGACATCCTGAATGACAATTCAGGTCTAACGCAGGAGGCCATTGATCGGATCAATCCCTTTGATTGGGAGAAAGAGTTCCCGGAAATCTTCCAGAGAGGCGGTTTTAGCGTGGTTATAGGTAATCCGCCTTATGTAAGGCAAGAAGGGTTAGGAGAGTTCAAGGGCTATTTCCAGAAGCATTACAAGGTATACCAAGGGACTGCGGACCTATATGCTTACTTCATAGAACGTGGTGTATCTCTCCTCCGAGAAGGAGGCATTTTCTCCTACATTGTAGCTAACAAATGGATGAGGGCCAACTATGGCCTGCCTCTACGGGCCTGGTTGAAAGAGCAGTGCATAGAGGAGATTATAGACTTCGGGGATCTACAAGTATTCCAGGGAGCCACTACCTATCCCTGCATAATTCGCATTACCAAGAGCAAACCCCATACACGCTTTGAGGTAACTCAGATTAAGACCCTGGAGTTCCAGAACCTAAGTGATTACGTCAAAGAGAACCATTACAGCGTGAATCAATCGGCTCTCGATGATAAGGGCTGGTCGCTGGCCGATGAAAAGACGCAAGCGTTGCTGGGAAAGATCAACTCAAAGGGCGTATTTCTGAGCGAATATGTGGGTGGAAAGATCTATCGAGGTATTTTAACTGGCCTTAACGAAGCTTTTGTTATCGATGGATCGACAAAGGAGCGGTTGATTGCGGAAGATGCTAGAAGTGCAGAGCTTATCAGGCCGTTTTTAGCAGGAAGAGATATCAAAAGGTATGAGATGCCTGTAAACGACAAATACCTAATACTGATGCCCAGAGGCTGGACCAGAGAGAGATCAGAGAACTCGGATGATGCTTTTGGCTGGCTCCGACAGAATTATCCTGCGATAGCCAATCACTTGCAGCCTTTTTCAGAAGCGGCTGAAAAGAGGTATGACAAAGGAGAGCATTGGTGGGAACTGCGAGCCTGCGATTACTACGATGAGTTTGAGAATCGGAAGATCATTTATCCAAACATATGCAAACGTCCTGAGTTCGCTTTTGATCAAAATGGTATCTATACAAATCAAAAATGTTTCATAATTCCAACGGACAACATGTATTTGTTGGGAATGCTAAATAGTTCAACAACATACTTTTTGTTCCGATCAATTCTTCCTAAGCTCCGAGGAGATTTTTATGAACCAAGTTATGTCTACTTCAAAGATTTCCCAATCCGCACCATCGATTTCTCCAACCCCGCCGACGCCGCCCGCCATGATCGCATGGTCTCCCTGGTGGATCAGATGCTTTCCCTTCATAAGCAGCACCATGAGGCCCGTACACCCCATGAGCAGACCGGTCTCCAGCGTCAAATAGAAGCCATAGATGGACAGATAGACGCCCTGGTCTATGAGCTTTATGGGCTAACTGAGGAGGAAATTAAGATTGTAGAAAGTGTGTAAGCCCGCCCTACAGGCTTCCCTCAACCTTCCATCAACCTTCTCCTCCCAGGTACGTATAACTGACAAGTTTTAACCTTGGATTTCCCATCTCTCTACCATCCAGGCCAAAGGGCTAAAATTGCTTTGGCCTAACTGATTATTCCATAGTCTATGGAATTTTGATCAAGTTAACTTGACTGCACTACTGTTAGCGATCAATCTTTTCTACTGCTACCGATTCTGATAAGCCTATATCTGGAGCGTACAAGTACTATTTACGAGTAGGAAAGCATATTTATAAAAATATCATGGGCACTGGTTCGGGCTAGGTGGGTATCATATTCAAGTACGTGCAACTTACAAACCATCAAGATAACGTTGTGAACATGTTATTAGCCATCCAAAAGTTTTTTCGTGGGTAGCGTGACGATTTTGCTGTGAAATTTGCAGGAATCTTTCGTAGCGGAAAACGACTTGCTGTCAGCGAGATAGCAACAAGTTATTCTACGAGATATTATAATAGGCCCTGTATCCCCAAGTCGCAGAACCGAGTTTACATGTAAAGCCAACAAAGACAAAAACTATAATACTTAGAAAAATTACATGTATACATGAGGTCATGAACATGGCAAGGCATGTTGAATTAGGTCTAACCCTTAGGAGAGAAGAGGCCAAGGAGTTCCTAAAGAACGAAAAGAGCCCTGCCTTTACTTCTGAGCAATTGGCTTTTTTCCGCCAGGCGAAAAAGATCTACAAAGCTAATTGCAGCAAGTTTTGATGGGACCCATACCAGAAAGGGCACTTAGCATTGAATTACTCAACGCCAGGAATGCTAAATATACCCTTGCTCCTTTTGATTCGGGTGACGAAGAGTTAGACGATTTCTTAAAAAATGATGCACTAAAAGAGCAGAAGCTTCTTCTTAGCAGAACACACCTATGCTTTTATAAAGACCATCTTGCTGGATTCATCACATTGGCTGCAGACTCTATCCGGCTGGATAAAGATAAGCTGGATGCTAGTCAACATATTGATGGCTGTGATTATCCTGCATATCCGTGTATTCTGATTGCAAGGCTTGCGGTTGATAAACGACTTCAGGAACGTGGTATTGGACACTATTTACTTTCTCTCGCCGTGGGTTTTGCCTTAGAAGGGCCATTAGGATGTAGATACATATCTGTTGACCCAAAAGAGACAGCTTTAGAATTTTATGAAAAGATTGGTTTTAGATATTGGACGAAGAGTAAGCGCAGAATGTACCTGAACATGATGGACGTGGCACAACAACTAGAGCCCGATGAATCGCTAGATCCCTGGTCCGAAGATTTGAGCCAATAAATCACTCCTGAATCCATGGCGTCTCGTTCAGTTGAGGACCTAAATCCTAAAGGTGAAAGGCTTAAGCCTAAAGGTATTGGCCTATAGGCTATAGGCAAAATGATAAAGCCTTAAACCTTAATCATTTAGGCCATGCAGATAATAGCCATTGCTAACCAAAAGGGAGGATGTGGCAAAACTACCACTACAGTTAATCTGGCTGCTTATCTGGCCCTTAATGGGAAGAGGACTCTTTTAGTTGACCTAGATCCCCAGGGCTCTTCTACAAGGCATTTGGGCCTTAACGAGCTGGATAAGACCATGTATGATGTACTGATGAGGGGTTTAGCTTGACTTTGTCATATTAAGGGGCAATTCGGCAACAGTGGATGGTGTACCTTTGGATAATATTTATACATATATATCAATATCAGTGACCGCAAATCGATAATTCAAAGCAACAATGTCAAGTTAAAGGTCCTATAATTGTATTCGTCCACAGTGGAGTTGATTGGTTTACTATTAGAAAGTCGAATGGCATTTTTCATCCCCTCCAAAAACTCCACCAATGCTTTTTCTTAGCTTCTTCCTGACTTGGCGGCAAGGAAAGCTGACTGATCGATTGCGTGAGCTGGCTTACATGGCCGCGAAGAAAAGATATCTCATCCTCTTTAGCTTTTAGAGCAGATTCAAACTTCGCTATGTCAGATTTGGCTTGAATACTCTCTGCATAAGCCTGATTAACTCTTTCATCAGCTTGAATAACCTCATTAGATTTCGATTCTATAACCTTATCCTTCTCTGATAGCTGATTCTCTAATTTCGTTATCTGCCTCTTTAGTTGCATAACTTCAGTTTGACTTTTATTCAGCTCGATTTGGGTGTTATGCAGCTCTAAATTGGCCTGATTACTACCTGTGACATATGATTCAATAGCATTAGCCACATACTCAGATCTTGATATTCCCTCTTTATGCGCCTGATCATCTACTTTATTCAGGATTGAATCAGTAAGAGAGACGGTCACGCGAGGCATGTATTATGCATAGGTTATGCTATGTATTCAAGGTTTGCATAAACGCGAAAATAGATCGTTGGAATATCGGCACGTATGCTTTTTATTCGTTTAGAACATCCTTAATGAGTTTATCTATATCATTTTTTCTTTGTGGATTCAGGGATACATGGAGCCCGTAACCGGTTTGCTTAGGAATCAACAAGCCTTCTGAGATAAGCTCTTCTGCCGCTTCTTTCGCCTCACCGCGAAGATGTTTGGGGATGCTCTTCGGGAGTTCGTCGAAAGATGTATGACTTCCTCCCCAATAATCATGCCTGCGCAACTTCTTTAATATCTGCGCCTTCAGGGTTAAAGTATTCGTAGTCAGTCAGGATCACCTTTTATAAGGCAAATTTTATTAATTATATTCAGGTATGTTTTTTAAAACAAGAATGGTAAGGTATTTAAACGTTGTGTCTACGAAGTACCAGTACAGTACAGTACCCTAGCAGAGTATTCTCGCTCAATGTGAACTCAGAACCCTAGCAGCGCGTATAGATCGGCAGTAAAAAAAGAAGGAGGTAACGTAAATGGAAGAGTCCTTGTTCATAAGGGAGCTTGGCATAAAGAGCCCAATGCTGAAGGTATTGGACTTCCTGATGGACAACGAGTCCTTTGACTACTCAAAAACCGACATAGCAGAGGGCACCGAATTAAGCAGAGCCACTTTATTCAAAGCATGGCCTAAATTGGAGGCATTAGACCTCATCACCGCTACTAGAATGGTAGGTCAGGCTAAGATGTACAAGTTGAATAAGAAGAACCCCATTGTAAAGAAGCTCATGGAGTTGGATGACTCGATTTCTGAGTATTTCGCTCTGAAGCATTGCAATCCTGGTGATGCGGCGGTGCATGTTTCGAAGATCATAAATCCAAGCCAGGATTTGATCAAGAACATAGTAGATTACGAGAGCGATTCATCCAACAATAAGAGAGATCTGCACGAAGAGTTGCTATTGGCATAAGACAGCATGAGGAGGAGGGGAGAGGGCAGGCATCAATCTGCCTGCTCAAACATGATCCCATGATCCCCCAGGGTAAGGGGCCTTGTGCAAATTTCGCCCAAAAAATATCTCTTCAGGTATTCCTTCAGGAAATGCATCACAAGCTGAAGGCTCATCAAATCTTTCGCTATCTTCGTCTTCATCGTCAAAGTAATGCCTGCAATGCATGCACGGGCTGTAGCCGAAAAATTCCTCAGCAACTTCTAAGAGGTTCCTATCCTGCTCTTTAGTCAATTTCATATCTTCAGCTGTATCCGCCGGTCCAAATTTGACCCCCTTTAGACGACTAACCTAACTCATAGAGTATAAAGTTCACGTCTCACTACTTTCTGCGGAAACTCTCTCCGTTCATGTTCAGTATCAGTGCGTGGTGGGTAATCCTATCCAGAATCGCTGCGGTTAGAGTTCGGTCATGGAATACCTTCACCCAATCTGAAATTGTCCACGCCTATGTTTTCTATAAGTGATGTAGCTAAAAAATACATTGCGGAAGGACTGGAGAGAGATCATCCAGAGCTTTATAAACGTGCTAAAGAAGAATTGGATAAGGCACATTAGAGGTCAGAAATGTGGCAAACGACATTACTCGTATTCAAGAAGAGATCGGAGCTAAAAGCTGGTAGCAGTTCTGAAAATGATCGACTATAAAGATGCTTTAGGATAGAGAGAACAATGACAGAAGATGAGAAAACAACTACAACCTTACCAGCAGCGAAGCATACAGGCCCGCAATTCATCCCCAAACTCAAGGGCAAGAAAGTAATCATCCGCCTGGTATCTGGAGGCCAGCCAGTTAACGGCATTGTGGAAGGCTATAATCTCTATGAAATCTTCATCCAGACTGCCAAAGGGCAAGTATTGGTATTCAAGCATGCAATAGCCACAATCGAGCCCGTGGATGTACCTAAGCAAGACTTCATGCAGAGAGAATGAACAGCTCCCCACAATCTCCACATGATCGTATCCTATGGATACTCTCCAACAGCGGCGGGAAGATGAAGCGAAGTGACTTGAGGCGGCGCGTGAGCATGCGGCTTGCAGACCTGGAGGCTATCCTTGAAGAGCTGGCAAAGGAAGGCCGTATAAAGATCTCAGGCGATACAGTGAGCTTGAATCCCGCTCATCCTTCCAGGCAGAACTCTTGAGGCCACAGGTCATCTTCAGAGCCCATAGGGCCCATATCATCAGCTTCGAAGCGGCACCGGATCATCTCATCAACCTCTGATAGCCTGACCCTGAAGACTTCGGCCAGGATCTCTTTGGCCGCTTCAAGCTCCATAGCCTTTAGATCGCGGTGCGCTGCCTTATTCTGTGGCCTGAATAGCTGCCTGAGGACTCCTGCCATGAAGAGAATATTCTACATTTATTCTACATGTAAGGTTAAGTAGTTTTAGCCGGAAAAAGATAGCATGAGACCATTTTTACATAAAGAGAAAGCTTGAATAACATACAAAGAAACGAATGAGACCATGAGACTGACTAAAGCCTTCTTAATGCTGACCATGATGCTCCTGATCGCCCTGGCAGAGGGACATTCAGGCACGATCATAGATGAGTTGACGGCTGTGGATGTAGGAAGAGCGAAGGATGGTCCTAGATAGTAGAGGCGGCCCCACTTCGCTCAATAATCTATAATCAACATACATGAATAATTACTGTATGGCCCGAAAGAAAACCATCTATTGGGGAATAGCAATGAGGTCCTCTGGGCCTATTGGCTATAGGATGGCAGTGTTTATGAGGGCTGTGGGCTGGCAAGCTGGCCCACATTAAGTAACTGATGAGAGGTCCTGCCTGTAATGAGCCCAGGCGACCTGTGCAGAAACTTAATCATCTTGTAGCTTTATCCCTACCATAGCCCAGGAAGAGGCCAAGAAAAAATGTTGGTGGCAGTTCTGGAGATGAGGGAGAACCTTAAATTTATCAAACGTTGATTGGCAGCCGGTGATCAAATGGTCGAGAAACATGAATTGCCACACATCCCTGGCTGGGATGGCCCCGAAAAGGCAATCGGTGACATGTATAGATGGGGCAGAAAAGTCAATAATATCCACCTTGTAATCAGATATTTGAGAGATGAAGTAACCAGAGAATATGTTACCGAAGGTGTATTTTGGGATGTATCCCAGCTAATGGGTCAGCGTTGGCTAATCCAAAATGACCGAAAATTCATACTCGATCTTGTTCGTACGGCAGCAGGCGACATACAAGTTAAAGACGGAGATCTTGCGGCAACTGGCAGGGGACCGGGCGAAGCCATTGATGAAGACGTATCTACTCCAGAGAAGATGGCCGTTTATCTGGAAAAGTTAGCAAACAATTCTTAAATTTTTATAATTTGTATAATGTCCTATATTCGACGCTCTCAAAGAGGCATGATAGGGATTTGTCCCGCCCAAGAGACGATATGTGAGCGAATCCAGAACCATGGAGTGAGGAAGGCAGATTATACCCTGCAAATCCATGATTCACAGGATAGTAGATTTCATAAAGTCGAAATGCTTTCATGCCCTACTATGGCAGAAGATGCGAAAAAAAGAGTTGTGATCAGGAATTATATAGTGCCTCTCTATCAAGCCGATCTACTCCAACCTGGTGGGATTGTAGATAAGGACGGCAACGTAGAGCCGACAGGACATAAACAAGTGTCAATCCGATATGACCAAACTTTATTTGAAGTTAAGGACAAGGCGGGTGGATTACTAGAAGAGATCTCAGTGGACGAAGGCATGGTGGATCTACTCAAGGCGGTCTGGAGACACGGAATACCAACCGCTTACTCATGCCAAGGACGGGTTGATGAAAATGCTTGGATACGTTTCGTATCGTTTGAAGACGCAGGTTACTTCCTCGACTTGGTTTCTCATCCAGATATGAAGTGGGATCTCAATAAAATACGCGAGCTTTCGTTTCCACAAGAGGATATAGTAAAGATAACTGAAAAGTTGAATAGGCACGCAATAGGAGGACGAAACGATGTAACAAAATTCTTTGACAGTTGCTCTTCGCTAATTTTCCATTAAGAAACTTTAGAATGAAACATCCTGGGAGCTTCTCGGAGTTTATCGATGAGCTGGAACTGGATAAGCTGATTCTCGACTTGCGTCGTTTGTGTGGCTTCCAAGGTAGCTATCTCCTCCTGGGAAGTAACTCTTATGGCCCCGAGCTGCGAGACCTCATTCTGCAAAGACATGGTAGTCTTTACAAGAGCATTCCGAAATCGTTTCATTTGGCAACGATCTGGAGACTAGACGTATCTTGCCAAAAAATAATATTTGACTACTATTATAATAGAAACGAAGCCGAAACGGCATTAGCAAGTAAACTAAAACTAGCATCGAACGCTTATTATCCTTCTCGGATTTATGAAATTTATTTGTATATTTTTCGACTATATTAACTAGGTGAGCTTATATGCTCAGTCCTACCCTCTCCTTAGACCGTTGCCAAAGGCCACAGTAACCGAACTCAGGAGAAATGCCTAAGTCGTCGGTTCGTTTGATGGTTAACCTCATTGTCTGGCGGCCATCGTTGGGCCTGTGACCACACCTCAGAGCAGGCCACAAGGCTTCGGCTCTCTTCATGGCCCTAATGGTCTCCTTGCGACTCACAGGCTCACCACTGGCACCTGAGAATAGTATCCTGGCCTGTTGGGAGTCCAGGGCGATCTCCTTCCTTTTGGGATCATCCTGAGTTATGGCCTGAAGGTAATTCACAATCTGAATGGCCCTGGCTGCGATCTTTGAGCAGACTTGAACGATCTTCCCGCCTTCTTGTGGCCTGGTCTTCAGAGCATCGCGAATCTTGATTAAGAATTGCCGAACATAGGCATTGAGCAGCAGTAACTTTGTTATGGGCGATTTCTCAGCCTTCAAGCCCCTGTTGTGGTCTTCTGTGAGCCTGGCAAGCTCACGGCCTCGGAGAATACCGGCGTCTCTGACCATTTCGGCCAATAGGTTATGCGTGAGAAGCATCTCGTTTAAGAGGCCCTGTAGTTCTGATAATGGGATTTCAAGGATAGGGTCTTCTGTCGGTACGAAATCGGTCCGCGTCACTGTGGACGCAAAGCTATTTATCTTAGCTAAGGCTACTTTATCCATACGCATACGCTCCTTCTCGGAGTTCTCCTGTCCAGGGCGGCAACCCTGGCGGGAACCTGTTCTTTTTATACTACTATTATTGGTCTCAGATTATCTGGAATAATTATAAAGTTATGCCTCATCAACAATACTATATCTCATGATGGCCGGATCTTTCTTGGCATTGTACTTCACCAAAGAACAATGCTCAGGTGAGGGACGGGGATAACTTCCCCATCTTCTCATCATAAACTTGTTTTAAGCGGCGTACAGCATCCCCATAAGTAGCGCCTTTCGTACCGGCTTTCCGCATCTCTTCTTTTATACCTTTTAAAATCTGCAATGACTCCTCATCGAGGTATGTTTGAGGCATAGATACTAGATGTATATACACTCTTTATATAGCTTACTACGATAAGTATTATATACGTATATGACATGTATATGAGCGGTGAAGTACATGTCTGGAATGAAGAATCTCTTAGAAGGCCGAACCGGGCCGGTAACGCAATCAGTAGAAGCGGTAAAGAATCTGTTAGCCTTTGTGGGCCATGCAAGCGATCCGCTACCCTCGGACGTGAGCCTTGATAATGGCCGCTTAGTGCTGGTCCTGAGCAACAAAAAAGATGCTTACTACACTTGCACCGCCGCGAGATGTTCATGCCCTGGTAATCAGTTTAGGCATAACTGCAAGCACCAGAGAAAATACTTCCCTGTCGCGAAGGTCGAGCAGTCCACAGCAAGTGAACCACTCATAAAGCGCGGCGGGTTCAGGCCGGTCGACCTCCTCCCATCCGAGGAGAGAGCGCGGGGCGTGGCATAGATGGCCCGCCTACCATTTCCAGGGGGTGTGGATGCAGATATCGCGACGAAACAGCAGGATGCCCGGAGCCTCCATTTTGGCGATGATAGATCGCGATCCTTCAAAGCCGTACTATTTGCCATTTTAGTTTTTGGGGCCATACATCCATGTGGAGCCGCTATTCCAGACCCGTACTATGTGAACGTGTCTTGGGATGACCATACCGTACATGGTATTGAAAAACTGCTTGGTGATGGTTTTACGATACCTTACCAAAAGGACGTGTTCGATTGCAGCGAGATGTCAGCCTACGTGGAATGGCTGCTGACGTGCCATGGCTTTGATGCTGGGTTCTGCGTAGACGGTACCGGGCCTTGGATGGTTCCACCTGGCTATCCGTACATTGTGCATATGTGGGTGGCTGTCCGTCTATGGAACGATACCACTGGCGCATATGAAGGCCTGGTGTACATAGAGACGACCTCTGACCCCATGCAGATAATTAAATTCGTTGACCCCGAATGGAGTAAGTATGCCAGGCCCCAGGAAAATATGTTTCTGGGCATGAAAAATTACTTCAGTCTTCCTGATATGCTTGCGGGGATTACTCCAACTGAAGGTGACAACGATACGCCCCTGTTTACCGAGGATGAGTTCGACTGGTGGCAGTTCGGAAATGATTTGATTAAAAAACAGGTACCATGTAATGGGATGACTACAGAGAACATCATTTAAGTTTAGATCCAGCTTGGTTGAAGTACCACCAAAAAAGATTGTTACGTTTAAAACTACTTAGGTTATGGGATCTTCGTCGCCCTCATTGAAGGCGGGAGCATCATGCAGCTTTACTATTTTGAGCTGCTCTTGCTCTAATGGATATAGTTGCCCGCGCCGGCGAAAAGAGGCTCGTTAGGTCGCCAAATGATGGCACCTCGATCAACGAAAGGAGGACGCCAGGGGGCAAACTGTCCGGTGGAGGCCTGAGGGTTCCTCCCCCTCCGGCACCACCCCTCTTCCTCTGATTATCCAGATGAGCTTGTTTCAAAACTATCCGTTAGCTGCTTTGGGTAATTTGTACTCGAATTCAATTATTGCTACTAGGTATTAAATAAAAATTCTAATTTTTAAGGAAAACAACGGCAGGAGCATTTTTAAAAAAAGCTCTATTTTACCTCTCAGAATTCTTTTTTTAATGCATTCATGGCTAAATCAGCAATGACTATATATTCCTTCTGTCAACGCATTAAAAAAAGCTGGAGGAACTATAGTTGAAGGATTATCTCACACTGGATGATGTCAGACTTGATAATAAAATGGTTCTGGTAAGAGTCGACTTTAACTCCCCCATGGACCCTAGTGGGAATATCCTAGATGACAAGCGAATCCGGAGCTATTTGGATACTTGTGCATCCTTGAGGACTGCCGGGTGATCCTCATGGCCCATCAGAGCCGGGCGGGAATGAGTGACCATACCACATTAGAATCCAATAATGTCAAGTGTATGATTTGCATAATAGAAGCAAAACCATAAACGGGATATAGGTAGCCTTGCCGGTGTCGCAACCTTAGGCTGTCCGATAAGGATAATCCGAATATGAACACGGGATAAAAATGAAGCATATAATATGATAGAAATGAAAATGTGAACGGAATATGGGCAGTCCTGCCGGTGTCGCAAACCTGAGACTGCCCAGTAAGCCCCGAAGCTTCTGTCAGGAAACAAGGGGGGACATTACAGGTGAATCCATCTAGCTCACTCGATAAAAACCTTGCTATCCGCATTACATGCATTACCTGCATTACCAGGCCGAACTTCTGGGATGCAGGATGTAAGCTAAGAGAGCGGTGGGCATCTCCTATAGGAAATCACAATTATTTTCTGGCTCAGTATCCTTTATCAGTTCGTTCACAAGGTCTGATAGTAACAAAGATTGAGGTAGAACTTAATATTGAAGTAGATAGCAAAAAGGATAGTCCTTATATAACCGTAATATCACCTAATTTAGAGACTGAATTCAACCTTTCTTCAGTGATACCATCTAAAAATTCGAATAGTAGTCCGAGCATTACTTTTGAGGGTACAGGAATAACTTTACCATTAGCACCTCGACCGGAGATTATGGGATTAATCGAATCAGAGGGCCACAAAGCCGTTTGGTGTGTAAGTTCGGGCTATCTATGGCGCATTCTAAATTCGAGCCGGATTAGAGGTCTTTATTTGCTTAAGGCCATCTTAGCTATTCCAAACGGAACATCTGAAATCATATCTAGACTTCGTGTTAATGCATATGCCCAAGAATGGCAGAAGAGACAGATTTATTATTTCCATAATAAATTCATATTTGATAATATCTTAGATAATGTGGGAAATTGAGGACCTGAAGGGCTATGTGGTCCAGCTCCCTAAATCAGCGAAATATGCCCAGATCCTGAAGAACTCCGTGGCCTTTAAGGAGACTGCGAACGAGAGGGTATTCCTGATGAAGGACCTGGCGGCGGTCGAGGAGGCGGTGGGCCTGGGCGCAAAAGTGTATGAAGGGGAGGCATACTTCTGAGACTATGCAGAGCTTAAATCCTTCAGCTTCTGGATGGCCTCAGAGAACCTGGCAGATTCTTTGCCCAGGGACAGCCTCCGGCACGCCAATTTAATATATTTGTCAA
>Ga0209099_1001932_pt1 | contig 19302 bp, 20 predicted proteins | sample AD_JPNHW2_MetaG_FD_184430 | JGI IMG/M metagenome (GOLD analysis project Ga0209099, IMG submission 184430) | Active sludge microbial communities of municipal wastewater-treating anaerobic digesters from Japan - AD_JPNHW2_MetaG (SPAdes) (version 2) | ecosystem: Engineered > Bioreactor > Anaerobic... | reverse complement strand
GGGTGGACATCGTTTTCCGCCGCACATCCAGCCTTACATCGGCTGAGTGCTCGGAACTTATGGACTTCATTGAGGCGTGGTCCGCCTCGGAGACTTTGTCATGATTGAAGATTGGAGAAATATCGACGGTCACCAAGGATACCAGGTCAGCTCAATTGGCCGGGTTAGAAACCTCGGCGGTCTGGTGGTTCTGGCCGGCAAAACGTCTGGCGTCAGAACCACAACCCCGTGCGTTCTGAAACCGTTCATCGCGCAAAAAACCGGGTACATGAAGGTGCGGCTTCCAGACGGCAAAAAGCACAGTGTGCACAGGCTTGTGGCTCAAGCATTTTGCGATGGATACGCGCCTGGACTGGTTGTCGATCACATCAACAGTAACAGGTCAGATAATAGGTCCGAGAACTTGAGGTGGATAACGAACGCCGAAAACATACGGCGTCCGTACCGTGAGCGCGGACTTAAAGCATGGTGCACTGGCATGTTCGGCTCGGAGTCTCCAAAGCACACAGCAATTGTTGCAACAGATATTTCAACAGGCGAAGAGATACGCTTTGCCTGTGCCATGGATGCGGTGCGTGAGCACGGATTTGACAGCGGCGGCATCAGTAAGTGCTGCTATGGAATTCAGGCCAGTCACCGCGGATGGTCCTTCCGATTCGCTGATGGCGTGAGCGGTTACCCGCGTCGCAGTAACCGAACAAGCATGGGCCGCGACTGGCCTGAAGAAGTCGCAGCCTGACCGATTCACCAGGCGCGCGGGACGCAGGCCCTTTACCTCCCCGGGGCCGAACGCTTTCACCGCTACCGGCGCAGGCCGGGCGCCTTTTCTATTCACCACCGGAGCACACCGACATGAGCCACACCCAACCGCTGCTCACCCTGACCGGCGAGATCATCAGCATTGGCGACCTGCCGGCCGAAGATGCGCCGCGCATTGCCGGCCTGCCGCACATCCTGCTGCGCATGCAGGACGGCCGCGACCTGCTCATCAGCGGGTTGACGCAGGACGAGTGCCGCGCGCTGGTGCCGCTGTTCATGGCCGGCCAAGCGGCGATCACCGTGGCACCAGCCGCGGACGACGTGCACACCATTGACATGTTCGGAGGCTGATGGCTCGATCATGTGCCCGGCTGCGCAAGGATGGATGCCGCCAGGGGACGTGATTGAGGCGACGGATGGATGGGCGATAGAGCCCGACGCCAATTGGGCTGCTGCAATGCGCGCCGACCTGGAGCGGAAACTGGCGGCGCTGCCGCATGCCTAACGCAGAGTTGAGGGGCCGCCCCGCCAGGGGCGGTCCCGCTCCAACGCCGAGTTAGATGCGTGCTGGCGAACTTTACAATTGCGGCGCACATAAACCGCTTGCAATAGCTGCATTGATGGCGTACATTAACACCACTGCAGCACGACGCGCAGCAACCAACCGGAGAGCAACATGAGCAAGCAAGTCACCCTGAACGGCAAGACCATCGACTTCGACGCCGCCGTAAACCTGATGGACGACGAAATCCGCGAAGACCTGCACAACAAGATGGCGCCGTGCACCGACCAAGAATTCCTGGACGCCTACGTCCAAGCCCATGCCGCCAAATACGACGGCGAAGAATTCCAGGTGGCGTGATGAGCGAGCAGGCCAAGAAGGTAGGGCGGCCTGCGCTGCCGCCCGAGCTAAAGCGCACCGCCCGCATCAGCACGCGGACCTACCCTGATGTGGCAGCCAAGGTGGCGCGCAATGGGACCGAGTGGCTGGAGGCGGTGATCAGGAAAGCGAAGGATGCGCCAAGCATCTAACGATCAGATGATGTTCAGTGCCTTGCACCAGGCCCAGACAGCCCGGCGCCCATCTTCGTAGGCCCGACCCGGCCAGTGGCGGCAGATGGCGTTTCTCAAATCGACGGCCGTGATGCCACGCACCGCTCGCCATGCGGCTGGGCTGACCGCTATTTCGCGGGCGATGCATCCCAGGCAGGCGGCGTCGCTCAGGCCGGTGCACTGGCCTGAGCGCGCAGCGGCGCAGTACGGGCAGTCCGGCCGATCGGCTGGTGGTGGCGGGTGGTGGTCGAATGCCACGATCAGAGTTCGAGCGTCACGACGGGAAGGTCTGGCGCCTGGCCCGTGATGGCCAGGCCTTGAATGAAGACGCCCCCCCCTTCGGCCAGGCCCAGCGGGTTGCGCACCCGCAGTGTGCCGGTGGCGCCGGCCAGCTCGACGGTTGCGGTGCCATCGGCATGCGTGACCTGGATGGCGCCCTTGCGCAATGGGTCGCTCGGCAGCAGCTGCAGCAGGCGCGCGAACGGGTTGATGGTGGTCATGCGAGGTTGCGCTCCATGGTGACGGTCTGGCGCACCTTGGCGCCGGACACCTTGACCTGAACGCCGCGCACCAGGCCGCGCCAGGTCTCGGTCGGCTCGATGATTTCGGTCAGCTGGTTGAGCTGCAGCACGCCCGGAAGCGTTCCGCCGGTGAGCACGGGCAGATCGAGCGCGATCAGGGCCTGGCGGCCAGTTGGCCCGAGGATCGACTGGGCGCGTTGCAGCACGGCTTCCTGGGCCGTGATGAGCGGGTCGGACACCATCGGCGCTGCCACGTCTCCGGCGGTGCCGGCGCGGGTGACAATGCCGAGAACGCCCTGGGTGGTGCCGGACACGATCGCGCGGTTGTAGGCCGGCGCGTCGCGGCGCTCGTAGGATTCGCGCAGCACGGCGGACAGCGGTAGCTGCACGTCGGGCGCGATGGCGTTGCCGTACCACTCCCAGGGCATCAGCGGGTAGCGGCGCAGGACTTGCAGCGTGGGCTGGCCGGGGTGGCTGTGCAGGATGGCGCCGATCGACTCGGCCAGGCGCCGGGCCGCGCTCAATGGCGTGCCGGTGTGGCTCCAAGCTCCGGCCGGGATCAGCCAGTCGTCGACGGACCAATCCGGCGTGATGCCGGACAGATCGAGCACCTGTTCGAGCACCTGTGCCGCGTTGATGGTGCTGGTGTTCGTCCAGGTCCGCGCCACCGCCCAGGGGTCATCGAGCGCTGAGGTCGTGCTCCGGCCGGTCAGCTGCGCGCGCGCCTGGCCGAACTGGCGGGTGCGGCCGATCTTCTCGACGGCGAACACCCATGCCAGGCCGTCGATGCTGATGCGGATCTGCGCTGGCGCGCCGGACGACGGCGCGAGCTGCTCCATGAGGTTGACGGGGCCCGTTGCGGACAGGCTCCAGCAGTAGCTGTCGGCGTCGGTCGTGATGTTGATGTCCGTCAGCACCACGGTGGCGCCGCCCGGGTAGGTGGTGACGGTGATCGTGTGGGCGGCCACGTAGACCCTCCGGTACGGGATGACCAGTCCGGCCGGCAGATCGAACAGCTTGCAGCTGAAGATCAGGTCGGTGCCGGGCTGGTACTGGGTTGAGAAGTAGAGCTCGACGGCGTCTTGCGCCGGCGGCGTGTAGCACGGCGGCGAGATGGGAGGCAGCGGGGTGATGGTGCTGCTTTTGCCTGCCGGCGGCCGCCTGGCCTGGTCCCAGGGATACCGTTGCGCCATCCAGCGTTTGGCGCTGGCGTTGCTGCGGGAGATCAGCTCGGCGGCCAACTGGTGCGCCACCTGCCAGCGGTGCTGGATGAGGGGGCGGCCGTTGCGCAACATCTCCTGATGCCGGGCTGTGCGTTCGGCTCCGATGCTGATGGCCTGCTCCCATGCATTGGAGTGGCCTGCCTGGATGCCGATCATGGGCCCATGGACGCAGCGTGCGGCGACGTCGAGCGGCTGCGATGCGGCCCATGGTGCGCCGGCTGAGGTGTGGGCGATCTGTACCCGCTGGTATGGCGCAGCGGCGTCGACGCGCTGGGCGCTGGCGGGCTGCCATGGGGCAGCGGCCTCGACGAAGTCCGGCGTCGATCCGGCCCATGGGGCACTTTGCTCCTCGAGGAGCGGTTTCGCGGTCTGCCAACCAGCGGCCGCGCCGGCATAGATCCGGCTGGCGTTGTTGGACCTGTAAGCACCGGACCCAGAGAAGGTCGGCTGCTGCAGCGTGATGTGCAGGGCCCCTGTCTGCGCGGACGTGGTGGTGTCGACCTCGCCGAAGACAAGATCGATCGGGCGCTCGTTGCTGGGCGCCCCGCCCTGGAAGATGAGATCGGTGGCCACCGGTCAGAAGCCGATCGTGCAGGCGGTCAGCGTGACGCTGCCGCCCGGGTAGCCAGACAGCGAATCGAGTTCGATGTGGGCCCCGCCACCGATCACGGAAACGGTCAGATCCATCAGCCAGGTGCCGGTCCCCGTGAAAAGGCGGGCCCACTGAATGGGATCAGACCCGACACGCAGGGCCTCGATCGGCGTCGAGATCGTGAGCGTGTAGCCGTCGACCGCACCGCAGGGCTTGGGGAGGATCATCAGCACCTGTAGCGTTCCGGTCGGTGCTCCGCCTGGTGACGGTTGGCTGCCCGCGTAGAACTGCAGGAGGCCGGGCGGCCCGGCGCTGTCGATCATATCCCGAGCGGCGGTCAACAGGGCCCCGAGGAAGTGGGCGGAGTACATGCCGGCCCTCTCTTACTCGGCCAGGATCCGGTCGCGGATCACGGCGTTGTAAGTGCCCGTGTGGTCGTGCGAGACCACGAAGTACATGCGTGCAGGGGCCAGGCTGCCTATCGTGTAGGCGCCGTCGGTGGCGCTCCAGGTCGAGCCGACCAGTCGGCCGGTCTGCAGATCGAAACAGCGCACCTGGCGTGACATGGGGATGTTGGGGGATGCCTTTTCGTAGACCCCTCCCGAGATCGTCGCCGTTCCGTGCGCGATCCCATCCGACGATGACGGGCGGGCATGCGCGATGTGAAAGGCCGGCGGAGCGTACCTGCTGATGTGCACGCTGGCGGCATGCGACGGGGTGACGGTCAGCTCTGCCATTTCCGATTCCTCAGCGCCACGGGCCGGTCACGTCAAACATGACGGTGCCGTTGTAGTTCGTCGAGTAGATGCCTGCGCACTTGCCGGCCATGAGCGTCCGGCCTGATGTTATACCGGCGCCCGGGACGGTGTCACAAAAACCGATGGACTGGGCCGGTTGGGGAATGGACCAGATTCCAGGGAATACCCCGCGCACATCGGCGGAGACGCAGCACAATACCTGAGACAGGCGCAAGCCGTTATCAGACGGATTTGGATAAGCTCCGATGTTGAATGATCCACACCCAGAATAGGTGGAGGTGTTCTGCATGAAATCATGGACAGCTGCTACAGGAGAAGATCCGCTCAAAAGAGAATATGGTTTTTGAATATATCCGAATGTTTGTGAATCGTTGGCCTGGCAATAAGCCATGTCGTAACATTGCCCTTGGTACTCAGAAGAGCTGCGCGCGCCGATCAATACAGTTGCAGCGCTGTCTGCCGGTTTGTTTGAAACGATGTCGCCGAAAAACCAAGTTGGACCTGATCCAGATACGCAGCCAATGTTGATGTAAAACCCATATTCATCGCCAACGATCAGGTATTGAATATCGCTGGGCGATGCCGCGCCTACACCCTGGCGGAACCAGTACAGGCCGGCGGATTGCTGGCTGACAGATGGGAATGGATCAGTCCCGGTATCGATGTCGGTCATCGATCCATAGCCCCGGACCGTGGCATATCTGAAATTTACCGAGTCATCGACGACAAGGTATTTGCCAGATGCCGACTTGTATGCCGCCTTGTTGGTTGCGCTGAAATACTTGGTCCACCCGAAGGGGGAAATCTTGATCGACATCGTGCCGCCGATTGCCCCGTCGGCAACGCCTGCGACGTGGATGGTGACGGTGCCTGTGGTTGTTGCCGTCACGATGTGTTCGCCGTTGACCGCCGAGTTGGTCGAGCCGGTGACGGTCACCGTCAGTCCTGCGCTGGCCACGTGGCCGGGTGCTGTGAAAACGATGTCTCCGCTGCTCGCGGACGCGGCGGTCACGGAGACCAGGCCGTAGCCGGTGACGAGGACGGAATCCAGCAGGCCGATGAAGGTCCCGAGGGTGGTGCTGAGGGTCGGATGTCCCGGCATGAGGGACGAGGTGTGCTTGACGCCCATGGTGTGTGGTCAGTGGTGTTGATGTGGATCAGGCCTGGCTGTCGATGTCGCCGCGCACCAGGATCGAGAACGAATCGGACTGTGTGGTCGGCTGCGATTGCTTGATGACGCGCGCGACCCAGATGGGCGCCAGTGCGCCGACCGTGTTGATGCGCAGACAGTTCCCGGACGCCCAGCCGGATCCCCATCCAAGTGCAGGGGCGCTGAAGTACGGCTGCGACGTAGCCGGGTTGATCGGAGAGAACGTCTCCGAGGTATTGCCAATGCCGATCACCCCCAGGTGTTCGCCGATGCAGCGAAACGACGTGGTGCCGGTGAATTGCAGGACGAACCGTTCCGTCACGCCGCCCAGGTTCGTTGTGGTGATGGGGTGATCGATGGTGTTGAAGGTGGCGTTGGCCTGGTCGCCGATGAGGTCGTCGGACCAGGTGTTGGTCCACGTGCCCTGGTCATAGACCGATGAAACGCGCGATTGCATATCGCCGATCAGCATTGCGCTGGACACGTAGGATCCGGCCGCCGGGTAGGCGTGGGAGATGGCGCGCGTGAGCGACAGGCGGCCGGTGATCTGGGCCTCCCGCACAAGCGCGGCATCCTCGATGCGGTGCTCGATGCGGATCGGTTGGCTGTAGCCGGAGACATTGGAAAACGTCACGGTGCCCGCATCGAGGTCGTGGCTGTATCCCGAGGTGATGGTTTGCCCGTTGGATCCGATGACGCGGGCCCGCGCCAGCCGCGTGCGGCCGGTGCTGATGGTCTGCCCGTTGGAAACGGTGGTCGGCGATGTGGTCTGCGTGTTGTGGACCACAGCGACCACGCCAGGCCGAAACACCGCGACGCGGCCATCACTGGGCAGGCGGACGGGATCGAGGCCGAGGATGTCGGCGTCGAGGGGGATGTAACTGTAGGCGACGGCGTTGTATCGCAGGGTGTCGGCCTGGACGGTCTCTGGGATCACCCAGCCAAGGCCGGAGATGCCGAGGTATGACAGGTTGATCTTGGCGCCCGGGTTGTTGGTGTCGGGCGGTGCTGATGTGGCCTGGCCGAAGCGCAGGACAACGACGCCGGTCTCGGCGTTGATGTGGCCCTTGCAATGGGCGGTCATCAAGTTGCCGTCGAGGTCGGCCGTTGCGCTGAAGGTGGTGCCGTCTCGGAGCTTGCCGGTCACGCTGAACGAGGCGGGCTTGATTGGCGCCTGGGCGGTGCGGAAGATGACGCCGTCGACGAACACGTCTTGCCGGTTCAAAACGGATGGTGACTTGATGCCTGTCAAGTCTGTCAGCTGGCTCGATGCGCCAGATGGCCAGGCCGTGAAGCTGGCCGTGGTTCCGGTCAGATAGCCGACCGATGTCCCTTCGCCTGTGGTTGGGAGCGGATCCATGATGATGGCGCTGTTGCGCGTCACGTACGTGGAAGATCCCAGTTTGAAGGTGACGTAGCCCCAGGATTGGCCGGTGTCGGAATAGCGATAGATCGACGAGCCAGAGAGCGCTGTCGTCAGCTGCACGGATCCCGTGGTTGTTGATCCGGACGTCGATGCGTACTGAGCAAACCCCTTTTCGTCCGTGTAGGAGGTCCACCAGGCCCAGGATGGAATGGGCATCGCCACGCTGGTCAGGCTTGGTTGCATGGCCAGGTCGATGGTACTGTTGCTGTTGCCCATGTACGTGATGTACGTGGGGTCATTGACGCTGCCACCGTGTGGAGTTTTGCGGGCCCACAAGGGTTGGGCCATCACGTAGCCGGTCACCGTCTTGGTGATCGCGATGGCTCCGGTGCTGTAGTTGATCGTGCCGACGTTGAGGTTGCCGGTCTGGTGGGTGACGTAGATCGCGCCGGATCCATCGTCCTGAAGCGGTAGGAGCGCGTACTCGGTGGCCGAGTCGTCCGGGTAGACGCGCATCTGGTAGGACGCGGCCATGGCCAGCCGCAGGGACCGCGGCTTGATCGGAGATCCGGGCAGCGTGGCTGTGAGAGTGGAGCCGGTGTCTGTCCACGCGGAAACGGATTCCGTTCTCTGCGTGGCCGCGGTGATCGACCAATTCAGCGTGGTGCCGGCTGGAGGCATCGCCAAAGGGGAGAACTGGACGCGGCCAGACCCGTACCAGCATTTGCCGACGGCGTCCCCGATGAGTCCGCCCGATGAGTCCATCGATGTCTTGGCGGCCCCGTCGTTCCAGCTCAGGCCCAAGGAACCGGGCTCGAAGGTGCCGATCGTGATGTCGAAGTACGCGCGCGCGTTGTTGTCCAGCTGGGGAGCCGTGATGGCTGCGCGGTCCTGGATCGGCGCCCATGAGTAGATGACTTGGCTGCCGATGTCGGGCAGGGCCCCCATGGTGAGCTGCACGGTGCCCGTGCTGGTGTTCAGCGAGCCGGCGCCGAGCGATGAGTCAGCCCCGACGATCGAACCGGTGCCGGTCTCCTGAAGGACGTACCAGCGGCCGCCAGACAGGTAGCTGATTTGCAGGCTGGCCGGTGCCGGGACAGGGTCCAGCGTGACGACTTGCGTCAGCGACTGCGATTGCTGGGTGACGGGCACGCCAATCGAGCGCGTGATGGTCTCGACCGTACTGGTCGGCGCGTAGGTGATGACGTGGGTCCCGCTGGACGGCCAGACCGTTGTCGACAGGGCAAGGATGCCGTTGGCGTAGTCGATCAAGCCGACGTTGGCGCCGTTGACGACCAGTTTCCCGGCTCGGTCGGTCATGGTCACGCCGTCTCGCGTCAGCAGCAGCGAGCCAGGGGAGATGCCGCCTCCCACGTAGAGCGATTGCGCCGGGCTGAAGGCCAGCGTCAGCGACTGCGTGATCGTGCCGGCGGCCGGGACGATGGCGGCCGTTTGCTGGTTCATCCGCGCGTCAGCGATGGGTGTCTCGACCTGGGCGGATGGGACCACCTGCGAGAAGATCGTCTCGACGTCGGCGCTGAAGTCTCCGATGGACACGTCGGCCGCCAGCGGGACGATGCCGAAATACTGGGCAGCGTCGGCGACGATGGTCTCGAAGAGCTCGGTCTTGCCGATGTAGGACACGGTGCTGTCCTCGTAGCTGTCCTTTGGCGTGAAGCCCGCGTAATCCTCGCGCAATGGGTCGGACAGCTCGATCGTGACCTCGGTTCGGTGGAAGGTTCGGTCGCCACTGCCGGGCACGGCGAATTCGCGGTCACGCGAGGACACTTGGGTGATCCGCACGTACTGGCTGTGTTCGGTCGACTGGCCAGCGTTGGCGCGCAGGTAGAGCGTGGTCCCAATGCTTGGAACAGCCACGCTCGCGCGCTGCAACATCGTCACGGTACGCATGCCGGCGATGTGGTCGCCGAACAGGAGCCCGCCGTACTGGGGGCCGCGCGTGAGGTAGGACTCCAGGCGGACCTGGGCGGACGATCGCGTGTCGAAGTATTCGCCGGTATGGAACAGCACGGCGCTGACGGCAGGGTCGTCCGGCGGATCGCTGATGATGGCGTTGACGCCGTAATAGCCGTCGTTCGAAAGCGTCCGGATGGCAGGGAAGATCTTGCGCAGGTTCACGCGGCCGACGGTGCGGTCGAGCTCGGAAATGTCCGGGAACAGGTTGTTCGATTGGCCGTCGATCACTTCCGCGCCCGTGGCTGCGCCACCGCCTTCCGGAACGTCTGCCGACACCTGGCTGGCCATGATCTTGATGTCGCCCTGCTGAATGGTCATCGAAACCTCCTAGAAACCCCCCCCTTTAGGGGGAGGAGGAAAGGAGGGCGGCCGACAGGCCGCATGGCGGCTTGTCCGGCGGCTGCCCCGTGGGTATAATGTGCGCACATGAAGCGCACCAACATCTTTCTGCCGGAGCAGCAGCGCACCGCCCTCCAGGCCCTGGCCGAGAAAACCGGCCTGACGGTGGCGGAGCTGGTCCGCCGCGCCATCGACGAATACCTGAAGCGCAACAAGTGATCCTCGTCTACCGTTACCGCGTCAAGAGCCTCAATGGCTTGCTGAACAAGCAGGCGCGGGCGGTGTCGTTCGTCTGGAACTACTGCAACGACCGACAGAAGGACGCGCTCAAGTGGGGCCGCCGCTGGCTCACCGGCTTCGACCTCAACAAGCTCACCACCGGCAGCAGCAAGGAACTCGGCCTGCACTCGGGAACCGTCAACGCGGTGTGCGAGCAGTACGCCAAGTCGCGCTCGCAGAAGAAGCGCCCCTTCCTTCGCTACCGAGGCCGGAAGTCGCTCGGCTGGGTGCCGCTCAAGGGACGCGACCTCAAGGAAACGCCCCACGGATTCCACTTCCATGGGCGCGAGTTCAAGGTCTTCAAGAGCCGCGAGCTGCCGGCCGGCGCCAGGATCAAGGACGGCACCAACTTCTCGCGCGATGCGCGCGGCAACTGGTTCCTGAACGTCTGCATCGAGGCGCCCGACGTTGAGGCTCATGCGCCGGTTCGTGGCGTCGGCATCGACCTCGGGCTCAAGGACTTCGCCACGCTCTCCACCGGCGAGAAGATCGAGAACCCGCGGCACTTCCGCCATCTCCAAGAGGCGCTTGCCAAGGCGCAGCGCGCCCGCAAGAAGCGGCAGGCCACGAACATCCACGCCAGCATTGCGAACGCGCGGCGGGACTTCCATCACAAGGCGGCGCTGAGCATCGTGCGCCGCTTCGACTACATCGCGGTGGGCAACGTGTCCGCCGCCCGACTTGCCAAGACCAGCATGGCGAAGTCCGTTCTCGATGCCGGCTGGTCGTCCTTCCGGGACATGCTCCGCTACAAGGCGATTGCGCACGGGGCCTGGTACGAGGAAGTGAACGAGGCGTACTCCACCCAGGTCTGCTCTGCGTGCGGCGCGATGCCCCCGCAGAGGCCGAAAGGTATCGCAGACCTCGGAATAAGGCAGTGGGTCTGCGGTGCGTGTGGTTGCGAACATGATCGTGATGTAAACGCTGCTGTGAACCTTCTTGCCCGCTCGGGACATCGAGCGCCTGTAGAGGGAATCCCCGTCCTTTAGGGCGGGGAGGATGTCAAGGGGTTACCTGTGTTGGGCGGGTCAGCCGATATCGATCAGCCTCAGCGTGACCACGCAATGGTCCGTTGGAGATGGGTCCGAGTAGTCGTCGATTGGCGTGCACTCGAGAGCGGTGCGCTCGTGGTCGTAGATCACCGTTCTCGTCACACCGCGAAACGACAGCGTCATCTGAGCGCCTGGAATCGCCCGCCAGGCATCGAGCTGAGCTACATCCGACCGCGTCATCCATCCAAATCCGGCGTCACCCTGCAATGTGATCTGTCGACCTCCGACATTCGTGGCCACGTCGACGATAAGATTTCCAGAAATGCTGCGCTCAGTGCTCTGCTGGACCGGCTGCCAGCCGAATTCGTCAGGCCAAGCCAGGTCATCAGACAGGGCCAGCGTGGTACCGCCATAGGTGATGGAATTGGTCATGGAGACGGAGCGTTCTGGGTGTTGGTGTCAGGATCCGATCGAGGCCTTCGACCGCTCAAGAAGGTCAATCAGGTCGGCTGCACCCCGATCGGTCGTTGGGAAGCTCGCAGACGAAGTCCCAAGCTCGAGCTTCACCGTGATCGTGCGCGAAGGTTCCGCTACTTGCACGGATGAACTGCTCTTGGCCTGCGTTGGAATGGATTGCATGGATCTAATCTGCTGCCGCAGGTCGCGCACCTGGGCCTGCAGTGCGCTGGCCTGGGCGTCTGTGCCGGCGGCGGCCGCCGCGGTGGTGGCTGAGGTGTTGGCGGTGTTGGTAGCGCCGAGCCCACCGTTTCCGGTGCTGCGCTGGGAGTTGATGCGCTCGAGCGCGCGCTGCGCCACGGCGGTCATCTCCTCGACCGATCGGCGCGCGTCCATGCTGATCGCGCTGGGGTTGGCGCCGGCATTGACCTGGGCGTTTTGCAGGGCTGCAGCCTTGAGCGACTCGACCAGGGCACGGTCCTGCTCGCTGATCGTTCCGGAGGCGAGCTTGTCTTTGACCGCCTGCAGGCCGGTGGCGTCCACCGGGGCGGCGTTGATCGTCTTGCGGGCCGCGTCGGCCTTCTGGGATTCTGCGGTGACCGCGGCGTTGCGCTGGCGGGCGTTGAACACGTCCACCTCGGCCGCCGCAGCGCGGATAGATTCGGCCGCGCCGTCGAAGCTGCGGCCGATCTGCTGGCCCGCATCGGCCCCCGCCTGGCCGGCGCGCGTCGACGCGCTGCCGGCTCCGGCCATGGCCGCGGCCACGCCGTCGGCGCCGATCTGCACCCCGCGCATCTCGGCCTCGACCTTGACCCACTCGGGCACCACGCCGCCGGCCGCCCTGGTGGCGTCGTTGGCGACCTTGACGAATGCTGCCGACACCTGGTCGGCGCTGGCCTTGCCGCTGGCCTTGAGCAGCTCGTAGGCCTGGATGGATGCGCCGACGCCCTGCTGCACGCCGGATGCGAGATCGACCCCGAGCAGCTTGGCGGCCGCCGTCACCCGCTGCATCTCCGGCGTCAGCTCGGCCGCCTTGGCGCGGGCCGCTTCGAGCGCGCCGCCGAGCGCCGCAGCCATCTCCGGCGAGCGGGCGATGATCTCCTCGATGCGCTGCTGCAGGGCCGCCGCCTCCTGCGTGGTCCTGGCGGCGGCGAGTTGCTGGTCGAAGGCGCGCAGCAACTCGGGGCCCGCGCGCTCTGCGGCGATGCCGGCGCGGTCGATCTCGGTGGCCAGCGCAGAGACGTTGCGCAGTCCCGCCTCGAACCCGGTGCTCACGCCGGTCTGGAGCGCCTGGAAGTCGACCCCGGCGGCCTTGGCTGCCTCGCGCAGGCCGGTGATGCCTGGCGTCAGTTCATCGACCTTGGCGCGGGCTTTTTCGAGGCCTTCGCGCAGCTGGTCGCCTGTGATGAGGCCCTGGGCGCCGAGTGCTTCGTAGCGCTGGATCACCGCGTCGACTGCCTGCGTGGTGCTGGCTGTGTTGATGGCCTTGCCGAGGCTGGCGGCCATGGCGTTGGTGGCGGCATTGCCACGCAGGCCGAGCCGGTCGATGCTGGCGGCGAGCTGGTCAACGTCGTTGATCGCGCTGGTGCTCGCGGCAGAGAAGCCGGTGCGCAGCTCTTCGGCGCTGGTGCCTGCGCGGCGCATGGATTCGATCGCCACGGCGTCGAGTGCGGCGGCCAGGCGGCGGGCGCCCTGCTCGCTGCCGTCGAAGGCGGCGCGGGCCTGAGCCTCGAACTTGCCGAGATCCTCGCCCTTGAGCGCGCCGGCCAGCGCATCACGCAACTGCTGGCCGTTGATCTGGCCCTTGACGGCGAGCGCATCGAGCGCCGCACCGGCCGTCTTGATGCCGGCCAGGTCGTCGAGGCGCAGCGACTTGGAGACCTTGTCGAGCGAGTCGGCGACGGTCTCGCCCTTGGCGCGCATCCCCTCGAACTCGGTGACGACGGCGCGCGCCTCCTTGGACAGGCCCAGGGCGGTATCGGCGGCGAGCTGCTGCTGCTGCCGAAGGGCCGCCGTGGCGACCGCGTTTTCCTTCGCCGCTTCGTCCTGCGCCTTCCAGGATCGCGTGATCTCATCGCTGCGATCGCGGAAGCCCGCAGCCTTGGCGGCCATCTCACCCAGCCAGCCGCCGATCGCCGGCAGGTTGGTGAGGATGCCGGCCAGCGTGAAGCTCTTGAGCGTGGCGAAGATGCCCGCCAGCCGACCGGCCTGCTCGATGGCGCCACCCGCAGACCCGCCCAGCGCGGACAGTTGCGCCGCCGCGGCCCGCTTGGCGGCCGTGTTGGCGCCGGTGGCCGTGGTGTTGGCGATCTGCGCCGCGGTGTTGGCCGCCGTCGCCGTGGTCTCTGCCGCCTTGGCGGTCGCGGCCTGGCCCGCCGCGCTGGCGTTGGCCAGGAAGGTGGACGCGAGCTGGATGGCCTTGTAAGCCGCGGCGGCCTTTCCTGCGGCGAAGAGCAGCGATGCGACCGTGTCGAGGTTGCGGCCCAGGGCGTTGATGGCCTCCGCAGCCGTGCGGCTGATGCCCGTTGCCTGGTCGACCTCGCCAACGTAGCGGGTCCACTCGGTGCTCAGGTTCTGGATGGCGCGCCCGACCGTGGGCGCAAGCTTGGAAAACTCGCCCTGGACGACCTGGGCCTGACCCTGCAGCGCCGCGATCACCACCTGGCTGGTGAGCCGGCCCGCCTCGGCCTGCGCGCGCAGCTCGCCGGTGGTGACGCCCAGGCCATCGGCCAGCGCCTTCGCCAGCCGGGGGGCCTGCTCCATCACGGAGTTGAATTCCTCGCCCCGGAGCACCCCGCTCTGCATGGCCTGGATGAGCTGCTGCAGCGCCGCGTCAGATGACTGCGCGCTGGCCCCGCTGATCTGGACCGCCTGGTTGATGGTTTCGGTCAGCGAAAGCGCGGTGCTCACCGCCTGCTGGGTGGACTGGCCAGAGGCCTTTCCCGCGTCGGCCAGACGCTGGAAGAGCGTCCCCGTCGACTCCAGTGAGCTGTTGGTGCGCGTGGCAACGTCGAACACGGCATTGAAGGCCGCCTGCAGTGCCGGGCCCTCTCCCGTGACGAGCTGGATGCGCGAGCGCAAGTTGGTGTAGGCGTCCGCCGCCCTGGACACGTCGCCCAGCGTGCCCGCCAGCATGCTGCCGCCGATGGCCGCGCCGGCCAGCGCCTGGATGCTGCGCAGCGACGCACCGATGGCGGTCAGCTCGCCGCGCACCGCCTGCGACGCCGTGACCTGCGACTGGGCCCCCGCCGTCGTCACCTGGGCTTGTTGCGCCGCGGCCTGGGCCGCCATGCGCGAGGCCTCGGCCTGCGCCAGGGTGGCCGCGCGGGCGCGCTGCTGCGCCGACGCAATGCCGTCCACGTCGACGCCGGCCCGGCGCATCTGCGCGGAGGCGTCGACCTGGGCCGACGCGGCCCGCATGAACTCGACCTGCGCCTGACGGGCCGCGCCGGCCAGTTGCTCCAGCACGGCGGCCTGTGCGGCGGTGGGCTGCTGGGTGCCGATGAGCTTGGCGCGGAACTGCTCCAGCGCCGTCTCACTGCGCACCACGGCCAGCCGGGCATCCTCGGTGGCCGACACGAGCGCGGTGTAGCTGCGTGCTCCGGCCGCGATGGCGGTGGACTGCTCCCGGGCCGCATCGGCCGCATCCTGAGCAGCACTCAGCTGGGCAGCCGCAGCGCTGCGGGCCGCCTCGGCGCTGGCCAGTGTGGCGGCGCGGGCGCGCTGCTGGGCAGCGGTGATGGCGTCCACATCCACGCCGGCCGCGCGGGTCTGGCGGGCGGCATCGGACTGGGCCTGGCTGGCCCGTGCGAAGTCGGCCTCAGCCCGGGCTGCGGCAGCCCCCAGGGACTGCAGGGCCTGGGCCTGCTCGGCACTGATCTCGTCCAGACCGGCCAGCCTGGCAGCGTAGGCGTCCAGCTCGGACCGGGTGCGGGCGACGGCGACGCGGGCCTCCTCGGTCTGGCTGGCCAGGGCCTCGAACCCGCGGGCGCTGGCCGCCGTCTGGCCGAGCTGCTGCACCTCGCTGCGGGTGGCTTCCAGTTCGTCGCGCAGCTCGGACTGCTTGGCGGCCACGCGGTCCAGCGGGATGCCGAACTGGTCCAGCCGGCCGCGGGCCTCGTTCAGCGCGGCGCTCTTGGACTCCAGGGCGGTCTGCGCCTTGCGGAGGTTGTCCTCCAGCTTCTGCAGCCGGCCCGCCTGGGCGGACGTGGGATCGGCCACGCCGACCAGCTTGGCGCGCAGCTCGTCGAGCTTCTGGCCGGCCAGCTCCACGTCCCGGGCAGCGGCCTCGGTCTCGGTGCTGAGCTTCTCGAAGGCTGTGATCGCGGCGTTCTGCTCGCCGATCTGCCGCAGCGCGCGGGCAGCAGCTTCAGCCCGGGTGGCCAGCGCCGGGTCGACGGCATCGTCCAGCTTGACGAAGGTCTGCGCCAGGCGCTCGACATCGGCCGCACCAGTGGCATTGGCCTCGACATCGAACCGGATTTTGGGGTCAGCCATGGCGCGCGGTCAGGGGTTGGCGGTGAGGATTGGGGCGGAGGATTCGGCCGGCGCCGCGTGGGCGTCGGCCGAGACTGCCCCGCCGAGGTAGCGGCAGGGCAGCGGCGCGCAGTCGGCACGCCAGAAGAGGGAGGACGGCGCCTGGAAGGGCGGCACGTCCAGGATGGGGATGGCGCGCAGCAGGTGGCGCGTCTTGCCCACCTCGACGGCCCGGCGGCCGTCTGGCAGGCGCCAGGGGTCGCCGGTGGCCATCGTGGCTCAGGCCAATCAGGCGCCGCGACCGCGGACGACGTAGGCGCTGGGCTTGGCGCTCGGCTTCTGCATCGAGCCGTTCAGCCCGATCTCGACGAGGTTGTCGCTCAGGAAGTCGATCTCCTGGTCGGGGGTCAGCACCACGTCCCAGAATTCGCCCTGGATCAGCTCGCCGGTGGCGATGTTCTCCCCGTCGAGCAGCACGTACACGCGGATAGACGCCTTGGTGCTGCCGTTGATGGCCCAGCCGTCGGCGATGGCCGCCTTGGTGTAGTCGACCTTGAGCGACTGCGCGTCGGTGATCGACCCGCCCGGGATGGCGCGGATCATGCCGATGTCGGTGTTCAGCTCGTAGTCGGTGTTCAGCTCGTAGGTGGTGGACGCGGCCGAGTTGGTGACGACGACGGCGCTGATCTTCTCGCCGGCCAGCTTGACCCAGCCGTCGAGCACTGCGGTGACGGCCTCGTCGACGACCGAGCCGGCCGATTGGCTGTACGTGGCCTCGCTGCCGAGGAACTGGTACATCAGGTTCGTCTTGTCGATCTTCTGCAGCGTCATGCCGAAATCGCTCGGCTCGGCCAGCATCACCGTGGTGATCGCCGAGCCGTAGCTGCCGCGCATCTTGGATTTCTGCTCTTTCTTGGCGCTGTTCGGCTTGATGGCCAGCTTGGTGGTGTTACCCACCATGCGCAGCGTGCCGCGGTTGCCGGAGGAGTCGAGTGGCGCCATGTAGACGTTGCCTGCGAGGATGAGACCTTCAGCCATGGAATGGCTCCTTTCAGTCGGTGGAGTTCAGTTCAGGCCCGCCGGCCCAGGGTGGGCAGGCGGTAGGAGAGGAGGAAGCGTGTGAGGACCAGCGCACCGCCCACGTCGATGCCGTCCAGCCGGTACAGGCGCTGGCCCTCCAGCGGCATGACGACGGCCAGGATCTGCCCGGCCGCCACCATGGCCCGCGTCTCGGCCAGCACCGCGTCGCGCAGCGTGGCCTTGACCTGTTCCATGTCCGCATCCGCCTGGGCGCGTGCATCGTCCGTGCGGGCAATGACGCCTACTGCCAGCGCGAACGATCGGCCCTCAGCCTGGTTTGGCTGATTGGGCTGGGCGTTGTTGCTGGCGGTACCAGGCAGGTCGTGCTCGTCCTCGACGAACACCACACGCGCTCCCTCATTGAGCGAGGCGCGCGAGGTGGGGTTGTCGCGTACCGCAGCCCCGAGGGGCTCGAAGTGCGCGCGCAACGCCGCGACGACCGCCTGGCTCAGGCGGTAGGGGATGGACTGGGACATGGTGGGTAGCGGTGGGCGGGGTGTGCGGATGCCGTCGGGCCATCAGGCCGTCAGAACATCAGCTGCTGGCGATGAGCTGCAGGCCGCAGCGGGACTCGAGCCCGTCGTTGACGGTGCGCGGCTCCCGTGCGCGGTAGCTGCCTGAGAAACGGGCCAGCCAGCCATTGCCGACGATGGTGAGGGTGTCCCCATCCACGACGTCGGGCCCTGTGGCGTAGGCCAGTGTCCGCCGCGCCGCCAGCGCCCTACCGTCGAGCGCGTCGTCGTCGCTGTCTCCCACGATGCCGCGGAACGTGACATCCGCGGTGAGCAGGCGCGAGCGGGTCACCTCGACGGTCCAGAATGGGTCGTCGAAGAAGACGGCGAGGTCGTCGGAGAGCATGGCGTAGGCTTGGCTGTGACGTGGGAAGGCTGTTGACATCCTCCCCGCCCTAAAGGACGGGGATTCCTCCTGCGAGACGCGCATGTCCGCGCGCGGCGATGTTCATGGCGGCATTCACGTCGCGGTCGTGTTCCGCGCCGCAGTTGCTGCAAGTCCATCGCCTCATTCGCAGACCTGTCCTACCTTTCGGACTGCTGGCGGGAATGACCCCGCAGCTCGAACAAGTCTGGGTTGTGTAGGCTTCATTCACCTCTTCAAAGAAGATGCCGGCCCCATGGCTCTTGTACTCCAGCATCGTCTTCAGCATTGACCATCCGGCGTCCAACGTGGACTTCGCCATCTTGGTCTTCACCATCGCGTCCGCACTCACGTTCCCGACGAAGATCGCCGCGTTGCGCGCGACCAGCCCCGTCGAGAACTTGTGCATCGCGTCCTTGCGCGTGTTGGCGATCTTCGCGTGGATCGCGCGGACCCTGCTCTTCTTGCGTGCCCGCTGGGCGATCCCCAGCGCGCCCTCATGCTTGCGGTACAGGCCGGACGCCAGCTCTTCACCGTCCGAGCATGTCGCCGCGGTCTTCAGGCCGAGGTCGACCCCCACAAGCCCCGTGCCGGCCGACTTCGGCACGTCCACCTTGACGCACACGTTCAGGTACCACCGTCCGCGCGCATCCTGCGAGAACGAGCCGGCGCGCAGATCGAACCGGCTCAGGCCGTAGCTGTCCCACAGGCTGAACCGGTGCCCCAGGAAGCTGACCTGTCCGGCCTTGTACTTCACCCCGCCCGCCTTGAACGGCACCCAGCCCAGCGAATACTTCGCCGACTTCTCGTTCGACACCCGCCAGTTCAGCCGCGACTTCTTGAACTGCTTGCGACGGGTCGCGTACTCCTCGCACACCAGTTGCACCGTGGCGCTGCCGATGCGCACGCCTTCGCACTTCGAGTACCCGGCCGTGAGCTTCTGCAGGTCGAACCCACTCAGCCACTCGCGGCGCTCTCGGATCGCCCGCGAACTTGTCTCGTTGCAGTAGTTCCACACGAAGTTCACCTCACGCGCCATCGCCGACAGCACGGCGGCGTGCTTGTCCTTGATGCGCAGCTTGAGGGTCTTGGTGGCTTCCATGTCGGTATTATAGATGTGTTGCGCGCAACAACGCAAGTTGTATCATGAGGCCATGCCAACAAAACCCGCCACGCCAGCACCGCCCATGACCAGCACGGAACGCTCGCGCAAGCGCCGCGAACGGCTGGCGAAGACGCAAACGGCCGAACTGCGCGGGGTCGTGCTGCCCGTCGAGCTGCACGCCGACGCGAAGCGGCTGATCGCCGAGTGGATGGCGTCTCTAAAGTTGAAGGGCTGACCAAGCCGTTCCGGCTTGAACGCTCGACCCCGGGCTGAACCCCGGGGTTTGCCGCTCAATCCCGA
>Ga0209099_1001931_pt1 | contig 19309 bp, 14 predicted proteins | sample AD_JPNHW2_MetaG_FD_184430 | JGI IMG/M metagenome (GOLD analysis project Ga0209099, IMG submission 184430) | Active sludge microbial communities of municipal wastewater-treating anaerobic digesters from Japan - AD_JPNHW2_MetaG (SPAdes) (version 2) | ecosystem: Engineered > Bioreactor > Anaerobic... | reverse complement strand
CCGGCTGGAGGGGGCGCCACTTCCGCATCCGTTGACAGCGGTGACGGAGACATTTCCCGCACTGGCATTGGCTGCCGCGTTGACAGTGATAAAGAAGGAGTTATTTCCGCTCACAATAGAAAACCCCGGGGGAAGGTTCCAGATATAGCCGGTCGCTGCCGGTACCGGTGGAATGGAATAGATGATCCCTAAGGCCGGAAGACAAACGTGAGAAGGCCCGTCTATGGTCCCGGCAGCGCCGGGAAGCAGGCACCCCGTGAGGATGATCTTGCTGTTTGATTCGGGGATGACGTTCAGGTTGTTTTTAGGAGTGGATCCAAACACCGTTGAATTGGGAACCTGCATGGTCAGAAGTTGTGCAGCAGTTGGCGGTACAGCCATGGTTGAGGCGTTGATCCCACAGGTGTAGGAAGGGGTAATTGAGGTTGCACTCATTGCGCCATAAATGAATTCGATCTTGCTGGTGGCTTCATACAACCTCACCTGGAAAGTGACATGATCTGAATTCGATTGATCGAGCGAGAAATGGGCCCATTCAATAACAAAAACACGGTTGCCCGGGACACCGAAGGTAACGTACCGGATGCTGTTGGTCAGGGTGTAACCCCAGGTTACCATTAAATCTTCATAAAAAGGAGCAATTGCCAGCAGGGTCCCGTTGGGGGAAGGGATTGAAAATGCCGAGTTATCAAATCCGTAAGGTTTATCCAGGTCACCTGCAGCACCATTGGTTGAAAAATCGAGGAAACCATTGGTGGAGACACTGACTTCCGTAAAATTGTAACCGAGGTAATTGAATGAAAATCCCAGCGGAACCGGGTAACTCCTGCTGTTGTTAGGGTTTCCGGGAGCCCGCCATGAAGTAACCCAGTTGCCGGTGTCTCCCACCGAATTATACACAATGCCGGTCTCCCTGGTAACCGTGTAAATGGATACCCCCTGCGCATCAGATATCGCCGGAATAAACAAAAGAAAAGTGAGGAAGTATAAAAAAGTTCTCATGCTGACAACAATTTGGCTACAATACAAATTTACACTGAAACCCTTCAGGGTAATCAAGCGGTTGTCAAATGTTTTAATCAAGTTGTCAACAAAGGCAAGCGGGTATTTCGCATGAATGGTTTGGATCGTTTTTAGCGGATCTTTATAAGTCTCCTGGTGAAAACGGAATCCCCGGAGGTGATCACCAGGGTGTAGATACCATCGGAAAGATGGCGGATATCAACCTGTTCAAAGAAAGTGCCCTGATCAACCGGAAGGTTTTCGTGGTGAATGGCCAGACTGCCGGAAGAAGTGAAAACTTTGAGCGACAGCTTCGCTTCTGTGATATCTTTCATGGCTATTCGGAACAGTCCATTTCCCGGGACAGGAAAGACCCGGAAAGTTTCCTGCTCCTGATCCTCCATGCCGACTACATCTACCCAAACCTGATTAGAAGCTTCCGAAGAACACCCGTCCAGAGTCACAACACACCAGTAGTAACCTGTGTTGTTCGTGACGGTATAGGTCTGTCCGGTCGCACCCGGCAGCAGTCCCGTTCCCTCATAATACCATTGGTTTCCCGACGGGGCGCTGCTGTTAAGGGTCATTCCGTCCAAAGTGACAACAGGTACTTCCGGTATCGGATGGACCGTTATCGTAGCCGATCCCGCCCCGCTGTTCAGACAAAGATGGCCGTCGGTGACCGAAATCACCGCATAGGTGGTGGTTTCAGCAGGAGCCACATCGAAAGTAAAGGGTGTGGCTGTGATTCCCGGTACTGAATATTGATGGATGCCATCGGAATAAATGATCTCCCAGGGAGGTGTTCCTGTCAGCCCGACGGAAAGCGGGGCGCTGTTCCCTGCGCAGATGGTCTGAGAACCGGTGATGGTTGCCGTGGGGGAGGGATTCACTGTCAGGGTCACCGTTCCGCTCGCTGAACCTGAACATCCGTTGCCGTCTGAAACTGCAGTGATCCAGTAGGAAGTGGTTTGGACCGGGGTTACCCAGAATAGGTACTGTGGAGAAGCAATGTTCTCAATCGGGAAGAGATCGGTTCCGTCCGTATAAACGATACTCCAGGGGGGTGAACCGGTCAATTCAACCATCAGGGGAGAAGAGGTTCCGGCACAGAGGGAGGCGGTTCCTGACAAACCGGCTGCAGGCAGCGGGTTAACAGCGACCGGATAAGGCGGCGAAGCCATCCCTGAACCGCAGAGATTGGTTCCATAAACTGAAAAGTCACCCGATTGAGCGCCGGCAGGGAAATCGACGGTGATTTGGTTTGTGTTTTCACCCTGAACGATGATGGCCCCCGGAGGGATGGTCCACACATACCCCGTGGCATTGGTTATCGGATCGACGGTGTAGGTCAGTCCGGTCAATCCTGAACAAACCTGATTCGGGCCGCTGATGGTACCCGCGGCGGCAGGTCCGGCGTTGACGATCGATCCATGGTGGTAAAAAAGCGAAGAGGGAAGATCATTCATCGCCTGGCCGTTTTCATCGGCGTACTCACAAGCGCCCCCTCCGCCTACCGTGTTGTTGAAACGGATGGAATCGTTCCCTGCCAGGTAAGTGAAGTTCAGCGTGAAAAGCGCACTTCCGTCGGCCAGGTTTTTGGGAATAACATTCGACCAAACGACCAGTACTTTATACAAATTGGAAGTGCCCCCGACTTTGACGACATTCAAAAAAAGTCCCGAGAGCTCGGAATTCACCGTATGAGAGCAATAAACCATCAGGGTGGAATCGTATTCAAGACGGAGAGAGATGGCCGTGACATTGACGAAATTGGTCACCGTGACAGGGACGCTGATGCTGCCTCCCGGACAGGATATTGCACTGCCGGCTGTTGTCACCGGTGCGTCGCGGGAAAATGCGGCGACAGGGAAGAAGGTGCCGGCAAGGAAAAACAGGCTCAGCAGGACAAAATGGTACCGGTTTTTTGGGAGTGCATCCATGTTCGAAATCAAGATTAAGCAGCGAAGGTCAATAATAACCACCACTGATCAGGTAGCCCTGGACGTACTCTTCAATCCCGGCCTCCAATGAATAAAAAGGTTTTATATAGCCGGCGGAACGGAGTTTGTCCATCGCAGCCTCTGTGAAATATTGGTATTTGTCTCGGATATCTATTGGCGTATCAATGAATTCAATAGCGGGAGGAAGATCCATTGCTGCAAAAACCGACCGGACCAGATCCAGAAAAGTCCGCGCCTGCCCTGTCCCCAGATTATAGATCCCTGAAACGGCAGGCTTTGTCTCTCCGTTTTCGGAGTTTTGTAATCCACTGTCCATCAGAAAATACATCACATCGGTCACATCTTTTACGTAGATGAAATCGCGCAACTGTTCGCCGTCTTTGTATTCGGGCCGGTGGGAGCGGAAAAGTTTCACGGATTTTCCTTCACTTCCAATCTGCCTGAAAGCATGAAAAATCACTGAAGCCATCCGGCCTTTGTGGTATTCGTTGGGACCATAAACATTGAAAAACTTAAGCCCGTACCAACGCGGAGGAGCTTTTTCCTGCTTCAAAACCCATTTATCGAAGTCGTTTTTTGACTCGCCATAAGGATTCAGCGGTTTCAGACGGTAAGAGAGTGCCGGGTCACGGTCGTCATAGCCCAGCGAACCATCTCCATAAGTGGCTGCCGACGAGGCATATACCAGTGGAATGGAGTGGCGGGCGCAGATGTTCCACAAGGTTTTGCTGTAATTGAGGTTCAGCTCATCAAAAACTGCTTTGTTGAATTCGGTTGTATCGGTACGCGCTCCAAGATGAAAGATGAAATCTGTCTCCGGAGCATGGCGCTCCAGCCAATCGGGAAAGGTGCTCCTTTCAACCTGTTCCCTGAAGATCTTGTGGGTGAGATTGCCTTGTTTCCTGGTCTGTGTGAAATCGTCCACCAGCACGATCTCTTTAATGCCCTTGTTATTGAGCTTGCTTACCATGCAACTTCCGATGAAGCCTGCTGCACCTGTGACAATGATCATGACCCGCGGGGTGTTGGAAAGGACAAATTTACACCAAAACACTGTCATTTTCCAAACCAGGAGATATAAATTCGTAAATCGTAATTCCTGTCAATTGTAAATGAATTTCCGATTGTTTCGATTGACATTGTTTTCGGTGATTAGGAGGTCACTGCCAAAACCTGAAGAGATCTTCGGGGGATTCCCGCTCTTTCAGTACCGTAAATTGTTCACCCTCTTTGAAATAGCCTAAAACCCTCGGGGTTTGACGGCTGTTATAGCGTGAACACATGCTGAAGGTGTAACTTCCCGTGTCATGTACTACCAGGAAATCTCCCTCTTCCACTCTGGGCAACCGGATCCCCTTCGCCAGGATATCTCCTGCAAAACATAACGGACCTGCAAGATGGTAGGGGTTATCATCCATTCCCTCTTTCCGGTTCCCCGCTGCATCAAAAAGTGTGTACTGGTGATGCCAGTCTTTGGGATTGAGACATTCCCTCACGAAAAGATCCGCCCCAGTGTGGAGCATCGCCGTGTTGATTCCCGGATCACGTTTGACATACTCCACACGGCTTACCGTCCATCCTGAATGAGTAAATATCCACCGTCCGAATTCGGTGATCAGCGAGAAAGGGGCGCTTTCGTCAAACAGCAGCGGCGCACGTTCCCGGATGGCTGCCCCATAAGCTTCCATGGCCGGCCCCTGCGTTTCGAAAAGATAGGAGATGGGCAGCCCGCCACCGATATCCATGATCCTCACCGGTGGAAAACCAAGCGCCTTGCGCTGCTTATTCACACGCAACACGAAATCATAAAGGATACCTATCCCGTCAATCAACAATTGCATCGGGCAACCTTGCGACCCAACATGGAGGTGGACACCGGTCAGCCAATCGAAGGTGGTAAAAGCTTTTTCCAGCGCTTCTCTCCCGGTTTTTATAGGAACCCCGAATTTCGAATACTCCCCGGCCACACTCGATTCCAGGATGGCACCCACCCCAACCTGGGGATTGATCCGGATACCGACCGATCCTTTTAAAACCCGGCCGGGCATCCCTTCTTCATCCCGGCTACCCTCCGGTTCCCGAGGATTTGTATTCTCCCCCTCCAGCCAACCGGCAATACGTTTTAACTCCGAAAAGTTATCCACATTGATGTGCACCCCTTTACGCAAAGCCATGTCAAGCTCTTCATGGGTTTTCACAGGAGAATCATAAACGATCCTTCGCGGGGAAAAACCGGCTCGCAAAGCCAGCCATACCTCTCCGATGGATGCAGCCTCCACCCCGATGTTCAGGCCTTTCACCTCCCTTGCCCATTCCATGACACGAACCAATGGGTTGGCTTTAACCGCCAACGCGTGCAGGGTAGGAGGAGGAAAGCACCTGCCCAACCGTTGCAACCGCGCTTCCAGGTAAGTCAGATCATAAAAGATCGCTGCCGAATCTTCCCTCCGTAACCATCCTTCCTTCAACGCTTTTTTCAACACCAATCCAACCTTATCGGGCGTAACATGCTCACTGTCAACATATTCCATATCATATTGATTATAAGACTGTTGTAATCAGATTATACCTCGTTCCACCGCAAGTTGGCGGAGTTGCTGAAGGGCCTGATGGCCTTTTGCTCCCAAAGTCAGGGTAAAATCGTTGACATAGAGCTGAATATGTTGCCTCATCACCTGCAGATCCATCTCTTGGGCATGTGATTGTACAAACGGCATGGCTATCGCCGGATGATCAAGAGAATAGCTTACGCTGCGGTGAAGGATCCGGTTCAGTTTAGCGACGGTTTCATTTCCCAATTCTTTCCGGGCCAGGATACCACCCAACGGGATCATCGACCCTGTGCGACTTTCCCATAGAGCTCCCAGATCGGCGATACAGACCAGCCCTTTTTGCATATAGGTAAAACGGTTCTCGTGAATGATCACCCCCGCATCGACCTCCCCGTTGAGAAGGGCCTCCTCGATGGCGGAAAAGACCATGAATCGTTTCTCTTTCGGCGGGGGAGCTAATAAGCGAAGCAAAAGGTGGGCTGTGGTATAGGCGCCGGGAACAGCCACTACCTTGTTGCTCAGTTGCTCAAGGGCAAATGCTTTTTTGGCAATCAGCAAGGGCCCGTTGCCTTGTCCCAAAGCGCTTCCGGAATCGAGCAGGGTGTAGCCATCCTGAAGATAAAGCCAGGCATGATAGCTGACCTTCACCATGTCGGGTTTGCCTTGCAGGGCCATCCCGTTGAGGGTTTCCACATCATGAAATTCGACGGAGAACGCTAAACCTTCCAGGTCGATTCTGCCATTAATAATGGGATCGAAAATAAAAGTGTCGTTTGGGCAGGGGGAGATGGCTAAACGGATTTCCATGGGAGGGTTGATTAACGGATGGGAGGAGTGTCGGATAAAAAGTTAATCCATAAGGAAAAGTCGGTTCAGGAATTCATTCAAACGGCGGATGGCCAGCGGAATGTCCCATTTCGATCGATCGCGTGGTTCTACCCGGTTGGAGATCGCGCGAACCTGGAAAAATGGAGTTTGGCTAACCAGGCAGGCGTACAGGAAAGCCGCTCCCTCCATGCTCTCCACGTCGGGATGACAAAGAGAAACAACCCGGTTAATGCTTTCCTGACGGCCATGAACCGTGTTGACGGTGATGCCGCTCACGCTTTTCAGCCGTGTTACCTCCTCCAACCGGAGCACTGTTTCCAACCGGTTTACCATTCCGGTAAAGGAACCGGTTTCGCGATTCTCAAAAAAATAATTGACAAGTTTTCCGTCCCTGAAAGGAAATTGATGGGCTTCGATGAGTTTCATCCCGAAAACCGAAAGGAACTCTTCATGGTCCTCAGCCCCCATCTCGGGAAGGGACTCCTTTACAATATGAACAACAGAACCGATGGGATAATCCGTCGTAAAGGATCCTGCAATGCCCGCAGTGATTATAAAATCATAGGTCTGCCTTGTCAATTGACGCCCCAGGTGAAATGCGGCCGGCACCATACCGACGCCGGTGATCAGTACATCCAGCATCGCCTTTTTCAACGCGTACGACCTGAGGTTTTCCCTGACTTCTGAACAGGGTCCCAGGGTTTCTAGGAAAGGGGCTGTTTCCGGGTAGGTAGCAGCGGTGAGCAGGAGGCGCATGCCTTTATCTTTCCCACAAAAGTAGCTTTTTCTCATCAAATAATTCTTAGCTTTGTGCCTCTTTCTAAACGACTCACCATTAAATCAAATCACCATGACTGACAAAGTTCAAAAGATCCTCAGTGACTCCAAGGCGGCACGCTGGACTGCCTTGGCGCTGGTTTCGATTACCATGCTTGCTGCTTACTATTTCGTTGACATGATCGCTCCCCTCGAATCGTTGCTCGAAATGAAGCCTTATTCTTGGACGCCAAGTAACTACGGCTTTTTCTCAGGTTCAGAGTACATGTTGAATGTACTGGGGTTCCTGATCCTATCAGGGATCATCCTGGATAAAATGGGCATTCGTTTTACCGGGTTGACCGCCACCGTCGTGATGCTTTGTGGCGGGTTGATCAAGATGTATGCGTTGACTCCCTATTTTGTCAACGGTGGATTTGGATTTGGATTTTTCAATTCATTCTGGACTTCCATGCCCGCAGCAGCCAAACTGGCTGCCTTCGGCTATGGCATCTTCGGTATCGGGGTGGAGATGGCAGGTATCACCACTTCACGGACCATCGTCAAATGGTTCCAAGGCAAAGAACTAGCCCTGGCCATGGGGATGCAGCTCGCCACCGCGCGGTTGGGCGCCTCCATTGCCTTTTTCTTCTCCGCCGACATTGCCGGTGAAAAGGTGGTCGACGGAATCCGCACCGGAAACATCATGAACCCCGTGTACCTCGGTATAGCCCTGGTGTGTATCGGTTTCCTCACCTTCCTGATCTATACCTTCATGGATAAAAAACTGGATAAGCAAACCGGTTCCGCAGGTCCGGGCCCCGATCCAACCGAAGAGTTTCATGTAAGAGACCTGGCAAAGATAATCACCAACCGCGGGTTTCTGCTCATCGCGCTGCTTTGTGTGCTCTTCTATTCAGGAGTCTTCCCATTTCTGAAATACGCGGTCCACATGATGCAGGCTAAACTGGGCGTTGATGCCCACATCGCCGGTAAAATTTCCGGACTGCTGCCCATCGGCACCATCCTCCTGACCCCCATCATCGGTAACTTCCTTGATAAACACGGAAAAGGAGCTACCATCATGATCTTTGGCGCTATTCTGCTCACCCTCGCCCATCTTACCTTCGCCTTTATGCCTAACAGCATTCCCATGGCCATCATCGCCATTATTGTCCTGGGTATCGCCTTCTCCCTGGTCCCGGCATCCATGTGGCCCTCTGTCCCCAAGATCGTGGAAGAACGATACCTTGGATCGGCCTACGCCCTGGTTTTCTGGATCCAGAACATCGGACTGATGTTTTTCCCCTGGCTGATAGGCAACGTGATCGAAATCGTGAACCCCGGCGTGGCTGAAGCCATCCAAAACGGCGACGTAACCGCAGTTTACAGCTATACCGTGCCCATGCTGGTGTTTTCAAGCCTGGGTGTGGCCGCCATATTTTTAGCCTTCCTGTTACTCCGTGAGGATAAACGGAAAGGATATGGGCTGGAATTACCCAATAAAAAAAGTTAAAAACCTTTCAGGATGAAAAACGGTCTGATTCCCGGGATTTTTCTGGTTCTTTCCCTGCTCCAGGGAAATCCCGGCCATGCCATGAAATGTTCTCCGCTGATCCCTTCATCAGCCTCTCCTGCCCGCCAACTCACCGATACAGTTTACCGGATGGATTTTGAAACCATCCCCGACTTTTCACTGACCTTCGGCGACTGGACGACAGCTGACATTGACCATCAAGCAACCTACGGGATTGAGAATCACACCTTCCCGCATCAATTGGAACCCATGGCTTTCCTCTGTTTCAACCCGGCACAGGTAGTCCCTTCGATGGCTTCTGAACCCAACATCCAACCCCATGGCGGCCAACGTTTTGGCGCTTGTTTTTCATCCAATCCCCCCTCCAATAACGACTGGTTCATCTCACCCCATGTGCAACTGGGACTGAATGGCAGCTTCTCCTTCTGGATCAAATCATTCAGCGATCTCTACGGTTTGGATAAGTACCAGGTACTGGTCTCTGTCACCGATAACAACCCGGCCAGCTTTATTCCGATTTCTGATCCTGACACGCTCACGACAACCCTCACCTGGACCCGGCATAGCTACAACCTGGCCAATTACAACAACCAGGCTGTCTATCTGGCCATCCGCTGTGTGTCGAACGACAACTGGCTGATAATGATCGATGACCTGGAGATACACCCCCAATCATCCGATACACTGACAGCCGGTTTCATGGCCGATAAAACGACCGCGCGGGTAGGAGAGGCGATCAACTTCACCGACCAATCCATCGGATTTCCTGCTACCTGGGAATGGAGTTTTCCCGGAGGCACCCCGGCAACCTCGGTGATGTCCAATCCTGACAATATAAAATATTCAATGCCAGGTGTTTATTCGGTTACACTCAGGGTTGGCAACGGAGTGACCTATGATACGCTGACCCGTGAAAACTATATTACCATCACAGGTTATCCTTCGAATGTGACCCAGGATTTTGAGGCAGTGGAATCGTTCTCCCTGGTTTTTGAACCCTGGACCACCATCGATGTGGGTGGCGGCAACACATACGGCATCAACGGGGTTTCCTTTCCGCACCAGTTTGCACCGATGGCCTATATCAACTTTGTCCCTTCGGCCACCTCCCCGGCCCTCACCAACATGCTTCCCCATTCGGGAACAAAATCGGGATGCTGCTTCTCCTCCGAACCGCCTTCCAATCCCAACAACAAATGGCTGATTTCACCTAAAATGACATTGGGAACAGCCCCACAGATTGAGCTTTGGGTCCAGACCTATAACTCGGAATACGGTGATGAAAAATTCAATATCGCGGTCTCTACGACCGACCTCAACCCCTCGAGTTTTACTCTCTTGACTTCCACACCGGAAACCGCCCCCATCGCGTGGACCCGGAGAACATTCAGCCTGGCTGCTTATACCAACCAAACCGTTTATGTTGCAATCCAATGTGTTACCGATAACGGCTTCATCTTTATGGTCGATGACATCGCCATAACCTCCGCGGTTGGACTGCCGGAAACAGCTGATATAAGCCTTTTCTCAGTTTATCCCAACCCGGCAAAGCAGCATTTCACCATCGATCCGGGAACAGCCAACATGGAACATTACACCCTCGAATTGATTAGCCCCGGAGGTAAAACCCTCCGGACATGGAATTCCCCGGGCGGAAAGGATAACAATCTTTACGATATCCGTGGAATTTCACCGGGTATCTACCTCCTTCGGTTTACACAGCTTTCAGGAACTGCTATAAGAAAACTCACCATCCTTCCCTAATACGTGTCGTTTATGATGACAGGAAATCGTTTAAAATTACTGACAGGGATCTTCCTTCCGATATTCCTCTTGCTGCCGGTGATGGTGATGGCGCAATTGAACCGGGGAGGGGTTCCCATTAGTTTCACGTATGCTTTAGCGCCTGATGACCGGTCAATCGTAAGGCTGACCCCGCCCGATCTATCTGCGGTTCGTTCTGAAGATGAACAGAACCCGTTACCCTACCGCTTTGCCATCAACCTTCCGGCATCCATCGACATCCGCCGCGATGGGTTCTGGACAACGGCCGGGAACGGATCAGATCTGTGGAGGATCACGATTCACGCTCCCGGTGCCCTGGCGATCACTTTGTATTTCGACCGCTTTCATTTGCCAGCCGATGGACGGTTTTTCGTCTATTCCCCCGACCGCTCCCGGCTGTTGGGCGCTTTCACGGAATTGAATAACCAGGAGACCAACACCTTTGCGACTGCTTTGGTGGCAGGGGATCAAGTCACCCTCGAATACAATGCCCCGGCCGGTTCTCCTGTGCCGGAACTTCACTTGTCGGAAGTTGCTTATGCTTACCGCGGAGTCGAAAGCCCGGAAGGGGGAGAAAGAACAGGATTCGGCGCCTCCGGTCCATGCGAGGTGAACGTGAAATGTTCAGAAGGCAATGACTGGCAAAACCAAAGCCGGAGCGTCGCCAGGGTCGAAGTCAAACGTGGCACCGCTTCCGTGTGGTGTACCGGTTCACTGGTCAATAACACCCGCAATGACGGAACGCCCTATCTTCTCACGGCCGATCATTGCGGAAGACTATCGACAACCCAGGACCTGAGCCAATGGGTGGTCTATTTCAATTACCAGGGAACTGCCTGTCCCAACCCCGCCCTTGAACCCTCTTACAGGGCCATGACCGGAGTCCGGCTGATCGCCCATGGAGGAGGTGGCGGCAATACCGGATCCGATTTCTACCTGGTGCGTATGCTCAATCCGATCCCCGATACCTTCAATGTCTATTTCAACGGCTGGAGCCGTGATACCATTCCAAGCCCTTCCGGGAGTTCCATCCACCATCCCCAGGGCGACATCAAAAAGATCTCAACCTACACCACCCCGCTGATCCGTTCCACCTGGAACTACCCTTACCAATACACCCATTGGAAGGTCAAATGGTCTAAAACAGCCAACGGACAGGGTGTTACGGAAGGAGGTTCCTCGGGATCACCGCTCTACGATGACAATGGACTACTGGTCGGGACCCTTACCGGTGGCGACTCGGCATGCGATTCGTTACATGTGGACCTGTCAGACTACTATGGTATGTTTTACTATCATTGGGACCGCAACGGGACTGACTCCGCCAGCGTTTTGAAATACTGGCTCGACCCTATCCAATCCGATGTTAAAGATTTGAACGGCTGGGCACTCGGAACCGGATCACACCCCTACACGGCAGATTTCGTTATCTATCCTAATCCCGTTACCTCCCTGCTTACAGTCAAAGCCCCTGCAGCAATGAACCAGGGCGTGACAGAGATCCATATTGCCGACCTCTGGGGAAAACTCCGGCTGACCGTCCGATGGAATCCGGCCCATGAAGCGGAAAAACAATTAGACCTTTCAGGATGGGCGCCGGGCATTTATTTCCTTACGACCGGGGATATCAGCAGCCGTGTGATGCGAAAGATCATCAAATTATGAACCAATCCCCCGACCTTGCCCGCGAGGCCCTGATCCGGGAGATGGATATCTCAATGACAATCAAGGCATTGTCCCTGAAAATCATGGCTGGTGGGCGACTGTCACCGGAGGAGGGGTTACAACTCTATCAGCAGGGACCAACCGGTTTGCTGGGAATGCTGGCCGACACCATCAGAATTCGCAAGAACGGCAACAAGGCCTATTTCATCCGGAACCATCACATCGAACCGACCAATATTTGCATCAACAAGTGCCTTTTCTGTTCCTTCTCCCACCATTTCAGCCCCGAACGGTGGGAATTGTCTATCGAAGAGATATTGACTACCGTCGGAACTTTGGATGATTCGATCCGTGAACTGCACATCACGGGAGCGGTTCATCCCGATCGCGACCTCTACTATTATGGCGACCTGCTGAAAAAAATCAAAGTCCTCCGGCCCACCCTTGCTGTCAAAGCCTATTCTGCCGTGGAACTCGATCAGATGATCCGCAAAGCAGGACTCAGTTATTCCGAAGGAATCACCTACCTCAAATCCTGCGGATTGGATTCCATCCCCGGAGGAGGAGCAGAGATATTCGATGAAACCTTACGCAAGGTGATCTGCGGGATGAAAACTACCTCCACCGCCTGGCTGGAGATCCATGAAACAGCTCACCGGGCTGGCATCTCCTCCAATGCCACCATGCTCTACGGACACCTGGAGACCCCGGCCCACCGGATCGACCACCTCGACCGGCTCAGAACGCTTCAGGATCGTACCTTGGGCTTTAACGCCTTCATCCCTCTGAAATTCCGCAATAGCAACAACAAACTTTCGGATCTTCAGGAAACCAGCCCGGTGGACGACATGAAACTCTATGCCATCTCCCGGATCTACCTGGATAATTTCCCCCATATCAAGGCCTATTGGCCCGCAATAGGCAAGCAACTGGCAGGTATCTCCCTCTCTTTCGGGGTGGATGACCTCGACGGCACCATCAATGATTCAACCAGGATCTATTCCCTGGCAGGCGCTGAAGACCAGAACCCGGTCATGACCGTTTCCGAAATGCAGGATTTGATCACTTCCGCCAACAGGATCCCGGTGGAACGAGATGCATGGTACAACCCGCTCGGATCATAGTTCATGATCCTGTGATTGTGAAATGATAGCATGAATCTTTTCGGTTATTGACTTGATATCCAGGTCTTTAAATGCATTATAAGGAACCGGATCATGTACTGTCGCCCGAATATCTTGGTTATTATTGATCAGAAAACCTCCTTTCCGAATCGCTTTGGAGGTACCCGAGATGACAATGGGAAGGATGGGAACCTCGTTTTTAAGGGCCAGGTGAAAAGCACCTGATTTAAAGGACTGTAAACGACCGTCCTTCGAACGGGTTCCTTCCGGAAAGATCATCACTGAATTCCCCTGGTGCAACGTACGGGATGCGTCGGTCATCATCTGTTTCATGCTGCTCGCTTTTCCTCTTTCCACCGAAATGTAGCGGTTCAGCCACATGTTCCACCCGATGAAGGGGAAAGCAAACAATGATTTTTTAGCCACCCACTTGAAGTGTGTTTTCAGGAGGAAAAGGACAATGATGTCGGCGCCCGATTGGTGATTGGAAACCATGACATAGACTTGCCGCGGATCTATTTTTTCGCGGCCGATGATCTTAATTTTCCATAATGGATTGATAGATAATACGATGTATGACCAAAGGCAGGCGTATTGATGCAGGATCAGGAGGCGTTTATCAAAGAGGAAGGTCAAAAGGAAGATCACGAAGGAGAGGGGGAAAAGCAAAGCGGAGATGGTGAAGAGTTCGACCCAGAACCAGAGTGATGCCAGGAAACGGAGGATGGTTTGCATGATGGAGCAGATTAGGGCGCTTCAGGATTTTGATGAAGGGAATAGTTCCTCCATTTTGCTATAACACTTTGAAAATCGTCAGGGTATTCTGAATCGAATTGAAGATAGGCGCCGGTGGAAGGATGGCGAAATCCCAGCGATTGGGCGTGGAGTGCCTGGCGGGGTATCAGTTTGAAGCAGTTTTGCACGAATTGCCGGTATTTCGTGAAGGTAGTTCCTTTCAGGATTTCTGATCCCCCATAGAGTTCATCGTTGAACAGAGGGTGTCCGATATGGCGGAAATGAACGCGGATCTGGTGGGTCCTTCCTGTTTCAAGCCGGCATTCGACCAGTGTCACGTAGCCGAACCTTTCCAAAACCCGGTAGTGTGTGACCGCGTGCCGGCCTTTTTCATCGTCATCGTACACAGTATGGATCAGCCGGTTGCGTGGATCGCGGCCCACGTTACCGGTGATGGTTCCCTGCTCTTCCGCGAGGTTGCCCCAAACAAGGGCAACATATTTCCGGTCGATGGTATGGTCGAAAAACTGTTTGGCCAGCTTTGACTGGGCCAGTTCATTCTTTGCAACCAGCAGGATACCGCTGGTATCTTTATCGATCCGGTGGACCAGGAACGGCTTGGGAGCTTCCTCTCCGTGCGGTTCCTGCTGCAAGTGGTAAAGCAGGGCATGTTGCAGCGTGCCTGTGAAATTGCCGTGCCCGGGATGGACCACCATACCGGGCACTTTGTTGACGACTATGATGTCGTCATCTTCGAAGACAATGTTGATCGGAATATTCTCGGGATAAATCTCGGTATCGCGCGGTGGGTAAGCCAGGACAATGGTTATCAAGTCGCAGGGACGAACTTTGTAGCTGGGTTTTACAACGGTACCGTTGACCAGGATATTCCCGGCACGGGCGGCATTTTGAATTCTGTTGCGGGAGGCGTTCCCGATTTTCGCCATCACGTATTTGTCGATCCGCAAAGGCGATTGTCCTTTGTCGGCTATGAACCGGAAGTGCTCGTACAATTCGCCGGATTCTTCGCTGATCCCTTCAGGTTCAATCATAAGGCCCGTGTTGACTGCTAAGGGGTGATAACCAGTTTGGCTGTTCCGGTAAGGGTTCCCTCTCTGTCGGAGAGAACGACCAGGTAGATACCACCGGGAAGAGCGGAAACATCCACAGACGGGGTGAAGGCAGACCGGATGACGGCTTGGCCGGTAAGGTTGTAAACCGTGAGGGAAAGGAGGTCCTTCCTGAGGTTGCAGCGATTACCATCTTCCAGTCTGATCGTCATCCTTCCTGAAGAAACCGGGTTGGGAGAGAGGACAAAGGAAAGGCGATCGTGTGGTATTTCACCGGTACCCAAGGGGATGGCTTTGCCTACTACCGGGCGCATCATCAACGATCCGGAGAAGAAAGAGTTGTTCCACTGTCCCATGGTGTTGTAAAAAATCTCGTCCTGACTGTTGTTGTACGTATCGAAACCAACATTCAGGTTATCGTTGGTGGTTTGGATCCAGCCAATGTAGAAGGTTCCCGTGATCCTAACCGGGGGATATAGATGATAGGTGACAAATTGGTTGAGTGAATCGGCAAAAGAGGTGAGTACAAGGTCAGAGTAAATGGTATCTCCCGGAATTCCGGCGTTATCATTCCAGACACACAGGTAGAACCATTGTTGGTTGGCATGAGTCAGTGTTTGGTTGAAATAGACGTGGATGGCACGCAGGGTATCCGGTGAGCGGTTGAGGCGGAACCGGTAGGCCAGTTTCGATCCTGCCGGTGTAAGGCCGTAACCCGCTTCCGGTGTGCCGTCATCATAGGCGTAGTAGTTCCTGAACCGTTGCCATGCTTGCATCGTGTCGCCCAGTACTGATCCCGTGGCGGTATCCCTTACTATGTGAGTCATCAGGAAAGATGCGGTATCTTCCAACCCGATGGGAAAGATGAAAGGAACCGGAGGATGCGCGAAAGGCTGGTAGTTCACATACCCGTTGTAATAAAAAGTGGGGATGGCATAGTTGCCGCCATTGTAGGATTTTGAAGAGGTTCCTCCCGGGGCGGTGACATAATAGCGGTAGTTACTCACATGACTGAGCAGATCCCTGTTGCTGATCAGAATGTTGATGGAGTCGCTGACTTCATTGGTAGGATCATCGCAATACTGGAGATAGGGCATCTCCTGGTATTTTTTCAGCATGGCAGGGGGGCGTTCGATAAAACGGATTTCCGGGTGAATGGTATCGTTGAGGTTCCGGTCGCAGTTGAGGTAAACATTATCGATGTTCCATTGATCGGTATTGCTTTGCCAGCTGGGTTCCGAACTGCTTGCAAGGCTGACATAGTTAAAGAAACGGAAGCGGAACCGGTCGGTGAAATAGCTTGGGTCGCGCAGGGGAATCATCACTTGCCGGAAATACTGGTTTCCCTGGAAATAAAAGGTATCGAGCGCCATCCCCTTGGCAAACCAGACCCTGTTCCATTGGTCGGGCAGGGGAATGGTATCGGTGGGGGAGATGCTGTCGTGAGCCGGCCGGAAGAACTCAAGGATCAGCGAATCGGAGGTTTGCGGAGGGCGACCTCTTCCCTGGGGTTGGTAATAAAAACTCAGGTAAACCGAATCGGAGGGACCCAGCGGCCGGGGTGCCGGGGTAAAGAGGGTATCGAGCCGGATGTAACGGGATGTCAGGTAATCGGCAACAAAGGCTGCAGGGCCGGGAACCGCATGGCTGTAAAGCATTCCCGAATCGTTGATCGCATCGAGTGTGATGGCGCCCAGGTTGGGCGGGAAATAAGGGAAATCGTTGTTTTCAAAGGCGTACCGGTCGCTCCAGCGAAGCGGTGAAGGGTAGATCCCGTTGGAAGAGAAATCATCGAAAAAAGGCAATTGGATAGGAAGGGTGTCAGTCATCTCCTTAACGCTTTTCAACCGGTCGTTTGCAATGAATTTTTGCTTCACCACGGGATTGATCTGCAAACCCGTCAGCACCTCCTGTGCAGTCAGGGTGGTCACGGAAAACAACAGGAGCAGGAAGATAGTATAAGGGCGCATAAGCGTTTTTTGTGATGATTTTTGGTGTGCTACAATCAACCGGTTTTAGCGTTCTTCTTCAGGTATTTCATGGTCCAGGGAGTCTCCCTGTTTCATTTCAGCCGCTTTGGCTCCCATCCCGACCGTCAGGTCGATGACAGATCCCTTGTCGATCAGGGTTCCCGTTTTGATCGACCTGCCTTCAAACAACTGGTTCTGTACTGCATCCTCATCAAATGACCGGATATACCTGAGTTTTCCCAGCCGGAGGCCTGCTGATTCCAGCATCGACTGCGCCTGACGGAGCGTCAGATCCCTCAGGTCGGGCATCGGGGTCTTTTCCGGAACAAAAGAGGTGATCGAAAGATAGATGGTACGGTTCTTTTTGACTTTTGAACCCGGGTAAGGATCCTGTGAAAGGATGGTCCCTTTTGGTTTTCCCGGATCAAAAATTGAATCCACCACCGAAAACTGATAATTCCGGTTGTCGGGATTACCCGTGACATCCTGTACATAAATACCGCGGAAATCGGGTACAATGATGTACTCGTTATGTTTGGTGTACCAGGAAAGCGATTGCAGCGTGATCAGTACCAGCACGATGGTGATCCCCAACGCGATGAGAAGGTGTTTAAGGAATTTTTTCGAAAAAATGAAGCTGAAAAAATCCATGATTTGTTTATTAAAATAACCTGAAAAGGCGATCTTTATTGTATCTTGCTAACCAAGCGACAAACATACTGAAAAAAAATTAATTTTGTGCCCATCAATCCTGAGACTATGCTGAATGTGGCTATTGTTGCCGGTGGAGATTCGGGAGAGTACCCCATCTCGGTGAAAAGTGGAAAACAGGTCGAGTTGCACATCGACCGTGAACTGTACAATCCGTTTCTAATCCTTGTCAAAGGCAGGAAATGGAATTACCGGGCAGGAGCAAAGAATTTCCCGGTTGACCTGAATGATTTTTCGATCACCATCGGTCGCAGAAAGATCCGTTTCGATGTGGTTTTCAATGCCATTCACGGCACTCCCGGCGAAAACGGGAAACTCCAGGGTTATTTCGACCTGCTTGGGATCCCTTCGACCTCCTGTGATCTGACCACATCGGCCCTCACCTTCAACAAACATTTTTGCAAACAAATCGTGGCCTCCTATGGCATTCCTACAGCACGGTCGCTCCATTTTAAAAACGGGGAAATGAATGCCGCCAAAGCGATTGCCGGACAACTGCACTTTCCGGTCTTCATCAAGCCCAACAATGGAGGATCGAGCGTGGGCATGTCGAAAGTGAACCGCGAAGAAGGGCTGGCAGATGCCCTGGAAGCTGCATTTCACGAGGATGATGAAGTATTGGCTGAGGAATTTGTGAGCGGTCGTGAACTGACCTGCGGAGTAATCCGGACCGGTAACAAGACGGTCGCTTTTCCCGTGACCGAAATCATCCCGAAAAACGACTATTTCGATTATGAAGCCAAATACCGCAAAGGGATGTCGGAAGAGGTGGTTCCGGCTGACATACCGGAGGAGGTATCGCGGCAATGCCGTGAAATTTCCGTGCTGTTATTCGACAAATTAAACTGTAAGGGTGTTGTAAGGTTTGACTATATCTTTGACGGGGAAAAATTCTTTTTTCTGGAAGTCAATACGGTTCCGGGACTTACAGCAGCGAGCATTGTTCCTAAAATGGCCCGTGCCCTGGGATGGAGTTACACTGAACTGATCAGCCGGTTGATCCGGGAGGCCACAGGGAAAGCATCTCTATGAAATCCGGTGTCTAATGACGCACTCTTTATCAACACCATCGATCATGGATCTATTGTTTGCAACCAATAACATTCATAAAATCTGGGAAGTACAGGAAATTTTGGGCGATGCTTTCCGCGTCTTCAGCCTGAAAGACATCAACCTCTGTGCCGATATTCCTGAAACCAGCGATACCCTGGCCGGCAACGCCGTTCAGAAAGCAAGGTTCATCCATCAAAAGACCGGTATGGATTGTTTTGCCGATGATACCGGTTTGGAGGTGGATGCTTTGGATGGCCGTCCGGGCGTTTATTCCGCACGGTATGCCGGGGAGGGATGTTCTTTTGACGACAATGTCGCAAAGCTGCTGAAGGAGTTATCGGGTGTTGAAAACCGGAATGCCCGGTTTCGTTGCGTGGTGTGTCTCCTGCTTGCCGGTGAAGAACATCTTTTCGAAGGCCGGATTGAGGGTACCATTCTCAGGGAAAGAAAAGGAGCACAAGGATTTGGGTATGATCCTATATTTGTCCCGGCGGGTTACCATCAAACCTTCGCCGAGATGCCCGCTTACCTTAAGAACGGGATCAGTCACCGGGGCA
>Ga0209099_1001927_pt1 | contig 19328 bp, 15 predicted proteins | sample AD_JPNHW2_MetaG_FD_184430 | JGI IMG/M metagenome (GOLD analysis project Ga0209099, IMG submission 184430) | Active sludge microbial communities of municipal wastewater-treating anaerobic digesters from Japan - AD_JPNHW2_MetaG (SPAdes) (version 2) | ecosystem: Engineered > Bioreactor > Anaerobic... | reverse complement strand
TGAAGAAGGTGAAGGGCCTCACGCACGGGGGCATGCTCATCGTGACCCTCGGCCTCCTCATGGCCTACGAGGGCCTCGCCCTCATCGTCTGGGGCACCGAGCCCCTCCTCTTCCCCGACCTCCTCACCCTGCCGCCCCTCATCTGGACCCTGCCGCCCTCGGTCAACCCCGACGGCATCCCCCTCATCGTCGCGGGCTCGGACCTCTTCATCCTCGCCCTGGCCCTCGTCATCTCCCTCCTCTTCGCGGGCTTCTTCAAGTTCACGAAGATCGGCCTCGCCCTCAAGGCGAGGTCGCAGGACGAGGTGGGCGCCCGCGTCGTGGGCGTCTCCGTGAAGGCGGTCGATTCCCTGGCCTGGGGCGCGGGCGTGGGCCTCTGCGTGGCCCTAGGCACCCTCGTGGCGCCCAAGACCATGGTCACGCCGGGCATGCTCACGACCCTCCAGCTCTACGGCTTCACGGCCGCGGTCTTCGGCGGCTTCTCGAGCCTCTTCGGGGCCGTCGTGGGCGGCGTCATCCTCGGCGTCCTCGAGAAGCTCGCCTCGCTCGGCCTCGACGCCCTCTTCGCCGCGACGCATGCGGCCAACGTCAACTCCGCGGACTTCCAGCTCTCGGTCATCCTGATCGTGATAATCGCGACCCTCGCGATCCGGCCCACCGGCATCTTCGCGAGCCGCTTCAAAGGCAAGGTGTGAACGATGAACCGAAAAGTCCGATACTACCTCGTGACCGCCCTCGCGGGCGTCGCGGCAGGGCTCCTCTTCTCGGGCCAGTCCTTCATCCTCGCCATCCTCTCGCAGGTCCTCGTCTTCGCGATAGCCGCCCTCGGCCTCAACCTCCTCACGGGGCAGGCCGGCCAGGTGTCCATCGGCAACGCGGCCTTCATGTCCATCGGCGCCTTCACGAGCGCCGTCCTCGTTACGAGGCTCGGGCTGCCCATCCCGGTGGCGGTCATCGCGGCCGCGGCCATGGCGGCCCTCTTCGGCCTCGTGATCGGCCTCCCCGCCCTCCGCATGAAGGGCTTCTACCTCGCCATCGCCACCATGGCTTTCGGCGTCGTAGTGGAGCAGCTCATCGCGGTCGTGCCGGCCCTGGGCTCGCACGACGGGCTCCGCGACCTGCCCTCCCCCGTCAAGGGCGAGCTCGGCACCTACTTCGTGAACCTCGCCTTCTACCTCGCGGCCATCTGGGTCGCGCGCCGCGTCGTCGAGTCCCCCCAGGGCCTCAGGTGGCGCATGACGCGCGACGGCGAGGTCTCGGCGCGGTCCTTCGGCGTCAACACGTCGAGGGCCAAGCTCTCCGCCTTCGTGGCGAGCGCGGCCTTCGGCGGCGTGGCGGGAGCCCTCTACGCCCACACGGTCGGCTACATCCGCTCGGCGGACTTCGGCCTATCGCGGTCCCTCGACCTCCTCGCCATGATCATGATAGGCGGCTCGGGCTCCATCCAGGGCGGCCTCGCCGGCGCCATCATCATCATCGGCCTGCGCTTCTTCTTCAGCCGCGGCTTCGGGCCCTGGCTCTCCGTCATCATCGGGGCCCTCCTCATCGCCTTCACCCTCTTCTTCCCGCGGGGCATCGCCCATGGCCTCATCATGGCCTGGCACAAGGCCCTCCAGCGGCCGCTCAACGCGGTCCGGAAGCGCCTCGTCCTCGCGCGCACGAGGAAGGCGGGCAGCTACGTCGAGGCGGGCGGCAGGAAGATCTTCTGGCGCGAGAGCGGCTCGGGCGAGCCCCTCCTCTACGTCCATGGCAACACCGGCTCCCTGCGCTGGTTCGAGGGGGTCATGGACATACCGGGGAGGCGCGTCATCGCCCTCGACATGCCCAACTTCGGGCGCTCGGACGCGCTCGGCGTCCCCGCCGACATCGGGGCCTACGCCGACGCGGTGGCCGCCTTCATGGACGCCCTGGGCCTCCGCGGCATACCCGTGGTGGGACATTCCCTCGGCGGAGCCGTGGTGCAGAGCCTCGCCTGCAAGCGACCCGAGCTCGCCTCGGCCATCCTCCTCGTCGACCCGGCACCGCCCTCGGGCCTTGTCACGCCCGAGGAGCGTTACGCCTCCATCGGCCTCTTCAGGACGAGCCGCGACCTCCTCGCGGCCTCCCTCGAGGCCGTCGCGCCCTCGCTCCGGGACAAGGGCCGCCTATCGCCCCTCGTGGACGACGCCCTCCTCATGGCCTCCGACGCCTTCGAGGGGAACGCCCGCGCCCTCGCCCGCTTCGACTGCTCGGCCTCCGCCGGCGCCTATCGCGGCAAGGTCCTCGTCCTCAGGGGCGAGAAGGACTCGATCGTCACCGCGGCCATGGCCGAGGAGACCGCCGCGGCCTACCAGGGCGCCCGCCTCGAGGTCCTCGAGGGCGTGGGGCACTCCGTCATGGTGGAGGATCCCGACAGGTTCATCGGTATCGTGAAGACCTTCATCTCGTCCATCTAGGCGCGGCCCGGCCGGCCCGCCGCCATGCGGGGGGCTGGCCTGCCGGGGCCGGACTTCGGCCGCTATCTTGCCTTCCTCTCCTCATCCGCCTTCGCAAGACTCTTCCTGAGGCTCTCGATCCTCCGTCCTGGCGCCACGCCCTGGGGGCAGGCCCGCGAGCAGGCGAAGGCTTTCCGGCAGGCGGCCACCCCGGCGGCCCCGGCGGCGAAGGCGAGGCTCGCGGCCAGCCGCGAGGGCCTCTCCTCCCGGTCGCGGTCGGCCATGGCGAGGGCCGCGGGCCCGACGAAGGCCGCTCCGGGCGCCTTGTCGGCCGGGCCGGCTCCGTCGCCGCTCCCGCCTGCCCGGCCGGGCATGGCCGGGCAGGCGGAAACGCAGAGCCCGCACTCGATGCAGGCCTCGAAGCGGAGGAAGGGAGAGGCCGGATCGTCCTCCCTCGGGGCGCGATGCGCGACCTCGCTCTTCCGGAGATAGCCCGCGCCTTCCGGGAGGGACGAGAAGAGGGGAGACGGATCGACGGCGAGGTCGCCCACCGCGGCCATCGACCTGAGGGGCTCGATGGTTACGGGTCCCGGGGCGAGGTCGGCGAGCCTCGTGAGGCACATCAGGGACTCGCGGCCGTTCACGATGGCGCCGCAGGTCCCGCAGGAGCCGTGGTGGCAGGAATGGCGGTAGCGCAGGCCCGGCTCGGAAGCGCCGCGTATCGTCTCGAGGGCGTCGAGGACGGTCGTAAGCCCGTCCCAGGCGACCTCATGCTCGGAGCAGGGGCCGCTGGCCCCCGGCCCGGCGGATTCGCCCGCGATCCCGCGCATGACGCGCAGGAGCATGGTACCGGTCATGGCTCCCCCCTCCGGGAATAGTACTCGCGCCAGCCTGGCAGGGTATACCGCGCCGTCTCGCAGGGGATCTCGAGCCCCAGGGAGGCGCAGACGGCGTCCGCGGCCTTCTCGGCCATGGCCCTGAGCACGGTGGCCTTGCCTCCGATGACCGAGACGAAGCCTGCCACCCCATCGAGCCTGCCATGGTCGAGGACGGCGAAATCGCGGCTGATCGACCGGCCATCGTCATTCCCCGACCTTCCGGCGAGGGGACGGGCGGCGGACCAGGCGGCATGCACGGGCGCCGAGGCGAGGGCGGGAACGAGGGCGGCGCCGTCCGCCCTGAGCCGTTCGATCTCCTCGCGTGGGGGAAGGAGGGACTCCGGGTCGTCGGTGACGCGTTGTGTGGAACCGATAATCGAGAGGCCCCGCTGCGGCACGAGGATGTCGCCGTCCGACGGGCGCCTGAGGCGGCTCACGACCATGTCCGCGAAGCGGCCCCGGAAGGCCACCATGGTCCCCGGCGCCGGGGTGATCGGGATATCGATGCCGGCCAACGCGGCGACCTTCCCCGCCCAGGCGCCGGCCGCGCTCACGAAGCAGTCGGCCTCGATCCGGCGTTCCGCGGCCTCCCCTGCCCGGCGATCGAGGACCGTCGCCGACGCAATCCGGCCGGCGCGGACCTCGAGGCCGGTCACCTCGCACCAGGGGCGTATGTCCGCCCCGAGGCGGGCAGCCGCAGCGAAGAAGGAAAGCGGCAACCGGAAGGCGTCAAAGGAGCCGTCGGGCACCCAGACGGCGCGCTTCAGCCCGGGATTCATGGCGGGCTCGACCGCAAGGGCCCTTTCCCGGCCGACCTCGTGCGAAGGGATGCCCGACTCCGCCAGGGCGGAAAGGAACCCGGGGACCAGGTCGGCCTCTTCCCCGTCCAGGGCGATGAAGAAGCCGCCGTTGTACTCGATGGTCTCGGGCGCTATCTTCCGCAGTATGAGGGTCTCCGCATAGCACTCGCGCGCGATGGCCCGGTCGGCCCAGGCGTAGCGCGCACCCGAATGGAGCTGGCCATGGTGCCTGCCGGTCGTGCCGCTCGTGAGCTCGCCCTTCTCCACGAGCACGACGCCGATTCCGCGGAGGGAGAGGTCGTAGGCGAGGGCCGCGCCCGTCCCCCCTCCCCCGATGATGCAGACACGCAGGTTCTTCTTCCTGGCGGCCGCGGACAGGGCCGGCAGGGGCAATAGATCGTCCTTCACGGCGCGAGTATAGGATCGCGGCTACGCCGGCGCAAGCCAAGGACGCAAGCCGGGGGCAAGAGGCTCCGCGCCGGGGAAACCGCTCGCCGTCCGGGACCGGCCTCAGCGGTCGGATGCCCCGAGGCCAGCGGGCGCCAGCCCCGCGGCCATGGTCTCGGCATAGCTCCGGTAGACGCGGAGCTCGCCGCTCGCGATGCGGGCCTTGATCGCATCGACCTCGGCCACGATGTCCGCTCCCAGCTCGGGGTTCGTGGTCGCGAAGTCCACGCCCTCGCCCCTGGCACCAAGGCAGATGGTCTCGCCCCTGAAGCTCCCGTCCGCGACCCTGGCCAGGGCGAACCTCACGCCATTGTCGAGCCGCTTGACCATGCTCGTGAGGACGGCGGACTTGCCCTCCGCGTAGAGGCCGTCCTCGTACTGGTCGGCATCGACGCCGATGGCCCAGACATCCATGCCAGCCATCCGCGATTCCCTGGCCTGGGCGATGACGCCGTAACCCGTGCCCCCCGCCGCCGAGAAGATGGCATAGACGCCGCCGGCGTACCAGCGCTTCGCGACATCCTTGGCGGGGCCGGGGCTGGCCCAGTCGTTCGCGTAGTACTCGAGGATCTCCGCCTCAGGATAGACGGAACGGACGCCCTGGATGTAGCCCATCTCGAAGGCCGTGACGACAGGCCCCGGCATTCCGCCCACGAAGCCGAACTTCGGGTTCACGAGCCCCTCGGACCTGGCCTTGAGGGCCGCTGCGGCGCCAGCGAGGTAGGTTCCCTCGTGCTCCGCGAAGGTTATCTGCATGACGTTCCTGCCGCCCACCCAGTCGACGTCGAGGATGAGGTAGCTCTGGCCGGGATGCCGGGGTGCGATATCGGCCATCGCGTCCGCCCACAGGAATCCCGCCGCGACGAGGAGGTCGTAGCCCCTGCCTGAGGCCATGTCGAGGGCGGGGGCCATGTCGGAGAAGGACCGCGAAAGGAGGAGGTCGTAGCTCTTGCCCTTGCGCCTGGGCCATTCCCAGGTATCGCCGTAGAAGGAAAGGATGCCCCGCCAGGCCGAGGCGTTGAAGCATCGGTCCTCGATGCCGGTCGGGTCGGCGAGGAGGCAGGCGCGGAGGTCGGGCAGGTTCTTGTTCCCCGACGCGGGTATCATGCCGAGGCTCGGCGAAGGAAGGGCGGCGACCGGAGCCGCGGAAGGCGGCTGGGCCGCGACGGGCTGGTCGGCCAGGAGGGCCGAGGAGGCCACCAGGGCGCCAAGAAGGGCGGAGAGGATCTTCCTGTGCCTGTTTCTTCCTTTATGCGCGACCAAGGGCGCAAGGAGGGAGGATACCGGCCATGCCCAGACCAGGCAAGGGGCGGAGCGCTCCGGGGAGGGCTGCGGCAGAGGCCTGCGCCCGCGATCGCCTATGCCGGGGAGCCGCTTGCCGCTGTCCCGGCGAAGGCCAGCCTTGCCCTGCATCCCCCGCCCTGGGTCGAGGCGAATTCGAGCCGAGCTCCCATCTGCTCCGCGATCAGGTGGACGAGGCCGAGGCCCGTCGTACCGTCCTTTGCGCCTCCGACCGTCCCCTCTTCGGCGCGGATCCGGGCCATCGTGGCCGCCGCCAGGCCGACACCGTCATCGGCCACCTCGAGCGTCGCGCCGGCCGGGCCGTCCCGCCTCAGGGAGACATCGATCCTTCCGCGGGCTTCGCCCGGGAAGGCGTGCCTGAGGGAATTGGAGATGAGCTCGCTCGCTATGAGGCCGCAGTCCGTGGCCATTTCGGCATCGAGCCTGATCTCGTCGCCCGAGACCGAGATCCGCACCTTGTCCGGCCCCGCATGGTAGAGATCGGCGAGATAGCCGGCCAGGTGCCTGAGGTAATCAAGGAAGCCGACACTGGTGAGCTCCGTCTTCGCCTCGTCCCGATAGAGGAGCTCATGGATGAGCGCCATCGAGCGTATCCGACCCTGGCTTGCCCTGATGTCGACGAGGGCATTGGCGTCGGACAGGCCCGCTGCCTGGAGGTTGAGGAGGCTCGAGACCACCTGGAGGTTGTTCTTGACGCGATGGTGGATTTCCCGGAGGAGGAGGTCCTTCTCCGCGAGGGAGGCCTCGAGGGACCGGGCCCCGGCCTCGAGCTCGGACAGGGCCAGGTTGGTGGCGCTTTCGAGGACCGAGAGCTCGTCGTCGCCCTCGACCGCGACCCGGGCGCCGAAGTCCCTGGTCGAGCCGATGCGGCCCATGTCGGCGCTGAGGCGCGAGAGCCGCTTGAGGACGAGGCGGTCTATCATGAGGGCCACGAGGAGGGAGGCGACGAGACCGACGGCGCCCAGGGCAAGGAGGCCGCTCGCGAGGTTGGCGGAACCGACCGCGTGGATCTGCCGGGGCAGGGTCACCCTCAGGACGGCCGCGGGCTGGCCGTAGAGGTCGCGGATGAGGCGATAGCCGGCGACGTTCTTCCTGTCGAGGGGCCTGACCAGGGTCTCCCCGGGTTCCGAAACGAGGGAGGATGACCCGGGCAGGCCCTGGACCGCGGCTGCCGGATCGAGGAGGACGATGGACATGGCCAGGTCGACCTGTTCGGAAAGCCGGGCTACCTCGTGCTCGTCGACCGCCAGCCCCATCACGAGGCTGCCTGCAACAGGGGCCCTGAAGTCGCTCGAGGTGATGGGCCGCGACGAGACCAGCATGAGCCCATCGCCCGGCAGGGCCAGGAAGCCGTCCGCCCCGCGGCGGGCGGCGCCATGGGCGAGCAGGGCGTCCCCCGCCCAGAAGGGCCCGAAGCCCGAGGGCGCCGGGACCACCATGCCGGTGGACAGGTCGAAGCCGCGGCTCCACACGACGCGGCCCTCGATGTCGACGAAGGCGATCAGGCTGATCCGGAGGTTCGCCATGCCGGCCTCGGAGAGGTTGTCCGCCACGAAACCGGGGTTTTCGCCCCGGATGAAGCGGTAGGCCTCGTCCCATAGGGCCCAGTCGCCCGCTATGGAGCCTATCCTCGCCAGCTCGGTCCGAAGGCTCCGCTCGGCCCGCAGACCTGCCTGTCCATGTCGTCGTGCTCGAGCCTGGCGAAGCCCTGGACGTTGAGGACGGCGAGGATGATTCCAAGCGCCAGCCAGAGGGTTGCCATCGTGGCGCCGATGATGGCCAGTGCCTTGATCCGCAGGTTCAAGCCGGTCTCTCCCTTGTTCGCGAGGCCGAGGATGGAAGCGTGCCGCAGCCGATTGTAGCGCGGAATCGGGGCAAATGCGCGGAAAATCCTTCCGCGGCGCGGCAGGGAGGCTTCCGGCCGGCGCCGGGCCGCCCCTTTCCTTCCCGATCGCCTTTCTGCTAGAATTAGCGCGCCCGGACTCCCGCATCGAAGGGAGCCGGGCTTTCCAATTACATCGGAGGATTCCCGGATGAAGGCGATCGAGCTGTCCAAGGCCTATGATCCCGCGAGCTTTGAGGAACGCATCTACGAGGCCTGGAGGTCGAAGGGGCTCTTCAAGCCCTCGGGCGACCCCCACAAGAAACCCTTCGTCATCGTCATCCCGCCGCCCAACGTGACGGGCGTCCTCCACATGGGCCACGGGCTCAACAACTCCCTCCAGGACATCCTCATCCGCTACCATCGCATGCTCGGCGAGCCGACCCTCTGGGTCCCGGGCTCTGACCACGCGGGCATAGCGACCCAGCACGTAGTCGAGAAGCGGCTCCGCGAGAAGGGCATACTCCGCCGCGAGCTGGGCCGCGAGAAATTCGTGGAGGAGACCTGGAAGGTCAAGGAAGAGCACCACGCGGTGATCAAGAAGCAGCTCGAGAGGATAGGTTCCTCCTGCGACTGGGACCGCGAGCGCTTCACCCTGGACGAAGGCCTCTCCAGGGCCGTGCGCGAGGTCTTCGTGACCCTCTACGAACGGGGGCTCGTCTATAAAGGGAAATACCTCGTCAACTGGTGCCCCTCCTGCGGCACAGCCCTCGCCGACGACGAGGTCGAGCACGAGGACTCGGCCGGAGCCATGTACCACCTCTGGTACGAGCTCGAGGGCGGCCCCCAGCCGGGCTTCCCGGAAGGCCGCATCGAGATCGCGACGACCCGCCCCGAGACCCTCCTCGGCGATACGGCGGTGGCGGCCAACCCGGACGATGAGCGCTACAAGGCCCTCGTGGGCAGCCGCGTGAAGCTTCCCCTCACCGGCCGGACGATACCCGTCATCGCGGATGCCTACGTGGACAAGGCCTTCGGCACCGGCCTCGTCAAGATAACGCCCGCCCACGACCCCAACGATTTCGAGGTGGGCAACCGCCACGGCCTCGAGCGCATCAACATCCTCAACCCCGACGGGACCCTGGCGGACACGGTGCCCGCGAAATACCGCGGCCTCAAGGTCAAGGAAGCGCGCAAGGCAGTCCTCGAGGACCTGAAAGAGCAGGGCCTCTTCGTGCGCGAGGAGGCCATCCAGCACTCCGTGGGGCACTGCTACCGCTGCCATTCCGTGGTCGAGCCCTACCTCTCCGAGCAGTGGTTCGTGAAGATGCAGCCCCTGGCCGACAAGGCCCTCAAGGCCTGGAAGGACGGCGAGGTCCGCTTCTATCCCCAGCGCTGGGAAAACACCTACGAGCACTGGCTCACGAACATCCGCGACTGGTGCATCAGCCGCCAGCTCTGGTGGGGCCACCGGATCCCCGCCTGGTACTGCAAGCACTGCGGCAAGATGATCGTGGCTCGCGAGGAGCCCCTCGAGTGCCCCTACTGCAAGTCCACCGAGCTCAGGCAGGACGAGGACGTCCTCGACACCTGGTTCTCGAGCTGGCTCTGGCCCTTCTCCACCCTTGGCTGGCCGAAGGACACGGCGGACCTGCGCAAGTTCTTCCCGACGAGCGCCTTGGTCACGGGCTACGACATCATCTTCTTCTGGGTCGCCCGCATGATCATGGCGGGCATGGAGTTCATGGGCCAGTCGCCCTTCAGGGACGTCTGCATGACGACCCTCGTCCGCGACAAGCAGGGACGAAAGATGTCCAAGTCCCTCGGGAACGGCATCGATCCCCTCGAGATCGTGGGAGAGCGCGGTGCCGACGCCCTCCGCTTCACCCTCGCCTTCATGTTCACCGCGAGCCAGGACATCCTCATCGACAAGAAGGACTTCGAGCTCGGTTCGGGCTTCGCCAACAAGGTCTGGAACGCGAGCCGCTACATCCTCATGAACCTCGAGGGCCGCGAGCTCGTCCCCGGGGTCGACGCCTCGGGCGGCGCAGGCCTCAACGCAGTGGACCGCTGGATCTACGCCCGCCTTGACCGCGCCTCGCGCGCCGTCAAGGAAGCCCTCGCCCAGTATCGCTTCAACGACGCGGCCGGGGCGGTCTACGAGTACTTCTGGAACGACTTCTGCGACTGGTACATCGAGGCGACCAAGCTCTCGATCAAGGGGCCGGACAGGGCCGAGGCCGACCGCGCGACCACCGTCCTCCTCGGCGTCCTCGAGGAGTCCCTCCGCCTCCTCCACCCCTTCCTGCCCTTCGTCTCCGAGGAGCTCTACCAGATGCTCCCGACAAGGAAGGAAGGCGCCTGGCTCATCAACCAGCCCTACCCCGAACCGAGGGATGACCGCTCCGACGCGGGCCTGGAGGCGGACTTCGACTCGCTCCGCGAGCTCGTGGGCCTCGTACGCAACCTCCGCGGCGAGTTCCAGATCCCGCCCGGCCAGCAGATCCGCCTCGCCGTGAAGACCGAGGCAGGCTTCCGGGGAGAGGCCTTCCTCAGGGACAACGCCGCCCTCGTGGGCCTCCTCGTGAACGGCCCCGCGCCCGACTTCGCGGCGGCGGGCGGCGCCCGCCCGGCCGGGGCCGTCGCCCTCGTGGGCAAGGGCTTCGAGGTCTACGCCATGGTGAAGGAATCCGTGGACGCGGCGAAGCTCGTCGAGAAGTTCCGCAAGGACATCGACAAGGACCGCCAGTTCGTGGAGAGGACCCGCGCCAAGCTCGCCAACGAGGGCTTTGTCGCCTCGGCTCCCGCCGACATCGTGGCCCGCGAGCGCGAGAAGCTCGCCGAGGCGGAGCGGCGCTCCGCCAAGCTAGCCCTCTACGTGGAGGAACTGTCGTGACGGCGGGCGGGACGGACCCGATGGAAGTCCTTCCCCCGTCGGGCCGCCTGCGCGCCGCGGTCACCTCGCGCCTCGACGGCGGAGAGGCGGCCATGGACCTTTCGGACATGCTCCGCCTCAAGAACATGCACCTCGCGCCCTACATCCAGATGGCCACGGCCCTCATCGGGAAGCGCAGGCGCTCGGGCGGCAACATGTTCCGCCACCAGATCGACACCATGGCCATCCTCATGGACTACGGCTACATCGACTCCGTCCTCCTCAAGGCCTCGGTCATCCACGACCTCCTCGAGGACGTGCCCGACTTCAACCGCGACCTCATCCTCGACACCGACGAGGAAAGCCCCGAGGTCTACAAGCTCGTCCTCGAGGTGACGCGCCGCCCCATCGAGACCAAGGTCGAGTTCCTCTCGCGCATCCAGGAATTCGGCTCGACGAGGTCGCGGGTCCTCAAGTCCGCCGACCGCATCTCCAACATGATCAGCCTCGGCTACGTGACCGATGTCGAGTTCATCAAGCGGTATACGGACGAGACCGAGGCCCATGTCTACCCGATAGCCGAGCTCGTCGACGACCGCATGCTCGAGGAGCTCCACGAACTCGTCAAGACGCGCCGCGAGTACCTCGCCCGCTGCTTCGAGATATAACCCCCGGCCGACCGCGTCCGGCCCAGCCGACCAAGCGCCCGGGCCCGGATGGCGGCGGCGATATGAAAGCAAAGGAGACCGACATGCCCGTTGAATGGACCAAGGCGACCCTCGCCAAGACTATCGACCACACCCTCCTCAAGGCCATCGGCACGGCCGACCAGGTCCGCGAGCTCTGCATCGAGGCGAAGAAGTACGGCTTCGCCTCCGTATGCGTGAATCCCACCTGGGTTCCCCTCTGCGCCCGCGAGCTCGCGGGCTCGGACGTCCTGGTCTGCACGGTCATCGGATTCCCCCTCGGCGCCAACAGCTCCGAGATCAAGGCGGCCGAAGCCAAGCTCGCCGTCGCCCAGGGCGCGAAGGAAGTCGACATGGTGATCAACCTCGGCCTCGCCAAGGCCGGCGACTGGAAGGGCGTCGAGGAGGACATCAAGGCCGTCGTCGCCGCCGCGGCGCCTGCCAAGGCCACCGTCAAGGTCATCATCGAGACCTGCTACCTCACCGACGCCGAGAAGGTGAAGGCCTGCGAGGCCGCGATGCGCGCAGGGGCCAACTTCGTCAAGACGAGCACCGGTTTCGGCACGGGCGGCGCCACCCCCGAGGACGTCAGGCTGATGAAGAAGACCGTGGGCGACAAGCTCAAGGTCAAGGCCTCCGGCGGCATCCGCTCCTACCACGACGCCATACTCATGCTCGACGCCGGCGCAGACCGCATTGGAGCGAGTTCCGGCGTTGCGATTGTTTCCGAGTTGCCCGAATAAGGCGCGCCGGCTGGCTTGCGGTCGCCGAAGCGCAGCTTCGGTGCCGCCAGGTGCCTCGGCCGGGGCGAAGGCCATGCAAACCGGTTTTATGCTTCCGCGTAACGTGTATACAGTATTCTGACGTATTGCGCAGAGCGGAAATCCGGGTTAGAATCGGAAAACATCCTTCGTCGTAAAAACCACAGAAGGATAAGGAGAGAGATATGAAGAAAAGCATACTGCTGCTCGCTCTTCTCGTGCCGGCGATCATGTTCGTCGGCTGCCAGAAGAAGGCGACCGGAGCCCAGTTCAAGGTCGGCATGGTCACCGACGCGGGCACGATCGACGACAAGTCCTTCAACCAGGGCACCTGGGAAGGCGTCGTCAAGGCCGGCGCCGACTTCAAGCTCGACACCAAGTACCTCAAGCCCACCGGTACCACCGAGGCCGACTACATGAAGGAAATCGGCAACCTCTACGATGCCGGCTACAAGTTCATCGTCACCCCCGGCTACAAGTTCGAGACCTCGATCTTCCAGTGCCAGGACAAGTACACCGACGCGAAGTTCGTCCTCATCGACGGCTCCCCGAACAACGGCAAGTACGATGATACCCGCCAGGCCAAGGTCGGACCGAACACGGTCGCCATCTTCTTCGCCGAGCACGAGTCCGGCTTCATCGCCGGCGTCGCCGCCGCCCTCCAGATCAAGACCGGCGAGTTCGGCTTCATCGGCGGCATGGAGATCCCCGCTGTCCAGAAGTTCAACTGGGGCTTCCAGCAGGGCGTCGCCTACGCCAACGCCAACCTCGGCACCAAGATCGTCATGAAGGCCGAGAACGTCATCTACCAGGGCTCCTTCAACGACGTGGCCGCCGGCCAGCAGCTCGCCGCCTCCATGTTCGACAAGGGCGTCACGGCCATCTTCTGCGCCGCGGGCGGCGTCGGAGTCGGCGCCATCAGCGAGGCCAAGACCCGCGCCGTGGCCGGCAAGACCGCCTGGATCGTCGGCGTCGACGTCGACCAGTTCGCGGACGGCATCTACGACAGCGCCTCCGGCAAGTCGATCGTCCTCACCTCCGCCATGAAGGGCATCGGTGTGGCCAGCTACGACATGATCAAGGCCGAGCGCGAGGGCAAGTTCCCCGGCGGACAGACCCTCATCTTCGACGCCAAGAACGACGGCGTCGGCATCCCCGCGACCAACCCCAACCTCTCTGACGACACCGTCAAGGCGGTTGCGCAGGTCGTCGCCGACCTCAAGGCCGGCAAGATCACCGTCGCTGCCGAGCAGGGCAACCTGATCAAGTAAGCGGAACGCTCCACGCGAAAAACCGCCCCCGGATGCGGGGGCGGTTTTTCTTTCCACAGGGACAAGGATTCTGTATAATCACCGGATGAAACAGACAGGAGGCGAGATGGACTATATCGTCGAAATGCTCAATATCACGAAGAGCTTTCCCGGGATCCTCGCCAACGACGACATATCCATCCAGCTCCGGAAGGGCGAGATCCTCGCCCTCCTCGGCGAGAATGGCGCGGGCAAGTCGACGTTGATGAGCATCCTTTTCGGCCTCTACAAGGCCGATTCGGGAACGATCAGGCTCCGCGGCAAGGAAGTCCACATCACCGACCCGAACGTCGCGAACGAGCTCGGCATCGGCATGGTGCACCAGCACTTCAAGCTCGTGCAGAACTTCACCGCCACCGAGAACATCATACTCGGCCTCGAGCCGCGCAAGGGCCCGGTCGTCGACCTCAAGCGGGCCGCGAAGCGCATCGAGGAGCTCTCGAAAACCTACGGCCTCAACGTGGACCCCTGGGCCAAGATCGAGGACATCACCGTGGGCATGCAGCAGCGCGTCGAGATCCTCAAGATGCTCTACCGCAACGCCGAGATCCTCATCTTCGACGAGCCCACGGCCGTGCTCACGCCGCAGGAGATCGACGACCTCATGGGGATCATGCGCAACCTCATCGCCGAGGGCAAGTCGATCATCCTCATCACGCACAAGCTCAAGGAGATCAAGGCGATAGCTGACCGCTGCACCGTCATCCGCCGCGGCAAGGTCATCGGCACGGTCGACGTGGCCGATACCGACGAGGCCCGCATGGCGGAGATGATGGTCGGACGCGCCGTCAGCTTCTCCGTGGACAAGGCCCCGCGGGAGCCGGGCGAGGTCGTCCTCGAGATCGAGGGACTCCACGTCCTCTCGAGCCGCAAGCTCCCCGCGGTCAACGACCTCTCGCTCAAGGTCCGCAACGGCGAGATCCTCGGCCTCGCGGGCGTGGACGGCAACGGCCAGACCGAGCTCGTCGAGGCCCTCACCGGACTCCGCAAGGTCCAGTCGGGGAGCATCAGGCTCAAGGGCGTCGACATCACGCATTCGAGCGTGCGGAACCGCGTCCGCTCGGGCATCGCGCACATCCCCGAGGACCGCCAGCGCCGCGGCCTCGTCCTCGACTACACGATGGAGGACAACTTCATCCTCGAGATCTACGGGCTCTCGCCCTACTCGAGGCACGGCTTCCTCAACCGCAAGGCCATCAGGGAGCATGCCGGCAAGCTCATGGACGACTTCGACGTGCGCGCGGGCGAAGGGCCCGTGGCCGCGGCGAGGTCCCTCTCGGGCGGAAACCAGCAGAAGGCCATCGTCGGCAGGGAGATCGACCTCAATCCCGACCTCCTCATCGCCGTCCAGCCCACCCGCGGCCTCGACGTCGGCTCCATCGAGTACATCCACAAGCGCCTCGTGGAGCAGCGCGACCGCGGAAAGGCCGTTCTCCTCGTCTCGCTCGAGCTCGACGAGATCATGGACCTGTCGGACCGCATCGCGGTCATCAGCCATGGCTCCATAGCGGGCTTCCTCGATCCCAAGAAGGTCACCGAATCCGAGATCGGCCTCATGATGGCCGGCGCCAAGAAGGGAGAGCTTCAGTGAAAGGTCTACGGAATCTCTTCACCGCCCTCGCCGCGGTAATCCTGGGACTCCTCGCGGGCGCCATCCTCATGCTGGCCATCGGCGCGGACCCCATCCAGGGCTTCTCCTACCTCTTCAGGGGCGGCCTCATGAGCGCCGAGCGCATCGGCAACACCCTGGCCACGGCCACGACGCTGACCCTGACGGGACTCGCCATGGCCTTCGCCTTCCGCACGGGACTCTTCTCCATCGGAGCCTCGGGCCAGATGCTCATGGGAGGGCTCACCGCCACCGCCCTCGCCCTGACGCTCAACCTGCCCAAGTGGGAGATGCTCATCATCATCGTCACCGCGGCCATGCTGGCGGGCGCGATCTGGGGCTTCATCCCGGGCATCCTCAAGGCAAGGTTCAACGTGCACGAGGTCGTCTCGACCATCATGCTCAACTGGATAGCCTACTGGACCGTCTACTACACGATACCGGCCCACTTCAAGGCCAAGTTCCTCGAGACCGAGTCCGCGCGCATCCCGGAATACGCCTCGCTCAAGGTGGGCTGGCTCACGAACCTCTTCCATGGCTCCTACCTCAACCTCGGCCTCTTCATCGCCCTCGCCTGCGCCATCATCGCGGGCATCATCCTGAGCAGGACGACGCTCGGCTACGAGCTCAAGGCCGTCGGCTTCAACCGCCATGCCGCCGAGTTCGCCGGCATCAACGTGCCCAAGAACATGGCGCTCTCGCTCGCGATCTCCGGCGCCCTCGCCGGCCTCGCCGGCGCGACCTACTACGTCGGCTACGCCACCAACATGCAGATCGGCGTCATGCCGTCGCAGGGCATGGACGGAATCGCCGTGGCCCTCCTCGGGGCCAACAGCCCCATAGGCGTCGTCCTCGCGTCGATCTTCTTCGGCATCCTGCACTCGGGCAAGGGCTTCATGAACGCCATGACGAAGATCCCGCCCGAGATAGGCGACACCATCATCGCCGTCATCATCTATTTCGCGGCCACGAGCGTCCTCTTCACGAGGCTCTACGACAGGCTCGCCGCGAAACTCCGCAGGAGGTCCTAACGATGTGGGACAGTCTGGTCAGAATATTCCCCTACGCCATCGCCTTCACCATGCCCCTCCTCGCCACCGCCCTGGGCGCCCTCTACAGCGAGCGCTCCGGCGTCGTCAACATCGGACTCGAAGGCCTCATGGTGGTCGGCAACTTCACGGCGGCCGTCGTCATCTCGCGCCTCCAGCCGACCATGGGCCAGGCCGCCATCTGGGTGGGCCTTGCCTTCGCCATGCTGGCCGGCCTCCTCTTCGCCGTCCTCCATGCCATAGCGAGCATCAACCTCAAGGCGAACCAGGTCATCTCGGGCACGGCCATCAACATGGTCGCCGGAGCCATCACCGTATTCCTCGCGCGCACCTTCACGGGCTCGGGCAACATCCACATCACCCTTGGCTTCGTCCCCTTCGACGTGCCCCTCCTGTGCAAGATCCCGGTGGTCGGCCCCCTCTTCTTCACGAAGACCTACGCGACGACCTGGCTCCTCCTCGCCATCCTCGCCTTCTCGTGGTTCCTCCTCTACAAGACGCCCTTCGGCCTCCGCCTGCGCTCCTGCGGCGAGCATCCGCAGACCGCCGACGCCGCGGGCATCAACGTGTACCGGATGCGCTACGCCGGCGTCCTCATCTCAGGCGCCCTCGCGGGCCTCGGCGGCGGCATCATGCTCGTCACCTTCGCCGGCGAGTTCAACGGCTCCGTGGCAGGCCTCGGCTTCCTGGCCCTCGCGGCCCTCATCTTCGGCAACTGGAAGCCCCTCGGCATCCTCGGGGCGACCTTCTTCTTCGGCTTCGCGTCGACGATAGCCAACGTGTCGCAGGTCGTGCCCGCCCTCACCAAGGTGCCGGGCCTCGTCCTCAAGGCCTTCCCCTACGTCGTCACCCTCCTCGCCCTCGTGGCCTTCTCCAAGACCAACCAGGCGCCCAAGGCCGACGGCGAGATCTACGATGCCGGCAAGCGTTAGCTTGCCGAAGGCGAACGTTAGCTTGCCGAAGGCGAACGTTAGCGTGCCGAAGGCGAACGTCGACATGCCGACGACCAAGGTCGGCATGCCGGAGATGAAGGCAAGCTGATTTATCCAGGAGGGGACGAGTGAGATACGGACGGCTCTTCGCCTTTGTTCTCGTCCTCTCCCTGCCCGCCATGGCCTGCCGCCGGCCTCCCGCCGATGGCGCCGCGGCAGGCGGCCCGCCGGGAGCGCCGGTGAAAATCGGCGTTGCCATCGATTCCGGAACTTCCGAGGACGAGGCCCGCAAGGCCCTCGTCCTCGCAGGGCTGCGCGAGGCGGCCCGCAGCCTCCAGGGCCGCGTCGCCGACGATCCCGACAGGACTGACTTCGGAGACAGGGCGGAATTCCGCCTGGTCGAGTCCCGTGTACGAGGCGAGGACAGGGAGCAGCTCCTCCGCGTCCTCGCGGAGGAAGGTTGCGCCCTCGTCTGCGGCATAGGCCAGGGCTACGCCGAGGCGGCCGCCAAGGTCGCGAAGGATCACCCCGGACAGCGCTTCGCCGTCATAGACGCGGTCATCGACACCGCGAGCGACTCCGGCCGCGCCAGCCTCTCATCCGCGGCGGCGTCCAACATCTGCTTCGTCTCCTTCGCCGAGGCCGAGGGATCCTTCCTCGCAGGAGCCCTCGCGGGCCTCGTGGCCATGGAAAAGCCGGGGGCCAAGGTCGGCTTCATGGGCGGAATGGACGATGCAGCCACCCATAGGTACGAAGCAGGCTTCATCGCGGGGGCCGCCAGCGTGAATGCCGCGCTCCGCCGGCCCGGCATGATCCTGGTCCAGTACTGCGGCAGGGATGCACGGGCCCTGGAAGACCCCGCCATGGCTTCGGCTATCGCGCAGGACATGTACAGGGCGGGCGCCGAGATCGTCTACCATGACGCCGGAGCCTCGAGCGCCGGCCTCTTCGCCGTGGCCGGCTCCCAGGGCAAGCTCGCCATCGGCGCCGACCTCGACCAGGGCTACGCCGAGACGCGCCGGGGAGCAGGCAACGCAACGAGCGAGGCCGCCTTTGCCATCCTCTCGTCGATGGAGAAACGCCTTGACCGCGCGGTCCTCCTCCTTGCCAGGGAAGCCGTCGAGACCGGCACGGTACGGAGCGGAGTCCGCATCCTCGGGCTCGCGGAGGGCGGCATGGGGCTCGCGGTGAACGAGGCCAACCGGGCCAGGCTGGAGCCCTACTCGGAGAGGCTGGAGATGCTCGCCGCGAGCGTCTCCGCGGGCGGGATACGGGTTCCCGCCGACGACTCCCAGGCCACGCAGTTCCTGAAAGACCTTCGCTGAGCGCGGAAGCCTTGCGGCCTCGCGGCTTCGTGGCTGCGCGGCCTCGCGGCTGCGCTGCCTCGCGGCTGCGCTGCCGTCCCACCGGGACAGGGCGCAATGCGCGGCGCCGTGGTTTCTCCGTGGCACGTTATGCGCTCTCATGCATCGGTACGCTTCTCCCCCATGGACAAGCCCGCGGGCGGACTGATAATCTGCAGTCCTCGGCCCAGCCGTCCGCCGGAGCCCCAGCGCTCCGGCCGGATCGACCGCGCGACCAACGCAGGCTTCGGCGTAGCACGTCCTGGCCCGACCGCGGCGAACCAAGGCCAAGGCCTCGCGAAAGGTTACCTATGCAGACCGCAACCCTCTTCTGGATCGCCTTTGTCGCGATCTACTTCGTGGTGTTCTTCGTGGACATGTACGTGACGAGCCGGCGCGGCGAAGCGCCGGACACGAGGACAGCCCTGCGCTGGACGGCCCTGTGGATCGGCGTCGCCCTGCTCTACGGCCTGTCCATCTATCTCTTCTATCCGCAGAATCCGGGAACCGCCGTCAGCACGCCGAAGACGATGGCCTTCAAGTTCATCGCGGGCTACCTCACCGAGTACTCCCTCTCTGTCGACAACCTCTTCGTGTTCATCATGATCTTCTCGCTCATGGGGGTGGTCCCGAAGAACCAGCCCCGCCTCCTCAAGCTCGGCATCCTCCTCTCCATCGCCCTGCGGATCATCTTCATCCTCGTCGGCATGGAGCTCGTCGAGCGTTTCCACTGGATCATGTACATCTTCGGGGCCGTCCTCCTCTGGACCTCGTACAAGATGGCCTTCACTGATTCCGACGACAAGGTCGACCCGACCTCGAATCCGCTCTACAAGGCGGCGTCGCGCGTCTTCCCGATCGACAAGGATCCGGACAATCCCCGCTTCTTCTCGAGGAAGGACGGCAAGCTCCATGCCACCTTCGTCTTCCTTGTCTTCCTCGTGATCGGATCGACGGACGTTCTCTTCGCGCTCGATTCCATCCCGGCCATCATCGGCGTGGTGTCGGAAAACGGCGCCGCCACCATCACCGCGGCGCAGGCCAACTTCATAGCGGTGACGTCGAACGTCTTCGCCGTCATGGGACTCGTCTCCCTCTTT
>Ga0209099_1001924_pt1 | contig 19340 bp, 20 predicted proteins | sample AD_JPNHW2_MetaG_FD_184430 | JGI IMG/M metagenome (GOLD analysis project Ga0209099, IMG submission 184430) | Active sludge microbial communities of municipal wastewater-treating anaerobic digesters from Japan - AD_JPNHW2_MetaG (SPAdes) (version 2) | ecosystem: Engineered > Bioreactor > Anaerobic... | reverse complement strand
TTTTTCAGGAATTGGGTTTCTTTCCAATGCTAATCGATCGGTATTACATATCAAGAAATCTACACCTTGTATACCATCTTTGTACATGTGTTTCACAGCGTTTCCGCCACCACCACCGATACCAATTACTTTGATGATGGAAGAGGTATTTTTGGTGCCAAAGTCAGGTTCAAATAATTTTTTTTCTGTCATGTCTGTAGAAGTTATTTGTTAATGGGTTGGTTTTTTTATTCAGTTTTTTCGGAAATATTATCCAAAAGATTAGAAAAAAACGATTTGATTTTATCAACGATATTTTTTCCTGAATCTTCCGATTCCTCAGGTTTATTTACATCCGTTTTAATGACGGTAGGTCTAGTGATCTCACCATTTCCTGTGCTCATAGTTCCATATTTGAGAAGTCCTAAACTAGTTGCATACATAGGGTGTTTCAATTCAGGAGGAAGAGAGCTGAATCCAATTTCAGGGATTCCGATCCGAGTAGGTTTTTGGAAGGTGAATTGGGCTAATTCTTTGATATGTCTAAGGGTAGCACCACCACCTGTAAGAACAACATTCATAACCTTACGGGAATATCCGGATTCTTCAATGGCTCTTTTCACATTTTCTAGAATATCTGCTTGAACTCTGGAATAGATGATTTTAGCCAAATAGTGTTCACTGATTTGAATTGGGGTCGCTTGTTGGTATTGAGGGATAGTAATAAAGTTATTTTGATTACATTTTTCAACGACACAAGTCCCGTGGTGAATTTTTAATTTTTCAGCAAGTTCTTCAGTGATTTGACAAACACTGGCAATATCTTTGGTGATCACGTTTCCTCCGAAAGGGATCACTTTTGTGAAGACAGGGTTTCCATCCACATAGATGGCTATATCGGAAGTACCACCGCCAATATCCACTAAAACGACGCCCTGTTTTTTCTCTTCCTGGGTAAGACAAACTAAGCTTGAAGCAAGGGGTTCCAGAATGATATCAGCAGGTTTAAGATGGGAGTCTTCCACACATTTCACAATCTTCTTAATTTCTGCTTCATTACCGGTGATCAGTTGGAAAAAGCCAACAATTCGTTCACCCAATTCACCAACAGGGTCAATCACTTCTCTTTCCGTATTGTTGTCAATAAAGAACTTTTGAGGGATCACATCAATGATTTGTTCACCGATACCAACAGAGATCACTCTAAGGTCATCGGTCATTTTAACAATCTCTTCATGACGGATCACTTCTTCTTTACCTTTTTTTCTCAACATCACATGGCGGTATTCGGAGCTATTGATATGCCTTCCGGCAACACCCACAAACACTTCGTTTACTTCGTAACCTGCTCTGGTTGAGGCAAGAGCAACAGACTGGTTGATCCCCTCAATGGTTTTATTCAAGTTGAAGATCAGACCATGTTGCACACCGGTAGACTCAGCTTTTCCATATCCGATAACCTCAATTTTTCCATCTGAGGATTCAAAACCGATTATGGTCGCAATTTTGGTAGTTCCAATGTCAAGTCCAACTACAATGGTTGGCATTTCCTCGGTTAAAGTGGTTTTTTTCTTTGCCATAAATATTAGATATTTGCTTTTTTTGCAATCACTCTGTTTTTAAAACGTACATCAATTAAACTATATTTTTTATCGGCAGAATAGGGGAGCACATTGGTATAGATCTCTTTGATTTTGAAAAACTTCTCTTGAGCATCCACTTCATCGCCGAATAAAATGGTCAATGTTCCGTTAATCGGAACCAACTCAATCACTTTTTGTTCATTGACGTAGATTTGTTTGAAGTTTTCATTAAAAAATGGGTCGTTTTTAATTTTAGCTGCGATTTGATATATTGAATTTAAAACAGGTTCTTTCGTTGATATTTTTTCAAGTTGTTTGTAATGAGTATTCAGGGAGCCATTCACGATGATTAGTTTTTCTTTAATTTTTGCTGAGTTTGGGATCATAACACCATCCATGTCAACAAAGAAAGGGGATTGATTTAAAGGGAAAACATGGAGCAACATTTCCCGAAGGGTAACATCCACCATAAGTTTAGTGCCGGAGAAATAGATTTTATTAATTTTTTTGATGTAGATCTCCTCATTAAGCACTTTTTTAATTTTTTCAAGGGGGATCGACTTTAGCTTTTGGTTAGTTGTTTTAATGTGAGCGGAAGAAATCAACTGAACAATATCCTGTTCAGAAAGAATATTATTTTCCCCTTTGTAATCAATGGAAACCTCAACGCCACTGCAACTACGATTCTGCCGGTTGATAATGGCAAGAATAGTAAACACAATGATGGATAAAACCAGAACAACACGAAGGATGGTTTTAAATAGTTTCATGAGTTGAGTGAATGATAATCAGCAAAATTAATGAAAAACCTTCATATTTTTTCAATTTTTAAAAAAATATTAATAAACATTTCATTGTTAATATTATACCTATAAAATATACTGTTATTGAGCACAAATTATAGACTAAATAACAGTATATCAGGAAAATATTGTTTTAAAAAAAGATATAAAAAGTAACTTTACTTGAATTACTTAGAATAAGGAATTATGATATCGTCGCAATACTCACATCTGTATGATCTTTTTTCTCTATCTACAAGATGGAAAATATGATCAATATTAGATTCAACAGAGGTGACACATCTAGGATTTTTACATTTGATAACATTGGTAACTTTTTCAGGGACAGTAAGTCTTACTTTTTTCACTATTTTTCCGTCTTCGATGATATTGATGGTAATATCAGCATTAATCAAACCAAGGAATTCAACATCTAATTGAATTTTGTTATTGATTTTAATGATATCTTTTTTTCCCATTTTATCACTGAAAGCATTGATAATCAATGCAACAGTATAATCTGCTTTTTCTAATTTAAGTAGGTTAAACAATTTTATTCCGTAACCTGCTGGAATATGGTCAATGACGATCCCTTTTTCAATACTGGTAATCTCTAACATGATTTTAAATTTTAATATATTCCTAAAAGTTTTAAAATGAGAGCCATTCTCACATACATTCCATTTTTAGCTTGTTGGAAATATTGGGCTCTTGGATCGTTATCCACTTCAATACTGATCTCATTAACTCTAGGTAGTGGATGTAAAACATAAGTTTCAGGACTTGCATATTTCATCTTTTCACTATCTAAAATGAATTTATCTTTTAAACGAATATAATCCTCTTCGTTAAAGAAACGTTCTCTTTGAACACGAGTCATGTAAAGGAAATCGATTTCACCTAAATAAGGTTCCATTTTTTCTACTTCCACAAAAGGAACATTCTTTTTCATCATGATCTCTTCGCGGACATATTCAGGAACTCTCAATTCTTCAGGAGAGATTAAAATGAAACGCACACCTTCATAATTACTTAAGAATTTGATTAAGGAGTGAACCGTTCTTCCGAACTTCAAGTCACCACAGAAACCATACACTTTATTCTCAACATTCCCTTTTAATCTTTCAACCGTTAAAATATCGGTTAATGTTTGGGTTGGGTGTTGATGTCCACCATCACCGGCATTGATAACAGGAAAGTCAACAGAAAGGCTAGCTACTCTGGGAGCTCCCTCCTTAGGGTGTCTCATAACCGCAATATCCGCATAACATTCAATCGTTCTGATCGTATCAGAGATACTTTCCCCTTTAGAAACAGAGCTGGAATTGGGTTCAGAAAATCCAACAATCTGACCACCTAAACGCAACATAGCCGCTTCAAAACTAAAACGGGTACGGGTACTAGGTTCATAAAAAAGAGTTGCTAAGATTTTACCTTCACAACTCTTGCTAAATTTTTCCGGATTTTTGATAATCTCGTGAGCTAAATCAAAGATTTCACGAAACTCTTCACGTGTAAAATCCGAGGGATCTATTAAACTTCTACCTTTTAACAATTTTTCCTCCTTTATTAAATTTATTGATAATATGATGATTAGTCTTTAATTTTTTCATCTGCAAAAATACATCAAATTTTTTATTTTCAAACTTCTGATGTTTAAAAAAAAAATCTATGTATTTGTTTATTTGTATTAGAATTTTGTATCTTTGCGCATTGAAAATAGAAAATTATTAACCCAAAATTTTAAAACTATGAAAAAATTATTTTTGTTTTTAGCAGTATCAGGACTTATTTTTGTATCCTGTGGTAAAAAAGCTGAACCAACTCCAACTCCAGCTCCAGCTCCTCAAGAAACTGTTGCTCCAACTCCAGCTCCAGCGCCAACTCCAGCACCTGCTCCAGCACCTGCTCCAGTGAAAAAAGAGGTAACTAAAGAAGTGAAAAAAGTAGACACAAAAGCTATAGATTCTAAAGCTGCACCTACTACAAAAGCTGAAGTTAAAACTACCCCTGCAACTAAACCGGTTGAACGTACTTTAGAAGAAAAACTTAAACACTTAAATGAGTACACCCCAGACGAACAAAAAGCAATCTTAAAACAAGCTCAAGAACAAGGCAAAACTACTGTTGGGACATCAACTAAAACTAAAAAAGGCACTAAATAATCAGTGATCTTTACGAAATAAAAAAAGGGAGTTTTGAACTCCCTTTTTTTATACGGCTACGTCCCCTTTAATATGAGGATCCGGATTATATTCGGTTAATTCAAAATCCTCAAATGTAAAATCAAAAATTGATTTTACATTCGGATTTATCTTCATAATCGGTAATTTCTTGGGTGTTCGCGTTAACTGTAATTTAACCTGTTCCACATGGTTGGAATAGATATGAACATCCCCAAAAGTGTGAATAAACTCTTTTGGTTTTAAATCACATACTTGTGCAATCATCATCAATAACAAAGCATAAGATGCAATGTTAAATGGTACTCCAATGAATACATCCGCACTTCTTTGGTACAATTGACAAGAGATCTCCCCATTGCTGATATAAAATTGAAACAATACGTGACAGGGAGGCAGTTTCATTTGATCAATATCCGCAACATTCCATGCACTCACAATCAAACGTCTGGAATCGGGATTTTTTTTGATTTGAGCAATTAAATTGGATATTTGATCTATCACGGTGCCATCTGCACATTCCCATTTGCGCCATTGTTTTCCATAAACAGGCCCTAAGTTTCCATCTTCATCAGCCCACTCATCCCAAATAGAGACATTGTGATCTTTTAAATATTTAATATTGCTTTCCCCTCTAAGAAACCATAAAAGTTCATAGATAATCGATCTTAAATGGAGCTTTTTAGTGGTTAATGCAGGGAACCCCTCCGATAAATCGAATCGCATCTGATATCCAAACACACTATAAGTTCCGGTTCCTGTTCGGTCAGCTTTGTACTGTCCATGATCAAGAATATGTTGAAGAAGATCAAGATATTGTTTCATAATTGAAGTTAAATGATATGATATTCGGTTAAAAATGGATGTTTTTCTCCGAATGAAAGATCTGTTTTTTGAGTTCTTAACTGATGGCAAAGTTGAATGTAAGGATAGGCATCTTTCAGCGTAAAACCTTCATTTTGAAGAATTTTTTCGTAAGAAAGAGTGTGTAAATCTGTAAACCCATCACTAAATTCAAACTCTTGATTATCGATTAAAATGGATCGATAGGTGGTCTTCCCGGTATCTCTGATAGCTTTTGGAATGTATTGAGCGTCTATACTTAAAAACCATCTTACCCTCGCTCTTTCAAGTTCTAAATAACCGGAAGCCATCGAAGGGGTTGAGATATGAACAGAACAATCCTGAACTTCTCCAAAAATGTGAATTAACATATCCAAAAAATGGGATCCAATATTGGTTGTGATTCCACCCGCTTTTTCCATATCTGATTTCCAGGAATAATAATACCATTTGCCTCTACCGGTTATGTAAGTCAAATCAATATCATACTTGGTATCTTGAGGTGCATTTTTAACCAATTCATGCAATTGAACCACAGAAGGATGGTGCCTTAATTGTAAAATATGAAACACTTTTTTACCGGTATCTTTTTCAATATCATATAAACCTTCAATATTCCATGGATTGAGAACCACAGGTTTTTCGCAAATAGCATGGGCGTTATTCCTCAATGCTAAACGGATATGTGCATCATGCAAATAGTTAGGAGAACAGATGGAAACATACTGAACTGCAGTATCGATTCCACCTTTGGAAAGTCTATATAAATGCCTGTCAAAACGTTCAGTCTCTAAGAAAAGAGCTGCATCAGGAAAATAGGAATCTATAATCCCGACGCTATCTGATTTGTCTAAAACTGCAATCAGTTGATTGCCGGTTTCTTTAATCGCTTTGAAATGTCTTGGTGCAACATAACCCGCTGCACCAATCAAGGCAAAATTAGTATTCATTAATTTGATTTTACACTCATCTTTAAAATATTGATCTCAGCGGAAGTTAAAAAACGCCATTCGCCACGAGGAAGATCCTTTTTAGTTAATCCTGCAAAAACTACACGGTCCAATTTAACCACATCATATCCTAAATGTTCAAAGATTCTTCTTACAATTCTGTTTCTACCGGAATGAATAGTGATTCCAATCTCTTTTTTAGTAGCTCCAACATAAGCTAAATCATCAACTTTGATTTCTCCATCTTCTAATTCTAATCCATTAACAATAAGGTCAAAATCACTTAAGGATAAATTTTTGTCTAATTCAGCGTAATATACTTTTCTCACTTCATGTTTTGGATGTGTCAATTTTTTAGTCAAATCACCATCATTAGTAAAAAGAAGAAGACCTGTTGTGTTTTTATCAAGTCTTCCAACTGGATAAACACGCTCTTTACAAGCACCTTTAACCAATTGTAAAACATGTTTACGATCTTTTTCATCATCAGTGGTTGTGATGAAATCTTTAGGTTTGTTGAGAACCAAATAAACGGGTTTTTCACGTTGTAAGATTTTATCACCAAAACGTACTTCATCAGTTGGTAATACCTTACTTCCCATCTCGGTTACTACAACACCATTTACTGTCACAGAACCAGATTCAATTAAGGTATCAGCCTCTCTTCTAGAGCAAACACCGGCATTGCTTATATATTTGTTCAATCTGATTGGGCCATATTGCTCATCGTATTCAAGAGATAAAATCTTTTGTTTTGGAGGAGATTGACGACCCTCTAATTTTCTTTTTTCAACAATTTCTGTTAAAATAGAAGACTCAGCTGTAACATCTCTTCTCCTTCTTCTTGGTTTTTCTTCTTCGTTGTTGAAAGACCTTCTAGGGCGGTCGTCACTGTATGATCTCTGTGGTCTATCATCAGAGGATTCTCTGCGAGGTCTGTCACTATCGTAAGATCTCCTTGGTCTATCATCAGAGGACTCTCTGCGAGGTCTGTCACTGCTGTATGGTCTCTTTGGTCTGTCATCAGAAGACTCTCTACGAGGTCTATCGCTGCTGAATGTTCTCTTTGGTCTATCATCAGAAGATTCTCTGCGAGGTCTGTCGCTGCTGTATGGTCTCTTTGGTCTGTCATCAGAGGACTCTCTGCGAGGTCTGTCGCTGCTGTAAGGTCTCTTTGGTCTGTCATCAGAAGATTCTCTGCGAGGTCTGTCGCTGCTGAATGTTCTCTTTGGTCTATCATCAGAAGATTCTCTGCGTGGTCTGTCGCTGCTGTAAGGTCTCTTTGGTCTGTCATCAGAAGACTCTCTGCGAGGTCTGTCGCTGCTGTAAGGTCTCTTTGGTCTGTCATCAGAAGATTCTCTGCGAGGTCTGTCGCTGCTGTAAGGTCTCTTTGGTCTGTCGTCAGAAGACTCTCTACGAGGTCTGTCGCTGCTGTAAGGTCTCTTTGGTCTGTCATCAGAAGACTCTCTGCGAGGTCTGTCGCTGCTGTAAGGTCTCTTTGGTCTGTCGTCAGAAGACTCTCTGCGAGGTCTGTCGCTATCGTAAGATCTTTTTGGTTTGTCGTCAGTGGAAGATCTGCGTGGTCTATCATCACCATAAGATCTGCGAGGTTTATTATCCCCATCACTAAATGTACTTTTACTCCTACCCGGACCTGAGGATGTTCCTCTGGTTGCATTTCTTTTTGGCCTATCATCGCCGCTGGTGCGTGCTTTTGAAAAACTACGCTTCTCTTTCTTTTCTTCCATTATATCAATTTATTAACGTGAAAATTATGTGAGGAAAATTATCACATAATTGGAACCTGCAAAGATACACCAAATTTTAATATCTTTGCCCATTATTTTGAATGAGTAATTTTTGCTATTCAAAAAATCAAATATTTATAAAAAATACGTTTAATAGCAAAACGAAAAAAGATAGATGACCTTTCAGTTTATTGAACCATCCGGATTTTTAAAACATTATATCAGACCCTATTGTTTCATGGAGTCTGATATGAATGAACCTGATCTGGTGGAAAGGGTGATTCCAACGGAAGGGATTCAAATCATGTTTCATTATAAAACCCCTTTTGTAGTTTTACATCCTAATCAACCCGGAACCAGCCAGTCAAGATCGTTTATCAGTGGGTTAAGTGATTCGTTTTCAGATGTTTCTACGAATGGAACCACCGGAGTCGTTTTTATTAATTTTTATCCCATTGGTGCCAGTTTCTTTTTTAATTTTCCATTATCTGAAATTGAGAATAAAAATGTTGATCTTTCGGATTTGTTTAAGTCGGAAATTCAAGATGTGGAGGAACAATTATTTCTAAAAAATTCGATTCATGAAAGAGTGCAGGTGATTGAACAATTCTTTGTCAAAAGGTTCAATCCGATTGGAAATCATGATCAGATTTTAATTCGGAAAGGGATAGAAGTGATCAAACATCATAAAGGGATTGTTTCTGCAAAATCATTATCTGAATCGCTTTATACAACTCCTAAAACATTGGAAAGGAAGTTCTCTCAGTACATCGGAAAATCAACCAAACAAGTGATAAAACTGATCCGTTTTCAGGATCTTTTGTCCGATTTTAAACCATCTAAAATTTCAAATCTGAGCGAATTTGCGCTTCAAAAAGGGTATTTTGATCAATCTCACTTTATCCATGATTTTAAATCGTATACCGGTTATACTCCTAAAGAGTTTGCTCAAAAATACCCGGATTACAGCAAAGACGGGGAAACATGTTGAAAAGGGCATTTTGTCCGTTTTTTACAATTTTATATCATCAATAGAAGCTATTTTTGCACCCAAAATTAGTTCAATCCAAAAAAGATCATTTTAATACAATCCATTATGAATACAGATGAAATAATTATTCGGAATGCCCATACCAATAATCTGAAAAATGTCAATATTGAGATCCCAAAACATAAACTGGTTGTTTTTACAGGTGTTTCCGGCTCAGGAAAGTCTTCGTTATTATTTGACACTATTTATACGGAAGCTCAACGGCAACTCGTGGAGACTTTTTCAACATTTGCCCGTACCCGAATGCCCAAATTGTCACGCCCCGATGTGGATGATATTCGTAATTTATCTACTGCTATTGTGATTGACCAAAAAAGAATGGGGGCTAACTTACGCAGTACTGTAGGAACAGCAACCGAAATTAATACCTATCTCAGATTGTTATATTCCAGAATCGGAAAACCATTTATCGGACCCTCTTTTTATTTTTCTTTTAATCATCCGGAAGGGATGTGCCCCCATTGTAATGGTTTGGGAAAACAGATTAAGATTGACTTGGATCTTTTTCTGGATCGGGAGAAGTCAATTCGGGAAGGTGCTATAACCCATCCCCATTACAAAGTTGGAGGATTTTTGTGGAAAGAATTGATCAGTCTGGAAGTGATCAACGTGGATAAACCAATTGATCAGTTTTCTGATGAGGAGTTGCAACTTTTTTTATACTCTGAACCATTTGCTGTAAAAGGGGCTAAAGATAAACTCACCTATAATCGTAATTTTGAGGGGATCGCCCGAAAACTAGAAAAAGCTGTTGCAACGAGAGCTGACGATGAGACATCAGAAGAGGAGAAAAATGGATATACCAAATACTTTACTTATCAAACATGTGAACATTGTCACGGCACCAGAATCAATGAAAGGGCTAGGGAAATAAAGATCAACAGCCAATCTATTGATCAGGTTTGCAATATGGAGATTGTGGATGTGCTTCCATTTTTGCAACAAATTAACGATGAAATTTCTAAACCCATTTTAAGAAAAGCTCAGTTTTTGTTGGAACAATTGATCGAAATTGGAGTGGGATATCTCTCTTTGGATCGGGCTGTGGGTACACTTTCCGGGGGTGAATCTCAACGGGTAAAAATGTCAAAACAGATGGATTGTAATCTGGTTGATATGCTTTATGTTTTGGATGAACCCTCCATAGGTCTCCATCCAAGAGATACTGAAAATTTAATAAGAATCCTCTTTCGGCTTAAAGAACGCGGAAACTCAGTTTTTGTAGTGGAACATGATCCCGATATTATAAATGCTGCGGAATGGATTGTGGATATGGGACCGGAAGCCGGGAAATGGGGTGGAACCGTTGTCTATAATGGAGAACCTGAAGGTCTTTTTAGATCAGAAAGTATAACTGGAAAATTTCTTCATCCGAATAAAAAATCTCATTTTAAAAGAAAATCATTTTTCGATTTTTATGAAATCAACAATGCAACAGCCAATAACTTAAAAAATGTTTCTGTAAAAATTCCGAAAGGAGTGTTAACCTGTGTTACAGGAGTAGCAGGAAGTGGAAAGAGTAGTTTGATACACGAATGTTTTGCCAAGAAACATCCGGAAGCTATTGTGATTGATCAATCACCCATTGGCAAGTCTTCGAGAGCAAATGCAGCAACTTTTATAGGTGTTTTTGATTTTATCAGAAAAGAGTTCGCGAATGCAACTCAAAGCGATCCTTCACTTTTTAGCTTCAATTCAAAAGGGGCTTGTCCTAAATGTAATGGGCAGGGTGTGTTAACGTTTGAACTCCATTTCCTCGATGCTGTAAAAACAATCTGTGATGAGTGTGAAGGGAAAAGATATCATACCGATGTACTGGAGTATCAACTACATGGAATCAATATTGCGGAAGTTTTAGATATGACTGTAAATCAGGCTTTTGATTTTTTTAAATCAACTAAAATTAAAACTCATCTTCATCTTTTACAGGAAGTTGGATTAGGATACTTAAAATTAGGGCAGTCTCTAAGCAGCTTATCGGGTGGAGAATCACAACGTTTGAAAATTGCAACCGAACTTAAAAAAGAGGGAAATATATACATCATGGATGAACCAACAACCGGTTTGCACATGTCTGATATTGAAAATTTTTACAGAATTATTAAATCTTTGGTTGAAAATAACAATACCGTTATCATTATCGAACACAATCTGGATATAATAAAATATGCCGATTGGGTGATCGATATGGGACCGGCAGGGGGCAAAAACGGAGGAAAACTCCTTTTTCAAGGAATCCCTGAAGAACTGATTTGTTGTTCCGAATCAATAACCGGTCGCTACCTGAAAAAAGTGATTGGATAAAATTTAGGCTAATTTACATACATGTACAGGTATCACATTGACCACAATCCGGTTTTTCACCATACACTGTGATACTGAAAATTCCGGTTTTTGATTTGTTGAATGCAACTAATTCAGATTCAGTTAAATAGTCAAGTAATATTTCATCTGGCAGGATGATCTCTTTCTCTTTTTGAATTTGAATATTTACAAATCCTTGTTCAAAAATATATTTCATATACTGATCTTTTTGAAGGGCGCCGGAAACGCAACCAGCATACATTTCAGCTGCATTTTTAATTGGATCAGGGAGAGTTCCAACAATCACAACATCAGAAATTGAAAAATGGCCTTTACTTTTTAAAACTCGATAGATTTCTGCAAAAGCTTTTTTCTTATCAGGGACTAAATTGAGCACACAATTACTGATTACAACATCTGCTTTATTAGCACCAATAGGCATATTTTCAATATCTCCCAAGCGAAATTGAACATTTTTAAAGCCATGTTTTTCACAGTTTTGATTGGCAAGAGCAATCATGGCTTCAGTCATATCAACACCAATAACCTGACCCTCTTCACCAACGAAAGAACGTGCAACAAAACAATCGTTACCTGCACCGGAACCTAAATCGATAACCGTGTCCCCTTTTTTAATTTTTGCGTATTCCGTGGGTAATCCACACCCTAATCCCAAATCTGCATCAGCAACATATCCTGCGATTTTATTGTAATTTTCGCTAAAAATGGTGTAATCAACGCTACTACAACAACTACCCGATCCACAACATGAGGATTGGTTTTGTTGCTTAGATTGATGCGCAATTTCTGTGTATTTTTCTTTAACAATCTCTTTTAAATCTTTCATGGTATAATTTTTATGCAAAAATATGATATTTTTGTATTCTAAAATTTATCAAAATGGCTTCTTTACAACCCTTTTATTCAGACTTAGTTAATCACTGGAATTTAGATCAATCTATCACTTTTTTAAATCACGGTTCTTTTGGAGCGGCTCCCATTGAAGTGCTGGAACAACAACATCAATTTAGGATGCAGTTGGAGAATCAACCTCTTCGATTTTTCATGCGGGAATTACCTGAACTTCACGTGAATACATTGCAACAATTGGGAATATTTTTGAGTTGCAATCCGGAAGATCTGGTTTTTGTGAAAAATGCTACGGAAGGGGTTAATACCGTTTTAAGTAGTATCCCATGGAAGAAAAATGACCGGGTTTTGATTACAAATCATGGGTATCAGGCATGTAAAAATGCATTGTTGATCAATGCCCAACGATATGGCTTTGAGGTGGATGAGGTTCAGGTTCCTTATCCTTATGAATCTGAAGATGAGATTGTAAATGCTGTATTGGATGGCGTCAGTAAACACACCCGTTTGGTGATGATTGATCATATCAGTTCCCCGACAGCGCTCTATTTCCCCATTGAAAAAATTGCTGCTGCGCTAAAAGGAACTCAAACGGAGTTGTTGGTAGATGGGGCTCATGCTCCGGGGATGATTCCGATACATCCTTCTGAAACGGGTGCTCAATACTACACCGGAAATTGCCATAAATGGCTCTGTGCTCCCAAAGGTGCTGCTTTCCTATGGGTGGATCCCAGATGTCAGGAGTATATGTATCCGCTCAATATTAGTATGATCAATGTAAGAACACAGGGATTTCAAGATCGGTTTTATTGGGGTGGTACTCAGGATGTTTCCCCTTACCTTTCTATCCCTAAAGCGATTGAAACCTTACCCAAAATTACTCAAATCTCCTGGTCTGAAATCATGGAAAAAAACAGAGCTTTGTCCCGCAAAGTGACCCTCCTTTTCTCCAAAACACTAGAGCAGCCGATTCCTTCCCCTTTGGATCGGATTACCAATATGTGTGCCATTCCAATTCCAAAATTAGCCTCTCCTTTATTGCCGGGAACATTTGATCCATTACAGGAAAAATTGTATCATGAATTTAAAATTGAGATACCTGTAATCAATTTTGGCGTACATAACCAACGATTTATTAGATTCTCCTGTTTTGTTTATAACCATATTTCTCAATATGAATATCTGGCAGAGGTGTTAAAAAATGAGCTAAAGAATAGATAAACAGCACGATCATTCTCATCTAAGATAGAAAAAGCTACGATTAGAAAAAACATTTTTTCTTTCATAACAAATTGAATATATTATACGTTTGTTATCGGAATTTGATGTAATTTTGCAGCTTATTTGAAATACAACAAGATGATTATAGGGATAACAGGTACTATCGGAGCCGGGAAGGGAACCATCGTAGATTATTTAATTGAAAAGTTTTCTTTTCATCATTATTCAGTTAGACAATTTTTAATGGAAGAAGCTGAAAGAAGAGGATTTCCCTTAAACAGAGATGTTTATGTCGCTATAGCGAACGAATTAAGAGAACAAAATACCCCCTCTTATATTACCGATCAACTTCATCAAATCGCTATTGAAAAAGGGGGAAATGCTGTCATTGAAAGTATCAGAACTCCCGGAGAGATTGAATCACTTCGTAAAAAGGGGGACTTTTTCTTACTCGCAGTTGATGCAGAACCCCATCTTCGTTATGAAAGAATTGTCGTTCGTAACTCAGAAACAGATCAGATCAGTTTTGACACATTTGTAGCGAACGAAAAAAGAGAGATGACATCAACCGACCCAAATAAACAAAACCTGAGTGAGTGTATTAAACAAGCTGATTATGTGATTCTTAACGATCATGATATTCCTACTTTGCATACACAAATTGATCAGATTATTTCAAAATTTCTCTAAAACTAAGAAGTACAGATTATGAATAAAAAATGGATTAAACAACTTTTACAACTCGTTCTTTTTCTAGGTATTGGAGTGTTTTTTGTATGGTTATCAATCAAAGATTTAACTCCGGAAGATACAAAAATGATTAAAGAAAGTTCTTTAGGTATTTTTAAACTTCGTCCATTTTTGTTTATTATGCTCTCAATCGTTGTGATGTCTTTAGGGCATTATTGTAGAGGATTAAGAAGTGTAATGTTGATCAAACCATTGGGTTATGAACTCAGAAAGAGTACCTCTTTTTATGCCGTTATGGTGGGATATCTGGCCAATTTAGCTTTTCCTCGTTTAGGGGAGGTTCTTAGATGTACCTTTATTCAACGATATGATAATGTTCCCTTTCAGAAAACACTAGGAACCATAGTCACTGAAAGAGTGATAGACCTTCTGATCTGGGGCGTGTTATTGGTGATTGCCATTGCTTTAAATACATCCGTTTTGTCTGAGTTAGTGATTGATCAATCTACCGGTGAAACGTTGGGCTTGTGGTTGAGTAATAAGTTCACTTCTATGATTCATAACTACACCCTGATCATTCTCGGTGTAGTGGTTGTTGGAATGGGAATTGCCCTCTACTTTACCCGTCATCGTTGGATGAAAGTGAAATTCTTTGCTAAAATCGGACATCTGTTCAAAGGCGTTTGGCAAGGATTGATCTCCATAAAAGATCTAGAAAATCCGCTTTTATTTATCTTTTACACTCTTTGTATCTGGACTGCCTTTTTCTTAGGATCCTATATCATTTTCTTTGCTTTTGATTTCTTGAGCGGACTTGGATTTACACCGGCGCTTTCCATTTTAGCATTCGGGTCCATTGCTTTTATGGTGGCTCAGGGAGGCTTGGGAGCTTATCCTTTGTTAGCTGCTGAGATATTTGTTTTGTATGGAGTGAACTATAATCAAGGTCTTGCTGCTGCCTGGATCGGATGGAGCGCACAAACCATTATGGTTTTGGTTCTGGGTTTTGCTTCATTGATTTTAGCTGCCTTTTTAAATAAAAAAAATAAAGTTCAAACCACTTAAATCATGAAAATACCTTTTCAAGATAAAGTAATGGCAATAGAGCAGTTTATCGCTTTGAAACCCTCTTTGAAAGGGAAAAAGATTGTATTTACCAATGGCTGTTTTGATATTCTTCATTTGGGACATGTGCAATATCTGGCTCAAGCTAAAGAATTGGGGGATCTTTTAGTGATCGGATTAAATTCTGACCTTTCTGTGAAAAGATTAAAAGGGGAAACGCGTCCTGTTAATCCTGAACACGCCAGAGCCCTTGTGCTTGCCGCACTTCAGTTTGTTGACTTTGTAATTCTTTTTGAAGAGGATACCCCTTTTGAATTGATTCAACAAATAATCCCCGATGTTTTAGTTAAAGGGGGAGACTATAATAAAGATCAAATAGTTGGCGCAGATATAGTTACATCTAACGGTGGCGAAGTTGTTGTTCTGGATTTCGTCGATGGATTCTCTACTACTCAAATCATTAATCAATGCAACAATTAATATGACTCAAAGATTCCTTCTAATCCTTTTGTTACTTGGAATTTTCCGAATCAGCTCAGCTCAAATCGGATCGATCGATATTGATGATCAATCTCAAAATAGAGCATTACTGGAAACCAAAATCTATCAACTGCCTGATTTTGAAAAAATCGATTTTGCCGAAACTCAACTTATTGAAGAAAACTTTCAAATTCCAGCTTTCCATATCTACAATGAACTTTGGGATACTGTTCATATCAGATCAACATCGATCGTAATCCCCTTCTATCAAAATTCACTCAAAATCAGATTACTTGAGAATAACAACAACCCTTTTGCATTTCCTTGTTCCGGAAGTATGATTCTAGATTATGGACTTTTGAAAAAGGAGTTTCATTCAGGAATCGATTTTTTGGAAACAGATGGATCTCCCATCGTTTCCTGCTTTGATGGAGTAGTCAGATTGGCCAGATATTACCGAGATTACGGAAAAGTGGTCGTGATCCGTCATTATAACGGCTTAGAAACCGTCTATGCCCATCTGAAAGAGATCAGTGTGGTGCCCGGCCAGATCGTTAAAGCAGGTGATCTTATTGGCAATGCGGGAAATACAGGAAATGCTATCGATCCAACCCTCCATTTTGAAATTCGCTTATTCAATGAATTAATCAATCCAAATAAAGTGATTGATTTTGTGAATAGAAAATTGATGGAAAATTTGATCGAATTAACCCTTACCGATTTCAACATCACCCCTTTAATTGCCTCAGATTCGATTCAGCTGAATCCTGTTAAAGTGTACGAACCATTACCCGAAAAATCTAAAGAAGCACCACAGTTTCATATTGTAAAAAGTGGGGATACTTTAAATAAAATTGCCCGACTCTACAACACCACTACCGATGCTCTGATTAAACTGAATAACTTAAAAGGGGATGGAAGCAATTTGCAATTAGATCAAAAAATTAGAATTAAATAACTCAAAAACATTTTCAAAATGGAAGAAACCAAATATATTAGACCAAGCTGGGATGAGTATTTTATGGAGATTGCCCATACTGTAAGCAAAAGAGCTACTTGCGATCGCGGAAGAAGCGGTTGTGTGATCGTTCGGGATCGTCAGATATTAGTGACCGGATATGTTGGATCTCCCATTGGGATGCCCCATTGTGATGAGGTGGGTCACCAAATGAAACAAACTATACATGAAGATGGAACAATAACTAACCATTGTGTCAGAACCGTTCATGCAGAACAAAATGCGATTTGTCAGGCGGCTAAGTTGGGAATAGCTTTACAAAACAGTACCCTTTATTGCAGAATGACCCCGTGCCGTGTTTGCGCCATGTTGATCATCAACTGCGGCATCTCCAGAGTGGTATGTGAAAAGAAATACCATGCCGGAGGGGAATCGGAAGAGATGTTTAAAGCTGCCGACGTAAAACTGGAGTTTTTTTCTGAAGAAACACTACAATATACAAAACAGTAAACTATGAATTGGCTAGAAGCATTAATACTCGGAATCATTCAAGGAATCGCCGAGTTTCTCCCCATCAGCAGCAGCGGTCACTTAGTGATTGGTCGCGAATTATTAGGCCTTGGCGCCACGGATAACATCGTTTTTGAAACCGTTGTTCATTGTGGAACCGTATTAAGCACAATCACTATCTTGAGAAAAGATATCATCCAACTTTTTATCAAACTGTTCAAATTTGAATGGAATGAGGAGACTCAATATATTGCAAAAATATTCCTTTCCATGCTTCCTGTAATGGTAGTGGGGTTCTTCTTTAAAGATCAGGTGGAAACTCTTTTTGGTGAAGGGATCTTATTGGTGGGTATTATGTTACTGGTAACTGCAACCTTATTGGCTCTAACCCATTTTGTGAAATTTAAACAACGGAAAAATGTGGGCTGGGGCTCCTCATTCATCATTGGAGTAGCTCAAGCAGTAGCTGTTCTTCCGGGATTGTCCAGATCAGGTTCCACAATTGCAACCGGATTATTATTGGGCGTTAAAAAAGAGGAAGTAGCAAAATTCTCCTTTTTAATGGTCTTGATACCCATTTTAGGAGAAACATTTTTAGGTGTTATAGGTGGCGATTTTTCAGCGGCAGCTTCAGGTATCCCAACACTCTCCTTGATTATCGGGTTCTTAGCGTCTTATATTGTAGGATGTTTTGCGTGTAAATGGATGATCGAACTCGTTAAACGAACCAACCTCATCTGGTTTGCTGTATACTGCACAATAGCAGGTATTGTTGCCATTATCACCGCAATTTTGTAATATGGAACTAAACCGACCCGAAAACAGAAATGTACACAAAACCAGATTTACATTTCCAGAAATCAACATAAACCCGGAAGGAGCCATTTTAGCTTTCGATAAACCCTACAGATGCACCTCTTTTGATATCGTTGCCAAGCTAAAAAACTATATCAAAAGGGAAATGAAACTCAAAATGAAAGTGGGACACGCCGGCACTTTAGATCCTTTAGCGACAGGTTTAATGATTGTTTGCGTGGGATCTTACACTAAAAAGATAGACTCTCTCATGGGTTTAGAAAAAGAGTACACCGGAACCTTCCAATTGGGTGCCACCACCTCCAGTTTTGATCTGGAAAAAGAGATCAATGAGACATTTCCTTACGATCATATTACGGAAGAAATGATCTATAAAACAGCGGAAACCTTTTTAGGGGATATTGAGCAGATACCACCCCATTTTTCAGCGGTAAAGATCAATGGAAAGCGAGCTTACGAATTGGCGCGTGATGGTCAGGAAGCAGAAATTAAACCCAAACAAATCAATATCAGCGAATTTGAGATCACCCGCATCGCATTACCCGATGTTGACTTCAGAATTGTCTGCTCCAAAGGAACCTATATCCGTTCCATTGCAAGAGATTTTGGGGAAGCCCTCTCCAGCGGTGCTCATCTGACCGCCTTACGCAGAACGCGCATTGGAAATCTCAAAGTAGAAGATGCCATTCAGGTGATTCTTACCGTGGAAAACGAGAGCTAAATGTCGATGGTCGATAGTCGATGGTCCGTTGTCTTTCGTCCCTTACTCCTGCGTCTTACTCCCGTAAGCCAAATCCCCGGCATCACCTAAGCCTGGAACAATATACGATTTTGCCGTAAGTTCCTGATCGATAGCTCCAACCCAGAGGGTACACTTTTTGTTGGGAAGATGTTTTTGGAGAAAATCTATCCCTTGCACACTGGCAATGGCAGAAACAATATGGGTGTGTTTTGGGGTCCCGTTTGCAATCAGTTCTTTGTAAACGATCAACATGGAACTTCCTGTTGCCAACATGGGATCCGTAATAATTAAGGTTTTATTTTTGATATCCGGAGAGGAAATGTAATCCATTTGAATCTCAAAAGAACCATCACGATGGTGTTTTCTGTAAGCTGAAACAAAAGCATTTTCTGCCTTGTCAAAATAGTTCAATAGTCCTTGGTGTAATGGAAGTCCTGCCCTTAAAATAGTGGCTAAAACCGGTTGGTTTTGAAGCAGATCCATAGGAAGTTCCCCTAGCGGAGTGGTTATATTTTTGGTATTATAGGACATGGTTTTGCTGATTTCGTAGGCAAATATTTCACCA
>Ga0209099_1001923_pt1 | contig 19341 bp, 13 predicted proteins | sample AD_JPNHW2_MetaG_FD_184430 | JGI IMG/M metagenome (GOLD analysis project Ga0209099, IMG submission 184430) | Active sludge microbial communities of municipal wastewater-treating anaerobic digesters from Japan - AD_JPNHW2_MetaG (SPAdes) (version 2) | ecosystem: Engineered > Bioreactor > Anaerobic... | reverse complement strand
GGGAGGGTAATTGTTTCCTTTGGAGAAAAAAGAATCAACTGGCAGATATCGCGCATGGATATAGCTGAATTTATGCTGAGTATGGTTAAAGACAAAAAATATATACGTTCAATGCCGATTATCGGAACTTAAAAAAATTTTAGAAATATCTGAAAATATTTCAGTAACACGTAATTATTTAGAGGTAAAAATGAAAAGACTTATAAGCTATCTTCTTGATCAGAAACTCCTGATTAATCTTGTTGTTGTAATTATACTGCTGGCTGGATTAACCACTTTTTCCGGGATAAACAGGGAATCGATTCCTGATGTTAAATTCGATATGGTGACCATAACCACCATTTATCCGGGAGCGTCTCCGTCTGATGCAGAGGAGCTCATTTCAATTCCGATTGAAAAAAAACTGCGCAGCGTAAGCGACCTTGACAAAGTGCGTTCATATAATGTAGAAAATGTATCACTCATTGTTGTTTATATTGAAGACAAAGCCAAAGACAAGAAAAAAGTTGTACAGGACATAAAGGATGCTGTTGAACAGGTGGGCAACCTCCCGTCAACAGCGCAGAAACCGCTCGTTGCGGAAATTTCGTTTGATAACACTGAACTTATCGATGTGGCATTTACCGGGAAAGGTGATGATGTACCATATACACGGCTCCGTGAATTTGCGAATAAATCAGAGAATTTTTTCTATGATATAGACGGAGTAGCAGAGGTGGAGAAGTACGGTTATTACGACAGGGAGTATCTCGTTGAAATTGATCCATACTCACTGGAGAAATACAGAATAGGGATGAACACAATAGTCAACGCGCTCAAGATGCGGAACATCGATTTCCCCGGAGGGGCGCTCCGGATCGGGAAGAAGGAGTTTGTCCTCCGTACTAAAGGGAAGTTCAAAAACGCGGAAGAGATAAGAAATACAGTAATAAGGGGGAATGATACAGGCTATTCATTAAGAATAGGGGATATAGCAAAAGTCACGGATACATATAAAGAGGCTGACGTCCACCAGAGATTCAATGGAAAACAGGCTGTTATATTCAAACTCTGGAAAAAGAGGAGCGCGGATGAGATAGATCTTGCCGGACGTATTAAAAAGGCAGTAGCAGAATACTCGGTTCCCGGTTATGAAGATGTGGATATATCGTTCTTCAATGACCAGAGTAAAACAACCAGTTCCAGGATAAAATCCGTAGTACACGAAGCTGCTCTCGGTTTTGTGGTACTGGGACTTTTCATGGTACTACTTCTCGGAAGGCGTATGTCTGCCCTTGTCCTTGCAGGAATACCTGTTACATTCATGATCACATTTACCGCGATGTGGTTCCAGGGGATAACAATCAATATTATGAGCCTTTTCGGTATGATTATGGTGCTTGGAATGATGGTGGATTTCAGCATTGTAATTGCTGAAAACAGTCACAGATATATGGAGCACGGAATGAAGAGGAGAGATGCCGTGGAGAAGGGCGTATCCGAGGTTTTCTGGTCTGTAACTGTGACTCTTGTATGTATAATAGCGGCATTCATGCCGCTCCTTCTTGTTTCAGGAATGATCGGTAAATTTGTCAAGCCTATCCCTATAGTAATCATATCTACGCTTTTAGCTTCCTGGTTTATTGCGATGTTCATCCTTCCTACATATCTAAATATATTCCTCGGAGAAACCCATAAAAAGGGGAAAGATAAAAGGGAGATGACTCTGCCTCAGAAATTTTTTGTGAAGGTATTCGGAAACAGAATTAACAAATATATAAGCAAAGCCCAGGAAGAGGATGAAAATTTAGAAGAGGGCCTCTTCGGACAGGTACAGCGGAAGTATAAGGGATTCGTTGCGTCAGCTCTGAAACATCGCTATATAACCGTAGGTGTACTTGTAATACTTTTTACAATATCACTGACTCTTGTGCCTAAAATCGGATTTAAATTTATGACAGGAGGGGGGGAGGAGCAGATACGGATCAGCGTTAAGCTTCCTTTTGAAACAAATCTGGAATCAAATCTTTCTGAAATGAAGAAACTTGAAAAACTCATACTGGAGTCTGTTCCGGAGAGTGAGCTTGAAGCGCTTCACCTGTATGTAGGAGAGGAGAATACAGAAATTATTGACCCTAAACCGGGTAAGGCAACATATAAAAGTACTTTTGAAATCTACCTTGTACCTGAGAAAAATAGAAAAAGAATCGCTGAAGTAATAAACATTGATCTGCGTAAAAGAATTGCACTGGCCCAGAATGATGGAGTACTGTCTCAGGATCTTAATATAAAAGTGGAAAATGTGTTTAAGGGGCCGCCGGTTGGAAAACCTGTAAACGTGGAAATACAGGGGGAGGATTTCGAGGTGATAAAACAGATTGCCGCAGAATATACATCCTTTCTCCCGGAAATTAAGGGTGTCCGAGATATAACAATCGACCTTGAAAGCGGTAAGACCGAGTACCAGTACACTGTAAATGAAAGTATGGCAGCATTGACCGGAGTATCGGCATATGATATCGCTTCGGCAATAAATGCCTCCTTCGCCGGGGCTGTTGCTACAAATGTAAACCAGGATGAGGAGGAGGTCGGTGTCCGGGTCAGGTTTGAGGAGAACGCCCGGCAGAAGATGTCAGGCCTTCGCGATGTGAAGATTTCGAATATGACAGGGGGGCTCATTCCTCTCGATACAGTAAGCGATGTTAAAATAGAAAAAGGATATTCGCAGATTAACAGGCTTAATTTCAAAAGACTCGTTCAGGTTCAGGCTGACGTTGATACAAAGATTATTACACCTGTTGATGTGACAAAGAATCTTGAAAAAAAGTTTTCCGATATAGAGAAGCGTTATCCCGGTTATATAATCAGGTACGGAGGGGAGCAGGAGGATACCAATGAATCAATGGGTGAACTCGGCGCGCTTTTTATTGCCGCGCTTATATTCATTTTTGTTGTTCTCACCGTTTACACCAGATCTATGTTGTTGCCGCTGGTTATTATGATAGCTATCCCCTTCGCACTAGTGGGAGTTATATTTGCGCTCTTTACTCACGGCCAGCCGCTTTCTTTTATGAGCACACTGGGCCTTTTCAGCCTTGCGGGTATTATTGTAAGTAATACGCTGGTACTTGTCCAGTTTATCAATAAATTCAGAGACGAGGGAATGAGCCTTAAAGACGCACTGATCGAAGGGGGAGTTGTGAGGCTCCGGCCGATTATACTTACGGCGGGTTCTATGGTTCTTGAACTTTTACCGGTTATGTATGGTTTCGGAGGAAAGGATTACCTTGTATCACCGCTTGCTCTGGCGTTCGGATATGGGCTTATATTCGCTACATTTATTACTCTGGTGCTTATCCCGTGTTTCTACTATATAGCTGAGGATGCGAAAGGATTTGCCGCTGGTATCCTGTCAAACTTTGGTGTTGAGATGAGCGGAACTATTTATAAACCGAAGGTGAGCAATATCATTCCCGTGCACCAGATACCGCAGAAACCTTCAGGTAAGCGCGGGTGAGGTCATTTATTTAATCAGGAAGGTTCAATATGAGTACACAATTTAAAGAGAGTGACAGCACAAAAAAAAGTATTCTCCATGCGGCAAAGACTGAATTTGCCGCTAAAGGATTCAGCGGCGCACGTATGGGATCAATCGCGGCAATAGCGGATGTAAACCAGGCCCTGATTCATTATCACTTCGGAAGCAAGGAGAATCTGTACAAAGCGGTTATTAAGAAACTGATTGGAGATATCTCGGGAATATACGACAAAAAAATTATAAGCGAAGTTGACTCATGGAATGTTCCGCCCGATTTGAAACTATGCGCTGCGATATACGTATTTGTAAATGCCGAGCTTTATATCCACGATGATGATTTTAACAGGATAATGGCTTATGAAATAGCGGAAGGTAAGGGAATCATACATGAATTTATCAAGGAGTATCTTATCCCGCAGTTGTACTCGGTTGATGAGATTATTAAAGATGGAGTCTCCATGGGAATTTTTGAAATTTCAAATACAATGCTTCTGGCAATAAATATTCTGACATTCATAAGAGACCTTGCTCAAGGAGAGAATTTTTTCAAAGGTACAGATGTGTGTGATGAAATTTACAGCAACAAGCCTGAAATTCTTTTTCATTTTATGCTTCAGTACGTATTCAAGGCGCTCAGGCCGGATGGGAAAGAATTATTAATACCGGACTTTGATCAGGATAAGAAAAATAAACTCAATTCAATATTAAGCGAAAAGAGAGAAGATATAAAAAATTTTTAAGGAGTAAATTATGAAAAAGAAAATTCTGCTGCCTGCAGCTTTGTTTCTTATAATTACCGGAACTTCAATTACAGCACAGGAAACCGCTGCCGGTAATGATGTAAGTCTTACAGGAAATAAAATAGGCGTTGAAATTTCAGATGAAGCGGCAATTATTGTCGATGACCGTCGCATAACATTGTCAGAGGCGATAAAAATTGCGATAGAACTAAATCCTGACATCTACATCGCGAAGTACGATGCTGCCATGTCAGACACGGCCCATATGAAATTTAATGCTAAATATTCTCCTGTTTTTAACGCGGAGGGCGGGTACTCATCAGTGACAAATCCCGAGTTTCTTTACCAGGATTACGGTAAAAAAAATGATTCGTTTAAATCATCAGCCTCTCTCGCAAAGAATTTTTCTACAGGCACAACTGTAGCTGCCGGTGTCGGCAATAGTTATACCGACCTCGATACCGGACTGGGGCCGGAATATAATATCACAAATCCCGTTGTGTTTGCATCTATAGAACAGGAATTACTGAAAAACGCTTTCGGATACAGCGACCGTAAACAGGAAAGAATTTTAAAAAACGCGGCACAGGCTCAGAAAGACGCATATATTTACAGTATGTCAATGATCGCTCTTGAGATACTGACTGATTACTGGAACGTTGTTATAGCTCAGAATCATCTCAATAACTCAACAGTGATGCTGGCTGAAACAAAAAAAGTGAGAAGTATTGTATCGGAAAAAGTAAATATCGGGTTAAGCGAAAAGTTTGAAATCAATTACTGGAATTCTCTCGTCGCAGGGGCGAAGGCATCAGTAACTCAGGCTGAACAGAATTACAGAAAGGCATTGAGGAAACTATACAGGGACGTAAATCTTGATAAGCCGATTACAATGCAGGAAAAGGTTGTACTCTCTGACAAACTGCCGGTAATAAATTCTGCCGCGGCTATGAAAATTGCTTTTGAAAAACGGGCGGACTATCTCAATGCGGTCAGGTCGCTTGAAAACGCCAAGCTTTCTCTCCAGATAAACGAGAACAGTTCACTCCCTTCACTCAAGGGTTCTGTGTCGGTATCTTCAATGGATTATAATACCGATTCGTCATCTGATGCCTATTCAAATACAGCCGGGATGAAATATCCATCATATGAGGCAAAGATCAGCCTGACATATCCCCTGGATGATACAGGCCAGAAAGCCGATGAGAGGAATGCCGTATGGATTGTAGAACAGTCAAAACAGAGACTTGAAAAGGCCAGAAGGAATGTCCGGGATGACGTAACAACAAAAATAGAAAACATAAGCGCAGGTTATCAGCTCTATACCGAAGCGAAGGAGGCAAGACGGCAGGCTGAACTGTATTATAATAATATGCTGACTAACCTGAGGCGTGGAAGGTTTGCTGCATCATCCGTAAGAGATGCACTTGATGCGGTAGTTAAAACAAGAGAGATGGAACTGCAGCTCCTTGTCGTGTATAATTTTTCACTAGTAGAATTTGAAGTATCGAAGAATGAGCTTTTTGAAACTTATAACATTGATATAAGTAAATATATTCCGAAAGAGTAGATTGAAAAATATTTACTATTACAAACTTATGAAAAGTTAAAGGATTACAAAATGGATGACAGAAAATTTATAGACAGATGCAGGATTGCTGCTGTTTTAATACCCGCTGTTTTGTTTATGCTGATATGCATAACTCCGGAAGATATATATGCTGAAGAGATTCATCCAGCCGTAAGTTTAACAGCAGTCGGAGAAAGGCTTAAACCTGTTAAAAAATTTGCCGGAGTTGAAATGGTGCTGATAACCGGAATTAAGCTTCAGGAGTTCTGGATAAGCAGGTATGAAGTTTCACAGGAGCTTTACGAATCAGTTACAGGGACTAATCCCAGTTACTTTAAAAGCGGTAAAAACCCGGTCGAACAGGTCAGCTGGTTCAATGCTGTGGAATTCTGTAATAAGCTCAGCAGTAAGGCGGGGTTTTCATTCTACTACAATATAGATAAAGAGAAGGATGATCCGGAAAACAAAAACAGCGGAATTAAGTGGACAGTAACAGTCAATAAAGATGCTGACGGGTTCAGGCTGCCGACATCTTTGGAATGGGAATATGCGGCACGGGCAGGGAGCAGCGGAAAATATTTCTGGGGAGATGTAATGAACGGAGATTATTGCTGGTACAGCGGTAATTCCGGAAACAAAACTCATCCTTCAGGAATTAAAAAGCCGAATGCAAACGGGATTTTCGACATCAGCGGGAATGTACAGGAGTGGTGCTTTGACTGGCATCCGTCATTTCCCGGTTTATACCGCGTTGTTCGCGACGGGCATTTCTGCATAGACGAAGATAATATGCAGGTTGCCAAAATAGATTACCGCTCTCCGCAGTTTGAATTCGGTTTTACAGGTATACGCCTGGCAAAGAATAAATGAATTCACAGCTTTTCTACATTATCTGCGTACCGGTTATAATTTTAGCGATAAGCCTGCTCAGTTCTGAAATCTGAAATGGTTTTTGTATAAACCCGGCAGCACCGAGATCAATCAGCTGATTATCTTTTTCATAGTAATTAAATCCTGATACTAGTATAATTTTTGTTGATGGGGCAATCGCCAGTATTCTGCGCAGAGTTTCCTGTCCGCTTATTTTCGGCATCACAAGATCAATAATCACAAGTGATATTCTATCAATCTCTTTTTTAAACAGTTCTACTCCCTCTTCTCCGTCTCCCGCAAGGATGACATCGTATCCCATGTGTATCAGCTGCGCGTGGGCGATGTTGCGGATAATAGCTTCGTCATCTATGAAAAGAATACATCCTGTTCCGTAAACAATATCGCTATCAAATCCCGGAGATGAAATTACCGTTTTGCCTTCAACAGGGACCAGTATTTTGAAAATACTTCCTGTTTCCGGATCGCTCTGCACGGTTATCTCTCCACGATGTTCTTTTATTGTTCCGTAAACCGCGGCAAGCCCCAGGCCTGTCCCTTTACCGAATTCTTTTGTCGAGAAAAATGGTTCAAAAATTCTGTCTATAATATTATGAGGTACCCCTTTCCCGGTGTCTGAAACAGTTATCTCAATATATCGTCCTGGCACCAGCCCTGGATGAATGGAGCCGTCAATGGTTACATTCTTCGTCGAATATAAAAGTATCCCCCCATCGGGCATGGCATCTCTTGCATTTACTCCAAGGTTCAGGAATGCATTCTGGAGGAGTGCGGGATCTCCTGTTACTGATGGATCTTCCGCCATGAAGTCTGTCCTTATCTCAATCCGCCGGTCTATTGTTCTTTCCAGCAGTTCTATGGAATCTTTGATCGGTTCATGTATATCTATAATGGTGGATATTATTTTACCTTTTCTCGAGTATGCCAGAAGATTTTTAGTAAGCTCGGCCGCCCGTTCAGCTCCTTTAAGTATAGTTGATGCATAAATTTTTAAAGGAGAATCATCCGGCAGTTTAATCGACAGCATTTCCGCGCTGCCGATAATTCCTCCGAGCATATTATTGAAGTCGTGAGCTATCCCTCCGGCCAGCTGACCGATGACATCCATTTTTTGCGACTGGCGCAATTGCTCTTCGAGCTTTTTTTTGTCAGTTACATCCCTTAGCATTCCGGAGAGGCCTGTGATTGTTCCGTCATTATCCCTGATGATACTTCCTTTAGTCTCAAACCAGATTTCCCGCCCATCCGCGGCAGGCATTCTGAAAGCAGCCTCAGATGTATTTTCTGTTTTGAAAGCATCAATTATAAGAGCATACACATCAGCGTAATCCGGGGGATATATATATTTCTGTATAGGCTGTCCTGCCATTTCTGATGGATTAAGGCCATATCTTCTAATCTGTATTCCAATGAAAGATATTCTGCCAAGGGTATCAATTGAATAAGCTATATCGCTCTGGTTTTCTATAAGAAACCGGTATTGTTTTTCACTTTCGACGAGTGCTTCATCAGATTTTTTTTTCATAGCCAGTGTGCGGAAATGCGAAAAAGCGAATATGGAGATAAAAAAAGTCCAGAGTACAGCACCAATTGCAGATATGATGATGTAGGTGTTTTTTGCTTTCTGTATTGCTGCGAGAGAAACTCCGACATTCACAGCACCGGAAACAGTCCCATCCTCTGAATAGTATGGATTGAGTATGTCCAGAGTTACCTCCCCGTGATATGGGGAAGATGAGTTGTCCGCGTCTCTTACATATATCTGTTCAATTCTTATTTTTTCATTAATGCATCGTCTGAGTCCCGGGTCGTTAAAATTCATCCCGACCCTGAGAGGATTGCTGTGGGCAATGGCGTTTCCATTAATATCCATGAGAAGAAGGTAACTTACATCATCAGTTGACCTTAGAATTTTTTCGAGATACTCCTGCCTTAAAACCGGTGTAAGATGTGGAAGAACAAACAGCATATGTGTCATCGTTTCACGGGCTCTCTGCTTCATCTGTTCAACATGTAAAGGATATATAATTCTCATAAGTGAAAAGGTAAGAACTATTATAAACGCAGCTGAAGCCAGCAGCAGTATTCCCCAGAATTTTTTTTCCGATCTCATTTTAACTCACATTGGCAGCCTTAAGTATTTAAGTAATATTAATATAATAAAAATACAATGTTAATTCCTTAATATATATTTTAGTGTAAAATAAACAATTATATATCCCCGCCGCCTTCGGCGGGGATAATAGTGCATTTTCTATTATAAGAAAGTTTAGGAATTATTACTGATAAAAATATGCATTTTAGCGATTATACTTCAACAGTAATTTCTAATTATATTTGAAAAAAAATAATATCGCGCTGCTTAAAATCACGGAGAGATATGCAAACGGTGACCTGATTACAATAAATCATCCATTCACCGGATGCCTTATTTTTAAAATAATTGATGCGGATACATTAAAGTGTGAAATCCCCGGCATGTCCGGTTTATATATACGGCAGAAATAATTTCAGATAAATCCTGTACGGAAAGGATCTTCTTTTATCCATTAAGCTAATTAAATGTGCAAATTAAAAATTTGACTATTTTCATATTTATCATTAGATTCATGAAGAATTAAATAATTAAGGTGTGCCTGGTGAATTTGCAAATTGATTATATGTAATAATTTTATCATGTCCATGCATACTGCGGCAAGGTTCAGCATGGGCGGGATTTTTTATTTTAATTTAAGGAATGAATCATCATCTTTACGTAATCAGATAATATTATTGTTACTTAACAGAACCAGTTCGATTAAGAAATTAAAACGGTCATCATAGGAAACTGCAATTGTTGAAATGTATAATATTTAAAACAGGACGTTCAGGCGAAACAAAGACTGTAATATCATTGTGTAAAAAAAATAATCCGGTACAGTGGAGAAGCCTTGATCCCCGCAGAATTGAATTAAAATCCGTTGTTAAATCCGCAGCTTTTTTTCTTTTCCTGATGTTAAGTCCGGGTTGTTTAAATGTTAATCATCAAGGCCCTGCAGCGGTTAAAGGAGTAATTGATCTTACTGCTAATAATTTTTCTTCACAAAAAGTAATCAATCTTGATGGCGAGTGGGAGTTTTACTGGAAGCAGCTTCTTTCACCTGAAGATTTAAAGAAAGCACCTGATGTCCGGCACATCCGATACGCACCGGTTCCATCAACATGGCATGATCTTTCAGTCAATGGGCTTGAAGCTGAACCGAAAGGATACGCAACATACCGGCTGAAAATTCTTGTACCGGATAAAGATACCATGTACGGCATCCGTGTATTCTCTCTAATGAGCGCATATAAAATATGGGCCGATGGAATGCTCATCGGTGAAGCTGGAAAAGTAGGGATATCGGACGAAACTACGGAGCATAGATGGATACCCGGCGAGTACTATTTCCGGTCATCATCCGGTGTTGTGGATATTGTTATACAGATTTCAAATTTCAGGTGTGATATCGGAGGATTCTGGACACCGCTGAATTTCGGTTATGCGCAGAGCATAGCATCGATGCGCCGGATGAAAATTTCGTTTGATAATTTTCTCATCGGAATACTTCTGATGCTGGCATTTTATCATATTGGATTTTACATTTTCCAGAGAAAAGAGAAGTCTTCACTCTGGTTCGGAGTATTCTGTATTATAATGGCCGTTAGAATTGTGTCCCTGGGAGAACAGAGAATTTTATATCAGATTCTCGATCCTTTCTGGGATATCTCCTACCGGATCGAACTCTTAAGTTTTTACATTGCAGGCGGAGTTTTTTACTTTTTTTTAAGATCAATTTATCCGGTTGAAAGCTCCCGCTTAATCGAAAAATGGACGAAAATTTTTATAATGGTTTCAATCGGTCTGGTAACGGTGCTGCCGGCTTTCTGGATCGGGCGGGTCATCAATTTTTATATCATTACAACTATTTTTTATATTGCTGCTTCTATTGCGGTTCTTTTTAAAGCACTCCGCAGAAAGAAGGAATACTCAATCTTTTTTATGGCGGGTATAATTGCGCTTCTGATCTCTGCCCTTAATGATATGATGAATCTTCTCGGCCTGCTGCATACCGGATTTTATGTACATGTGGGTTTTATGGTTTTTGTCCTGGCGCAATCATTCATCATGCTGAGAAGATTTTCCATGAGTTTTGTAAATACAGAAAATCTTACTATGGAACTTGAGTTAATCAACAAAACACTTGAACAGAAAGTTGACGAGAGAACCAGGGAACTTGAGAACGAAAGAAATGCCCTGCAGGATCAAAGCTCGATTATGGATGAGGAACTGAAGATGGCACGCTCCATACAGAGAGGGCTTATTCCAGTTAAAGCGCCCTTTGACAATATTGCTTTTTATTACAGGCCAATGAAACGCGTGGGAGGTGACTTCTTTGATTTTATAAAGATGCGTGAGGATTCAATCGGTATTTTTATAAGTGACGTTTCCGGTCATGGTGTGCCTGCGGCCTTAATTACTTCAATGCTTAAGAGTTTTGTCCTTCAGTCCGGTGAAAAGAAACAGAATCCCGGACAGCTTATGGCATATCTTAATGATTCTTTGATCAGTTACACTTCCGGAAATTTTATCACTGCTTTCTACTGTATATATAATCCGGGAGAAAGAAATTTTGTCTACTGCAATGCGGGGCATCCTCTTCCGTATATAATTTCAGATCATGGAGTTGAGTCTATATCTTCCGCCAACAGAATGCCTCCGCTTTCTGTTTTTAAAAGTGATGAACTTGAAGAGTATAATAAACAATACCGTAACAGCAGCATTACGCTGAATCCCGGAGAGCGTATTCTTTTTTTTACAGATGGACTGATAGAAGCAAGAGCCGGCAAGTTTACCAGAGAGATGTTCGGAGATTCGGAACTTGAAATTGTTCTATACGAAAACCGTGATCTTCCTATTGATGAATTTCTCATCCTTATAAACATGAGACTGATTGATTACTGCCGGTCTGAAAATCTTGAAGATGATATATGCATGATCTGTATAGATGTTTAAAGATACAGGGAGGACCGCCGGATATGTATAGTATAAAAAATAAATCAGGCTCTGCCGCTATTGGTAAAAGAGTTATATTGTACCTGATTATTCTGTCAGCACTCCTGCCGGTTTTACCTCTGTCATTAAAGGCGGAAGATACAAATACCTACCGGCATGTGCTCCTGCTTGGTATAGACAAACCTGTAAGCAATTCGGAGGTCAACACTCCCTCTCCAATGATTATGTATTATTACATCAGAGATGATTTTCAGAATGACAATTATTTCCAGTTTACTGTAACGACTACCACGGTTTACTGCATACTGGGAAAGAAAACTTTATCTGCTGAAAGCGCGATTACACAAAGTTTTGTGAAAGCGAAGCACGGTACGCCACGAGGCGTGTATATATAAATATAAACCCACCGGGTGAGATGCCCGGATTCTCCCTTATTTCTGTTCGGGAGTCAAGCAGTTTTACTGCATGGGGAGGTAACAAATCATGTAGAGTGTAAAATGAGCGGAGATATGAGCCGTAATGCAAATGAACCCTATAGAGCCTCGTTACAGAATTGATGGTGGCCAGACTGTCGTGGTTGTTGAAGCCCGCTGTCTCACGCTGAAAAACAGAAACGGGCATAAGCCTGTAGTGTGAGAACCATCCGGGGTTGCACGGGGACGGCGCTTATTTCAAGGGTTGTACATGAACGTGGGAGACCCTTATTGTTGGAGTTGACGCCTCCAGTTCTGAGATTCGGACACGGATGTAAATGGATCAAGGAATGGCAATAAGGGAGTCGGAGGAGCCCATAGTAGTAAAGATACCGGGGACAACATAACCCCGGAGGAGCGAAGGGGCTCTGCTATGAAGGATATTTTCAAAGAAAGGAGGATTTTCAAATTGGTGAAAGAGAGTAGCCCAGAAAAGAAACGTAAGAAGTCAGAAATGACCGATGACGAACGAGTTCGAGACTTTCAGAGAAAACTATATCGAAAAGCCAAGCAGGAACCGGATTTCAGGTTTTATGTATTGTATGACAAGATTGGCTACCCTCACTTTTTACGGGAAGCATACCGGAGGGTAAAGGCTAACAGGGGAGCACCGGGAATTGATGGAGTGACCTTTGAACAGGTAGAGAGAGAAGGACTTGAAGCATTTCTTCATGAGTTGCAGAAGGAATTGCAGGAAAAGACCTACAGACCTCAACCGGTAAAGAGGGTGCATATCCCAAAAGCAAATGGCGGGACACGACCTTTAGGTATTCCTACCATCAGAGACCGTGTAGCTCAGATGTCATGCAAGCTGGTAATTGAGCCTATTTTTGAAGCAGACTTTGATGATGCGTCTTATGGTTTTAGACCAAAGCGGTCAGCATCGGATGCTGTAAGTGTAATCAAAGAAAAGCTTAAGGAAGGTAAGACGGAAATACTCGATGCTGATCTGAGTAAGTACTTCGACACCATTCCCCACGATAAACTGTTGAAGTTGATAGCCATGAGAGTCAGTGATACACATGTAATTCACCTGATCAAGCTCTGGCTAAAGACGCCTGTAGTTGAAGATGGGAAGATGAGTGGCGGCAAGAAGAACCGGATTGGTACACCGCAGGGGGGAGTCATCTCGCCTTTATTGGCAAACATTTATCTTAATCTGGTTGATAAACTGGTGCGGGAACATAAAGTTTTCAGAGGGATAGAGATAGTCCGCTATGCCGATGATTTTGTGCTGATGAGCAAAGAAATAGGGGAAGATGTTTTGCGCGCGCTAACATCTTTACTCTCCCGAATGGGGTTAACTCTTAATGAAGAGAAGACCCGTCGCATAGATGTGCTGGAAGAGCCTTTCAATTTTCTTGGATTTACATTCCATTACAGGAAGAGTATATATGCAGAAGACGAATTTTATCTCAGCATACGACCAAGTAAACAGGCTTTTCAAAAACTTGTTGCGGGTATCCGGGAAGAGCTTATCAATCACAGAAACAAACCTGCAGTATTTACGGTAAGGATGTTGAATCGGAAACTTCGTGGATGGCTGAATTATTTTACCATTGAAGAAGTGACGTACACCGGACTTACCAGAAGGACACTATCAATGTACCTCCGTGACAGATTGTTTCGTCACCAGAAGCGTAAAAGTCAGAGATTCCGATATGCCTATTGTCGTGGGACGTTCGGTCGATGGAAGAGTCAGTATGGCCTCATCGATCCTGAATCATATGGTCTTTCTGACACTGTGAAAGCTTGAGACGAAATTCATAGGAAAGCCGTATGCGGGAAAACTGCACGTACGGTTTGACGAGGGGGTCCGGTGAAACTCGAAAATGAGGGAATCCGGACTCTACTCTACGCGCATACCACTCTTATGCGGATGGAGTGAATAACGACAGCCGGTGTTTCAACGGAAACAATGCCGGGGCTGAATTCTTTTATGAATATTTTCCTGTCAGATACTTCAAAGCCGGAATCAGTTATTATCCCGGCTATTACTGGTACCGGAAGAAAAAAAAGAGCGATGCGCTTTTTTTTAAACAGGAGGAAACGGAAATTGACCTCCCGGAAAACCACCGGGAGCATACAGGCGGACTGGATCTTACAATAGACAATCTTGAAAAAAAAGATTTAGATCGAATCAGGCACGGTTTTATTATTCAGGGGTCATACAGGTATACTTACCGCAGCGGCTATGGAACTTTTTATGACACTGCCGCGGCGGAAAATTCTTCGATAGATAAAACACAAAAACGTTATCTTACAGCCGGATTTTACTATAATTTCGCCTCTGACATAAACCTGATGCTTGATATATCGGGAGCGTACCACAGTAAAATCGACCGCAATAACGCGGACCAGATCGGCAGCTATGTCGCTGACAAAGGAGTAATGCCGGGATACTATTGGGGAGAATTTTATCATAATAAATTTTCAATAGTAAGCGCGCAAATCGGTGTACCGCTATTTTTCTGGAGTGCGCGTCTCCAGCCTGGATTTAATATTCTGTATATGCCGGAGGATAATGATGTGACAGGAACAGATAATTATCCGCGAAGGATATACCGGAGCCTGTCTGCAGGATTAAGTATAAAAGCCGGAGGTATACTTCCGGTATTTACTGATTATGCTTATGGTATTGATGCCCGCAGGTTGAATACCGGCAGCGGTGAGGTTAAAAAAGGTAATCATGAGTTTATGTTTTACATACTCACAGCATTTTGAAGTGCCCGCAGGGTGAGCGGGCATTTAATGGGAATTGCAATTATTCGGCTTGCCTTTTTTATCATAGGGTTTATAGTGAAACATGTGTGAGATTGCTGTAAGCAGTTCACAAAATTGATATGACTGTCATTCCGGCCATCACGGAAATGACAGGAAACGTAATGAATAACCGCTGGCAGTAATAATCATTACGATTAAAAGTTTAGTTCTGCAGCGGGCGTATTGAAAATTAATTAAGGAGAATTTTATGCAGAAATATGCTGTAATCGGCCTTGGAAACTTCGGAATGCACATGGCAAAATCTCTCGCGGAATATGGAAGTGAAGTCACCGGAATTGATATGGACAACACAAAACTTGCGCAGGCAGCGGATTTTCTCAAACACCCTGCAAGAGGTGATGTTACTGATCTTTCATTCCTTGAGTCTCTTAACCTGAAGGAGATGGACGGAGTACTTGTCAGCGCAGGGACTGATCTTGGTTTAAATATTCTTGTAACACTGAACCTGAAGAAACTCGGTATAGAAAAAATTATTGTATGCGCATACTCCGAAAATCATTATAAAATAATTGAACAGATCGGTGTCCAGGAAATAATTTTTCCGCAGAGAGATGTGGCCGCGTGGCTCGGCAAGAAACTATCTATGAAGAATGTTCTCGATTATATTCCTCTCGCCGGTGAGTATGTTGTAATGAATGTCAAACCGCCGAAGAGTTTTGTCGGAGTAAGCATAAGGGACCTTCAGATCGGGGCGCGCTTTCAGTGCCAGATACTTGGAATAAAATATCTCGAAGGGAACGAAAGATGGAATCCCGATATGCCTGAATGGGAAAATATGAAAATAGCTCCGACAGCAAATGAAGTAATACCTCAAAATTCGGTACTGCTCTTTCTCGGTAAAAGATCTGATCTTAAAAAAATACAGGAGATTGACTAGTGTCTGTTTTTTTGCTTTGATTCTGATATAACTGATCAGCATCATTGTTGAACAAAAGCCCCATGCTTAAGCCGGGGGCTTTTGTGATTTCAGATGCTGCTGAACTTGAACCGTTACATAACGTCATATTAGAAGAAAACGCTCGCATGGAGATAAAATCCCCAGAAGAACTCAATCCTCGAGACATCCAGATCAACATAGCTTCCGGCAGGTGCAGTTTGTAAATTTCCGGAGTAGGTATCCCTGTAAGATATATCACGTTTTAAACTTATATCACTGAGAGTTAGTGATGAAAAATGCATCCCGTAATCAACACCTCCCTCAATTTTGAGATGCTTCAGCAGATAAGTAATTGCAATATTTCCTTCACTTGATGGACAGACTGAGAAGCTGGAACTTGCATCACTGGAATCGAAATAATCGTTTTTTGCTTTATAAAATCCGAACATATTTACCGGAATATAAATATGGAGATAAAAATCACCGGCAATGTTGGAGTACGAACCTATTCCAATAAACAGGTTGCCGATCTTATTCTCGGTATACATTAGTATGTCGCCGTTTGTTGCAGTCTGGCTAATGCCAATCTCTGTAGGCGAGTCAAACTTTGTGTATCTGAAACCGAAATCCATAGTAATAAAACTTAACTTATATGAAAGTTTACCTTCGTAATCCGTATAAAGAGTATACCATGCGATTTCGTCTCCCGGCATCAGCAGCTGGTAAGAACCCTCTTCCGGATAATAAAAAATACTGCTAATGGAACCGTTTGATGATTCATAACCCTGGGATGTCATTGTACTGTTGAATTCCCTGTGTGTAATATTAAACTGAACGGAAAAATTTCCCAGAGTAATTCCGCTTAGATATTTCATCTGCCTGGCTTTTTTATCCCCTTTCTCCTGAAGTTCCTTTTCGCTGTCGAATTTAGTCGGCATTGAGAGTGTGTCGCCAAGATAATCTAATCCGACAGAGAATAAAAAAATGTTGGATCTTATACCATATTTTTTTACTGAGTAGGGAGTGGATTCATGTTTAAATTTCATTCCTTCAGAAGGAAGATCGGAAGAGAAAATATCCATTAAGTTTCCGGTACCTATCATTTTCCATCTGTAATAACCATAGCCTCCGTAGGCGTAAAGCCACGATGATGTTTCAGGATTGAAAATTTTTTCAGCATCGGGGTTTTCTTCGGATCTTGTTTCCAGAGGCATGATAATTAAAAAAACAGATGTAAATAAAATCAGTGAAAAAGATTTTCTGCTTCTGCTGAAAAAAGAGTAAAACTCAGATAATCTGATCATAGCTTTTCTCCAGTTTTTACTATGTTTTAAAAAGCATAAAATTATTTTAATTATGATTTCATGAAATCTCAGGGCCGAGTTTAGGAATATACTGAATCAGGTTTTTATCCGCCAGATGTCTAATTTCTGATAAAGCGTACATCCTTAATAAATATTATCGGCATCAGAATAAAAAGTCAACACCTTTACTCTGCCTGTTATGTTATTTATACAGAAGGATTTTACCCTGTATTTTCCAGAGTGTGTACGCAACAATAATGCTCGCCCTGAATTTTATTTTACGGAATGATTGGTAGAGTTATGTTTTGATATTGACATATATTGAAAAATCAAAGAAATATCGAAGAGGGAATAATAAGTGAATGTCCATCAGGACAAGGGGCCTCAGCCGCTTGCGTCTGGTTTTATTCAGGAGTAATTGTGAAAAAGAATAATATTCTAAAAATATTTATCCTGTTTACTGTTTTTTTTTCTATAAGCGCATATGGAAATGATATTGACCAGGATGAGTTTATTATCGGCAAGCTTGAATTCACAGGTAAAAGCGGGAGAGAGGGAATTGTAATTTTAAATGTCCCCGGTAAAGCGTACCTGTTGAATAAAGGTGTACTCCTCCTGATAAAAAGAGGGAATGAAAAAATTGTTCTGAAAATAGATGACTTTGCCGGAAAATATTTCAGATGCCGGGTGAACAGTGAAAAAGATAATGCTGTAATAAAGGAGGGGGAGGATGTATATTATTCCGACTCATTCAACGGCAGCATTAAATACAGAGATGCAAAAAGAATACTTGGCGAGCTTATAAAACTTTATGAAAACTTTATCCTCAAAGTTGAATCGACTGAAGATACACATATTATAGCTGAGGCTGTTACCGTATTTTCCGTAGAGCTTGATAAGCTTATTCCTGAAATGAAAAGGATAAACAGTAAGTATCCTGAACTGGGAAAGTCTAACGTTTCACCTCCTTCCGAACTGCAGAGTGAATCAGAGATGCTCGAAATTCTGCAGCCGCGGCTGAAAAATGCATTCTTTAAAATACAGCTTTATAATTCTGATGTAAACGTTAAAAAAGCTACAGATGATTTACAGAAAGTTCTTACAAAAATGAATACAGGCAGGTGAAGATGGAGTTCCTTAAAAATATATTTTATTATCTGCAAGGCCATCCTTACACAAAAGAGTGGGGAGTCTATGCTGCGCTGATTATCTTTCTTCTTCTGTACCGTAAACTCCGGCTTGGCAGATGGAGAAAAATACTGAAAAGATCGGTTGAATACCATAAATTTCATCTGGCAGCAGTCAGTAAAGATCCGGCAATGAACGAAAAAAGCAGAGAGCTTGCCCAGGCGCTGCTGTGGGGAGTTACCAAACAGCTTCCTCTTGATCTTGAAAAAGGCAGAGGGGGGAAGGCTCTATGGAGATCTTTTACCGGGGATAAAACATCTCTGAATACCTGCGGTACAGTATATTATCAGTGCGCAAGGAATTTCAGGTTTATAGATAAAATTATACTGAAACTGAATGATACTCTCATAAGCACTTTTTATAGAATTTACCTGCTGGAGTCATACCTCTCCATAATAGCAATTTTATATATGGATTTTACACTTATGATTTATATGATAACCAGGCCTGAAAGCGGTACCGGCAGGCTCTATCTGGAGATGCGGAGTGAGAGCCGTAATTCATAATTAATACCTTGACAATAGAATAATTGTCTGTCAAAATAAAATAGTCATTTTAAAAAACAAATAATAAAGAAATTTGCCGGAATTTAAAAGATCAGATGAAAATAAAGAGCAGTAAAAAAAAGATCCTGATAGTTGAAGATCAGCTTATTATAGCGATGGATTTAAAGCTGACTTTAGAGGGATTGGGATATGACGTGACCGGTATTGCCGGAACTGCGGAAGAATGCTTCCAGTATTTTGAAAAAGAAAAACCTGATCTTGTTTTGATGGATATAATGCTTTCAGGAAACGTTGATGGCATATACGCTGCTGAAGTAATTCATAAAGACTTTGATGTTCCGATAATTTATCTCACTGCACATTCCGACGACAATTCTCTCCTCAGGGCAAATCTTACAGGGCCATACGGCTACATAGTCAAACCAATTGAGGAGAGAGACCTTTATACATCAATAG
>Ga0209099_1001921_pt1 | contig 19367 bp, 11 predicted proteins | sample AD_JPNHW2_MetaG_FD_184430 | JGI IMG/M metagenome (GOLD analysis project Ga0209099, IMG submission 184430) | Active sludge microbial communities of municipal wastewater-treating anaerobic digesters from Japan - AD_JPNHW2_MetaG (SPAdes) (version 2) | ecosystem: Engineered > Bioreactor > Anaerobic... | reverse complement strand
GAGACACCTTTAACAACCTGTTTTATATTACCCTTCCAGCGTCTCATAACCTATATACAAATCAAGTTCTTATAACGTACCAGATGGTACGTTTATGAGGCACTTTTTTTAACCCTACAAAACAAGGTTTTAATGAGGTTACCTGCCAGCTTTTTATCGCAACAATACAAAACAAAAGTTTCCATCGCCCTTTGGGTATAAGAATTCTGACAGAATTCTTACCTAGGGAGGTTCATCGTGGCAAAAATTTATAAAAGGAAGTTTGCCCATCGGGACAGGTGGTATGCCGACTTTACGATCCGCGGCAAAAGGTACAGGATTAAACTGGAGGCGCAGACCAAAGAGCAGGCGAAAAAGATGGCGACCGAAGTGGAGTATGAGGTGCTGTCGGAGAATTATAAAATTTTACAAAAATCAAGTTTGATAACGTTGAAAGAGCTTTCTGATCGTTACCTCGAATACGCTAAAACAAAAAAACGTTCCTGGGATAGGGACATCGTTTCGCTGAAAAATATCCTGAACATGGTTATCGACAATAAAAAACTGGGTGACTATGCTGTCGATTCCATCAAAGTTGCTCATATTCAAAAATATCAGGTTCTCCGGAAAAGGGAATTAAACGAGAGATACGCTGCCAGGGGCATCGCAGTGGAAGACCGGAACTTTGCGACATGCAACCGGGAGCTTGCCTGTTTGCGCCATATTTTCAACATGGGCATCGAGTGGGAATTTCTGACTCGGAATCCTGTAGCCAGCAGAGCCGTACGATTTGACAAGGAGAAATCAAGAGAACGAACATTGGAAGACGATGAGTTTTCAAGGCTGTTTGATGTCTGTTCAGGGCACCTATTTCAAATCGTCATGATAGCGTTGAACACAGGCATGCGGCTGGGTGAGATTCTGGGTTTGAAATGGGAGAACATCAAGCTCGATCAGGGCAAAATCGAAATTAAACACACCAAGACTGATGAGGACCGGGTCATTCCAATCAGCTCATTTCTGCTCCAGGTGCTGGAGTCGATGACCCACAAAAAAGGATATCTCTTCGTGAATCGAGATGGCGGCAAAATAGGAACCATTAAAACAGCCTGGGGCAATGCGCTAAGGAAGGCAAGGATCGCTGATTTCCGTTTTCATGATCTGAGGCATACAGTAGCTTCCCGTCTCGCAAGAGCTAAAGTGCCCGAGTCGGTCATCGCGATGGTCCTCGGCCACAAGCGAACATCCATCACAAGCCGTTATATTAACCCGCATTGGGAAGAGATGGTTGAGGCGGTTGAGGTCCTGGCAAGGCTGTGTCACGTATTTGTCACCGATGGTAAAATGGATCCGGCTGGCAAAAATATAACATAATATAAATTTAATAGGTTGGGCGAGCCTATTAGATGATGAACGCCAGTTTCTCATAATCCGCAGGTTGTAGGTTCGAAACCTACCAGGCCCACTTCTTCAAGCCCCGGCGATGAAATGATTGCCGGGGCTTTTTTTAATATCAATATACTAATCCGAGGGTTGTCAAGCGGGAGCCCACTCTGGTTACTCTCCTTTCCCTTTATCTGCATTTTGGCGTGCTTTTCATTATTCTATCACGTTGTTGTCACGTGAAAAAGTGGCGATATCGCAGTTCAACCTCTATCTCCCGATAATGTTGAGTATGGTTAACCTGCAATTATCCGCAGGAAGAGGGGAGTAAAAAACCGGACCTGTACGACCTCATCATTATCGGCTCGGATCTGGCCGGACTCGCCTGCGCCGGCGCCGAGTTTGCCGGTACTCAAACAGACAGAACCGGAGGCCGCCGGGGCCCCTGCCGCCCTTGGGTTCGTTAAATATTTTATTATTTAGAAAAATAGCTTGATTTGTTGACCCGATATGTTTAATGTTATAAACATCGGGACTCTTGCTGATCTCATCCGGGCGCACCAGCCTTGGCGCTGCCACGCGCTCCTGCCTTGCATCTTCGCGTCCCTCCACATCCGATTTTCACGCTTGTCACCCCACACTCTTCTAGGAGGATGCAATGCCAGACAAAAGATGGCTACGGTTTGTCGGCGGCATGATGGTCCTGTGCATGACGGTCTTGCCGGCTGCCGCTCAAGTCCACACGGGTTCACTCGCTATTTTCAGCCAGACGGATCTGCAGGACTTCGGGGACCACTATACCTCGATCACAGGCTACCTCAACATTTTCAACGCCACCGACCTCACGCCGCTGCACAATCTGACCAGCGCCAATGGCTTCTACATCAGCAACTCCAGCATCACCAATCTGCATGGACTGGAGAATCTGGTGGATGCGGGCGTCTGCTTTGAGCTCAGCTCCATCAACACATTGATCTCTACCGAGGGACTCAGCAGCCTGCAGCGCGCGGATGTCTTTGAATTCCTCGACTTACCCAATCTGCAGAGTATCAGCGGCCTGGACGCTCTGAGCAGTGTCCGGGATATGGTCCTGATGGACTGTCCGCAGTTGACCGCCATCACCGGATTGCCTGCCCTGACCGCGCTCAATTCGCTCCATGTACAAAATTGTCCTCTGCTGGCCGATGTCAGCGGTTTTACCCAACTGGCGGATTGCCAGAGCATCTTTTTCTTGAGCTGTCCCTCTCTCGAGAACTGCTGCACACTGTACAAAGCGGTCCGCAGTGCTGATAGCCGTAATTTTTGGAACAGCGCATGCACTGCCGAAGATATTCTCGCTTATGGGCCATGTGAAGCTGCCGATCTGCAGGTCGCCTTTCAGTTCAAGGACCAGGCCGGGAATCCGGTGGGCGATGTCCTCGCCCGGCTGATCGTCCCCGGAGAAAAGGATTGGAAGCAGCGCAGCGCCTACGTGTTTTCCAGCGGCGGCAGCGAGGCCTGTAACCTGCTCTTCAAGGGCCGGGTGGCCTGTTTTGACGGTCCCTGGCGTTTCAAATTCTCGGCTCCGGCGGGATGGCGTTTCCTGGATCCGGATTCCCTGATCATCGAGAAAACCGGCTGCGAGGCCTGCTATTCCACCACAGGCCATCACTATCTCCTCGAGCGCATCGATGGCTCGACCGCACCCTCGACGCCCCCTGTTGAAGCGGCCTGTCCGCCCGAGAATACTGCGCGTTATGCCCTGGCCTTTCTCATCGGCACACCCTCCTGGCGTGACGAAGGCTGGTGCAATGCGGTCGATGGCGATTACTTCGGCTGGGACGGTACGGCCACAGTGCTGCCGGATGAGAGCGGTTATGCCTGGGCGATCTTTAAATTCGCCGACGATCAATCCAATCTGGTCAAACAGGTGGCCCTGCACGTCATCAATCTGGAACAGGACGAGCGTTCTGACCGCTGGACAAGAGAGTTTGAGGTCCTGGTCTCCACCACCGGACTGAATCCGGAGGATTTTGCCTCAATAGGGAAATTCAAGATGGAGCAGCCCTTCCTGAACTGGTTCAATGTCCGGAATCCGCAGGAGGCCAGGTACGTCATGCTCAAGATCCTGCAGCCGCAGTGGACCAGCCGCAACTTTAAGCAGGTAATCGAGTTCTGTGTCAATGAAGCCGCTCCGATTGACATTCCCTGGATCCCTGTGGGCCCTCATGACCAGCCCACCGCCGATAACGCCGGGATTGCGACTCTGCCGCAGCAGACCACCTTGGTCGGCAGCTATCCCAATCCCTTCAATCCGGTTACCACCATTGCCTACTCTCTGGCGGAGAGTGGACCGATGCAGCTGACCATCTGCAACATGGCCGGCCAGGTCATTGCCACCCTGGTCGATGAAACCCAGCAGGCTGGCAGCTACCGGATTCAATGGGACGGCGCCAGCCAGCCCTCGGGGGTTTATTTCTGCCGTTTCCACGCCGGCGGTACCCTGAAAAGTCTGCGCCTTTTGCTGGTCAAATAACCGCCGGGCGGGATGCTGCGGCATCCGTTCGGTATGGGCGGAAAAGAAAAAACGGCGGCCTCGACACGAGGCCGCCGTTTTTTTCGAGTACCCGCGATGAGAATCGAGCCCGCCGGCTTTGTCTCGCCGGCCGGAGCAGCTGATCCTACTCTCCGGGTTGAGCTATCTCAGCAGCAGCATCCGCCTGGTTTGCCTGAAGCTGCCGGCGGTGAATCTGCAGAAATACAGACCGGTCGGCATTTCGTCCACATGCCAGATCAGGTTGTGCCTGCCGGCGCTCCGCTTGCCATCCAGCAACCGTGCGACCTGCTGGCCCAGTACATTATAGACGCTGACCGTCACGCGTTCTTCCCGGGGCAGGGTGAAGGAAATGGCCGTAGAGGCATTGAAGGGATTGGGATAGTTGGGCAGCAGTGCGAGCGCAGCGGGTTGTTGGCCCTCCTCACGAGGTACGGCCGTCATCAGGTTGTTCTGCAATTGCAGCACGCCGCGATGTTTGTCCAGGACGAATATCTGATTTCCGGACACCGTCACATCGCTCATTTCCAGATCAGCGATGGCATAACGTCCGGCGAGGACCGGCGCAGCCGGCGCGCTCAGATCGAGTGCCTGCAAACCGAAATACTGGCAGCATGCGTAGAGATAGTTCCCATCCGCGGTGGTCCGTTCACAATAGATGTCCTTGTTGTACTCGCCAGCGGCGACGGGGGTCAGGGGATTGCTGATATTGACCACCTGGATTTTTGGGGCGTTGTACGGGTTGGTCAAATAGAGATAATCGCCGGACAGGGCCATATCGTAGATGATCACATTGCCGGCAAAGGCGCCAACGTGCACGGGCACGGCCGGATTGGCGATATCATAGATGTCGATCCCTTTGAGCCCGTTGAGACAGGCATAGTTCCCCTTGATCAGGATTTTTGCATAGTAGGTATCGCTGTCCGGCGTGGTGCTCAGCAGCGTCGCTTCTGCCTGGGAGATATCGTAAATCCTGAATCCGCCGGTTGAACGCACACAGGCGTACGGCCAGGAAATGGCAAAACTGTATACTCGGTCATTTCCCAGATAGCAAGTCCGCACAATGTCCAGATCGGCCGAAGTCAGGTCGATTTCATGCATATGACCATAATACTCTTCCGCCACATAGCCGCGATTGCCGATGATCTGCATACCGGCCAGATGGCTGGTGCCATATTCCAAAAAGGTTCTGGAGCCGGTGACCGTGAGGGTGCCGTTTTCCCTTTTCAGCCGGGTCAAAGTCGCCTTGTCGCCCAGGGCATAGAGGTTATGACCATCCGCGGCCAGATGATCGATGGTCGCTATACAATCGACATTGCCCAACCGGGTCCCGCTCGTTTTGCCGGAGATGTCGAAGACATAGACGTCGTTGTTCAGCGTGGGTTTGACTATAAAAGGCGGATGAAAAAGAGTTCCGGTATAATAATCGACCTGGTTCAACGAAGAGAGTTTATGCCAACGGGTCATATCCGTTACGTCATACACCGTAACGCCGCTGGCCGTACAATAGAGCAGTGAGCCGACAAAATGCGGATCGGCGTAATCCTTGTCATACTGTGCAGAAACACGTTTGGGCTGCAGCGGCTGGCTGAGGTCAAAGATGAGCACACTGTCTGTTTTGGTATCCGCTATGCCGAATCGGCCGTGAACGTAAAACCCGGTAGCGGTATCGCGGACCATCTCGCCGCCTTTTACCGGTGCGGCGGGATTGGTGATATCCAGACCGTAAAGCGTTCCTTCATTGGAACCCGGATCCGTCCTGGCGTTTAGATAGACCACAGGGCCTTTTTTGCCTTGAACGCTTACCGCTGTTTCTGTCTGGATCGTGGCCAATTTTTTGGGCGTTTGGGGATCCACCAGACTATAGAGATCAAATCCTTTACTATTGCCCATGGTGTCCCAGACCATGAGGGTGTCGCCTTGCCGGAACATGGAATTTGACTTCTGACTCAGCGTGATTGGACTCTCCTGCAGCGGATTGTAAATATCGGTGAGATTGCAGGTGCGCAGGGCATAGTCCGTCGTGTAATACAGATAGGGCGCGTTGTATTCGTAACTGCTGATCCGGATGTTGGCGGTGGTAACCCGTTGCGGGTGGACCATGTCTTTAACATCATAAAAACGTAATTCATTTTCACCCAATACCGGGCAGGCCATGAAGTCGCCGACCATGAACGGTTCCAGCAGTACCTTGTCGGATTTCCATTTTCCATAGGAGGCCGGCCGAGCTGGATCGCTGACGTCGTAGGTCTCGAATCCGGAGTTGTACTCGGCCACATAGGCCTTGTCCGACTGCACCGCAACCGCGATGCTGTACATATCACCGATATCACCGAGAATTTTCAGACTCGCATCCGCAAGATCATGCAGGTTGACGCGGTTCTCCGTTTCGTTGACCAGATAGGCAACTGGACCCTGGAACGCGACATCCACGATGCTGCCGTTGATGGTGATCATCTCTTGCGGCTGGCTGACAGAGCTAAAGTTGACGGCCCTGGTGAGATCGTTGCCGATCAAAAAGACCGTGCCGGAGGAAGCCGCGACATGATGGATCCAGACGTCGGTGGCATAGGTCAGCACTTTGTTGGGTGCCGCCGGATTTTGGATATCCACCACGCACAGACCGGCTTTGGCGCAAGCCAGATAGGCATAATGGCCGTCCACCGCCACGTCCTCGACCGTGCTCTCCGGCAGATAATCCATGATGGTGTTCGGGGCGTTGGGCTTGCTGACATCCACGATGCGCAATCCGGAAGCGCCGGTGGCGAGATAGGCATAATTTCCCTGGACCGCGACCTTGAATATAGTACCCTCCGTTATCCTGGCGACCTGCTGCAGGTGCGCCGGATTGGAAAGGTCCAGGATATACAAACCCGCCTCTGCGGCCGCCACAAAGGCGTGCTTGCCGGAGATGGCGATGTTGCGGATATAGCCGGACGCGGCGAATTGAGAAATTTGTGCAAAGGTGCGGGTATGAAAGACCGACAGGAATCCGCCGTGGCCGAGGTAGATGGCGCTGTCCTGCACGCTGATGGTTGAGGCCTGGCCGTTGGGCCATTGTCCGGTCCGTTCGATCTCGGCTGCCTCTGTTGTGACGACCGCTGTGAAAAATAACCCGAAAACGACGGCTGCAAAGAGATGAACAAGTTTTTTGTCATTTGAGAACATCATGTCTTCTTGCCCCTGTATGAGTCCGACATCCTGAAAGCGAGGAGATGCTGGCGCAGCAGCATTCGCACGATTTGCGTTACGCGTTGAGCGGCGCCTGTTCCTCCCGGGTGAACGGGCATGGAATAGCTGCAGCAGCTTTGAACGCATCCGTATTCTGGAGCAACAGGGCGAAAGCATCGGGCTATTGCGCTCTTTCTGAACAGCAAGAGGTGAGGAGATCGTTTAATTCTGGTCAGGAAATTGGATGGTGCTGGTGAGATGAACAGTCAAGGACAACAACCCTTGTCAGGCGCCCTGGATCAGGCCCTCTCTTCATATGGGAGTGCCAGGCCCGATCTGGCAGCCTCGACTAACGAAAAATAGCCAATCAGTTCACGAAAATCAAGAAAAACTTTGAACTGTATAAAATCCGGCGATCAAGCCGGGGACCAAACGACGCGTAAATTACAGAGTCGCTGAATGCCAGCACGTGCGAATGACCATGATCATGACCGCCACGTCGAGGAGCTCACACCTGGAGGTGCCCCCGGTGAACGGGATAAGGGGGCGGCCTCCTGTGTGCCTTCAAGAGAGCTGGCGATCACGCCTGGATGTCTTTCCGGATCAGCCTGCCGCCGGTCCCGTCACCGGGCTATTTTGTGATAGCTGATGAGCAAGGAACCCGGTTTTTCCGGAATGAGCAGATCGATTCCCTCCAGCAGCTCTCGCCCGGATTTGGTGATCTTGATACCGCAATCTTCATAGAACAATTCATAGGAGGCGTCCGGGTTCAATCCATGCCATGCTAACTGCATCGTTTCAACCGGACTTTTTTCACGGCGGAACGCCAGCACGATGCCATCTTGCTGCTCGGGACGATCGAACTGGTAGGCCATCCAGAAATCCGCATCCATGTAGTGTTTTTTAGGCGGCGTCAGGGGATAATAGTCCGCGTAATAATAGGCCCGCAATCGCTTGAAATCCGCCATGTATTTTTGGTAGGCGGAAATCGATTCGTTATAGCTCCCGTCAACGCTCCAGGTGATCACGCCGATCGTTCCCAGACTGGAACGAACATAGTAATTCCCGGTTCTGAACAGGGCGGTTCCGTGCAGCGGCAGGTAGAGATGCAATCCGTAGGTATGACACTGATTGCCGGTCGCGTTTTGTTCCAGGTCTGTGCGCCAAAAGGGGGAGGTCCGGGATACGGTTTCCAGATCGATTCTGCGGCCGCCGGCTGCGCAATTGTCAATGATCAGATTCGGAAAGCGGACGAGCAGGCTGTCCCACAGGGCATACAAACCCTCGATATGTTTGGCTTCGGAGATGCCGATTCGATCCGGCGCATCGGCGTTCTTCCAGTAGGGCATCGGATCGAAGTTACAGTCCTGCCGGTAGCAGTCCACCCCTTCTTTCCTGAAAAAATCGCTCAGGTACTCCGTCAGTCCCATCCGCGCTTCGGGATTGCCGAGGTCGAGCAGGCACGCATCGGAACCGGGTCGGCTTAACAGCCAGTTCGGGTGTTCCTTATGGATCTGGGTCCCTTTGTAAATCCGTTCCGGTTCAAACCATACCAGAAATTTGGCGCCGGCCGCATGGGCGGCATCGGAGATGGGCTTGAGGCCGTGCGGGAAGCGTTCGGCATCGATCGTCCAATTGCCGACGGTGAGCCCCCACTGCTGTTCCGCATTCTCCCATCCGCACCCAGAATACCAGCCGGCATCGACCCAGTAGAGTTCGGGGGCGAGTTTGAACTGCTGATACCGCTTGATATGGGCCAACGCCGCCGTTTCAGTCAGGCAGGTATGCACGTCGCAGGGCTTGGGTGCTCCATCCAGCTCAAAAGAGACCGCCAGCGGGAACTCGGGGATGCGATGGTTAATGGTTCGGGTGTGGTGCGCCAGGACGAATTTCCTGAACTGGTTATGGCCGATCATCCGGTCGGCGCCGTTCCAGAAGAGCAGACAAATACCGGGTGTGCGGATTTCTTCCCCGGGGTGCAGGACAAGATGCATGTTCTCCATGCCCGACCTGAGCGCGACCGATTCAGCGTCTTTCCGGACAACATCGGCATACCATTTTCCCGTCCAGCCCACCGCTACCACCATGCCCCGCCCAGCCGGCGTTTCGAGGTTGAAGAACGGGAAAGCGGTCTCATCGGATGACCGTCCGCGGCTGGGCGTCAGGTAAATATTCTGGCCGATTTGCATGACCTCGTCAAATGGCTGAAAATCATTTACCGCCGCGTTGCTGCCGAGGGAATGATGCAGGAGGTATGTTCCTCCGGTGCCGTAGGTAAAAACCTCGTTGATCACCGCAGCGTTTTCTATGATCGGCGTATTTTGGGAGGAGGTATTCCTGAATCTCAAGACATATTCGGCGGCGTTGTACTTCGCATAACAGGTGACCCTGCAGGCCACGGCCAAGCCGCTCTGGCGGTCGGTATAGGTAAAGGTCGTTATTTCAACACCGGGACCTGCTGACTTGAGTTTCTCAGCTTTGTACTCCCACTCCATGATAAAGGAATCCGAGGATTTGCCGCCATACACAAAAGAGAAAGGGGGAATCTCTCCTTTGTCAAATCTGTGCATGATCCATCGATCAATCCGGGCATCGGTTACCGTTCCGGCCCCCAGGAAACCGGCGTGTCCCAGCAGCATGCAGAGGATGATTGTCAGATAATCGAGTCTGAAGCGATTTGGCATGGGGTTCTCCAGGTAAGAGGCTTGTACTCCCCGTTTGTGCGGTGCTATGATGAGAGCCCGAATCTTGTCCGGGCGAACTGGCAGATGTACGCCGCCGTCTCCTCGATACCGAGCACCGAAGAGTTGATGCACAGGTGGTAGGATTCCGCCGCGCCCCAGGCTTTTTCAGTGAAATAGTTGTAATAGGCCGCGCGCTGCTTGTCGGTTTTGAGGATGATCTCACGAGCTTTTTTCTCCGGGACATGCTGGATGGCGGCGATGCGTGCGATGCGGTCTTGCAGGTCGGCACAGATGAAGAGATGCAGGGCCCGCGCATGCTCCTTGAGGACATGATCGGCACAGCGGCCGATGAAGACCGCCGATTCCCGGCCGGCCAGCTCGCTGATCACCCCACTCTGGATATTGAACAGGGTTTCGTTGCTCAGGTAATTGCCCGAATACCCCTCGTCGCGGAAGGCGCCGTACAGGTCCATGACGCCGGCGAAGAGGCTGCGGCCTTTCTGCTCCTCGGCTTTTTCGAAAAATGCCTTGCCGAGTCCGCTCTCCTGCGCGGCGATCTCGATGAGCTCGCGATCGTAAAAGGCGATCCCGAGCCGGCCGGCGATCCTGACACCGATCTCCCGGCCGCCGCTGCCCAGCTGCCGGCCGATGGTGATGACATAGGTCTCGTTCACTAAATTCCTCCCTGATGCATGACCCTATTGGGCGGTTTTAAAGGATTTGTACTGCCTCACCAGCAGCCAGCCGGCGAGCAGGCTCGAGAGCAGGTCCGCTGTCGGGAGACTGTACCACACCCCTTTGACACCGAAAAAGTGCGGCAGAATGATCAGGCACGGCAGCAGATAGAGGACCTGCCGGGTCAGCGACATCAGGATGGCCTTGCCCGCCATGCCGATGCTCTGGAAAAAGTTGGCGGTGACCATCTGAAATCCGACAATGGGGAAAAAGAGAAAGATGATGCGCATCCCCGGAACCACCAGATCGATCAGGGTGGTATCGGTGGTGAAGGCCGCGGCGACCGCGTGCGGAAAGAGCTCGCCGATCAAAAAGCCGGTGGTCATCACGGCGGTCGCCAGCAGGATCGCCTGGCGCAGCACCCGGTTCACCCGGTCGAACTGTCCGGCGCCAAAGTTATAGCCGGCGATGGGCTGCATCCCCTGGGTGATGCCGAGCACGACCATGGCGAAGAGAAAAGCCACCCGGTTGACGATCCCGTAGGCCCCGACATGGAGATCGCCGCCATGGCTGATCAGCCCGCGGTTGATCACAATGACAATAACCGAACCGGCCGCATTCATGAGAAAGGGGGCCAGGCCAATGGCCAGGGAATCCTTGACGATCTGCCTTCGCAGTACAAATGTCCCCTTGCGGATGTGGATGAGATTCTGGCGGTTGTTGAACAGCCGGATCTGCCGGGTCAGCATCAGGGCCTGAGCGCTGACGGTGGCGATGCCGGCGCCGCGGATGCCCCAGCCAAACTGAAAGATGAAGAGCCAGGCCAGCACGGCGTTGATAAAGACCGAGGAGAGGATGGCCCGCATCGCCTGCTGCGGCTGGCCCGTCGCCCGCAGCAGGGCATTGAGACCGAGGTACATGTGGGTGATGACCGTGCCCCCGGCGATGACCTGCATATAGTCCCGGGCATAACCGATCGTCTCGCTGCTGGCGCCAAAGAACCGCAGGATCGGATCGAGAAAGAGGAGGACGAAAAGGGTATAGACGCTTCCCAGGATGAGATTGAGGACAATGACATTGCCGAGAATGGCATTGGCGCTGGCATAGTCCTTTTGCCCCAGCCGCAGGGACATGAGAGCGGCAGCCCCGACGCCGACCAGCGAGCCAAAGGCGGCGGCGAGATTCATCAGGGGAAAGGTGATGGCCATTCCCGAAATAGCGAGCGCCCCGACGCCATGACCGATGAAGATGCTGTCGGTGATGTTATAGAGCGACGCGGCCGTCATGGCGATCACGGAGGGAATGGCATACTGCACCAGCAGATGCCAGACATTCTCCGTGCCCAGCGCCGCCGCCTTCCCTCTGTCTGTCTTGTCCTTATCCGCTTCCTTCACTGCTGCATATCCTCCTGATCCATCGCATCGCTGCGGTCTCTGCTGGTTCCAAACCGTTATTGCGAAACAAAGGTGGTGATGCTCGAGGCTTCGAGCACCGCCGTGAACGTACCGCCACTGACGCTGAGAAGCCCGCCGGCCGCGCAGTTCTTGCCGCGGGAGGTGACATAGGGCGTGAATCCCGTCGCGCCGCTTCCCGGTATTTCGATGGGCTGCTCGGCGGCCTGGTTCCCGGAATTGATGGCAACGATCACGAGATTGGCGCCGTCGCGGTAGGCCGAGAGAAACACGCCGGCCTGGGGCTTTTCCGTGATGTCGACGCGATAATAGCCGGGACGGATGAAACGCGCGAACTGGGACATGACATAGCCGCGCTTGGTCACCGTGCCGTTCTCGTGAATCGGGCCGTAATAGCGCACGATGTACCACCAGACATAGGCGCTCATGTCGGCCATCATGCAGTCGTGGATCTCCTTGCCGGTGCCCAGCACCTCCACCCAGGTGGTATCGAGGACCAGGTGTTCGGTCATCCATACCTCCTTGTTCCGGGAGATGCCGGGGGAGAGGTTGGTCTGCCAGGGGCCATAAAAGTGACCGCAGAACATGCCCAGGTTGGCCATGGCCAGGGAATCCTTGAGAATGGGATCGGCAAGCGAGCGGGCAAAGTTGCAGCCCTCGGGCGCCATCACCCGCGCGCCGACCGCGGGTGCATTCTCGCGCATGAATTTGAGCATGTCGGCGCCGTCATAGTCGCAGGATTCGTAGGTGACGCTGACGTCGGGCTCGTTCTGCACCGAAACCGCATAGAGCGGCGCGCCATTCTGCGCCATATAGTCGACGAACGAGTCGAGGTGGCGGGCAAAGGCCGCATAACAGTCCGTGCGCAGCTTGCCGCCGACGAGATTGTGGTTGGTCTTCATCCAGGCCGGCGGCGTCCAGGGCGAGGCGATGATGGTGACGCCCTTTTGCGAGGCCGCCTTGGCGGTCGCCACCTGCTGGCGGAAACTGAGCGAGTCCGGGGGCACACGCAGGCGCAGGATCGAAAAGCCAAGCTGCCCCGCGCCGGTGCCGAAGGCGGTGTTGATCTGCGCGGTGGTCATGTCCGGCCGCCAGCCGACGATATTGGCGGCGCCAAAGCCGCGGATGATCTGGCGGGCGCTTTCCGCCACTACCGTGGCCAGGGGAACATAGCGCTCCTTTTCCACCTCGAACATCCGGACGGCGCCATCCTCGATTTCGGCGGGCGGGAACTCCTTCGGGACAATTCTCGGAGAGGTCATCGCGGTGTTGCTGATGCGCACCACCCAGAGGGTCGCCGCTGTGCCGGCGGATTTGGCGAGGGTGGAGGCCCCGGCCGCCGGAGCGGCGGGCCGGCAGGACCGGAACCCGGCGGCGGCGCTCTGCCCCGGGAAGCAGATCATTTTGCGCACCTGGACCTGATCTCCGGCCTGGAGACGATAAAAATAGGCACCCGGGGCGATCCGCTCGCCAAGGCTGTTCAGGCCGTCCCAGACGAGTTCATGCGCGCCGTCGTCCTGCAGGCCGAGCTCGAAGCGCCGGACTTCCCGCCCGAGGAGATCATAGATCGTGATCAGGCTGCCGGCAGGATGGTCGAGCGTCCAGGAGAACACGGTCGCGGCGGTGAAAGGATTGGGATAATTCTGATCTAGCCGGAAGGAGGCGGGAGCCGTGCCGGTGGTGACGGCGGTATGGATATCCAGGAGAAAATCCCCGATCTCATCCGTTGTCGTCGAGAAGCTGCGGGCGGGATCAGCCGCATCGGTGAAGGTGATCGCGGCATACGCCACCGTCGTTCCGGATGCGCTGACAGCCCCGGTGATGTGCAGAGGTTGAGTCAAGGCGGATGTGCCGCAGAGAACAGCCATGAGGGCCAGAACGCATGCTCCCACGGAGTGACTAAGGTGTTTCATCATGCATCTTCTTTCATGTTAGGGAAGGATCATCGGAAATACCCGCTGGCACCCTCCTGGCCCGGGCTCCATGGATTACCCCCCGAATTCGTTGCCGACCTTGCGTGCACGCACCGGCCTGTCGAGTTCGATCCCCCGCGCGAGGCCGATCTCTACCAGCAAGTTCCAGCCGGCACAAAGATAGACATAGGGATTCAGTTCGCCGGCATCCGGCATGACCAGGGTTGGGAAGGAGGTCTCATGCGCGGCAATCGCGATGACGGTGAGTCCGACACCCTTGAGCAGCACCTCGGTAAATTTCTCCGCCTCTGCTGCGATCGGATCGATGAGGATGACCACATCCCGGGGCTCCATCACCTCCTCGATGCCGTGGACGGCATAGGTGCCTTCGAGGTAATCCGATTTCTTGCGGGTGATCTCGTTGGTCTTGAGGGAGAGTTCCTCGGCGACGCCGTCATTATACCCGGCGAAATAAAGCGTCGGGGCCTGGACGGCCGCGGTGACGAGGGCTGGAGGAACAGGATAGGTCAGCGCCGCTTCCATGCGCACGGCAAGCGCCTCCTGCCAGCCCGCGGGCGGAGGCGTGCTCATGTGCCAGAGCAGCGATTGGCAGAGCAGCGCCTGTTCCACGACGCTCTTGGTGGCGGCGACAGCGTTTTCCGGACCGCAGGTCAGGATAAAGGTCTCCGGGCACAGCGCCTCCAGGGGCGTGTTGCGATGGGCGCAGAGCCCAAAGCGGAGGATCTGCCGCCGCTCCAGCTCCTGAGCCAGGAGGATCACCTCTTTGGTCTTACCCGAGTTGGAGGCGCAGAGGACGGCGAAGCGGCCGAGATCGTATTGGGCGGCCTGTTGTGAGCCTTCGGTGAAAACCGCCAGGTCGAGGCCCCGGGTCAGGGCCTGACGGCGCGCATTTTTGGCCGGGAAGATCCGGCTCGAACCTTCGCCGGTCATCAGCAGCCGCCCGGCCGCCCGGATCTGATCCGCCGCCTGGCGGGTACGCGCCGGATCGAAATTGCGCACGACCTTGAGGGTTTCCATCATCTCGCGGACCAGGGCATGCCGGGCATACCGTTCTTCATGCAGATTCAACGTTTTCTCCTTTCTGAGTCTTTCTCTATTTCTGGTCAGGTCCGGTTCCGGCAGGCGGTGATCCGCTGCGTGAATTTCTCGCTCTCAGCGCGCACTTGCTGTACAAAGCTGTTCTCCGCGATGGTGCCGACCGTCGCTGCCATCTCCTCGGGGGAGCGAAAGGTCGACTGGTGGAAGGGATTATCATAATCCTTTTTCCGGGAGAGATAGATTTGATCGCGGATGTAGTACTGGATGCGCACGGCCTCATCGAGCAGCCCTAGCCACTGCTCCCGCTCCAGGGTGGCCACGCCAAGCAGCGCACAGAGCGCGGCCCAGGCGTGCTTTTGTTTGTCCAGGGGATAGCGCTCCCACAAGGCATCGTAGCGGCCGTGGATCTCGTCCCAAGAGGCGAGACGGCCTGCGCCGATCTCCGCCCGCAGCCCGCTGGCGTCGGTTTCGGATATCAGCTGGCCGCCGAAATTGGCCCATTGAGTGGTACGCGGGCCGTCCAGGGCCTGACGCATCACCGCAAAACCGGCATCGGGATGCGCCTCAAGGTAGGCGAGGAGGTTCTTGACGCCGTAATAGAGGATCATCTCCCGGTAGGCGCCCCAGGCTTTGCGGGCCTTGAGGATGACCACCTTGCGGCTGGAATGCTCCATGCGTTCACCGAGGATCTCCAGAGCACCGGTGCGGTCCTCCGCTGCCGCGAGGAGTTCCCGCCCGGCGGCGGCCAGCTCGTCTGCATCGCCGGTCTCCGCGCCGCCCGCGGCCGGCTTGGACGCCTCGATGATTCCAGCGCCGCCCGCGGCCGGCTTGGTCGCCTCGCCGGTCTCCGCGCCGCCCGCGGCGCGCGCCCGGGCGCGGCCGGTCCAGATCTCGAGCAAATGCAGGGCGGACAAGATCTCCTCGATGGTATCCGGCGCCAGGGCGTCGAACTCGATATGCTGGATCTTGTTGCGGCGCTTGTCGCGGCTATGGTATTTGCCGGCATTGCGGGCGAGAGCGTACATGTTATACATCCACCAGTAGGCCGGCATCACCTCGAGCCGGTCCTGCGCCGGATTGTTGTTGAGCAGGGCGAAGGGCAAGGGGATATCCAGCTCGGCGGGATAATCTGCCTTGGAGAGCAGGGTGAAGGAGGCGAAGCGGCTCGAATGCTTGATGCTGGTGCATAATCCCGGCCAGAAGCCGCGGCCGGCCTGAAGTTCGTTATCGTTGGCGCGGCTGTTATGGTTCGAGCCGATGGTCGCGCCGGCGGCGATGTTGCTCTGGCCCAGGACCACGCCGGCGACGAGGAACGAGTTGTTGTGGTGCTGCTCGTGCGCGGGAAAGATGAGGTTGTTGAGCACCTCGCAACAGGAGATGGTCGAGTTGTCGCCCAAAAAGGAGTTGATCAACCGGGCGCCGTACTTGAGATTGGAGTTGTCGCCGAGGATGAAGCGCACGGCCTTGCAGCCGTAGAAAATATGGCAGCCGTAGCCGATAATGCCGTTGACCAGTTCGACACCCTCGCCGATCTGGGTGGGCTCCTCCAGGGAGGAATGGATCGTGAGATTCTTGAGCTTGTTGGCCCCCTTGATGTAACAGTGGGCGCCGATTTTGACATCCTTGAGGATGAGGGAATTCTTGATGACCGTTTGCGTGCCGATCATCCCATAAAATCCGCGATGGGCATCCATACTCTGCTGGGTGATCTCTTTGAGCCGGGCCTGCAGGGCCTGGTCGTCGCGATACTTGGCCCAGAGCCAGGCGTCGGCGGCGATCATGCCGTCAAAGGGAGCGACACGGCGGCAGCCGGCTTCGTTCATCAGATCGAGCCAGATGCGCACCTCCTCCTTCTCGCCCTTCTTGATGATCCCGTTGCCGAATTTGGCATGGTCGCTGGTGTTCATCTCGTCCACTTTGGAGAGGATGCAGCGGTCGCCGATGATAAAATGGGAGAGATAGCCGACATTGTGGATGGCGACATCGTCGCCGATATCGCAAGCGATGATGATGCTGCCGGTTATTCCGGCGGGCAGGCGCAGATCGTTATGTTCGAGCACTTTTTTCTGCAGCCGGCCGATGCGCACCAGGCCGAAGAACTGGTTGTTGACGATCAGCGACGGATCGAACTGCTCGGTGACGAGGATGTCATCCCAGTCGCTGGAGGTGTTGTTGTTCTTGACCAGCAATTCCACTTCGGCGGCGCGCAAATGACGCCAGCGCTCCAGAGACCACAGGGTCTGGAGATTGCGGTAGTGATATTCATCCTTGTTGGCCGGCAGATAGGGAGCGGGGATAAAGTTTTTGCCGATCGAGCCGGGCGACAGAATCGAGACGGTATCCATAGGCGGCCCCCCCTTAAAGGGTTAAAAAAAAACCGTCCCGGTACCGGGACGGTTTACGGGATGACGAATCCTTAAAACCAGATGCGAAAACCCACCGTGATCGGAAAGTAGACATGGGTGGCGTTGATGCTCGGCGAAAACTTGAGGCCGATGGAAGGGGCAACCTGGAAGAAAGGCTCGATCTTTTTGTCGATGAGCATATTGACGCCGAGAGGGATGCGGACACCGCCCTTGACGCCTTTGTCATCACCGGTGAAGCGCGTGCTCAAAAAAGCGCCCACGCCGGCGAACCAGTTGATATCCGAATTGCCCAGGGCGGAAATGCGGTTGTCGAAGAGCCAGTAATCGGCGGTGAGGCCCAGGGTTTTCTCGTCACCGAGGTAATAGCTCAGGGCGAATACCACCGGCTTGTCGTCGAGTTTGAGGTTCAGGGCGATGCCATTGGTATAGATATCCCCGGCGTTCGCATTATACTGGACGCCGATCCCGGCTGCAAAACTGCCAACGGTGCCGAGCAGTATCCAGGCTGCAGCCAACAGAATCGCATTTTTCTTCATTGCAGATGCTCCTGTATTGGTGGGCGGGGAACGGCGATGCGGATGCGCTTGTGGTTCCTGTGCCGGGCTCCCCTGGTAAAAAAGACATAGTCAATTTAAAAATAAGCGTTTAAATATACCATAATCTGGTCACAAAATCAAGTTTTATTTGTTTTCACAGCGATTTTCAGGCCGCCCGTCCAATAATCGCGGTTCGGCGGGCACTGGCGCCGGCGGCGCCCAAACGGAAGCCGAAGCACAAGTCGAAGATCCTGCCGGACGCCTGGGGCGGAACGCACCAGCACCTTCGCATGGGCACTGCCGCCGGCGTTTCAGCCGAACACCCGGATCTTGCCAGGAAGGACCGAGATGGTCATCGGGGTGCTGCCAGCGATCTCGCCATCGGGGGTGAGCACCTTCGCCGGCTGGGTCTTGAAGCGCATGCTTTTTCCGGTGAAATACTCCACCTCTTTCATGGCGAGGTGGGTTCCCTTGAAGATTTTCGGCAGGGCGGCGAGGAGGCGCCGCCGCGAAACCTTGTTGAGGAGAACGACATCGAGGAGGCCGTCGTCGATTTTCGCATCCGGCGCCATGATCATGTCGCCGCCGGTCTTCTGGCTGTTGCTGATCTCGACAAAGATATTGTCACGCTGCAGGGAGCGGCCGTCGATCTCCAGCTCCAGCGGATAGGAACTCAGCCGGCGGGTGATGAGCAGGACGCCAATGACGTAATTCAAATCGCCCCAACGCCGGTAGCTCCAGGCCTTTTGCGCGACATCCGCGACAAAGCCGAAGCCGAGGATATTGATGAAAACGAAGCTGCGATCCGCACACTCGCAGCGGCCGAGGTCGACGGGGCGGGTTTTACCGGCGATGATCTTTTGCATCGCGTCGGCGTGGGTTCGGATCGCCAGGTCGCGCGAGAAGGAGTTGCCGGTGCCCGCCGGCAGCACCCCGAGGGGAAGCGGCAGATCCGGATTGCCGTCCATCATGCCGTTGATGACCTCGAAGAGGGTACCGTCGCCGCCGAGGGCGACGATCCCATCCCAGGCGTTGTTGACCTCGCGCGCTGCGATCTCGACCAGATGTCCGGGATATTCGGAATAGACGGTCTCGACGGTAATGCCGTGCTGCTGGAAGATTGGCAGGGAGTTCTGGGCCACAGCCCGCCCGCGGCTGCGGCCGGCCCGGGGATTGGCAAGCATCAGGAGTTTCATCGGGTCCTCGCGATTTGCGCTGGATGCAATTTTCGCAGTATAGCGATATTGCGGCAGAATTCCAAGCCTATTGCGCGGGCCCCGCTATTTTTTTGCGCCGGGATGGGGCACTTGGCGCTGCCGGCGCTGTGGTGGGAGGGCCTGACGAAGCGGCGCTCTCCGCTCTGGCAGGCCCTTCGCGCCCGGCACTCGCTGATCCTGTCCCACTTTGCGCTTGCTTTTTGTCGCCCGAATGGCTATTTTCGCAAATGGGAGTGGGATGCCCGTACTTTTAATCTGGATGCGAAACCTCTATGCTGCGTAGCGCCGCTGTCCACCGGGATCATGCCCAGGCGGATCTCGCCGATCTGCGGGAGATGGCCGGACACGCCTTTTCCCGTGCGGCCGGAGCGCCGCTCATCCCCGGCAACCAGGTGCGGCTGCTCAAGGACGCCGCGGCGTACTATCCCGCCTGGCTCGG